>Ga0070695_100000057_pt1 | contig 45288 bp, 83 predicted proteins | sample KBSK1252metaG_FD_65471 | JGI IMG/M metagenome (GOLD analysis project Ga0070695, IMG submission 65471) | Corn, switchgrass and miscanthus rhizosphere microbial communities from Kellogg Biological Station, Michigan, USA - KBS K1-25-2 metaG | ecosystem: Host-associated > Plants > Roots >...
AACCGCCCGATTATTGAGTAAGACCATAGGAAAGGAGAAAAACAATGGCAGTACATAATGATAGTGATACAGTTGAGATTTCCATACGCGAATATCAGGATTTTTTGAACATCGGCGCAAAGCTGGAAGCACAGCAAACGCTGGCGCTCGAGCAGGACAAGGAGCAGCGCAAGGCGATCAAAGCCCTGACTGAGAATATTACCTCCATGACCGCGACGGTGCGCGAAGTGTTGGACGCCCTGCATATCGTTGTCAACGTCCCGCAACAACCCGCGCCGACTGTAAATGTGGAAGCTGTGCCGCCCTTACGCCGCACGATTGTCCATTACAACAGCAACGGGCAAATAGCCAGCCTGGAGGAGGTAGCAATTGAATAATCTAATTATTGCTCTGCTTGCCAATCAGGAGGCTAACAAGCCGCCGTTGATCGAACCGGAACGCGATATACCGATACGGCTGGGCGGCGGTAGTCCCGGCGTGCCGACGCAAGCTGAACCGCCCCCATCTATGGAATTGCCACAGGTTGCCAGCGCGACGCTGTTGCTGGATTTGGAAGCGGACACGCTTACAGTCGGTGATGGAAATCCCGCCTCGCCTTGGCTTGACCAAAGCGGAAATAGTCGTGATTTTACAGGCAACCGGGTATTTCATAGTGACGTAGATGGTGGCTATGTGGACGGCAACGGCGAAGACCAATCTATGACCGGCTTGGACTTTGGCGACGATCTTGATAAATTTGCCGTGTTCGTTGTCCTGAAAGACTTGGGTTGGGGTGGGCATTTGCTGGATAAGCTGTGGGCAAGTGAGGACAACAACAGCTATAAAGGCATAGAGATTATATCATTCGATGGTGCAAAAGTTTCTTTCTTGCTATTTGACCAAGATGGCGTAACGTCAGGAGGAATACAAACCATTGACCCCATCACGCAGCCGTCAGTATTGACATTTGAGAAGGTATCAAATGATGCTTTTTCGGATGGGCTTAGGATTTATGTTGATGATGTTTTACAGGATGTAGACGTGAACGGCGGTGGCGTGCCGGTCAGTTTTTCCACAACGGAACCCTGGAGAATTGGATTATGCGGCGGTCCAGGAGGTGAAACAGATGCAGGCTTTTCCCCTCATGCAGGGCGAGCCTATTTGATTTATCAAATCACCGACCTCGACAATTGGGCAACTGACCGCGCTGCGATCACGGCATGGCTGGCGGATAGATACAATATAACTATATGATATTAGACTTATGACAATCCAGATTCGCCCAATCATCCTCAATACCGTCAAACAGGTTCCCGAAGTCCTGCCGTATCTATCCGGCGAAGCGCGGCAATTCCTTGCGGGCACATCTGCCCGTAAAGACGCCGGCGATTATGCGACGATCCGGACGCAGATGTACGAGGCGGTGTATGGGGCGGTGTCCGATTTCCTGAACAGCAACGCCCAGACGGGAACATACAGCCGGCTCATGAGCGCGGCAGTATCACAAGCCTACATCAACGCGGCAGATACGGCATACGTGGATGGTGGCGCGGAACTACCCCTCGACATGGATACCGCAAGCTGGGCGCGCGCGGAACTCAACGCGCAGTTCGGATTTATTGACAGTCTGTTTCAGACGCTCAAGGCGTTACGCAAAGAAGGCGATTTTGACGCAGACGCCGAAGGGACCGCGCGGGCAGAGGGCTATGCTCAATCGCTGGATATGTTATATAGTGGTGTCAAGATGCGGGCGGCTGGAAATGTCATGCTGACCTTTGCGGGCGAGGACGGCGCGGAAAGCTGCAAGGATTGCCAGCGCTACAAGGGACAGCGCCATCGGGCGTCCTGGTGGGTGGCACACGGAGCGATACCGCCATCCCGCGATTTTGAATGTAAAGGATATAATTGTTTTCATCGGCTGGTTGATGATGACGGAAATGAGTTTACGATATGAAAATTTACCTCAATATACTGACGAAGGATTTGATTGAAGTTTGTAGAATGTTGGACGATAAACTAGAAGCAAAAACCAAATTGGCTGAGATAGCCTTTGATATTTCACTTTTACCCGCAATAGTTTACGGAATTGATAGTGAAATCGAAATCCCCACTGAACGATTGGAGATATTGGAATTTTGAAGAAAAAGGAGAAAGCTAATGGATCAAATCTTATTCATCGCTGCTGCTGTCTGTTTCGGTATTGAAGCAGTCTGGCATAAATCCCTGACTGCCGCCGGCTTTTGCTTCATCACGCTGGCGCTGTGGGTGTTGTGATTTCTTGTTTTTTGTGATAAACTAGCGTCAATTAAATAGCGTCCGGCATATTTGCGGATTTTCGCAAGCCAGGACGCACCGTCATATACCTACATTAGCAGGTGACGAAACCTACTCTTTCGAGAGTGGTTTTCGTCACCTGCTTTTTTTGTTTCGGAGTAACAGCCATGCCCAATCCGGCAGATTTTGAAAATAAAGATGAGTTCATGAAAGCCTGCGTCCCGATGGTAATGGGCGAAGGCAAGGATAACGAGCAGGCGGTCGGTCAGTGTATGGGGATGTGGAGCGAACATACCGACGCCCGCAAATGGCGCGTCGAACACGCCGCAGTCAAGGCGGTTGGTAACGACAAGTTGGACGTGATACCGGTCCCGTTTGGAACCAAGCAGACCGCCGACAGCGACGGGCAATGGTTCGATCCATTTACCGACATCAAAGAGGATGTATTCCAAACCCCACTGGTCATCTATCAGCATGGCATCAAACGCGGCGGTAGAAGTCACGACGAAAAGCCGAACATCATCGGGCAATCATTACCGGGGACGTGGAAGAAACAGGGCGACGGCTGGCATATCACGGTGCGCTTGAACATGGACAAACAGGAAGCGCAGGACATCATGCAGGCGGCGTACAAGCGGGAAGTTGCCGTATCGTCCGACAGTATTTCGCACCTGGCGCGGCTGGACGTGGGCGGGAAGCTGATCCAATACGATAAGAACCGACCGGGCAGAATTGCCGTGTGGCCCCTGGCTGGTTTTTCCTTGTGGGAAATGGGCGGCGGCAATTTCAGACCGGCGAATCGGTCGGCGGTTGCCCTGCCCGCGATGAAAGCGATTTACAGGGAAGCGGGTTTGCCGTTCCCTGACTTGAAAGATACTCCCGGCGTTTCAAACTATATGTCTGAGGACATGGCGAAACGTGCGAAGATCGCCAAAGAGCAAGCCCAAATCATACTAAACAAATTGAAACAGGAGTAATCTCATGGACCTAAATAATTTACAGGAAGTCTCAGCCCGCATTGGGGTACTGGTCGGGATGAACGACTTGAACGACGATGAAGTGAAGGAACTTGAAAAACTCAACACGCAAGCCGCGAAACTGCGCGCCCGTGAAGAGGGACAAAAGGCGGTTGCTGCCTCGGCTCAAGCTGAGAAGGAAAAGCAACAGGCGGCACTTGAAGCCGCTGTGCAGGAAGCCGTCAAGAAAGACCGCCAACAGCGCGACGCGGAAAACCGCCGCCTGCCCTACGGGGAAGCGCCCTATCAAGCGCTATACAACGACGAGAGCAAATATGACAATCTCGATGGCGCTGAATTGTCGCTCGTGATGGAGTTTCAGAGCCAGTTGGGGAGCAAGGGCGAGAAATACCAGAGCGGACGGCGCGAGGGCGAAAAGGTGGGCATTGACGCCGCCGCACTCAAGGCGATGTCCCGCCGGGTAGCCCGTCTGACCAACAAGAGCAACACCGTGGAAGAACAGCAGGCGATTGATTACGTCAAGTCTGCGTTCACCAACGGGACCAAAACCAACATCCGCGCCGATGTCGAATCGGTGGATGCTGCGATCAAAGCGGCAACCGACCCGATGTATAGCGGCGGTTCTGGTATCGGTTCGGATTGGGTTGGTACTGCCTATTCATCCGACCTCTGGCTCAAGATCCGCGCAGAGACGCGCGTACTGCAAAACCTGCCCCAGGAAACCATCCCGGACGGTTATTCAAATAAGACGTGGCCCATTGAAAGCACGGACATGACCGTTTACAAGGTGGCTGAGGCTACTTCCAGTGATTCAACGCTGAAAGTCCCGGCTGCCACTGTCGCGGCTTCACAGATTGCGACCGCCAACAAGAACATCACGATCAGCAAACTTGGCGCGCGCGGTATCTATACCGGCGAGTTGGACGAAGATTCATTGATCCGCTTTGGCCCAAACCTGCGCCGGCAGTTGGAAGTCAACTTGCAGGAATATCTGGAAAGCCTGGTCATCGATGGCGATGTGGAAACCAGTGCCAGCAAGAACATCAACGCCATTGATACAAGCCCCGCGGCAACTGACTATTTCCTGTCCTTCGACGGCTTCCGCAAGTTGCCGCTCGTCACGAACACCGCCAACAGCCTGAACGCGGGTGGGAGTTTGAATATTGACGATTTCCTGTCAACGCTCAAACTGATGGGAACGGCTGGCATCGCCGGCAGCGACCCGACCAAATGCGCGTTCATTCTGGACGGGAATGTCTACTATGCGATGGCGAAACTGCCCGAGGTCAAGACCCGTGACGTAAACAGCGCCGCGACGGTTGAGAATGGCTTCGTCAATCGTGTGTGGAATGTGCCGGTGATCGCTTCCTGGCAGATGCACAAAGCCAGCGCCAAACTGATGGCGAATACCTCAGGCAAGATCGATGCTGACACGGATTCCAACAACACGACCGGCTCGGTTGTGGCTGTACGTTGGGACCAGTGGAAATTCGTCAACAAGCGCCGCATCACGATGGAAACGACCCGCATCGCAAACGCTGACTCATGGGAGATCGTTGCCCTGACCCGTATCGGTCTCGGCTATCGTGATAACGAGGCTTCAGCGATCCTTTACAACGTGGGTGTGTAATCGCCCTACTCGATATGACAGCCTGACCCCCGCTGGATAACTCCAGCGGGGCGAGGCAAAGAGGAAACAATGCCAGCTAATCAAGGAACGTATCTTTCGCGTGGTAAGAACAAGTACAACACGCATGTAACTCAAACCTTCAACATCGACAATGGCGCAGGCACGACCATCGATGATGTTTGGTATCTGCCATATAAAACCGTGTTGGTTGCGGCGTACAAGGTTTACACCGAAGCCACAGACACAACCGGCGCGGCATCCGCGAATGTGCGCGCGGGCGTAGCCGCCGCAGGCGCAACAGTGCTTGCCTCGACTGCGCTGGATGTAGCGACAGCCGTTGGCGCAGCGGTGGCAGCCAGCCTGCTCATCAATGAATTTGCGGCGGGCACGACCATCTTCACCCGGCATACCGGCGTGGCAACAACCGAAGTCGGTCAGTACTACGTTGAATATGTTTACTACTTCCTGCCGTAATGGACATCGCTGATTTTTACAATCTGCACAAAGGCGAAACCTGCCTACTGGTTGGGGTCGGCGCGAATTTGGAACTGACCCCGCCAGAATGGTTCGATTATCCATCCTTCGGTGTGAATACGATTTACAAACGCGCCGGGACGTGGAAGCCGACTTATTTTGTCGGCGTTGATGAACGGCTGGAACGTGAGGACGGCGCGGCGATCATGGATGTGTATAAAGACATTCCGAAATTCATCCCGTACCCCGACCGCGACGGCTGGCAGGGTGAAAACGTGTACCGCTTTTATCATCGCCCCGGTGATTTGATTGTGGGCGGCAAACTGCCAAACCAGCCGCACGCGCTGACGAGTATCGGCATCGGCTATCAGAAGATCATGGAAGCCGTGATGCAAATCGCCTGGTACATGGGCTTCACAACCATGCTGATGATCGGCGTCCAGCACAAGCCCGGCGCATATCGTGAGCATTTTTGGGGCTTGGATAAAGCCAGCGTTGAACAATCGCAGGAATTTTGGTTCAACGGTTACCGCGATATGTGTACGGCGATGAACAAGATCCGCGTGTTGAATATCTCGGAAGATACCTATGTCCCGCCAGAGATATTACCGCGCGGCGATTGGCGCGCATGGGCGAACGCCAAAGAGAAAATGGAGGCAGTATGAAAGTCAAACTACTTGAAACCGTGCAGGGCGTTGGGATTTCCGGCGTCCTGCTCAAGACCGGCTCAAAGGTCAATATTTTGGAGCCTGATAATCTGTACGAGGTCGGCAACATTCTCGGAACCTGGCTGATTGATAACCGCAAAGCCGAGGAAGTCAAAGACGCCCCGCATTATGGCGGGCAGCAGAAAGCAGAATTGCGCCACGATGAGGAAAAGTATGAGGCGATGACAGCCGAAAATGAAGCCAAGGAAAGTGTCGATGAGCCAATCATGACCACCGAAAATCAGGCAACTGCCAAACGTTCAAAGCGAGGCAAGAAATGACACTCAAGCGCCAACGTTTTCCCTATACAACTTCCGCAGGTGGTGATGCGACTGTCTACTCCAACGGCTCTGCCACCAAGCAGGACGCGGTTTGTGCAAAAGTCTATGCCATCGCCTATTTCCCCGGCACGACCGATACAGGCGCAACCGTCACGGTAACCTGCGAGGGCACAGGCTCGAAACCGTTACTAACCAAGTCCACGGCCGGCACTTCTAATCTATGGTTCTATCCCCGCGATTTGGTGCATGGTGTTGCCGATGGCGCAGCCCTGACAGGGACAGCCGGCGGCGACCGTTCTTTGCCCATCGCCAATGGTACGTTCAAAGTCGTTATCGCCTCGGGCGGTAATGCGCTCTCTGGCGCTGTGGAAATCTATTACGAAGAATGACAATCACAAAACAGGTCGAGACCGCTACGGTAACAGGCACAATCACGGGCACGGGTAATGCTTCTGTGATCGTGACTGCGCGCGGAATGAACGGCTCGCCCAAAACGATCAGTGTGGCAGTGACAGACACCGATACAGCTTCGATCGTGGCAGCGGCGATCCGGCTGGCGTTGGCGACGGATGCGGATGTTGCCGCGCTATTCCTGACCGGCGGCAGCGGCGCGAATATCACGCTGACTTCTCACACGTATTCCGCCAATGACTCAACGCTGAACATCTCAATTGATAATGACACGTGCACGGGCTTGACGCCCGCCCTGACTTCCACCAATACGACCGCGGGTGTGGGGCTGGATAATGCCTACTGCGCTTTGACAGATGTACGTAATGATGATGTGGTAAAGATTTCGGGAACGTCGCACGACGAGTTGATAATAAAAGTTATCAATGGCGTTTCGCGTCATATCGATCATTTCTGCGCCCGCTTTTTTTATGTTTCGAGTGAAGTCCGTTATTACACACCGAAAAATTCCTTTTGTGCGGATGTGGATGACATTTCATCTGCCAGCGGTGTGACCATCGAAACCGATAACAACGGCGACGGCATTTTTGAATCAGCCTGGACAAGTACGGACTATTACCTAAGTGGTTATAACGACCTGCTTAAAGGTTTTCCATTTACCAAAATAGAAACCAGTCCGGTAACTTCGTTCTTCTTTCCGACCATTCGTAAGAGTCTGAAAGTCACCGCCTCATTTGGCTGGGCGTCCGTCCCTGATCCTGTGGCTGTGGCTTGCATCCTGCAAAGTAATCGTATTTGGAACCGCTTCAAAACGCCGCTCGGACAGGTCGGCACATCAACACTCGGCACAATGAATTTGAGCATCCCGAAACTTGACCCGGACATTGAGGCGTTGCTGTTGCCTTTTCGCAGGTTGACATGACCGCGCATGAGATAGACACCGCCATTACTGCGATTGCAGCTGTAACCGCATCAGTGAGCGGTGTGGATGCCGCGCCTGCCTTTGCTATATTCAACGTCCGTGAAAATATTTTCGCCCTGCATTATGTGATGACCAGCCAGTCCGAGATTGCCCCCATCGGAACCATGCGGGATTTGGCGGTGATCGCCTGCGATATTATCACGCCTTTTGTGGACGTACTTTCGACCGACTTGCAGGAGATTTTACAAATTGCCAAGGCTGTTAAGCTGGCGTTTGTTCGGGAGGCATCCAGCGGCGGCGATATGTTTAGTAATACCATCAGCACTTTTGGCATCTGCCGGATGGAATTTTTACCGAATTACATTTACGGCAATACACAATATATCGGCTATCGCATCATGCTGGAAGATGTGAAGCTGGAATATGACCTATGACACAGTTATCCATTTCGCTCAAAGGCGCGGACCTGGTCCGCAAAGGCTTGCAGGACTTATCAGCGGAAATTCCGAAGATTGGCAAGCTGCAAATCTACCGCACCGAACAGACCGTCGTGCGCCGGATGAAGGAATACTGGACGATGAATGTCCCGCCGGAACTGCCAAGTTATCAACGCACAGGCGAACTGGCAGGCGGGTATGTCATCATACCCACGTCAAGCGGATACATGATTAGAAATAGTGTTGGGCATACTGTTTTTGTAGTCGGCAATGCGTACGGTTTGGAGCAAGCCTGGATGCACGCGAAACCGGGACGCCATAAACTCTTGCGCGACGTGAACGAGGAAGAAGTCGAAAAGTTGCCGCCTGAGATCGAGAAGGAAATCAGCATGGTGGCGAGGAGAGTTGGATTGTGAAACTAATTTACATTGGCAACGGCGCGGCCTTGATCGGCATCCCTGCAAGGGACTTGAACGAAGATGATATTGCCGCTTTGCTGGAAGGCTTGACGATTGATGATTTGTTGGCAAGCGGCTTGTATAAGAGAACTGGTGAAAATGTTAAGTCGTACACCATCGAAACTGGCGACTCTGAACAAGCACAAACAGCGCCACAAACTCAGGAAGAAATAAACGAAGCAATCAAAGAATACAAGAAACCCGCGCCGAAAAAGAAGGCGGGAAAGGAGAGTGAGTAATGGCTGGACGTAAATCATTACGCAGGATTCAATTAGGCAGGGAAGTAACACCCGGAACAGAGGTCAATGCTACTTCGGTTTGGCGTGGCATTGGTACGTTGCTGGACACGCGCAAGATCGAACGAGTGAACGAGGATATTGGCACAATCGGCGGAACCACCAAGACCAACCAGCCCATGAAAGGCGGTTCGCTCAACATGAGCCAGCTTGCCACCTTTGAACAATTCCTGCATATCCTTGAAGCCTCAGTAAAAACTGCCACGCCTGCCCAGGATGGCGCGGGGACCGATTACATCTACACCTACGCCCTGCCGACCACATCCGGCAATACCGTCAAGACCTACACCATCGAGGGGGGGGACGATGCCGGTGAGGAACAGATGCTCTATTCGTTCGTCAAGGATTGGCAACTAACTGGCACAGGGCGCAATGGCTGGCAGTTGTCCGCGAACTGGCTGGGACGCAGCGTGGAGCCGGGGACGTTCACGAGTATGCCCGCCCTCGCCGCCGTCAATTATATGAACTTCGGCATGACCAAGGTTTATATCGATGCGATTGGCGGGACGATTGGCACAACACAGAAGTCGAATACTGTCCGCATGATCGATTTGAAATTTGATAGCGGTGTCCAACCGAAAGATACCGCTGACGGACGGCTTGATTTTTCGTTCCATCAAGGGACGGAATATAAATTCACCGGGCGGATCGAGTTTGAACATGATTCAATCTCCATCGCACAAAAAGTTGCCCAACGCGCCCAGACGCCGCAATTGATGCAGATCAAAATCGAAGGCTCGACCAATTTTGCCACACCCGGCACGACCTACAGCGTCCCGACCGTGCTGGTCAACATGCCGTTCGTGTGGACGAACTTTGAAAAGTTGGGCGAAGCCAATGGCAATGATATTGTGCAGGGTTCATTCTTCTCAGCCTATGACACCACAGCCGCGGCAGCCGCCTCTGTTGTGGATGTAGTCGAATTGGCAACCGTGCCATAGAGAAAGCAGGAGTACGTGCTTAATTTATTCAATAAAGATAAACCGGTCAAGATACGATTTTATTTTGACACCGAGACAAACAAAAAGCGCTTCACGGTATTCGACAAGATCACCCTCGACAAATACATGAACGATACCGAGCGCATCGTTATTTTGATGGCTCATTTTATGGTGGACGGGGACAATCAACCTGTACCGGAAGATAAGGCGGTCAAAACTTTGGAGCGCTTGTCTCAGGAGGATTTTGCCGACGTATCCCAGCAATTTGCAGAAGGCTTACAGGAATCCGCTGTCCCAAAAGTGAGCGGGAGCGCCTCGCCCTCGCCTTCCGAAGCTGGACAGGCGGGGACGCTCCCCACTGGACCACAACCCTAAAGATGGCGCGGGACTGGAGCCAGACGCCCTGGTCGTTGGATTTCGAGGAGTTTTGTCCGTGGGTTGTGTATGTTTGGGAGATGCGTTTTATTTTGTACGAGAACGAAAAGATAGAAAAGCACCACAGAGAGATAGAGGAATCAATGAATAGGTAACGAATGACAGCCGAAGTCGAGATCGTCATCAACGCGCAGGATAATTTTTCAGGAGTCTTGGGGAACTTCTCGCTTGTCGTTTCTGGTATTCGGGACGCCATTGATTTGGTCGGCATGGCGTTCGATGCGGCGTCTGAATTTATCCAGCCGTTCATCGACTCTGCCAGCGAATCGGAACTTGCGCTGGTCGGCTTGCAAAATGTATTGGAATCCACCGGGGATGCCGCCGGTCTGACGGTGGAGCAACTTACCAGCATGTCCACCCAATTGCAGGGTATAACCATGTTCAGCGACGAGCAGATTCAAAACGCTGAAACAATGCTCCTGCGCTTCGAGGGCTTGAACGAAATCTTTCCGCAGGCATTACAGCTCACCACCGATTTAGCCGCCTCACTGGGAACGGATTTGACCAGCGCGGCGCGGATGGTGGGCATGGCGCTGGATGACCCCGAGGCGGGTATTGGGCGGCTCAATACGCAGTTCAGGATTTTTACCGCCGAACAGATGGATGTCATCAAGGCAATGGCGGCGTCCGGTGATGTAGCCGGCGCCCAGGCGCTGATCATGCAGGGCTTGACCGAAAAGGTCGGCGGCGCGGCGGCAGCATTTGGGCAAACCTTCGCAGGGCAGTTGGAAATTGCAAAAAACAAACTGGATGATGTGAAGGAAGTCATTGGCGGCGCTTTGCTGCCCGTCCTGACGGATTTACTCACGAAGTTCAGCGAATTTGTTACCAGTCCGGTTGTTACCGAATTTGTCGATAGTTTTTTGAATGGCTTTCAAAATGTTGATATTGCCGGATTTTTGGCAAACATCGATTGGAAAACTGCCAGCCAAAATTTATCCGACGGCATCAAGAATATAGATTGGGTGGCAGTGGGCAACGCCATCAGAACAGGACTCAATGCGGCACTGGTGGGTATCGACTTCCTGCTGAACACCGTCCTCAAAACCGCCATCCAGAACATTGACTGGGCGGCGGTGGCTTCCGCGATGGGCAGCGCCATAACTGGCATTATCGCGGGCGCTTTCGGTTATGTCGATTGGGACGCGCTGATGGTGGACTTCAAAAACGGCTTTGTTTATATCGGACAACAGGCGCTCACCGCATTGGCGTCAACATTTGGATATGATAGCTGGGCGCGTTTTGCGAATGATGTGAAAAACGGTTTCAATTATGTGATCGATACCATAAAGGACTTTCTTGGCATCTCCTCCCCCTCTACCGTCTTTGCCTCCATCGGGCGCGATATTGTCAACGGCTTGATTGCCGGTTGGGATGCAACAATCGGACAATTCCTGACCGCCATTGGCAACACCATCGAAGATATTGGAAGTCTGTTCGGGATTGACCTGTCCGGTTTGCTGGGCGGCGGGGCGTCTGCCTCGGGTTTGGGGACAGCCGGCGGCGGCACGGCAGGCGGAAGTGCGGGCGGCACAACCGGACCGCAAGGCGGCTCAAGCGGGTCAGTCATCAATAATTATTATGGTCCTGTGTATTTTGGCGCGGCAGGCGAACCGGGAGCCTACTATGACTGCCCGTCCCCGAATCCGCTGGTCGCCATGAGTGGGAATCAACTGGTGACAACAGGTTTCTAACATGGCAAACTTTCAACTTTACTCGTGGAACTCACTGGCAATCAATGACAGCAATCCGTTTATTTCGGTGTTTCCACCCGGACAGAAGGCGAATTTATCAGCCAATGCGGAGAGCGTTCCGCGCGCGGACGATGACCCGTTCTTATCAGATACGCAACTGACCGGACATGTGTTGGTGATCGAGGTATATATTGCCGCAGGGCAGAACATCGACACCGCCCGCGAAAATCTCAAGAAGTATTTCAATCCGCGCGACAAGACCCGCCACAATCTGATCGTCAAGGACGCCGCCGATTCAGACAAACAATATTATGTAACCGGCTTTGTAGTCGGCATTTCGCCGTTGGGATCTGCGCCCAGAAACGGCTTCAATGTGCGTTTTGCGGTGGAACATCAATACTGGCAACTGGTTACCGCCACATCGGACAACTGGGCGATCAGCGGGACGGGCGACACGCAGGCGCTGACCAACGCGGGCAATCTCAAGGTTCCGCCGCTCATCACCCTGACGCCGACCACCACGAAAGGCGCGGGCTTGTCCTACCGGCGCTGGGTGGCAATCTATAACAATCTGGATAAATCGTTCATCGCCCCGCTGGACATCACCGATGGCGGTATTGATACGGCGACCCTGACCACGACCAAAATGCAGGCAGACGGCGATGATTTCCGCTTTTGGCAGGATGGTTCCTTTACCGACCGCTGGCTGAGCGCGATGGATACCGCCAATACAAAATGCTGGACAAATTACAACCTCGCCGCGCGCAAGGAAGGCACGCTGCTGACCACTATGAATGATTCGGTGACCACGATTGCCTTTACGCAAACGCGCGCGAGTAAGTATTTTTTACAGGCTCTCAAACAGGTAGCCAATCCGGTTTTGTTGTTGGAAAATGAAGCCGTTACTTTTACGGTTGGGAATATTGATATTGTCAACTATCAGATTACGGGCGTTGTGCGCGGACAAAAAACGACCACCGCCGCCGCGCATACTGCGCCGATCACGGTCAGGCACATTGAGCACGATGACTGGATTCTGTATGGCGACAACACTCTCAGCGCCCCGGATGTGGACGATGATTACAAACCGATCATTGACCTGACTTCCACCAACGGCGCGTGGACGTGGACGAATTTCTTCGATGACAGCTCGCATCGCTCCGGGATGTGGGCGGGCGGCGTGGAGTCCTCAAAGACCGGCTTGTCGTATGTTTTTACGGGCGACGAAAATAACTTTGCAGACCCCTCCACCGAAATGGGACTGGCGCTTATTAATTACAGGGATGGGCGGGTGCAGTTCGAGGCGGGCGTGGTCGCCTGGTCTTTCACGCATCCCGCCGGGATAACCGATGTTGATTATGATGGCGAAAAATACACCACCTCCACAACTTCGTTTCCCGGCATAGTAGGTTTGCAATATCTCCAAAACAATACCGCCTGGTTTGCCGTACAAAACGAAGCCCTGCCAGCCTCAGCCTATACCTGGGAGGCGTTCAGCCATACGGTTTCCCTCAGCGATACATTCGATGCCATTCGCTTTGTGATAGACGGAGCATTAGACCCGATAACCAGTGAAATGGCGATGGCTCAATTCGATACAGTGACAACGACCCTGGACAGCGATAACCTGCCGACGATTGCCGTTGCAGCGGAGGCGGCGATCAATTTCTTTGATTTCAAAATCACGAATAACACGACGGGCGAATTTATCAAGGTGACAAGCCCCTGCCCCATCAATACGACACTCACAATTGACTGCGAGAATAAAGAGGCATATCTGGCAGACGGCACACGGGTCAATGTCATCCTATCCACCGACCGCGCTGACTGGCTGGATCTGGCGGTGGGATCGAACACCCTGCAATTCGATGATGTTGGCACTGTGGCAATTACGGGCGTGGTGACTCATCGGGACAGGGTGCTATGAAAAACATCCTGTTCGTTGATTGCCGCAAGAGGGATTGGACCAAGCCATCTAGTAGGGTGACGAACTCTCGAATGGTCTCCATGAATACTCATAAATCTCCCTGGTCCGATAATGAAAATAAACTCTGCATCACCGTCCACAACAGCCTGATACCATCCCCTCTCAGTTGGTTCTTTATCAGTCCATTGAAGCATAACATGATTACGCGAGGACTTGTAATCTGTTTCGATGCTATACGAATATTCGTCTGCAAAATTTTTATCCATGTCATTCCTTTTTTTTGTATGGATTATACACCATGACCTCCCGCATCCGCATCTTTGACCATAACTGCAAGCCACTGACGGAACTCTCTGGCGTTCCGACCACGCCGCGCGGGTGGATACTGAACAAGTTTTCGCGCTGTGAGTTTTCAGTAGGCTTCAACGCGCTGCTGCCGCAAGCCTCGCAGAAGTTCTCAGAGAAAAATTTTCAATACGGGAACCTGGTTCACATCGAACACCTGCCAACGACGAACTGGGATCTAGCCAAGCGCGGCAAATTGCCCACCTGGACGGGCATCATCCTGCCAGACCGGAGTTGGGATAACGGCGTCGGGCATGTGACCGCCTATTCAGCCGAGGCGCTCCTGGCTTTCCGCGCGATGCCGCACGTCAGCATCAAAGGGACACCGAAGGCGATATTTACCCAAATCCTTGACCATGTTCACGCCCGCACGCGCAACATCATCATCCAGCCGGGACTGTTGGACGATATGCCGATTACGATACCGGATGACCTGAAAACGAACGCCTATGACCATATCCTGAAATTAATATCAGCTTGCGGCATGGACTGGGACATCAGCGGGCAGATCGACGAAAAAAACAACCTGCAATTATTTGCCAATCTATACGCCCGTAAAGGCTACGACACAGACCTGACGCTCAACTCGACCAACACCCAATTACAGGGTCCGCTATTGTCCGAACAGGGTACGCCCTCCAATCAGGTGTTCGGATATTCGCAAGCCTCCACCGCTGAAAGCCGTTTTGGTCCACTGGAAGGACTGAACCAAGCTGCGTTTGATGATTACGGACCGCTGCAACTCAATCAAGTTTTTATCGGCAAACATGATCCGGCGAGCGTGGCGCGGGCGGCGCAAACAAAAGCCGACGAACGCGGACGTCCGGTAAAGATTTTCAAACGAATTGCGCTGGATATAAAAAAGACTTTCGACAGTCTGGATGTGGGCAATACCGCGCTGGTCAAAGAGACGCGGGTTGGCTTTCATCCAAACGGCGGGTACGGCTTTGAATCGCGTGTGCGGATATTGACGATGGATTACAACGACATGAGTAATAAAGTTGTCTTGAATATCGAGGTGCTGTAATGCCTTTACAAGTTGACGACGGCGGCGGCGGAACAACTACCAGCGTATGCAGTCCCTCACCTTCCGATCAGGTGGCGATACTCAACAACCTGATTTCGCGTATTGCAGACATCGAAAAATTTCTCTCGCAAATCGTCGCGGCAGATGTGTACGCGAGTAATTTATCCGAACTGGCGAAAGACCTGGGCAATGTCCTGAACGGGACGATCATACTGCCTTCGACCGGTTCCCCACTGGGGCCGGGCGGCAGTATTCCAGTCCCGCCCGATTTTAGCGGCACGGTTATCAGCGGGAATGTCATTACGACCTGGACGAATGGCGTGGTGAGTTTCGAGGTCACCCCGTCTGATGGCGCGACAACAGGCGCGGGAGTTAGAGATTATCTTATTTTAGAACCAGCATCTTCATCATTGTCCGGTTCTGGTTTAAATGAAACTGCTGATCTGTCGACTGTATTATGGTCGCTGGGGTCTACATTTGGCGTTGGTAATCTATCCACATCACAGATTGATATAAATCAGGACGGTGTATATCGTATATCTATTCAGATGCTTGTCGGAGCGCGAAGTACAAGCGGGTCCACATGGGTGTATGCCAGAGTCAGGGACGCTGCCGATACCACAATAAAAGAAGTACAGGATTTATTTGGACAAAATGCGTCGCCAGCCAATAACGCCAATCAAACATTTAAGATCAGTTTTACGTTTGTGGCGTTAGCTGGTTACGATGTGATCATAAGATATAACAACACATCAGGGACAATATACAATACCACCGCCAGTATAGTATCAATAGAAAAGATAGGCTAAAGGAGTATCTAATGGCAAATACACTTTATAACAAAGGGCGCGAGGGTTTTCTCGACGGCTCGATCGATTTCGACACGGACGACATCCGCATGATGCTGGTAAAGAATACCTATACCTTCGATAATACCGATCAATTTGTCGACGACATCACGCCTGCAACCAACGACAACGGACGCACCGCCGCTTTGGGTTCAAAGACTGTGACAAGCGGCGTGGCTGATGCGGCAGACACATCCCTGACTGCCACAGACGCGGACACCTGTGACGCGGTAATCATCTTCCAGCATACCGGCTCGGATGCGACTGCCCGTTTGATTGCTTATATTGACACCGCCACGGGACTACCCATCACGCCAAGCGCCAGCGCGACTGTCAATCTGGTTTTCGATGGCGGCGTCAACAAGATCTTCAAACTCTAGGAGCCGGTATGTATAGAAACATTGCAAAAATGGATACGGCTACGACCGGGACCGGGACGATTACGCTCGTCTCGGCTGTGGCTGGCTTTTTGAGTCTGGACGATGCCGGTTATGCAGATAACGAACTGGTTACATTCGTGATCGAGGACGGCACAGAGCGCGAGATTACACGCGGGAAATATGACACGACTGGTCCGACCTTGACGCGTGACAGGGTACTGGCTTCCACAAATAGCGGGTCGAAGATTTCCCTTTCCGGCAGCGCGACGGTTTTCGTGGGGCTGGCGGCGGAAGATGTGGTCAACGTCGACCCGGCGGGCTGGTTGTTATTTGCGGATGATTTTATATCCGGCTCGGCTGAAACCGGCGAGATTGGACAGTTGAATTGGATCATTACAACCGTCACGGCTGGACTTGGCTTTTCAGAGGCACACCATCCGGGTGTCATTCGCACATTCTATACCGGCACATCGAACGGCGCGGGGATGAGTTTGGGCGCGTCTTTGTTTTCGTGCGGCTCAATCGATGAGATGGTATTTATCGTACAGCCGCAATACACGGTTGCCAACACGACCAACTTGCGTTTCGGCGTCTCGGATACCATCGGCATCGGTTCGACCGCCCACGGCGCGTTTATTGAACGGCTGGCAGCCGACACGAGTTGGTACGGCGTGGTCATGAACTCAAGCACCGAAACGCGCACGACCAACCCGTTGCTGGCGGATGCGTCCGCCAATAATGCCTGGCATAAATTCAATATCCGGCGCATAGATGCGTCAAACTGGTCCTTTTCGGTGGATGATGGTACGCCGGAAGTTATCACCGGCGGGAATGTCCCTGATGATGCTGATTTGGTGTTTCCGACTGTCGCCCAATACAACACCAGCGGCGCGAACTCAAATGTCTGGCTGGTGGACTATTTCGATATTCGTATCCTGCCGAGGACTAGGTTCTAATGTTTGGTTTTGGCGCGTTTGGTGAATTTTCCTTCGGCGAATCAAGCGAGGCGGAACCTGGCGTAATTTCATTTACCGGTATTCCTTCGGCGGAAACATTTGGGACAATGGAGGTATTTACCGATAGCTATGTGATCGCGCCGGTTGCGATTGATTCAGCGGAGGATTTTGGGACGCTGATCGTTAGTGGGGACCTGAATACCATCTATCTGGGCGACCTTGCCAGTGCCGAGGCATTTGGGACAATGACTTTGCAGATTGTTTATAACGGAGTCAGCCGCGCGACCGGGCTGAGCGGCGGTAATCGCGGCGGAAGCTGGGTCGGACAGAATATCATTTTATGGGATGACGATGTCCCGATGGCGTGGGATGACGATGTATTGATCAGTTACGATGGAGGCGCATAATGACTTTATACGGCAGACGTATCAAAGGCTCGGGTGCAACAGAGAAAACAACCCTCGCAGGCACGGAGGCACTCCCCATTGACGGGACACAATACGCGCTTATCTCCTCCATTGCCGCCTATATCAAAACACTCCCGCAATCGCTTTCCAAACTGGCGGCGGTAGCTGTGGACATGAAAACGGCGGGAGCGACAACGCTTTACACCGTCCCGGCTGGAAAAACTTTATATGTCCATCATGTGTTGATTCGTGGGAACAGTGCGTCACTGGCGGGCGGTACTTCATATTCGTTCACGGACTGGCGGCAGACGGTTGATTTGTCCGGGATGACCGTCACGACTGGCTACAGAATATTACTCACCACCGATAATACAACATTTACGCCGATTGCGGCGGCGGCGGATTTTCAAATCACCGTCACAACCGGAGCGTCGGCGGCGTGTACGGCTACGATCGAAGTATGGGGTAGTCTGGTGTAGCCGCTCCCTCGAGCCTCCCAACGGTTTGCGTTAGTGGCGGGTGTCGCAGACATAACAACTAAAGCGCAAACCACTATTATGATAACCACATTTCGCGCAAGCCCACCCGCCGTCAACTGCACGCTTTGTTAGAAGGCACTCATTGGTATAAGAAACCAACTTTTTATAGTCGTTCGCATCTGCGCCCACTTCTGGCTCACGAATGATAGACCAGCCAAACGGCAAAACTTCTTTTTGCCAACGCTGAAATTCTTCCCAATACAACGGGCGTAAGAAGGTTTCTTGCCACATCCAACCAATGAGACGAATATTTTCCATAAGCATCCTTCTAACGGCTTGCGTTACTGGCGGGGCGTATCAGAGCCGCAGTTATCGCAATAGACAGAACGCTCTTCTAGCAAAGAATTGCAGAACGGGCAACGGCGTAGCCCCGTCCAGTGCACGCTTTGTTCGGCGGCGTTTCGTAATTCAAGTGACCCGCGCAGGCGTTTGATTTGCTTATGCAAATCTTTGATTTCATTCCGCGCCCACGATAGCGGATCGACACCAGTTTCGGCAATCTCGTCATCCCAACCAAGTTCACCGAGCAATTCATCAAAGCAGAATTGCAAATCTTTTATCGTTGGCGGCTTAGTTGAAGTTTCACGCCGAAACCGTGACGGATAATCTTCGCCATGCAAGTCAGCCCATTCTTTGAGTGACATATTTTTTACCTTTCTCTCGGCTGGCAAGGAAGCCGCCGAACTATGTTTTGATACCTTCCCCGGCTTGCAATCTGCTCAACTCTTTTTTAGCGAGTTCGTGCATGATGATCGTCATATTTTTGCCGGTCATGCCTTTGATGAGCCGCAGGATCGCAAGTGTCTCGTGAAGGATTTTTGTGGTAGTATATTTCATGGGGGTAACATTACACCCGCGCCGCAATCCTGTCAATAGTAATATGAGATACATTTCAATATCCGTCAATATTGGAACGGAACTACAATAATTCCACGGTGTAAAGCATTGAGCCACACGGTAGATCGTGTGGCTCTCGTCGTTCGGATAAAAAATAAGTGTCGTCTCTCCGACTGTCAAGCCTGATTCTGCTCTTCTGCTTCCCGGCTTCCTCATAGCGCGATTATAAAAGACAGCAGTCCCTCCACCAACTTCTTCCGCTGTTGAGGTGGGCTCTCGTTTGCATCTTTCGATACACGGAAGAGAGGAATAAAATAATTATAATGATTTCAAAGCAAAAGTCAAGTACCAATTACAATAATTCCACAGTTATGATTTTTTGGGGGGTGACGGTCATGCGGACGACGCGCGAGAGTTGGAAGCGCACGATGGCGGGATCTCGGGCGGTGATCCATTTCGGGAAGTCGGGGTCGCGCACAATGTCTTTGAATGTCTGGTACATTTCGACACGCTCCACATTTTGACGGGCGGCGAGTTGTTTCTGCCGTTCCTCGTCCTGCAATTCGGCTTCGCGCGCCAGCAGGGTTTTGCGCTTTTCGGCAAACTCGCTGACGGTGTACGCGCCGGCGTCGTTTTCTTCATCGAGGCGTTTTAGGCGGCGGCGGGTGGCAGCCAGCTCCCGGTCGAGGTAGTCGCGCGTGTCGTGTTGGTCGCGGACGGGCACCGGTTCGTCCGTCGAGAATAATTGGATCAGCTGCTGTGTAACTTGCTGGTCGGCTTTTTTGGCGCTCAGGTGGACGTGGGATTGGGGACAGCGCCAGTATTTTCTAACGTCACGATATTTGTCGTAGCTGATCAGCAGCGATTTGCCGCAGACGGAACATTTCAGCAGGCTGGTGAAGTTGTAGTCGTGCCGGGTGCGGTGGCGGGTGTGGCGGCGCTCGAACTCGTCCAGAATTTTCAGGTGGGTGTCATAACTCCAGATGGGTTCATGTGACCCATCAAATAGTTCAACGTTCTTGTTCGCTATGTAGCGCTCCGTGGTTTTGTCCAGGTGTCCACGCGCGAGGTACACCTTCCCGGCGTAGAACGGATTTTTGAGAATGTAGATGACGGGTCCCTGATGCCACTTGCCGCCAAAGCGCGGACGAACGCCGGTTTCGGTGGCAAGCGCGGCGATCCGAAGGGTGGACAGCCCGGACAGGAACCAGCCGGGGAATTTGGTGAGCAGCGCGGCGATGCCGGGGACGAGTTGGGCCGCGCCATCCACTTTGACGTAGCCATATGGGGGACGTTTGGCGTATTTTCCATCTTCAACGCGTTTCTTGATGCCGGTCTGCCAGGCGTCGTTAATTTTGGCGATGCGGTAGATCTGGTTCTGCTGGGCAGAAGTGATCATGCTCGGGACGGATATGTCGGTTCCGGGCTGGTAGGATTCGGGCGGGTAGATGAGGGTGGGTTGTTGGACAGAATATAGCTGTTTGTTATATTGGCAGAAGTAGTAGTAGATCATCATCCCCAGGGAGCCGAGGCGGTCGTAGTTTTTGACGATGAGCACGTCGTAGGTATGGATGGCGTTCATGCACTCGCGCAGGGGCGGGATGTCGGCGAGCGCCCGGGACCATTCCCAATAGGCGGTACGGGAGTAGCCGTCGATGATGTATTCGCCCGCGAAGGTGTAGCCCATTTTTGCGCCGGCTTCGCGGGTGAGTTTGAGTTGGGACGGGATGGAGGCTTTGTCGATCTGTTCGTCGGTACTGACAGCGGCTAGGGTGGCGTAGCGCAGGGACATCTATTGCAACCACGTCCACGAACCGCAGCCCTTGAATTGAACCTGAAACGCATCAACCGGAATGAACGCTGTCCCACCTGCCTGCCCGAAATGATTATTGATAATGTCGCCCGTCGCCGTGTTGACTGACCAATAACAATCGGCGGCGCTTCCATCATTGCGCCATACTCCCGGCGCAATATCCACATTCACCAAATAAAATCCATCGCCCCTCTCCCCTTTCAATTTGGCTTCGGCTTGTTTGGTAGCCAGCGCAGAAACGTCAACCGTCGCCGTGGGTGGACCCGGCGTGTCGGTGATCGTCGGTGTGAACTCAGGCGTGGCTGTATTTGGCGGGAATGTTGCGGTGATGATCTGAACGACCACCACCGTTTCGACGCGGGCGGTTTGTGTGGATCCAGCAACAGGCGCGGAGCCAGGGCGGAACAGGCAGAATAGGATAACAACAAGCGATAAGACCGCGATGATGGCGAGACGGGTCGATTGCTTATTCATAGGTGACGCCTTTCACTTGTAACAGTACAGCTGCAAACAATTTACGATGATGGCGATATTAATTGTTTCCCACTAACTAACCGATGACTCTTTAAATAAAAAGAGCGCCATGGAAAGAAGCGCTGAACGCAAGCGGGAGCCGCCGATCCAATGATAGCGACCGGGAGGTGCGGCATGAAAGATGCTAAACGCAAATTGAACTCGTTCCAGAAAGATGATTATTTTTAGCGAACTGTTGTAAAACCTCAACCCCGTGTCTGTTAGTTGTTTGACATTCTGCAACATGGTCAAGTACCTCCTAACTCTAAATGGTGCTTTACTCGTTTTCCGTCGCTGCCCTATTTTTCGTCACCTGACGTTTTTTTGATCCCCCTCCCAACACTCGTAAGATTTTTAGTGCAGTTTCCCGATTCTCTGCCCCTTTGATCTGCTTGAATAAATGTTCCGCTTCTTCCTCAAGAGAATCCCGCTCGGATTTGGGAGGAAGCATATCAGCGTGACGGTAAACTGTCTCAATGGTTACACCAAAAGCGCGGGCAATTTTTACCATCGAATCGGCATCAGGAATCCGCCCTGTAAGATAATAGCCAATTGATTGACGGCTCAATTTTGATTTACGAGCTAAGTCTGCATTTGACCATTCGCGTTCTTTCAGTTCATCAGATAGCCACTGCGAAAAGTTCATGGGGGTATTGTAAATCAAATGTGATTCACCTAGATAACCAATTTGTTCACAGACCTTGACAAGCTAGACTTGTCATGTTACCATACGCCTATGAACAAAAAGTACACTCAAATTACCAAGAAAGATGAGGCTGCTTTAGCCATGTGGAAGCAACAGGACGAAGAACTCCGACAGAAGCGAAGTGAACTAATGTATCGCTTTTATGTGTCGGGCATGAGCCAGCAGCGGATTGCCGAGATTTACGGCTGTTCCCGTCAGTTCGTTCAGCAGGAAATCAGCAAGTACGTTATGGAAGATCAAACGGTGACAGCATGAAACAAATCCCTCTCAATAAAGGTAAATTTGCGTTAGTCGATGATGAAGATTTTGACACCTTATCGCAAAAGAAGTGGTTTGTGAGCACCGATGGATACGCTGTTCGTCAAGACACAAAGAATGGCGCACACCTTCACGTTCGGATGCATAGAGTTATTGTGAACGCCCCGTCTGCCATGCAAGTGGATCACGCTGACGGAAACAGACTCAACAATCAAAAATCAAATCTCCGTTTGGCTACCAAAGCAGACAACATGCGCAATAGAAAAATGCAAAGAAATAATACAAGTGGATATAGAGGAGTTTTTAAAGCGGGAAGCAAATGGGCAAGCGCAATATGCTTTGAAAATAGATTGATAAATCTTGGTTACTTCACCGACATCCTCGACGCCGCCAGAGCCTATAACGAAAAAGCCCGCGAACTCTTTGGCGAATTTGCCAGACTGAACGAGGTCCCCGAATGACCGCCACCTGGGAACAAAAGCAGTTGATGCTGGACGTGATGGAATTTTTGAAGGCATGGAAGTTGGAAAACGGCGAACAGAGCGATCAGCAAGTAGCGGTCAGCGATCAGCCGGAAGTAGCGCCAGTGGAACTGGCAGAAGTGGAAATAGCATGACCCTCCAACACAGCGCACGTTTTCGCGCCGGACTGCCGCTGGCTGGACTGGTGGACGACGAACCGACGCCGGAAATCCTAGCCGAGGCCGCGATCCGTGCCGCCGAAACGCTGGCACGCTGCAAGGCGGAACAGGCACCCACCGAAGTCGAGCGCGACGAAGAACTGAAACAGCGCCAGCAGATCCTCATCATGAGCTACCGCGAAATCTACGACGAACTCGAAGCCATTGGCGAGAAACTGCGCTTCAAGACCGCAGCAGAACGCCAGACGATCATGACCGGCAAAGATTTTGCCAGAATGGAATAAACAGAATGAGCCATTACGATTACGAAATCTCAAAAGAAATTGCAACAAAACCGTTTTACGCAATCATTATGGCGGCAATGCGCCGCGCTGATACAAAGAACGCCGAAGCACTCAAGGCGGCGTTTCCTGAAACGTGGGAAGAACTGAAAGCACGCTATGACGCGCCCGGCGGTTGCCTGACTGAAAGGGAAATGGAATTACTCATGGAACGATACGAAGCAGGAAGATCATGAACACCCCCACCCAGCGCGACCGCCTCGAAGCCCGCGCGCGCTATCTCAACTACATTCTGTCATCCGGCGAACAGGTTGGACGACTTGGAATTGTCGCTGAACTCAAGAACGTCGCCACACAGTTGATGGAACTGCAAGCCGGAGATCATTTCACACAGGCGCAGGGCGACACGCTGGCGAAGATCGTATGCAGGGATATTGGCAATCATAGCAAGGTGGCGGCGTTTTTGCCGCCGGAAAGCGAGACGAAATGAACTCAAAAATGTTTGCCAGCTTGGAAGAAGCCATGAAGAAATGGATGAACAAATGTATTGAAACTCAAGAATATCAAAGCCTTGATTTTCACTGTCCCGCCAATATCGAATTGCGAATGGCGGAAGCTGCAAAAACTGTGTTCGACATGGCAGTAGAAGCCTCGACAGAAGCCGAGGAGAACTCGAAATGAACATCCTGATCCTTTTCCTGAAATCGTTATGCAACAAACTGACGGACGCCGAGCGCGAATTTATCGCGGCGCTGGTGGCTTTTGCCGACGAGCAGAAAGAAGCGGTGCAATCATGACCCCGAAAGACTTCAACAAACACCCGTATGGCAGCGTCTTGCAAAACAGCGAAAGCGAAACTGTTGCGAGAAACATAATGGTCATTCTTTTCAGAACTGGCAATGCCTTCCGCTTGCTTGAGTGGAACGAATACAAAGAGGAACGGCAGAAGGACGGAAATTTCACCGAATCCGAAAAGAAATATTTTGACCGCGTTGCTGGATTCTGCGTATCTGCCGAGAGTGCAAAAGCGTTTTGCGAAGGATGGGCATGATGGAAACCGACCGCTATGTTATCGACCTGTTAAAGCGCGTCAAGGCGTCCGAGATCGTTCCGCTGTCCCCGCCGCCAGTGCATGACGCAGAATGGTTCAGCGAGCAGATCGCGGAAGCGCAGGAAAAAGCCTGGCACATTGGCGACGCGCCCATTTTTGGAAGTGCAAAATGGTTCGAGGATGTGCCGGAGGTGAAGTACTAATGGACGCCCTCAACGAACAATTGGCGCGCAAGACTATCAAGCGGTACGCCTGTTCGATCTGCTGGGGAGAACTTGAATTGCGCCCCGCCATTCATTTGGAAGGCAATTTTTATTTTGTGGTTTGTAAGAAGTGTCAGGACGACACGCGTGGATATGTGACGCAGTACTTTGTCAACCGCCGCCGCGGAGAAAGTGAGTTCGAGAAACTAAACGTAACCATCTTAATGCGTAGACTTGGATACCTGGACAACCCTCTCAAAGGGGTATCGCGGGAATCTATTATCAAATCACTTGGATACTAAAGGAGAATATTATGCCAATTAAAGGACTTACTGACAGAGGGCTTGCCTTCCCTGAGATCGGACAGATCCGCAAAGGCGCGAAGAAACCCGAGGACGGCAAACGCCCCGGCGCAGACTTGACTTACTTCCGGGTCGAGTTCGACGAGCAGGAACCCAAGACAGCGGAAGCCTTCAAGAAAATCTACGGCGAAAAGCCGGTGTTCATCCGCATCATTTTCCCGTTCAACGAAATCGAACAGATGTGGGATGCCTGGTACGAAGCCTATACAGCCGGGCGCATGATCGCACGTTCGGATGGCGAGTTTATCACCTACATGCTGGACGCCCAGGGCGAGATCATTGTGCATAACGGTATTGGACCAGATGGGCAGCGTATGCCGCATCCCGAAAACGGAATTGCAGGGAATGATTACAAAGGCAACGCCGTGAAATTCAAGCCGACCGGACGCCTCAAGGTAATAATTCCTGAACTTTCCCGCGCTGCTTATCTTACCGTGATGACTACCAGTGTTCACGACATTGGAAACATCAGCGCACAGCTTGCAGCGTTCAAGGAATTGAATCAAGGGCAATTGGCGGGCATCCCCTTCCTGCTGCGACGCCGACCCAAAGCCATCTCAACCCCCAGCGGCGACAACGGGCAACGCGCCCGCCGCGTCAAGTGGTTGATTTCGATTGAAGCTGATCCCGAATGGGTCAAGGCTAAACTGGGACAGGTTCGGGCGCTTGCCATGCCGCATATTGACGAAAGCCTTTTACTACCGACCGGCGACGTGGAACAGGGTACCGAGATCGACCTTGATGAGGATGAGGTTTCTGAGTTCGAGGTCCCCGTCGACGACGCGCCTGTTGATATTGAGATCATTGACCCTCACGGGCAGTGGGCAGTGGATTATGCCACAAAGGCATGGAACACAGACAAAGCCACGACCGCGAAAGAACTCTGGAAGAAGATCACCGGGAACCGCATTGACAAGAAAGAGTTTATTGAGATCGTGCAAGGCTAGGCTTTTCCAGCCTCGCTAGGCGTCAGTCCGTATCCATTCGGTAAACCGGCGAGGCTGATAAGCACATTCTCCTTTTGCCTCCCGCCCGCTGAACTCGTAGTTCCGACGCTTTGTGTCGGCGCGCTGATGATGACAGCGGCGCGGGAGGCGCAAACAGAAACGAGAAACGAAATGGAAAAAAGAGTATTGCTGCAATACCTGATTGATATATCCGACATAACACCCGAAAAGAAACGGGAAGCGACCGAATACCTGAACAATCTTTGGAATGTTCAGCGCGATTTGGTACTGCTCGAACAGGCGGCACGGCTCGTGACAACCATCAAAGCCAACAACGAACCCGCCTATAAACTATTCGACGCTATCGAGCAACTCGCCGCCCTGCTGCCATAGGCGCAAGGGCAAATCTGCAGAAAGGAGCCGACATGAAAAACGAAACGAAAGGCAAGTACAACGTTCAAGCAGAAACAAAAGAAGCACTCGAAATGTTTGGTAAGGGCTATGAACCAGCCATTGAAATCGAATCGGCTCGCACGGTCACCGAGCGCAGAAACGGCAAACTGATCGAAACCGAACGCGCTGCATTTGTCAAAATTTACACCACCTTCAAGGACGAACTAAAAACCATCGAAGGTGAAGATTTGAAGGTGTGGCTGTATCTGGCTTTGTCTGTCAATCGCTTTACAGGCGATGCTCGCCCAGGGCTTCGCAAGATCGCCGAAGATACTGGAATGGCAGTCAATACAGCCCGCGCCGCCATCGACAGACTTGAGTCAAAAGACTTGTTGGACGTCATCAGAAACGACGGAATTCAGAATTGTTACCGCCCATCTGACTACGTTTCTGTCAAAAAAGAGACTGTATCAAAAACTGATACACCTGCCGGAGCTGTATCAAAAACTGACACGACTGTATCAAAAAATCGCCGAGCTGTATCAAATCAGTACCGTAAATCTGCACAACTAGAGGAACTAGAAGAACCAGAAAAAGAAGCGGCTACGCCGCGCCTTTCTTCTTCTGAACTTGAAGAAGTCAAAACCGAAGCCAACCAAACTGTTGACGGCTTCTTGGAGAATGAACGCAGGATCGCGGAACTCAAGATACAGGGTAAGGTCTGGCGCGGGCGTGAGTTGTGTATGCCGCAATACCTACCGTATGGTGACTGGTGGCATGAAAAGACGCAACAGCATATGTATGGTGCCAAAGGCAAGGCGAAAGTCAACCCGGAATGGCTGAAAGCCTTCAAAGAATTTTACGAGAACGAGATACCCATTTCGGTACTAAACGAAACCTACGATGCCGAAATTGCGTGGAAGAAAATCATTTCCAAACCGTCTGAGTTGGTCGCCAAAGCCAAGGCTATAGCCGCCCTGCCAGCCCCCAAAGCCGAGGCGAAGGAAGCCAGAAATATATTTGATCCATTATTGGATTTTTTGCAACGACAAAGAGAGGTAGTCACGAATGAGTAATGTAAAAAGTTTCAACGAAGTTGCCGCAGAAATGTCGGCTGGAAGAAAGAATCCGGGCATTGTACGAGACTGGCGAGAACTGATTCCGTCTAATTCGCGCTGGTTTCCCGGTTGCCCTGGGCAGCCTGAGTGTAAAACCTGCGAAGGCACGGGCTATTTGCGGATTGGAAATTTACCAGTTGGTCATCCTTATTTCGGTCAGATAGTTTTGTGTGATTGTGTGAGGTTTCGATGACCGACACCCTTACCGCCCGTTATATCGAATTATCTATGACGCAGATCATCCCCGATATAGCTTTGTATGCCATCGAATGGATGAAACTGGCAGCCGACGCAGAAGCGCAGGGGCGCTTTTCGCTGGCTGGCATGTGCAGATCGCGCGGCGACTTCTACGCCCATCAGGATTACGGCGAATATATCCGATTGATCGAAGGCAGTTTTTCGGAACTATTACGAGTGGACGAACTAGCCACTGTGGAAAGTGAGTAGACATGGAAAATAAAGCCGTCAGCGCACAGCCGTCAGCGTTGGATACGTTCCTGGAACAGCACGAGCATTTATGTGGACTGAATGACGCATACTCACAGTCTGGTTGCACATGCGGGCGCGATGGAGCTATCGACGAACTATCCGACCTGCGCGTGCGCCTGGCACGTGCGGAGGCGGTACCCGCAAAACTCATGGAATTGGCGCAGGCTGTACGAGATAACAATCACGGAAGCGTCAGCCTTGCCAGTGTCACGATGGAATTGGAAGATTTAGCCGCTGCGCTGAAAGGGGGGCAGGGATGAAACCAGAACACGACGCTTGGGATTGGAGCGCAATCGGCGCGGAACTCGAAGAGACCTGTGAACACAACAGCGGCATTACGGTTTTTGAGTTGGGCAGATTTTCAATAACGCTGTGTACGTGGTGGTGTCGTGGATTTGTTTTTCACTGGAAGAATAGACGCGGAATTACAAAAACCCTGTTTGTTATCAGACCGCCGAAGGAGAATTTATGAACAGAAAATATTTTGAATGTACTGGTGCGCGGAAAAATGAACTCGTGTCTGGTCGAATTTCAGGATGGATTCATAGTGGTGACAAGTAGAAATTTTATGCGGAAGGTGAAATCATGACCAAATGGGCAGTGTATTTCTACGATGATGAAATCCCGGCGGGCTATGTATGGGCGGACACGAAAGCCGAGGCGCTGGACGACGCCCGGAAAGAATACGGCGAGGATGTGTATGTGCTGAAAGCGGAGTATGCATGATGTTTATCCCCGCTGAAACAAAAACCGTATGGCGTCAACGTGCCAGACGCGGCGCACTATCGAAACTCAAGAGCCTATTGGAGTTCCGCGAAATGATAGCGGACTACAAAGCGGAGCATGTTTTGATGGAAGCCTACAAAGAAGCTGCCGAGGCGATGCTGATCGCGCCGGAAACCTTACGCGATGACATGGGCAAGATACGGGAATACAGCCGTGAAAATTTGGTGCGTTGGCTTTCCAGTGGCTTGAGCTTTGACCATCTGGAAACTGCCAATCGGCTGGCAGAGGCGGCAAAGAAAACGCCCGCGCAATTGCTGAACGAAGCCATAGACCCCGGTAATGCAACCGGCGAAACAATGACGGTGGATGAATTGGCGGTGTATGCGATTGGGGAACTTCCCCACAATTCGCGCCGCGCCGTGATTCAGATGACCATCATGTTTGACAGATTGCGGAAGTTCCCCACTCGTTTCAAGTGGGATGAAATCAAGACCGGGCGCTTTACCGACTGGCTTGATCTGGGAAAGGAGTTTTTATCATGAACATTATCGAATGGATGGTATCCGAGAAGTACGCCAAGAACGAATTTGCGGCGTCGCATATCGCCAACGGCTTGAAACTGTCCGAACTGCACGGCAAACTCGAAGCGCAGCAGGCGCGCGTGAAGTTGTACCGTGCCTGGCGCGATAGCCAGGTGTTCGGCAAAGACACGGCTGCCTGCTATGCAAAAGCCATTGCCGGGGAGCGCGTGCCGGAACTGGCGCTCATGGCGCAGCCGGAAGGGGAGGCGCAATGAATACATGGGCTGATTTACACGGTGAGGACGGAGACTTTATCCCGTTCCGTCCGTCCCGAACTGCAAAATGGTGCGTGAACTGTCAGTGTTGGGTAGAACGCGCCGATATGAAACGCTGGAGTGCTGACGGCTCGATTGTTCATTTTCTATGTGATGGATGTGACGCCGATTTGGAAGAACCCGAGGTGGTGGAACGAGCGACTATTTAGATCACATGTATGAACGCATCGCAGAACTGCAATTGTTACTCGATGGCGCACAAAGTCTTGCAGAAGCCGACTGGATCAACGAACAAATCCGTAAGATCGAGGAAGCAATTGACGAGTTTATCAAGGAAGTTGGTGAAGAATGACTATTGAAATTGTGAAATACGGTAAATGGACAGACTTGGACGAAGTATTGCACGACGCCAAAGAGCAATACGGCAATGTCGGCGCAATGGCTTACAGGGTCAAGCAGGCGACCAAGGAACTGGAAATATTGCGGATGGATTTGGACGAAGCCGCACGTTGTTTGGAACGTGCCATAGCGTTTGTGCACGATAACTATGGCGAAGATAGCGAAGCGTTGGCAGATATACAGACAGCCACTTGGAAAGCAATCGTGAAATCCATTCGAGAGCGCAATGAAAACAAATAAAACACTCATCAAGGAACTGCGTCAGGAACTTCGCTACCACCAAACAATGGTACGCGTGGATATTCGCGCCGCGAAATCTGGCATGAAGAAATGCAAAGAAATTGCCGCAAAGATGCGCGTATTGCAGGCGACATCATGACCAAATACCACGCGAAGAAAACGACGCTGGACGGCATTACCTTTGACAGCCTGATGGAGGCGCGCAGGTACGGCGAGTTGAAACTGCTGCTGCGAAATGGCGAAATTGATCAACTGGAAGTTCACCCCGTCTACCCACTGGTGGTGAACGATAAACGGATCGGCAAATATATTGCTGATTTCAAGTACATGGAAAACGGACGGGAAGTTGTGGAAGATGTGAAAGGTGTTTTGACGGCAGTGTATCGGCTGAAGAAGAAACTCATGCAAGCGATATACGGCACAAACATATTGGAAACGAAAGGATAACCCGATGAATGTTGTACTGCTGTTCCTGTTGTTTTTGTTTTGCTCATGGTGCCTTGACCAGCACCAACACGCGGAAAGGATTGATCTGTGAAGGCGATTACTCTCACTCAACCGTGGGCGACACTGGTGGCTATTGGCGCAAAGAAAATCGAAACTCGCTCGTGGAACACAAACTATCGCGGTTCGTTGGCTATTCATGCAGCGAAAGGATTTCCGCAAGATGCACAGCATATATGTTTCAAAGTACCGTTCCGCGATTATCTTTGTGACTATGTAGCACTCAACGAAACGTATTTAGGTAAACATAAATTCCCATTGGGCGCAGTCATCGCCACGTGCGAATTAATAAACGTAGTCCGTATTACGCCATTCCACGAACATCGTTTACCTAAAGAGCCAGAATATTCCTTTGGAGATTATTCAACTGGTCGTTATATGTGGCTTCTTGAAAACGTTGTAGCCTTGCCTGAGCCAATACCTACGAAAGGTGCGCCAGGGCTTTGGGATTGTATTTTATCCACGGAAAGGATTGATCTATGAAAGCCAAATTTTACACGTTCGTCTTGAAAGCGTTCTTTGTGCTCGGCTCGCTGATCGTGCTATTTGGCATCAGCGCCGCCGTGTTCCTGGCATTGGCGGCGAAATGAGCGGGCTTTTCGGTGATCGGGAGGTCGTGGTCGGCAAGCCGCAGTCAGACCTTTGGAAAGACCGCATCAATGCCGAGCAGGAGGATCCCGCCAACGCCGCCCCCTGCACCGGCGGACCGATATTGTCATATCGGGAACACATCGCCATTCATGGCTTGCCCGGTGTGCGTCATCACCATCCGCGCGGCGATAAAGTGGATGAAGTGATCGGAACCGTAACCAGCCCCATTACCGCCCCCACCGCTGACCTGATGGACGCCATCGGCTTTACGGGTTGTCTCAAACTTGTTGGAGTTGTGCTGCTGCTCGCTTTGCTTGGATTGGCGGCACTGCGATGAAGCAGCGCATATTCCATCAACCCTTTACGAACCCGGTCACCGGCGAACGCGGCGAGCGGGCGCTGTTCGAGGTGGACGGGCATCCGGTCCAGGTTGTGCGCGTGGACGGTGACGCGGATGCGCTGGTCAAGGTGGATGACACCCTCAAGCGCGTGGATGCCGGCGTGGTGCAAAGGCTTTTCGATTTTCTGAATCGGAGGCACGCATGAAAGCCGCCCTGCTATTCGTTACCGCCGTAGCCGTGTGGCTGTTGGCGAAGTTCAGCCGGTTCGTGCTCGAGCCGGATTATTTGAGAGTGAAGAAAGGTAGAAACTGATGAATAATACAAAAGGCACAAAAGATATTTTCGGGATTGCCGTCGAGATCATCATGGCGGTGATCGTGTTCTGGTTCATGTGGAGCCAGAGTCTTGAGTTTTTCACGTTCGTATTCCCCGCAGACCGCTGGTATCTGGCGTGGCTCGGCTTGGGGCTGACCGGCGGCGGCTTGATTGGCTACTTTATCATCCTGAAGCGCGGACGCGCCAACACCCCTGCCAAGCGCTTTATTACTCTCACCATGCTGGTTGTGTGTCTCGTGGGCGAACTCGCCGCGGCAGGTTTTGGGATGCAGGTCGAAGCCATCACGAAAGCGGGGCAAAAAGTCAATCCCGAGGTGATCGACCTCATGGTCAATGTTGTGCGCGGCTTGGGTCTGTTTCATGGGCTTGCGCTGATCGGTTTTTTTGGCTGGGACGACATCGCCGCGGCATGGAACGACAAGAACGCCAACGGCATCCCTGATCGTCAAGAGCAGAAATCGAAGAACATCCAATATCAGCCGCACCGTGACAACCACAACCAGCCGATCCGCAACTTCAACGCAGACACGGAGGAGCCGGATTTTCCGCGGGCGGCGAAGCGGAACGAGTAGCCGAGCCGCCGGTCATGGAAACCGGTCATGGATGGACTGACAGCGCGTTAGAAACCATCCATGACCTACTGGAAGAACTGGAAACCGGTCATGGACAGACAGAAACGCGGTCATGGACAGAAGGAATACGGTACAACGCCCAATGTGACGGCGGAAACCATTACCTCTACAAAATGGACAAGACCGCCATCAACCCTAAAACCGGTCATGGATACTCAAAAGGACGCATATATGCAGGAACATTCGAGAGCGCAAGAGAAAAATGCCCAGCCTACGCCGCCAATTGGCAAAGTAAACATATCTGCCGTGCGGGAAGGTCTGGCGATGGTCATGGACGCGATGCGGGTCTTACAGACAGCGGGAATAAAGATGTCAGCCGCCAAAATATTGACAAGCCCGTCCGGTGGCAAGATTTTACTGTTCCCCATGATTGAAGTACCCGGTCATGGACTGGGGATTTTGGTCATGGACAACGGCAAAGCTACATTTACGGTAGATGGTGTTTCGGTCATGGAAGCCGCGCCGGTCATGGAAAGCGAGAAAAAATGACAGAAACAGAAATAGACGATTTCCAGCAAGCCTTACGCGAGCGCAAATATCGAACTGGCTATTACATGTTAGGAAAGCCGAAACAAAAATACTATTTTGATTTGACTTTTGATAGTTGGCATGACGCGCAGAAGTTTTCTGTAGACTTCAAGAAGTCATATAGTGATCCGAATGTGGTTGTTTTTGTGGAGCCGAAATGAACCCAATAGAAAACCTGATTTTGCAATTTGAAGATATGTGCGGCGAAAGCGATACAGAACTCGGAAACGAGTGCCGCGCATATTACGAGAATCTACTTGCGCTGATTGAACGGGCGTTTCCGTATGTTGACGATATGGTAGGCGTGGCATCGGAAGCCCGTTATTTGCTGTCTGAAATGAACTATGTTTTAGAGAGGAAGTAAACATGAAAATAAAAGAATTTCTCGAATTGCCCATCGGTTTATACCGTTTGTTTTGGAAAAGCGGCGGATGGTCTACGGACGCCGGAACTGAGCGCGCCCGTCGTGACGGGGCGGAAGGTGACGCCATGACAGACGAACAGAAACTCAAAGCGATTGCATTGGGTAAATGCGTAATGCACCCCGGCACAAGCCAGAAACGTTTCGCGCAATCCATGAAACTGCTGGCAGAGACGAACGGCGAGATCAGCGAAAAGCAATCCGCGTATTTGGACCTGATGATCCACCGCTACCGCCGCCAAATTCCCAAGACGCATAAACGCTTTTGCAATTGCCCGGAAGCGCAAGAAGCCAGGGCGCAAATGGAATTGAGTAAGACGTAGGAGCGCGATGTTTGCCCAACTCAACCCCAAGCAAGGCTGTATGGTGATTGCGTTGGCGGTTATGTTTGTGGTGTGGCTGATCTTCATCCTGCCGCACCCCTAGGAGACGCTATGCTGAACAATGAAAAAGTTGCCGAACTGGACGAACTGACGGACACCCAGCGCAAGATGCAAGCCATTATGCGCCATGAGATCCGGGCAGCGCTGTGGAGCGAGGGTCCGCAGATATTACAGCAGGAACTTTCCAAGTTCTTTCGTCCGGCGGTGGATGCGCTGCGTTATCTGCTGGGGCAGCAACAAAAGAAGTGATATAATTACGTCGTTCAAACAATTTACACTTTAGGCAGGGAACTGCCTAAAGGACTTGTGACTAAGGAATTAGCCACTTTGCCAGCCGAAGCGAATCGGTTGCGCGAAGTGGCGTTTGTGTTTTAGGTAACCCAATAAATCAAGGAGTATCCATGAAAAAGTTTCTCAAAGTTTTGTTTGTCGTGCTTTTGCTTGCGTTTGCGCTGACCGGCTGTGTCGCGCAAGGCTTTGTCAGTCTGCCGGATGACGTGGTAACAGGAATCAATGTCGTGATCTTGTTTGGCGTCTCTTTTGCCATTGCCTATCTGATCGCGTTGGTTCCGTTCCTGGCGTTTCTCGATCAGTTTCGTCTACCGCTTGCCGCCGCGATTGCAACCCAACTGATTGACGTATTACAAAATGCAGTCCCTGATCAGTACGGCATACTCGCTATCCATGTGCTCCGCGCGGTACTGGCATTACTCGCCCTGCTTGGTGTAGGGTTCCAGTTAAAGCGCAAGGGCGTCATTTAGCGATGGGGAAATCCACCTGCTGCCCACGTAGCACGCCGCGAACTCAAATGTCGGCGTCCGGGCAGCAGGGCAATCCATTATGAAAAAGATACTCAAATTTTTTTATCTGACGTTTTTCAGGAAAATACTTTGGGCGTTGATTGATTTTTGCGAACGTCGCATTGGTGATAGATGAAAAAGAAAATCGTCCGGATCTGGTGTGAGCCGACTGAACACGAGCAAGCTGTCGTCATGTCTTGCATGATGGCGGGCCTGGTGGTGGCGTCTGCCAATGTCAATACGACGGCAATAGCGTATGTGTTGCGGGTGCTGTTCGGATGACGCCCATCTCCCCGCTATACCCCGCCGCCCTCGCTGCGTTTTGCGGCCTTGCGTTCTTGTGGCGCTTCTTTCTGCTGCATGATCGCAATTGGTTTTATATCGGGCGGGCGTTCGGTTATGGCGTGCTGGTTTGGTATTACGGCTGGGCATTTCAAAACCTCGAAAGCCCTGACCGCATCTTTTGGGGCAGGTGGGCAGTCACAATTTTTCTGTTTATCAATGCGCTGTATTTTGTTCAGGAAATGGTGATGATCTGGATGGTAAAGCATGTCCGAAAGTAACTGGATAACCTTGATCGTGACGCTATTCATTTTCATCCCGTCTTTCCTGCAAGCTCGCAATGGCGGCGCACAGCAAATCAGCGCGGCATATAAAAATCTACTGGAAGATATGCAGAAGGAAATCAACGACCTAAAAGCGGATATGTCGAAACTCAAGCGCGACTATCGCGCCTTGTGGGGCTACATGATCACGCTGGTGGAAGGCTACGTCAGGCACGACATTACCATTCCGCCCATCCCGTCCGAATTGGAAAGTGACGCCGATTTGATACGGCTCATCAAACGGAAAGGGAAGCTGTGAACGAACCCTATCAGCTTGTAATTGATACCTGGGCCGGGCAGTTGGAAATTTCGGAGAGTGTTCTGCTTGCCAACAACGTGGCTGGAATGGTTATCCGGCTCAATTCCACCAGCGGCAAACTTGCCAGGGATATAAACTTTGATAAGCAGTGGAACGAAGCCAGAGCCTTCGCCCGCGCGCCGTATTATGTTTACTATCCATTTGTTTCAGGCTTTACCAATTTCACATGGCTGCAAGCCAATATGCCGACCGATGCCAGGGCGGTGCTGATCGACATTGAAATTGTTAATGGCGGCTATCCTGCCACCACCTACGCGGTCGAAGTGGGGAAGTTCCTCAATCTCGTCAAAGCCAAATGGAATTATGCGATCTATACCGGGCAGGGCTATATTGATTTGTTGAGCCCGTGGCCCATGGCGGATTATTGGTGGGCGCAATACCTGAACGAATTTTATCCGGCGTCGCCAATGGTGTTGACGTGGGACGAACTACGGGCGCGGCTGGCGAAGTACAACACCCCCACCAACGCGCGCTATATTCCGGGGCGCTTGCGAATGTGGCAGTTGAGCGGCGATAAGTTGATCCTGCCGGGCAATCCCAAGCCGATAGACGTAAGTGTATTTTACGGGTCTCTGCAAGACTTATACAACTGGCTCGGCGCGCCTGTTTTGCCGCCCGTTCCGACTGACACCAAAACCACGCCCCATGACGGCATGACGCGCATCAGCGGGCAGCGCAACGGGTACGAGTTCCATCTGTTCATCAGCGACCCGGCGAAGGTTGATTTTGAGGTGGTTTGTTGCAGTCCGCTGGAAACTGTATCCAGTGTTTCCAAGCGGAAAGGCGCGACGCTGGGCGTCAATGGGGGAGAGTGGGATAGGGTATCGAAGCCGAAGGATTACACGGTCTCGAATGGGGACGTTTGCCAGCCGCGCGTTGAGGCTGTACCGTCTTTGATAATTGGAAATGGTCAACCAATCATAGACTATCAAAGTTGGTCTGTAACTCGTCAAGCCATTTCAGGCTTGCGTTATCTCATTCGTGACGGCACTTTACAACCGTACTTATTTGGCACAGAACCACAGTACACCGAAGGACACGCGCGCAGTATCCACGGCATCAACGCGAACGGCTTTCACATGGTTCTGCAATCGGAAGGCGTCTACCCGAACCAGGGGCTAACCCTGAAACAAGCCGCCGAAATCATGAAGCAATACGGCGCTGTGACTGCGTTTGATTCAGGCGGTGGCGGAGATGTGACCTGTTACTTTGAAGGGCAATCGCTGATACTGCCTGAGAACATCAACCCGGCGACCGGCGCGCATTTCGAGCGCCCGCTGCCGAGCGTGTTATTGATTTATGCAAAGGATACAAACACCATGAACGGAACAGCAAAGGAAATACTAGGCAACGTGTCAACGATTCGCAAATCCCCGTCACGCTATGGCGCGGATACTGGAAAGCGCGTCCCGGCATGGGCAACGCTTGAGTTTGTCGATATTGCCGATGTCATCCCGCAAGGAACGGCGGATAACGTTGCTGACAAGTGGCTGAAACTGCCGGACGGGAATTATGTCAATTACATTTTAGCGGGCAAAGAATATTACAACGTTGTGACCATGCCAAGCGATACGCCGCCGGACCCGCAGCCGAAAAAGCCAGTTGACGTAAAGATTATGCTGGCGGCTGGCAGTACGGTCATAACGACATACAGCGACGGGACGCAGAAAGTAGAGACGGCTTAGAGTGAAAGAACATACTACTTTTATTCAATTCGGAAAATCCAAAATGATACCTATTCCATTTTGGTTATGGCTTGCGATTACGCGGGCAAAAATAAAATACTGGGCAGTCAAACTGTGGATACTTCGCAGACTTGGAATTGTCTATGATTTTGAAAGGAATAAATAATGAGTATTGTTGCAGACGACAAACCCGAAGATTTTGACGGCTTACTATTAGGAGACAAAGAACGAGCCGAACGCTTAGAGGGGATGGTAGACAGGATGAGCGAAACGATTGTAAATTTAAATATGGAGCTCGCGGCATGGAAGGAACTGTACAACGAGGTCGCTTCGCAGTTGAATTACAACAACCATCTTTTACTGCAAATTCAAGACGTGTTGAATAAAAAGATAACCGGCTCAAAGGTTTGCAATCACTATTTCGTTGACGGAGCTTGTGCTCATTGCGGCGTAACCGTAGCGCAATTCACGACAAGAGCCTAAATGAATCTCTCCATCACCTTCCCCGCGCAATCTGCCAACATCCGCACCCTCAAGCCCTGGGGCGACGCAATGCGCGCCTGGGGCTATTCCACGTCCGAGAAGCTCATCAACGGGCAGCGCATGGGACAATTTAGCCATATCGTCCCGGTCATGCTGGACGCGAACGGCAACCAGATCGCCGACGGGTCGGCGAATACGCTTTTCTCCAACATATCAGCGGCGGAATATCAGAAAATCGCCGCGTTACAGATACCAGACAGCAAAAGCGTTGATGCAAAAATGCAATGGCTGACGAATGGCGGCAACGGGCAATGGGGCTGTCCAATGCGGGCGACCTACAACCCGTCCGCGAATTGGCGCAACGCGACGGATATAGATTTGATCGGCGGCGTCTGGGCGGGACAGCAGGTGGAGATATTGGAAAGTAGGATATTCGCGGCGGTACGCTACAACAACAAAACATACACCACAGTCACGCTGTACCGCATCCGCACATTCCAGCCCGCCGATTGGGGCAAGACCTACGCGACGCATCCGTGGCTGGTCCAGAAGGTGACGGCAGTATCGGCGGATGATACGCCACTGGAGCCGCAGGGCGTCGTATATCTTCCGCTGATCCTGACGCGGGCGGCGTCGTGTTGGGTGTTTGGGGAGTGGTTGGTGTAGAAAGGACAAGATAGTGAAAAATATATTGTGGTTCGTAAGGCGCTGGTGGAAAGAATTTACGTGTACTCATTGGAACAGCCAGATTGATTGGGACGATGGTGAAGGCTGGCATATGGTTGTGTGTAGTAGCTGTCATCGCGCAAGAATCTACGTCGAATCAATGGAAAACCATAACGTTGAATAATCCACAAGCGGCGCGGTGGCGCGAGTACGCGCCAGAGTTGGTGTAACTTGATGGCTTTATTCTGGTGCAGCGAGGGCATCCCGTCCACTAAGGCGTATTTGGCAAGCCAGCCGGGAGATTACTCGGCAGTCCCCAACGGGTGAGCCTGCAAGGCTGCGATTGCACAGATGAGCGACCTGGCTACCAGAACAAAGCTATCAAGATAATTCTTTAGGAGTATTTTGGGAACCTGTCACAACTGCCACAAAAAGAACTTGTGGCGCAAGACACAGGAACGAGTAAAGATAGGCGATAACTGGGTGCGGGTCTGGCAGTGTCGCTGCGGCGAGAAGCAACACGGCGATTTACCGCAGGAGATCAAGGTCAAGCCGAAGGTGCTATATTTCGACATTGAAACTGCTCTGATGACGTTGACAAACTTTAGTATTTATGTTCCGCAGAAATATATACCGACAGATGCAATTATTGAGAATAGCTTTGTTTTATGCTGGGCTGCTTGTTATGTGGATGAAAGCTTGCCGTTTCAGTATGTGATGAGTGATTGCGTGAGACAAGAGGAAGCTTTACGAAATGATGATAAGCGTATTCTTGAACAGCTTTGGAGTTTGCTCGATAGTTCAGATTATTGGGTCGGGCATAACAGCGATAAATTTGATGTCCGTCGCGTCAACGCCAGATTCAAAGCCAACAACATGCCAGCGCCTTACATCGGCAAACAGGTAGACACAATAAAGCTGGCTCGGAAATATTTTGCAGAAGAAAGCTATCGGCTTGATTATCTGGCAAAGAAAAAAGGCGGCGAAGGCAAAAAGCACATGGAACGCGCCGATTGGCACAAGATACGAATGACGGGCGACGCGGAGGCTTTATTGAAAATGGAAACTTATTGCAGGCAAGATGTTCGTGAGGGTGTCGGCGTTTATATTGATGATAAAAATTGGATCGAATCGAGTGGAAGGAAGATTATCAAATGACCACCCCCGCGCAGCACGTCACACAAGCGGCGGGAAGCGCCGAAAGCGGCGAAGTTGAGCCAGCGCGGGATGAAATACAACAGAGTATGAACAACCTGCGGGCGGGACGGCTATCTCCTAAGTGCTCCACCCGCCCGCAGGAGGGGCAGATTGATTGTAAAGGACACGTGTTATCTATGCAACAGTTGTACGTTAGTGATACAATAGCGAAAGGAGATAGCCACAGCGCACTTGCGTTCGTGGCTGTCGTGATTTAAGGACTAGCTATGAAATGTGAATATTGTGGAAACGATAAATTTGTAGACGGTTACTGTTCAGGGTGCGGAGCCAAAGCACCAGAGAAAAACAATGACTGGAAATCCGGACCGTTTTTCTATAACGGATACATTTGCTATGGTATTAGACACTATGTGAAAGATACCTTCGAGGCGCAATTCTGGCTCGGCATGGAACTCATCGAACGCATAGAGGTAGATCGTGATGTGCTTGAAAATCACGTAAAGCAGGGTGAGGATTATATGTTTTTCTTCTGGGATTTGTTCCTATTGGCGCATGGCGAAAAGGATGTGCTGGAATGGCAGGAAAAGAACACCAAATATCCTGCTACATTTGAAGTGCGGCGTATAGAAAATCAAGAAAAAGAATATCGTTTGTCTCTCGATAGAAGCGAACTACTAAGGTTATACAAATGACAGAAATACCCAACGGATACACAGTCAGTTATCATGCGGCGCGGCTCGTTGAGTTGATGGTGGAGGGCAAGCGCGATTTCTTTGTGCAGTCATACCACGCGCCTGAGTTCAACATCCAGCCGAATGAATATTACCGCGTGAAGGTGGAACGGGTCGAACTGCCGCCGCTGGAAATGCTGGAAACGCTGGACAAGGCTTTGCCCCTGCCGGCGTATGAGGTGGTGAAGGCATGAGTGACTATCTCATGATGAGTGCTTATGTATTGACCTTTTTTATTATGCTTGTCCAGGCGTGGCGCAAGCGCGGGCGGTACGGATGACAAACCAACCTGTAGTTAACAACGGAAACAACAACAAAAAGCCTGGCGGCATAACCGGCAAAGGCTTTGTCAAAGGCGACCCGCGCATCAATCGCAAGGGTGCGCCTGTACGCGGGCAGTCATGGCGCGAAACAGTGAAACGCATTACGGACATGACCCGCGAGGAGGCAATCGTCTATGTCGGACCCACGTCGAAGATAGGAAGGCAACTCAAAGAACTTTCGGCGGATATGCCCATCAAAGACGCAATCGTTTTTGCCACCATCATTGCCTACGGACGGGAGCCGAACGCGCGTATGTTGCAAGCGCTTATGGATAGGGAAGAGGGGAAACCGGAACAATCGTTAGATTTGAAGAACAGTGACGGCTCGCTCAAGCCAGAAACGATGAAACCGTCCGAGATCGCGGAACGTGTCGCGGCGTTGCTCAAAGGTAAAGATGCTAACAGCGGTTGAATTGAAACTTGCCACGCTCTTGCAGTATGACCCGGCGTATGAATGGCGCGGCGGGAATAAGGCATTGATTGACAGCACGGAGCCGGAAGTCATCGCGGAAGGTCCGAGCGAATGTCTTGCCGGCGAGACGCAGATTTACGATCCTGTTTCAAATCGCTCGTTTACTATTGAATATCTTTGGGAAAACGGTATAGCGCCTTATGTTATGACTTTATACGGCCCCAGGAAGGCAACCGCGCCGTTCCGAAAAGGACATGATGCGTTATATAGAATTACTTTGTCGAATGGTTATTCATTTCTCGCAACCAAGAAACATAGAGTTTTGACTAATCGCGGCTGGTTTTTTGTCGGTTCCTTACAGCCTTCTGAACTCCTGCTAGGATGCGCTGAACGCCATCAGGTGTCCACTTGGGTTTCTTCCCTTTCAATGTCTTTGCAAGATGCTCTCCATTGCGCCCGAAAATCTCAAGATTATCAAGTGAGTTATTCTGCTTATTTCCATCAATGTGATGAACTACCTCCGAAGGCGAAAGATAGCGCCCTATTTTGTGTTCAATCACCAACCTATGTTCTCGAACGTATCCGTGACGGTCACAATTTGGGTGGTTGCGGTCTTTCACAAGAACATAGCCGTCATCATCAATTATCCTTCCACCCATCCACCTTCCATTGGCGGCACCGTGATTTACTTTTGAAAAGGTCTTGTGAGGAATATTGTTACTCTCAAGATAGTATTTCAAATCTTCCTTATGACCACCTAAAACACGACACATTTCAGACAGGGATTTACCCTCTTGGCACATTTGGCGAATTAGGGCATCGCGCGAAACATATACAGAACCACGAGAAACTGACATATCAATCTCCTTTTTCTTCTGATTATACCGTATTCGCATGTACCTTGTCAAATATTGAGTATGTGAGAGACGACTATTATTATGATTTGACAGTGCCAGAGGCAGGACATTATTTAGCGGAAGGGATTTGGCATCACAACACGGGCAAGACGATGGCAGCCTGTTACAAGATGCACTACAACTGCCGCGAATATCCCAAAAGCCAGCATACGCTGATCCGCAAAGTGGCAGCGACCATTCCGGGGACGGTACTTGGAACGATGAAGCGCATTATCGGCAATTTCCCCGTCAACTGGTACGGCGGCGAGCATAACCCGGAAATGATTATTTATCCGAACGGCTCAACGATATGGATTGCCGGCATGGATAAACCCGGCAAGGCGTTATCGGGCGAGCGCGATACCATCCAGGTGTGCCAGGCGGAGGAATTGAGTATTGACGATTGGGAAACGCTGACAACCCGCGTGACAGGACGCGGTTCAGTCATGCCCTACACCCAGATATTCGGGGACTGCAACCCAGGCGCGGCGCGTTGGTTGAAGGACCGGCAGAAATCGGGCGCGTTGCAGATGATACCGACCCGGCATGAGGACAACCCATCGTTGTTCACAGCCGACGGCAAGCTAACCATGCAGGGTATTCGCAGCATGGCGCGGCTGGACGCATTGACCGGCACGCGCCACAAGCGCCTGCGCCTTGGCTTATGGGTGTCGGCTGAGGGCGCGATATACGAGGAGTACGACGCGAATATCCACATGATCGACGCGGATAAATGCCCTGAGTTTGTGCGTCGGTTTCGCGTGGTGGATTTCGGATACACCAACCCGTTCGTGTGTCAATGGTGGGGCATGGATGCCGACGGTCGGCTGTATCGCTATCGTGAGATATACGTCACTAAAAAGTTGGTGGAAGATTTGACGGCTGAGATTATCCGCCTGACCGGTGACGAGCCGATTGAGTTTACACTCGCAGACCATGATGCGGAAGACCGCGCCACGATGGAGCGCCACGGCATCAGCACCTACCCGGCAGTCAAGGACGTTTCGCCCGGTATTCAGGCAGTGCAAACGCGGCTCAAGGTACAGGGCGACGGCAAGGCGCGCTTGTTTTTTGTGCGCGGCGCGCTGGTGGAAGTTGACCAGGCATTGCAGGAAGCGCACAAGCCGACCTGCACAGAGGACGAGATGCCGGAATATGTCTGGCAGAAATATCCAGACGACAAACCGAACAAGGAACAGCCGCTCAAAATCAACGACCACGGCTGTGATACAACGCGGTACATGGTGGCGAAACTGGACGGGCTGCCTTCGGACCCGTCAAAGATGATCGATTGGGCATGAGGTGAGATTATGGCATTTTTAGGATTGGTATCACTCAGAGATTACAACAAGCTGCGCGAGGAGTTTGATTCCTTCAAGCGCGATTATTTACCGTGGGAGAAATGGCAACTGGAAACGGCAGAGAGCGAAAAGTACACCCTGCCCGACCCGTCGATATTCGGTAATCAGGCGGAGTTATATCGGCGCGTCTCGGCTTTATTTACGGCAGTCGACATTGTCTCGTCATGCGGTGCGCTGACCGATTTCAGCGTGGCGCGGCTGGTCGTGGGTAAGGAGCCGAAAGACATCCCCAATCATGAATTTGAAATGTTGCTCCGCAATCCGAACCCGCTGGATAGCCGCTATGAATTTCTGTATGCCACGATCGCTTTTTTTATGCTCAATCGCAACTCGTATTGGTGGCTCAATCGCGTAGATGAGTTTTCACCGCCTGAGGAAATGTGGGTCATCCCGCCGCATATGATAAAGCCGATACCGGACGAGCGTTTATTCCTCAAGGGTTATTTATACAACCCCGGCAACGGGCGGGAAATCTTCATGCAGCCGCATGAGATCGTGCATTTCAAAGGCTTCAATCCGTTCTCCCGCTTTGTCGGCTTATCGGCGGCGATCGAAAGCCTGATGCTTATTGCCCAGGCATATTTGGGCATGGTGTCATGGCAGACGAAACTTTACAACAAATCCAATGCGCGGCTGCCGGGCATCCTGTCATTTGAGCAGATGATAACGGACCCGATATGGGACAAGATCAAAGAGGATACTGCCGAAGCCGCCGCCAATCGAAACCTGCTGATGTTGCGCGGCGTGGGACAGAATGGTCCGAAATGGCAGCAGGCAGCCGCCAGTCAGAGGGACATGCAATATTTTGAGGGATTGGACAGTATCGATAAGAAGATCATGGACACCCTCGCTCCCGGCGCGTATACCATGCTCTACGAGAACGCCAACGAAGCCAACAGTCGGACCGGGCGCGCGACGCTCAACGAACTGGCAATCTATCCCAAGCACGTCATGATTAACGAAGGTGTGACAAATAAGATTTTGCCGGCGTATCCTGGACGCCCATTGATCGGGCATTTCGAGGACATCCGCGTCACAGATCGGCAGTTGGAAATCACCGAACAGCAGGAATATAACAAAACGCATACCATCGCGGAAATCCGTGAGGAGTTTTATGGTGATGATCCATTGGGTGATGACCGGGACGAACTGTTACCGGAACAATTGAAATCCTACAAATCCGAAGCGGACAAGGAACTTGAACTCGAAAAACAAAAACTGAACGCTCAAAACGCACAGGCCCAGAACAATCAGCCGCAGGGACAAATGGAATCGGCAACGAACGAGCCGCCCAAAGAGCCAACTATGGTTCAAGCCTCCAATAATGGCAACGGCGAAAAGCTGGACGCGTTGGGAAAGTATGAACGGTATGCACTGCGTAATCTGGGCAAGGCGTTGAAATTTCAAAACGACCATCTGCCCGAAAAGCTCGTTACGGAGATCGCCGCTAAGTTCGTATCCTGCAAGGATGAAAGCGAAGTCAGAATATTATTCAAAGCATACAAAACCCGCGTACAAGGCGAAGCCAATCATGACCAAAACGCCCTGCTCAAGCTGGCAGAGTCCATCGAGAACGCCGTCAAATTGGCACAAATGCAGGAGATCGAGCGGAATAAAAACGGCTTTACCTGGGAAGCGATAAAAAGTCTCATGGATAACCGCACCCAACCCATACAACCGAGTATCTATCTTTCCCCATCGTTCACGCTTCCGGCGGCCAATCATGAAACCCATATCACCATGCCGGAACAACAGCCGCCGAATACATTCGTAAGCATCACGCCTGCCCTCGAAGCGCCTGCGCCGGCAGATGTAAAAATAGACAATCCGGTCTACATCAGCCAGACCATCGAGCCGGCACAAATACCAGAGATCCAAGCGCCGATTGCCATCACCAACAACATCGCTGCGCAGGAAGCACCGCAGGTCTATGTCAATCCGACTATTGAAGCGCCGACAGAACAGCCGAAGAAAAACAAGAAAACCGCCCGATTAT
>Ga0070695_100000058_pt1 | contig 44862 bp, 49 predicted proteins | sample KBSK1252metaG_FD_65471 | JGI IMG/M metagenome (GOLD analysis project Ga0070695, IMG submission 65471) | Corn, switchgrass and miscanthus rhizosphere microbial communities from Kellogg Biological Station, Michigan, USA - KBS K1-25-2 metaG | ecosystem: Host-associated > Plants > Roots >...
GGTTCTGCTTGAACGCTATGCGTCCCGCCGGCGGCATCCAGGCCACCTGGACAGCGAGCGGATCGACGCGTTGCGGGAGGCGGTCGAGTCGCAACGGCATGATCTGCTCGACCTCCCGGGCGAGACGATCCGGATCGACACAAGCGCCCTGGTAGACCTAGCGGCACTCGCCAAGCAAATCGCTTAAGACCGGTGGCAGCCACCGTTACGAAACCGTCACGGCACAGCCGGGCGCGAGGCGCCAGACCGACTAGAACCAGCTGGCCAGGCCGATCTCGCCGTCACAGACTCGTCCTAAGGCCGTTACGGCGACGTGCAGTGCCTGCCACCGGCCGTAACGCTAGGACTGGATTCGCGCCAGCCGCGCCTCGGCTTCGGCCTCGTGGCGCTCGTGCACGACGCTCTCGCTCGCCTGCAGCTCCTTGCAGATCCGCCACGCGACGAGCCCGAAGAGGACCGGCAGCACCCAGACCAGGATCCGATAGGCCCAGATCTGGCCGGTATAGCTCAACCCGAAGGTGACGAAGACGCGGTCGGATGCCCCGGCGAAGAAGACGAGGACGACCCAGCTGACCATCGCGATTCCGATGCCCGTGCGGGCCGGTGCGTCTCGCGGACGGTCGAGAAGATTGTGGAATGCCTCGTCACCTGTGAAACGGCGCTCGAGCCACGGCCAGAGGTAGAGGAAGCCGAAGACGACGAGCGGAAAGGCGGCACCTCCCCAGAACGGGTTCGGCACGAGCGTGTAGCCGGCGATCGTCAGGTCGAAGCTCGGCATGAGGCGCAGCCCGCCGATCAGCCAGCCGAGGTACCAGTCCGGCTGCGCGCCGTTCGTCGACGAGTAGGTATGGAACGGCCCCCAGAGCCAGACCGGGTTGATCTGGACGAGCCCGCCAAGCAGGAAAAGGACACCGGCCGTCCCGACCATCAATCCGAGCGAACGCGGCGCCTGGCCCGGCCAGGCCGGGACGCCGACGATCGTCCGTTCCGTCTGCGCCCTCCGCTGCCGGAACTGCGTGTGGTGCCGCATCGCCACGAGCAGCAGATGCGCGCCGAGCAGCAGCCCGATCAGGATCGGGAAGATCAGGACGTGCGCGATGTACATGCGCGGCCAGAGCTGCTCGCTTCCGGGAAACATCCCGCCGAACAGCCAGTTCATGAGGTTCTCGCCGAAGAACGGCAGCGCGAGCCCGACGGAGTAGCCGATCACGAGGCCCATCCCCGACATGAGGTCATCGACGAGCGAATAGCCCACGTATGCCTCGAGCAGCGCGAGCGTGAGCATCGTGACGCCGAGCCAGTACGTCAGCTCGCGCGGCTTCCGGTACGCGCCGGTGAAGAAGACGCGGAGCAGGTGGAGGACGATCGCAGCGATGAAGACGTTTGCCGCCCAGTGGTGCGTCTGCCGAAGGAGCAAGCCGGCGCGAACGCCGAACGAGAGGTGCACGACAGAGGCGTACGCCTCGCTCATCCTCTGCCCGTTGAGAGGCGCGTACCCGCCGTGGTAGACGACTTCCTTCGTCGAGTCGACGAAGAAGAACGTCAGGTAGATCCCGGTCGCGACGAGGACGAGGAACGCGTACAGCGCGACCTCGCCGAGCAGGAACGACCAGTGGTCGGGGAAGAGGTAGCGGAGCGCCTTGCGCAGGTACGGCGCGCTCGCAGTGCGCTCGTCGAGCCAGCGAACCGTTCGGCGCGCGATCACGGCTGCGCCTTCCAGAGCCGGACACCCCACCACGACGGCCCCACCGGCCCGTCGAAGTTCCCCTTCGCGCGCAGGTGACCGCTCGAGTCCTCGTAGACCGGCAGCAGCGGCAGGTCGCGTCCCGCGGGCCCGAACGTGACGGTGCCGCCGGCAGCAGGATCGAACGTCGAGTAGTGGCACGGGCAGACGAGCGCCGGTTTCGGCTCGTCGGGCTGGAAGAGCGGCGCGCGGTAGAGCGTGATGGCGCATCCCGCGTGGGTGCAGATCCGCGAGTAGGCGAGGATCCCGTGCGCGTCGTAGCCCTTCAGGTGTGACGGAAGGCGCAGCTGGTCCGGCTTGAGGCGGATCACGACGAGCGAGGCGGCCATCTCCTCCTTCCCTTCGTCGTTCACGCCCTCGGGGAACGCGAGGTAGAAGTTCTTCTCCGCGATGTCCGAGGCCTTGTACGGCTCGCCGTGCTCGTCGACGAGCCGCCGCCCCCGCCGCCACGGTGTGCGGAGAAAGTCGCCGACGCGGAAGAGAGGGCCGAACGAGACGGCGGGCGCGAGGATTGCCAGCCCGAGTGTCCCGCCCGCCCCGAGCAGGCCGAGCTTGAAGAAGCGTGATCGGGTGAAGCGCGTGCCGCTCTCGTCGAGCACTTCCGCGATCACCTGTTGCTCGTACGGATGCTCGTGCGGCGGGTACTCCCCCGCGACCTCCTCGCTCGGCACGAGCTTGAGGCCGACGACGATCAGCGCCGCGGCGAGAAAGAGAAGGGCGAGCCCGAGCGCCGCGCCGAGGAACTGCGTCGCGTTGGAGAGCGAGTCCGCAAACGCGTAGACGAGGATGAAGCCGAGCGCGCAGAGAGACGAGAGGCCGAGCAGGGCGAGCACGGCGAGCTCCGCGGCGGGGTGCGCCGGCTGCGCAGGAACGATCCGCGCGTCCTCCGGCTTTGGTCGCCGTCGGCCCCGCCCGACGAGGAGGACGAGCGCCGAGACGATCGCGTTGCGGATCCGGCTCACGTTTTCCGCTCCCGGCGCCGGCAAAGCCGGCACCTCCGCTCCCTGGTGAGCTCCGTCGAGCCTACGCTCACCGCAACCTCCTCCCGAGCAGCAGGCAGAGCACGATCAGCGCCGGAATCGCGAGGAACCAGGTCACGAGCCCTTCCGGAACCGGCCCGAGAAAGCCGAGCCCCCAACCCCCGGGCCGGTCCGGGTTCTTCGTGAGCTCGACGTAGCGGATGATCGAGTCGAGCTGCCGGTTGCTCAGATCGTGCTGCGTGAACCTCGGCATCACGTACGGCCCGATCCGCACCGCCTGCGCAACCTGGAGCGGCGTCGCGTTGACGAGCGCCGGCGGCAGCGCGCCCGTCACGACTCCGCCCTGCGCGACGACCTGGTGGCAGCCGGCGCAGTGCTCCGTGAACAGAGACAGGCCCCGAGACACGTCGCCGATCTCCGGCTTCGGCGTCGGGATCGGCGGCCCGCCGAAGCTCGCGACGTAGGCGACGAGCGCGCGAATCTGGTGCTCGCTGAGGAAGACGGGCTCCCGTCGAGGCTGCATGCCGAGGTGCCGGAGAGGCATGTAGCCGGTGCGAAGGTAGAAGTCCGCGGCCAGCGCGCCCACGCCGTGGAGCGACGGCGCGACTCCTCCTCGCCCGCCTGCGTTGGCGCCGTGACAGCTGAGGCAGTACTCGCCGTAGAGGTGGTAGCCGTACGCAGCGAGCGGCTTCTTCGGCGTGCCCGACGCAGCCGCAGCCGGGCCCGCAGCGAGGAGGCCGGCAGCCGCGAGACACGCGATGGTCAGGACTGCACGCATAGCGAGTCGAAGACCGAGCCGAGCCCGTCGAGGAAGATGACCGCGAGGAAGAGGACGTTGGCGACCATCGCCGCGGTCGCGAAGAAGTGGAGCCGGCTGTACGGGACGGCGCCGGCCCAGCGCCCGTCCCCCGGCGGCCCGTCGCCGTAGTTCGTCTCGCGAGTCGCGAGGAAGACCGTCACTGCCGCGGCCTCCGAGATCACCACGAGGAGGCCGGCCGCCGCGAGGATCGCAAGCTGCCACGTGTCGAAGCCGATTCCCCACCGCATTCCGGCGACCGAGCAACGCGCCTGGCCGACGCCGTAGCCGACGACGTGCTGCCCCGTCCAGGCGAGTGGCGCCACGACGACCCCGATCCACTGCACGATCCCGAGTCGCCGGAGGCTCATAGCGTCGCGCTCAGGAGGACCCCGATCACGATCAGGGTCAGGACGTTGACGGCATGCCAGTAGAACGCGACGACCTGGACAGCCCGGCGCCGGTACGTCGTCAGGCCACCGAGGAGCTTCCAGAGCAGCCAGACGACGAGGACGATGCCGACCGCGACGTGCACGTGGTCGGCGCCGAGCAGCGTGTAGTAGATCGAGCTGTACGCGTTGTCCTGCGGCACCGAGCGATGCAGCTGATGCGCGTAGTCATGCACCTCGTAGACGAGGTAGCCGACCTGGACGACGAGCGCCCACACGAGCAGGAAGCGCGCCGCCCAGAGCCCACCGCGGCGCACGGCCCGCGCCGCGAGCCACATCGGCAGACTCGTGGTCGCCAGTACTCCGGCCAGGATCAGCGGCACGACGACGCGCGGCTCCGGCGTTCCCGTCGGCGGCCAGTGCGGCGTGCCGAAGCGGAGGTAGTAGTAGGAGCCGATGAACGTGCCGAAGAGCGTCGCCTCGCTCGCGACGAGCATCGCCATGCCCCAGAACGCGACACTCGGTCCGCCGCCACGCCGCAGCTCGCCGACGTAGCCGCTCACGCCTCTGCCTCCTCTGGCTCCTCGCCGTGCCAGCCGAGCAGCACGAGCACGATCCCCGCCAGTGCGAACGCCGTCCCCATCCAGAGATGGAGGAGCAGGAGGATGAAGACGATCGACATCGCGAGCGCCAGCAGGATCGGCCACGGCGAGTCGTGCGGCATCTTGGCGACCTCGGCCCACCAGCCGTCGACGGGAGAGCTCACCGGCTGCTCGTGCCCCTCGTCGAGCACCATGATCCCCTCGGCGAGCTTGCGCCGGTCCTCCTCCCGGTCCTCCTCGTCCCAGTTCGCGTACGCGCTCGAAACCTTGGGGATGACCGCGAAGTTGTAGTCCGGCGGCGGCGACGGGATCGTCCACTCGAGCGTCGCGCCGTGCCACGGGTCGGGCCCGGCCGGCGGGCCGCGGAAGTAGCTCACGAGCAGGTTGACCAGCAGCACGACGATCCCGACCGTCGTGATGTAGGAGCCGATCGTCTCGGCGAGGTTGTCCGTCCCCCAGCCGAGCCCGGACGGGTAGGTGTAGTTGCGGCGCGGCATCCCCTCGAGCCCGACGATGTGCATCGGGAAGAAGAGGAGGTTGGTGCCGAGGAAGATGATCCAGAAGCTGATCTGGCCGGGCAGCTCGAAGTAGAGCTTCCCCGTCACCTTCGGGAACCAGAAGTACATGCCGCCGAAGATCGGGAAGACCGCGGCGCCGAAGATGATGTAGTGGAAGTGCGCGACGACGAAGTAGGTGTCCGTCACCTGCTGGTCGAACGGCACCGCGAGGAACATGATCCCGGTCAGGCCGCCGGCGACGAACATGAAGATGAAGCCGGCGATGAAGAGCAGCGGCGTCTTGAAGCGCGCGTTGCCGGTGACGAAGGTCATGCACCACGCGAACACCTGGATCGTGCTCGGGATCACGACGACGGCGGTGGCCGCCGCGAAGAAGATCACTGTGACCGTCGGCATCCCCGTGGCGAACATGTGGTGGGCCCAGACGCCGAAGCCGATGAAGACGACGAGCAGCTCGGCGACCGCGACGAGCGGGAACGCGACGACGCGACGCTGGGTGAAGGCCGGGATGATCTCCGTCGCGATCCCGAACGCGGGGACGATGAGGATGTAGACCTCGGGGTGGCCGAAGATCCAGAACAGGTGCTGCCAGAGGAGCGTCGAGCCGCCCTTCGCGACGTCGAAGAAGTGGGTGCCGACGTTTCGGTCGAGGAAGAGGAAGATCGTGTCGGCGCTGAGCGAGGGCAGTGCGAAGAGAAGGCCCCAGGACGCCGCGAGGAAGGCGAAGCAGAAGAGCGGCATCCGGTTGAAGGACATCCCGGGCGCACGCAGCTTGAGGATCGTGACGATGAAGTTCGCGGCGGTCAGGCTCGACGCGACGCCGTTGAAGATGATCCCGAGGCAGTAGAAGTCGATCGCGTGGCCGGGGTCGAACTTCGCGCTCGCGAGCGGCACGTAGTCGAACCAGCCGGCGTTCGGCGCCATTCCGAGGAAGAGGCTCGTGTAGATGAAGAGCCCTGAGCCGAGGAAGACCCAGTAGCTCAGCGCGTTCAGCCGCGGGAACGCCATGTCCCGCGCGCCGATCATCAGCGGGAGCAGGTAGTTCCCGAACGCTCCCGTCGTCATCGGGATGATGAAGAAGAAGATCATCGTCACCCCGTGCAGCGTGAAAAGCTCGTCGTAGGTGGCCGGGCCGACGACGTGCTCGTTCGGCTGGATCAGCTGCGTGCGGATGGCGAGTGCCTCGGCGCCGCCGGCCGCGAAGAGGACGAGCGTCGTCCAGAAGTAGAGAAGGCCAATCCGCTTGTGGTCGGTCGTCATCACCCAGCCGAGCACGCCTGGCCGCGGCTGCCACATGCGCTCGAGGCGCTCCTCGTAGACCAGCGTCGCCACTACTTGAGGCTTCCGAGGTAGGCGACGAGAGCGTGCAACTGCGCGCGGGACAGCTGGATGTCGGGCATCTTGTTCCCCGGCTTGAAGTGCTGGGAGTCGGTGATCCAGCGCGCGAGGTAGTCCGGCGTGTTCGGGATCGTCAGGCCGGCGAGCATCGTGCGGCTCGCGAGGTGCGTGAGGTCCGGGCCGACGTAGCCGTGGGCACTCGTGCCGCGGATCGCGTGACAGCTCGAGCACGCTCCGTTCAAGAAGACGTCCTGGCCCTGCCGTTCGATCCCGGTCTTGGGTGCGGCCGCGGGCGCGGCCTGTTGCCGCAGCCACTTCCGGAACTCCGCCTTCGGCTGGGCGAAGACCAGCATCCCCATGTGCGCGTGCTGCAGCCCGCAGTACTCCGCGCACTGGCCGCGATAGACGTCGGCCTGGTTCGCGTAGAGGAGGATCCGGTTTTCCTGGCCGGGGATCGTGTCGATCTTGCGGTTCAGCTCCGGCACCCAGAAGCTGTGGATGACGTCGGCGGTCGTCGCCACGAGGTTGACGCGCGTGTCGACGGGAATGTGCAGCTCGTCGGCCGTGACCGCCTTCGTCCCCGGATACCGGAACGCCCAGTACCACTGGTGACCGACGGCTTTTACGGTCATGGCCGTGCTGGACGCAGCGGGCGCCTGCGTGACCTTGACGATCGCCCAGTCGCTGACGATGAACAGGGCCACGACCACGGTCAGCGGGAAGACGACGCCCATCCCGAGGACGACGAACCACGCCGGCTTCTCGCCCGGATGCGGACCGTCGGCGTCGGCGCCGATCCCGCGCCGGCCGCGGCGCACCCACGCGAACACGAGGAGCCCGGTCACGAGCGCGAGGCCGCCGAAGGCGACGGCCATCATCACCCAGAAGAGATTCGTGATGTCGCCGGCGGCGTGACTGTGCGGGTTGAGCGTGTCCTGGTAGCCGCCGCAACCCGTCAGCACGGTTGGCAGAAGCACCGCAGCTGCCGCGAGTCCCCTGCGCCCACGATGCGTAGCCAAATCAGACACCGGGTACCCGAGCCGGGGCGAGACAAACGCACGGGACCCCGATGAACCAGTGGAACTTCGATCCGCTCGAGCTCTGCGTCCTCGCGCTCGCCGGCGCGCTCTACTGCCGGCGGGTGAGGACGCTGGCGCTGCGCGGGCGACGGGTACCGCGTCTGCGCCTCGCGGCATTCGGCGCAGGGCTGCTCACGCTGTTCGTCGCTCTCGCGTCGCCGGTCGACACGATCGGCGAGGAGCGGCTGTTCTCGGTGCACATGCTCCAGCACCTGCTGCTCGGCGACGTCGGTGCGCTCCTGCTCGTGCTCGGGCTGGACGGACGGCTCCTGCGGCCGCTGCTCCGCGTGGGCGCCGTCCATCGGCTGCGCGTGCTCGCGCACCCGCTCGTTGCGCTACCGCTCTGGGCGGCGAACTTCGTCGTCTGGCACCTGCCCGCGCTGTTCGATGCTGCGCTGCGAAGCGACGCGATCCACGCGGTGCAGCACTCGCTCTTCGTCGCGCTCGGGATGCTGCTGTGGGCGGCTCTCCTCGAGCCGCTGCCGGGGCCGGCGTGGTTCACGGCGCCCTGGAAAATCCCCTACGCCCTCGTGATGTGGCTCGTGATGCTCGTCCTCTCGCAGGTGTTCATCTGGTCGAGCCACCCGTTCTACATCCGCTACGACCTCACCGACCAGAAAGCCGGCGGCGGCGTGATGCTCGTCGAGAGCGCGTTCACGATGCTGCCCGCGCTCGTCTGGGTGCTGCTCCAGGTGCTGCGGGAAAGCGAAGCGCGCCAGCGCATGCTGGATGCCGGAGTTGCGCCGGCGGTCGCCGCCCGCGCCGCGCGCTACGGACGAGCGTGACCGGGAAGGTATGGACCTCTGGTAGCCGCCGGCTATCCGAACGGGTGTGTATCACCGCGCGCCGCCGACCTACGAAGATGGCATGGCTACCCAGAGCGAGATGGGCACGTGGTAACTGCGGCGGCGAGAGCACCTGTCTTCTGGATAGGGAAGGATCGCGCGAAGCAGAAGCGCGTTCGTAGTTGGCCGATCGGGCCGGCGCTGCTGGAGACGTTGGGCGATCTCAACTCCGAGGTGCGCGAAGCGCTCGCCGATGAGCGCGCCCGTCTCCGGAACCACGGCTACCCGGACGATCTTCCGCTGCCTGCTTTGTGGTGGGCTCCCCCAGCTCAGTGCGAGCTCGTTCGGCTGACCTGCGCTTAGACGGGCGCGCGGGCTCGTACTGGATGTAGTGCCGCACGCGGCGCGCCATCTCCTCGTCGTGGAGGCGGCGGACCAGGTGCAGAGCCATGTCGATTCCCGCCGACACGCCGGCCGACGTGACGACGTTGCCGTCGTCGACGAACCGCGCGTCGGGATCGACGTTCGCGCCGAGCTCGGCGAGCGGTTCGACGGCGCTCCAGTGCGTCGCCGCCGGGCGCCCGGTGAGCAGACCCGCCTTTGCGTAGACGAGCGCGCCGTTGCAGACGCTTGTCATCAGCGTCTCGCTCGCGCGCTCGCGCAAGCCCGCCTGGAACTCGTCGTCTTCGAGTAGCGGTCCAACCTGACCGCCCGGGTGAAGGAACAGGTCGACGGGGCCGAGGTCGGAGAGCGCGACGTCGGGGATCACACGCAAGCCGTGTGAGCACGTGATCGGGTCCGTGTTCGCTGAGACGAGCCGGACGGAGATCGTCCTTTCGTCGGCTGCCATTCGCGCCCAGGACGTGAGGACCTCGTACGGGCCCGCGAAGTCCAGCTCCTCGACGCCGTTCCAGATCCAGATGCCAACCGTGAAGTCGTCCATGGCGAGAGCGTGCCTACGGCCGTCGGTGACCCTGAGCCAGCTTTCGCTAGTTTCCGGCCATGCACACGGTCGCAGCAGTCGTCGACCAAGGGGCGCTCACGTTCGACTTCGCGATCCCCTGCGAGGTGTTCGGCATCGACCGCAGCGACATCGCGTCGCCGTGGTACGACTTCCTCGTCGTGGCCGCGGGGGAGCGGCGGGTACGCACGCAGACCGGCTTCACGATCGAGGCGCCGCACGGGCTCGCTGCCCTCGACCGCGCCGACACGAACGTGGTCCCTGGCTGGACGTCACCCGAGGTCGAGCCCGACGCGAAGCTCATCGCCGCACTTCGGCGCGGGCACCGTCGCAACGCCCGAATCGTCTCGATCTGCACGGGAGCCTTCGTCCTCGCCGCGGCCGGCCTGCTCGACGGTCGCCGCGCGGTCACCCACTGGCTCTACACCGACGAGCTCCAGCGAAGGCATCCAGGCGTCCGGGTCGACCCGAGCGTTCTCTACGTCGTCGACGAGACGATCATGACCTCGGCGGGAACCGCCGCCGGGATCGACCTGTGCCTGCACATCGTTACGTGCGATTACGGCGCGGACGTCGCAGCCGCCGTGGCGCGACGGCTCCTGATGCCGCTGTACCGCTCCGGCGGGCAGGCGCAGTACGTGGACGTGCCGGTGCCGCAGACGCAAGGCGACGAGATGACCGAGCTGCTCGCGTGGGCGATGCCGCGGATTCCCGCGCGTCTGTCGGTCGACGACCTCGCACGCCACGCTTCGGTCAGCAGCCGCACGCTCACGCGGCGTTTCCGTCGGGCGACGGGGCTCGCACCGGGGGAGTGGCTCCGGAGCGAGCGGCTCCGACTTGCGCGGCGGCTACTCGAAACGTCCGAAGATCCGATCGAGCGCGTGGCCCACGGTGCGGGGTACGACACGACGGTGGCCATGCGTGCCCAGTTCGCGCGCGACCTGCACACGTCGCCGCGTGCGTACCGAAGGACGTTCCGCGCGACCTAGAACATCTCGAGGTACTCGGCCATCTCCCACGCGCTCGCATCCCCCGCCTTCGCGTGGGCCTCGATCTCCGAGCGCTTCATCATCACGAGGTAGTCGACGAGCGAGTCACCGAACGCCGTGCGGTAGACCTCGCTTGCGGCGAGCGCGTCGACGGCCTCGCCGAGCGACTGCGGCAACGGCGGCGCCTCGACGGCGTATGGATCGCTCTCGACGATCGGCGGCGGCTCGGCAGCCGCGTTCATCCCGTCCAGGCCGGCCGCGATGTTCGCGGCGATCCAGAGGTACGGGTTGGCGGCGGGTTCGCCCAGCCGGTTCTCGACATGGGTGCCGGGATCGCCCGGTGCTCCCTGGATGCTGATCAGCGTGCCGCGATTGTTGGCCGCCCAGGTGACCCGGTCCGGAGCGAACGAATACGGGCGGAAACGGGGGTAACTGTTCAGCGTCGGGTTTCCGAACACCGCCATTGCCGGTGCCGAGTCCAGCAGGCCGGCGACGAAATGCCGGCCGACCGGGGTCAGCAGATCGGTGTCCGACGCGAAGGCGTTGGCACCCGACTCCCGGTCTACGAGCGATTCGTGGAGGTGCCAGCCCGAGGGGAAGAAGTTGGACAGCGCCGGCCAGCACATGCACGAGGCGAGCAAGCCGCGCCGGTTGCAGATCGCCTTGACCGCGCTGCGGAAGATGATCATCGCGTCCGCCGCCGCGAGCCCTTCCAGCGGCCCGAACGTGAACTCGATCTGGCCGGGGCCCCATTCGTCCTCGATCGAGCGCGGCGGCAATCCGATCTCCCACAGTGCGTCGCGAATCGCCTCGAGCGTGTCGCCGATGCCGTCGAGCCTCACGTCCGACAGGAACTGGTAGCCGCGCTGGAAGACCTCGACGTCGGGCGCCGGCCCTGGCTCGCCCTGGCCGACGTCCTCGAATCGGATCTCGTCCCGCGCGAGTCGCGTGATGTAGAGCTCCACCTCGAGCCCGGCCATGTACGAGTAGCCGGCCTCGCGGAGTCGCGCGAGCTGGGCGCGCAACTGTGCGCGCCCGTCGAGGGGTACCGGCGTGCCGCTCGAGAAGTAGACGTCACAGATCATCCAACCCGTGCGGTCGGCCCACGGCAGCACGCGAAGGGTGGTCGGGTCAGGCACCACCACCACGTCGGGGAAGCCCGTGAACTCGTCGATCCCGAAGCCGCCGCCCTGCACGAAAGCCGGCGGGAACACGCGGTTGCCGGTGTCGAGGCTGTAGATCGCGCCGGAGAAGTCCGCGCCGTTGTGCATCGCTGCGATCGCCCCTGCCCCGGAGACGTGCTTGCTGCGCGCGATGCCGTGTTGGTCGACGAGGACGAGGCGCACGGTCCGTAGTCCGAGCTCCTCGATGCGCGCGGCAACCGCTGTCACGGCCCGTGCCTGCTCGTCGGAATACAGCCCGTGCCGTTCGACGAATCCGGCGGATCCGAGGCCGAGGCCCAACCCGTTGCTCATCTCTCGTTCTCCCTTACCGCCGCCGCATGGAGCAGCCGATTCTCTCTGGACGCGCTCAGAAGATCAACCCGGCGACACGTCGGCGGTTCCGGACGAGGTCAGACGCCGTCGAGAGTCGAAACTAATCGAGCGCCTATCCGTACACTCGTCGCACCGGGGTGTCGCGCGCGGCGCGGCTGAGATCACACCCGTTGAACCTGATCCGGGTCATGCCGGCGAAGGGAGGTGGATGGAGCAGGAGCGCACACCGAGTTGGGGGATCACACCGGTCCCGGATCGACTGCGGACGCTCGGCGCGCTCGAGAACGGGATGCTGTGGAGCAGCCTCGGCCTGAGCCTGCTCGTGCTCGTCGCGGGCGCGTTCCTCGTCCCCGCGCTCTCGCTGCCCAAAGCGCTGCTCGCGATCCTCGTCGGCGGGATCTTCGGCAACGCGCTGCTCGGCTTCGCCGCAGCGGTCGGCGCCGAGTCGCGCGTGCCCGCGATGGTGCTCCTGCGGGCGCCGCTCGGCCGCACCGGGTCGTACCTCCCCACCGGGCTCAACGTCCTTCAGAACCTCGGCTGGACGATCTTCGAGGTGCTCGTGATCGCCACCGCAGCACGGGCGCTCGTGCACGGCCCGCTCTGGGTGTGGAAGCTCGCGGCCGCGGCGGCGGCGACGCTCCTCGCGCTCGTCGGGCCGATCGGCTTCGTCCGCGAGTGGGTGAAGCGCGTCGCGCTCTGGGTCGTCCTCGCCTCGCTCGCGTACCTCACCTGGTGGGCGCTGCACGACGCGCACCTCGGCGCGCTGTGGTCGCGGCCCGGAAAGGGCGGGCTCAGCTTCTGGCAGGGAGTCGACCTGATGGTGGCGATGCCCGTCTCCTGGCTGCCGCTCGCCGCCGACTACACGCGCTTCTCGAAGGATGGCCGCGGTGCGTTCTGGGGAGCAGCCGTCGGGTACTTCCTGCCGAATGTGTGGCTCTACGCGCTCGGCGCGATCCTGCTTTTGTCCCGCGGTCTCGCGGACGCGCCCTCCGTGATCGACGCGATCGCGACCGGCGGAGTCGGAGCCGCACTCGCGCTCGTCGCGCTCGGCGTCGACGAGACGAAGGAGCCGTTCGCGAATGTCTATTCGGCGGCCGTCTCGTTGCAGAACGCGCTGCCGGGAGTGCCGCAGCGGTTGCTGATCCTGGCCGTCGCTGCAGCGGCGACCGCCGGCACGTTCGTCGTCAACCTCGTCCACTACCAGGACTTCCTCTACCTGCTCGGCTCGTTCTTCGTCCCCCTCTTCGGCGTGCTCCTCGCGCAATGGCTTATCGGGAACCGCGATGCCCTCGGCGCGCCGGAGATCCGCCCGGCTCAGATCGTCGCCTGGCTCGCGGGCTTCTGCCTCTACCAGTGGCTTGCGCCCGTCGGGCCTGCCTCGTGGATCCACTTCGTCGACCACACGCACCCGGGGCAGGGAGCGGTCGGCGGCTCCCTGCCGAGCTTCGGCCTCGCCTTCGTTCTCTCTGTCGCGCTTACGCTTGCGGGTCGTGCGACCGCTCGCCGTGATCGGCCCTCTTGCGTGTGACGTCCTGGACGAGCGCGGTTCGCGCATCGGCGGAGGGCCGTGGTATGCGGGACGTGCGCTGCGTGCGATGCACCAGGAGGCGATCGTGATCGCGAAATGCGGCGAGCCCGAGAGGCGCTCGTATCTCAGGAGACTCGCCGCGCTCGGCCTGCCGGTCTCACTCTCCGCGGGCGGCGAGACGACCGCCTTTTCCTTCCGCTACGACGCCGACGGCGGTCGCGAGATGCGGGTCGACACGATCGGCGAGCCATGGAGAGAGGCCGACGGGCCGGGGCGCGCGCTGCGCCGGGTCGAGTGGGTGCACGTCGCGCCGCTCCTGCGTGACGACTTCACGCCGGCGACGCTCGAGCGGATCGCATACAGGAGCCGCGTGCTCCTCGACGGTCACGGCCTCGTTCGCGCGCGGCGGATCGGCGCGCTCGAGCTCGACGGCGATTTCGACCGTGCGCTTCTCCGGCATGTCTCGATCCTCAAGCTCGCCGAGGAGGAGGCGCAGACGATTCTGGGCGGCGGCGAGCTCGAGAAACTACGCGAGCTCGGCGTTCCCGAGGTCGTGGTGACTTTCGGCGCCGGCGGCTCCCTCGTCCTTACCCGCGAGGCCGCGGTTCGGGTGACGACGCGGCCGGCCCGCGGGGACCCGACCGGAGCGGGCGACGCGTTCTCGGTCGCCTACCTGAGCGCGAGGGCCGGCGGACACAGACCGATCTCGGCGGCACGCCGCGCCAGCGCCCTCGTCTCGGCCCTGCTCTCGGCGGCGCCGCGATGATCGCCGCGGTCGGCACCGTGGCAGGCGTGTTCCTCGTCGACGTCGAGGCCGAGTCGTTGCTCGGCGAGGGGAACGAGGTGCCGGCGGCGGAGCGGCCCGAGGTGTCGCTGCCGCGCGTGGTCGCGGCGGCGCGCGCCGGATCGACCGTGGTCGCGGTCGTCGAGCACCGGCCTCCGCTGATGCTCTCGAACGACGGCGGAGCGACGTGGCGCGAGGCGGGCGGCGGCCTGCCGCCGGGCTTTGCGGTCGCGATCGCCGAGGACGAGCCCGACCGGATGCTCTACGCGGCGCGCAACCGGCTCTACATCTCCGCCAACGGCGGCGTCTTCTGGCGCTCGCTCCCGTTCGAACTGCCTGACATCGGCTCGGTCGCCTGGATCGACTGAAGCCAGACCTCGACCTCTTCGTCTGAGCGCAGGTGCACCAGCTCGAGGTGAGGTAGCTCTCCGACACGTTGCGGCACCTCGCGTCGATGGCGCCGGTGGTTCCCCAACACCCACCACGGGATCCAGTAGCGGGTGAACACGTGGCGGATCTGCTCGCGGTTCCCGTTCCAGAGCTTCTCGCGCGTGATCGTCCGAGTGATCGTCCGCCGCAGGGCGCGGCCGAAGGTACGACGGAGAGGCGGATCGAGCAAGACGACCGTGTCGGCGCGCTCGAGGACGAGCGATCCCAGCTTCGCGCCGTAGTTGCCGTCGACTACCCAGCCGTCGGGCGCGGCATCGAGAGCCGCACGGACGCGTGCCTGGAGCACGTCGGCGGGCGCCTCGTTCCAGCCCGCGTCGTGGTGCAGGGCGTCGAGCTCGATGTGAGGGACGCGGAGCGCTGCCGCGAGCTTCTGGGAGACGGTCGTCTTGCCGGCGCAGGAGCCGCCCATGACGGCGACTCGTCTCATGCGTCTGCGGCCGAAAGCGCCTGGCGCAGGGCAGCGGCCATGGGACCCGACGCATGCGCGAGCAGCACTCGTCGCTGCGCGGGCGAGAGCCGGTGTTCGATTGCGCTGCCGAGCAGCTTCGGATCGCAACGCCGAGCCTCGAAGTCGCCGAGCTGCTGCCGCAACAGCATGTAGTACGGGTCCGCCGGGGAAGCTGCGAGCTGGCCGAAGTGCGTGAGGTACTTCGCGGAGCCGCGGGCGAACGCGACCGCATCCCGGTGGCACGAATCGGACGTGGGATTGGTCGTCGAAACCGCGGACGTGGCTCCCGGGTAGATGCCGTAGCGAACCGTCGTCGCTCCCGCTTCGCTGCGGTGCGATGAGCCGCACCCGCAGGCCAGGAACGCTAGACCGGCGACCGCAACGACGCGTCTCACAACCGGAATTCGCCGCGCGCGACGACCACTGCCGAGCCGCCGACTTCGATCTCTTCGGTCGATCGCGCAACAGCATGCAGCGTCGACGGCCTGCCGATCTCAACTCCCTGCCGGATCACGATCTCCTCGCCGAACTCGATCCGCCCGTGCCGGGCAAGGTGGAGCGCGAGCGGCCCGGCGGCCGAACCGGTCGCCGGATCCTCGTCGACCCCCTGTGCGGGGACGAAAACACGTGCCTTCCACGCATCGCCGTCGCGTGCGAAGCACACGGTCCCCCAGGGCGTGAGCTCCTTCAGCGCGCCGAGGTCCGGCCGCAGGGCCGTCACGGCTTCGGGAGAGTCGAGCTCGATGTAGACGTGACCAGGGCCCTGGCGGTACAGCTCCACCGGTAGCCCGCTTCCGTCCACGCCGAGCAGGGCGAGCAGCTCATCGGCCCGGTCGTACTTCTCGGCGGTGACGACCGGCTGCCGCATCCAGCCGAAGCCGATGCGCGAGCCGTCGCGTTCGAGGCGGATCGGGACGACCCCGCTCCCGGTCTCGAGCCGGATCTCGTCGAGCTGGAGCGGCCCGGCGAGGACGAATGCCGTCCCGAGAACCGGATGCCCCGCGAACGGCAGCTCGAGCGTCGGCGTGAAGATCCTGATCCGCACGTGTCCTTCATCGCCCGGCGTGTAGACGAAGACGCTCTCGGAGAGGTTGAGCTCGCGCGCGAGCGGCTGCAGCCGCTCCTCGGGGATCTCGCGCGCGTCGGTGAAGACGGCCACGGGATTGCCCGCGAGCGGCACGTCGGTAAAGACGTCGGCGACGACGTAGCGGAAGGTGCCCACGGCGCGACTGTACCGCCGGGTCCCGTCTACGCTTCCCCGCGGATGCCTGCGATCGAGGTCAACGGCCTGCGCAAGGCCTATGGGAGCCTCGAAGCTGTGCGGGGGGTCGACTTCACGATCGAGGAGGGAGAGGTCTTCGGGCTGCTCGGGCCGAACGGCGCCGGCAAGACGACGACGGTCGAGATCCTCGAGGGTTACCGCAAGCGCGACGCCGGCGAGGTGCGCGTGCTCGGGAGCGATCCCGAGCGGCCCGCGCCCGAGTTCCGCGAGCGGATCGGGGTCGTGCTCCAGCAGGCACAGCTCTGGCCGAACCTGACCGTGCGCGAGACACACGCGATCTTCGCCGGCTATTACCGCGCTCCGCGAGATGTGGACGAGGTGATCGCGCTCGTCGGCCTCCGCGAGAAGGCAGGCGCGCGGGTGAAGACGCTGTCAGGTGGACAGAAGCGGCGGCTCGATCTCGGCATCGCGCTCGTCGGCGATCCCGACCTCGTCTTCCTCGACGAGCCGACGACCGGGTTCGACCCGGCGGCGAGGCGCGCGGCGTGGGAGATGATCCGCTCGCTTCGCTCGCTCGGGAAGACCGTTCTGCTCACGACGCACTACCTCGACGAGGCGGAGCAGCTCGCCGACCGCGTCGCCGTCATGCGCGAGGGGCAGATCGTGCGCGTCGGCACACCGCGGGAGCTGACGAGCACAGACCTGCAGACGGAGATCCGCTACCGGCAGAACGGCGAGGAGGTGCTCGTGCGAACGGACGAGCCGACACGGGTGCTCGCCGAGCTGACATCTGCGGCCGTCGCGCGCGGCGAGGAGCTCGAGGGTCTGCAGGTGCGGCGGCCCTCGCTCGAGGAGGTCTACCTCGCACTTACCGCCGAGCAAGAAGCAGAGGTCGAGGCGTGAGCGCCGAGGCGATCCGCATCGCGGTGCGCCGCCCCGCGCGGCGGCTGCTTCTCCACCAGCTCCGCTCGGAGCAGCTCGTCTTCTGGCGGAGCCGTGAAGCGGCGTTCTTCATCTTCATCTTCCCGCTGCTGCTCTTCGTCCTCCTCGGCTCGGTCTACTCGGGGCACTACCAGGGCGTGCCGGCGGCGTGGGCCGTGCTCGCCGGGCTCGTCGGGTACGGCTGCGCAAACACGGCGTTCGCCGGGCTCGCGATCCAGCTCGTCGTGCGGCGCGAGAACGGGATTCTCAAGCGGCTGCGCTCGACCCCGTTGCCGCCTGCGACGTACGTGGTAGCTCTGCTCGTCTCGACGCTCGCCGTGTTCGCGCTCCAGACGGTCGCACTGTTGCTGCTGGGTCGCGCCTTCTACGGAACGCCGTTTCCCCCGGACTGGGGCTCCTTCGTCGCGATAATCGTGATCGGCGCGGCCGCGTTCGCGGCGCTCGGCACCGCAACTGCCTCAGCGATCCGTTCCGCGGAGGGATCGTCGGCGGTCGTCAACTTCATCCTCCTGCCGATGGCGTTCCTCACCGGGTCGTTCGGACCTGTCCACAAGTATCCGGCCGTCCTGCGCGCGATCGGCGACGTCCTGCCGCTGAAGTACTTCGTCAAGCTCGTCAACGCCGTCTACCTGCACGGACACGGCTTCTGGACGCAGCCGGGAGCGCTTGCAGTCCTCGGCGCGTGGGGCGCTGCAGGCCTGGTGTTCACCGTGTTCAAGTTCCGTTGGGAGCCGCGCGAGAGTTAGGGACTTGGCGTTGCCGGTAACGAGCAGCGCATGAACCCACTGCTCGACGAGCCTGCAATTTCCCTACTCGTGCGCGAGCACGAGGATCCCGGAATCGAGGTCCGCGTCAACTTCGGCGTCTTCGCCGGCAGGCACGCGACCCCCGCCGAGATCGACGAGCTCGCGTTGGGGCTCCGCGCCCTCGCGCCGGAGTTCGCGATCGTGGCGGAGGAGCGGCACGAGTTCGGCGAGGCCGCCGAGGCTCGGGTGCACCAGGTCGTCGTGGAGGTGCCGCGCGAGCACGCCCGCGAGCGGGCAGACGTGCTCGCGCAACAAATCGTCCTCACCGCGAACGGCTGGGCGCTCGAGTGCATCGCCTCCCGCCACGGCGGCGGCGAGCTCTAGGAGGGCTCGGCGGAACGGTTCTCGTCGCAGGGGTGCGATGGGCGTCGCGAGGCAAGGACGCAGGGAGCGAGGAAGTCGCGACGCCCAGCGCGGCCCTGCGGCATAGCCACTGTTTCGCCGAGCCCTCCTAACTAGCTCGCGCTGTAGGTCACAGTCACCGACGCCTGGATTTGCTGGGTTCCGGCCTCGATCGGTACGGAAGCTGCAGCTTTGTCCGCCGCGAACATGGGCAGGGGCGGCGCGGCGTTGCCACCTTCTTCCACCTTCACGAGCGTGCCGAGAGTCAGGCCCGCGCCGTCGGCGATCGCCTGTGCCTTCACCTTTGCGTCTGCAATCGCCTTCTTGAGCGCCTCACCGTAGAGGGACGACTTGTCCGCCGTGTCGAGGCTGGGACCGTCGACGTTGTTCGCGCCCGCCCGGACCGCGGCGTCGACGAGCGCGCCCGACCGGCCAAGCCCGGCCGTGACCTGCACCGAGTTCGACGCCTGGTAGCCGGTGATCCGGGTGCCGTCGCTCGACGTCTGGGGCCAGAGCGAGACCTGGGTCGTCTGGATGTCGGAAGAGCCGATCCCGGCCTTCTTCAGCGCGTCGATGATGTGGCCGGCCTCTGAGTTGTTGCGGCTCAGCGCTTCCGCGGCCGTGGCGCCTTGCGTCGTCACGCCGAAGTTGAAGGAGGCCTGGTCGGGCGTCGCGTCGACCGTGCCGCTTCCGGTCACCGTGATGACGGTGCCGGCGGAGGGCGTTGCGCTGCGGCCGAGGCGAGGCTGCGCGACGCCGGCGATCGCGGCCGCGACGAGGAGCACGCCGGCGAGGAGGAGGATCGTGCGGAGTCTGTTCATGCGCGACATACGGCACGAGTGCGTCGAACGTCACATCACGAAGACTGGGACTGCGGAGGGGTGGATTCCGTGCAGTGGACGGCGACGGCTCGACCGCTGCGGTCGAGCGGGTTCATGCGCGCGTAGCCGGGGTTGAGGAAATCGGCAAATCCGCCGGACGCCCCCGGAGGAACCGCGAAATACACCTGCGTCGGAAGGCGGCGGCCGTGGATCTTCGGCATCGTCACGCCGTTTGTCGTGCCACAGAAGCGAGCCCGCACAAGCACGACGTCGACGGCATCCCCGCTGGCGATCCGCCAATGCTCCACGCACGTCACACGCGACTGCGTTCCTCCGGACTCACGCGCTTCGCGGAGAGCGCTTTGCTCGATGTCATGGCGCCACACCGGCGGCGCCGAGGCCGTGCCTACGTCAACCAGACGGAGAACGCCCAGCTCGTATGGAGCGCTGAGATGAGTCCAGCGAATACGACGAGAATCCTGGGAGGAAGGGCCGTCAGGCTAAAGAGGAAGATCGCCAGGCTGAGAAAGGCGGCAACTGGTACGAGAACGGTCGGCTGGTTTCCGTTCAGCGTGCAGGCCGCCGGACGGTGGGGGCTGTTCTCCGCGTCGCACCGTGTCTCACCGAAGAAGAATGCGACGTAGCACAGACAGAGCGTCGCGGATCCAACTGCTGCGAGCATTAGACCATCGGCGGACGCGTCTCTCGCGTGGGCCAGTGTTCCGGAATGACTCCTGACGCCGGCAACGCGTGAGGGATGCGCCGGGCCATCGCCTCCGCACGTGGCCCACGATTCGCCCGCGTCGTAGATTGCGCGTTGTGGAGGGAACGTCCGAGACGGCGGACGCGCTTAAGGCCGAAATCGAGCGCCTGCGTCAAGAGCACCTTGCGGTTAGCGATCTGCTTGCAGCGCTGGCCGGGGGAGAGGGGCTAGAGCCGGTCTTGCGGGAGATCGTCGAAGCTGCCCGGCGGTTATGTGACGGTGACTATGCGCAGCTCTTTCTGCGCGATGGCGAGTTGTTCTACGCGCACGCCGAGGCCGGGGGTCAGCCTGAGGCGCTGGAGTACGCGCGGGCCCATCCTCACGCGGCGGACCCGACGACGGCAGTTGGACGGGTCGCGCTGAGCGGAGACGTCGTGCAGATCGAAGACGTCCTCGCCGATCGCGAGTACAGCTCTGGGGACCAGGAGATCGTCGGCTTCCGGGCACTGCTCGGAGTCCCGGTCATCCTCAAGGGCGCGCTGATCGGAGCGATCGTGGTTGGTCGCGACCAGCCGGGATTGTTCTCGCAGGAGCAGGTCGAACTGGTGAGGACCTTCGCCGACCAAGCGGCGGTAGCGATCGCAAATGCACGTCTGCTCGATGCCGTCGAGCGGCAGCGCTCGGAGCTCGCACGTTTCGTCTCGCCGCAGGTGGCCGAGCTGATCTCCTCGACAGAGGGTGAGCAACTGCTTGCCGGCCACCGGGCCTACATCTCCTGCCTCTTCTGCGATCTACGCAACTTCACTGGCTTCGCGGAGACCGCAGCACCGGAAGACCTGCTGGACGTGCTGCGCGCCTACCATACCGCCCTGGGGGAACTGATCCCGCTCCACGCTGGCACGTTGGAGCACTTCGCTGGTGACGGGGTGATGATCTTCTTCAACGATCCCGTGCCGGTCTCTGAGCACGAACTAGAAGCCGTCCGCTTCGCGCTCGCCGCCCACCAGCGGTTCCGCGAACTCGCGGAGGTCTGGACCAAGCGGGGCGACGAACTCGCACTTGGCATCGGCATCGAAGCGGGCCATGCGACCCTCGGCCGCATTGGCTTCGAGGGCCGCTACGACTACGGCGTGATCGGCCCGATCGCGAACCTCGCCTCGCGGCTCAGCAGCCGTGCCGCGCCCGGCCAGACCCTAATCGGCCCCCGCCTCTATGCGGCAGTCGAAGAAGCAGTAGATGCCTCAGCCGTCGGAAACCTCGAACTCAAGGGCTTCGCACGAGCAATCCCAGTCTACGAAGTGAACGGACTTCACTCGTCTAGCTAGAGGAACGACGCCTGGGCGAGTGTTCCGGAATGACCCCCGAGGAGCGGCGCTATTCTCTCGCCGCGCGTGAGCTGGTCGAGTCTGGATGAGTGGTGGCGGGAGGTCGGGGAAGCCGAGCTTCGACTGATCTTGTGGGCCGCGTGGGATCCCATCGGCCACGTGCCTCGGGATGAGTACGACTGGTACGTGCCGCGTCTTTGGGGACTACTCAGAGAACATGCGTCGATGCTCCGCGAACCCGCTGGATATGAGGAGATGCCGGAGACCGAGCAAATGGACTGGGCGGAGCAGGCGAACGCCTCTGAGCAGCGGGTGACAGCTCAGCTAGCCGCGTGGCGAACCGAGCGAATCGGCCTTCCGCCCGATCGACGGGCGGATCAGATCGTGGCCGCGAAGCTAAGCGACTGGCTCAACCCTCCAGGTCTCGGCGAGTTCTCCCCGAGCGATCTCGCGGCCTGACCCTCGCCTTGGCGAGTGTTCCGGAATGACCCCCGAGCGCCGGTCTGCTAGCTTCGCGCGTCGCCGCCTGCGCGGGCGATCAGCCTACGGCGAAAAACCCACGTCGCACCCGAAAGCCAGCCGAAGATCATCACGCCGAGGATGAGTGCTGCGCCGGGACTCGTGATGTCAGCGAGATCCCCGCTCGTCGTAAGCCACGAGACAACTGCGGCGGGGACAGCCAGGACCACGGCGAGCCGGATACTCCACGGCATTCGAATGCGAAGGAGGACACGGGCCGCAAAGTACGGCGCAGCGATGCACGCGAAAGAGAGGAACGGGCCGACAACGTCCATGGAAGAAAGCATACGAATCGTGCGCCAGACCGCTCGTTTGGGCCAGTGTTCCGGAATGACCCCCGAAGCCAAGCGGCGGCTAGGCTCGCCAGATGAGCACCTATCGTCAGAAGTTAGAGGAGCAGATCGTCGCAGAGCTGCGTGAATGGCTCGATGCGATAGAGGAGCGATACGGCCCGGCTTACGCGCTGGAGAACTACGCCTTCGTAGGTGGCGTCGGGTTCACTCCAGAAGGCGAGGAGCCCGAGAGCGGCGACTCCTTTGGGTGGAGCGCCGTGAGCTTCCACTTCTCCGATTCGCGACAGTGGGCGCAGGTGGGCCTCCTGCGTAAGGCCCTCCTCATGGCTGAGTCAGACGAGGACTGAGCTTTCCGGCGCCGACTCCCTCGCATGGGCGAGCGTCCTGTCACCCGACACGGCCAGCGCTACGCGGTAGCCGGCAGGTACGGCGTCCAGCCGGTCGGGATCCGCGGCGCCGCCAGCTTGATGAACAGCGTCGGCGTCGGCGCGCGCGGCGACGTGCGGAGCACCATCCCGACTTGCTCGAGCGTCCGGTCTCCCTTGCGCAGGTTGCACGGCGCGCAGGCGGTGACGACGTTTTCCCAGATCGACTCGCCGCCTTTCGACCGTGGGACGATGTGGTCGAGCGTGAGGCGGCCGTTCGTCGTCCCGCAGTACGCGCAGCGCCAGCCGTCGCGCGCAAAGAGCGCCCGGCGGGAGATCTTGCGCTGGATCGCGCGCGGCACGCGCACGTAGTGGATCAGCCGGATGACGTGCGGCCAGATGAAGCTGCCGGTCGAGGAGCGAAGCGGCTTGTCGAGCCGCTCGATCACCTCGGCCTTGCCCTTGTAGACGAGCACGTGGGCGCGCCGTACCGTGCACACGTTGAGCGGCTCATAACTCGCGTTCAAAACGAGAACGTGCTGCATCCTGGCGGAAAAGTAGCAGTGTCCGAACTGGCTACTGCGCTGATTTCATGGCGCGTTCGACCGCCTCCTGCTCCTCCGGAGAGAGGGAGACGGCGGCGCGCCCGTCGTCGAGCTCCTTGACGTAGATCCGCGCGTAGTCCCTTCCCTGGATCGCGGTCAGGAGGACGCCGCTGCGCGAGTTGTCGAGCAGCGCGACCGAGGCGGACTGGTGGCCGCCCGTGTTCTCGTAGGCGTCGTAGCGGACGACGGCGAGCCGTGACACCGTCGAGTCGACACGGCGCTCGAGCCGCGACAGCGCTGCTCCGACCTCGTCGATCGTGCGGTGCAGCCCGTCGATGCGCCCCTGGAGGGAGACGGCGAAGTCCACGAGATCCCTGCCACCGTTCCCGAGCAACGCGAGTTGCGCGCTGCGCACCCGGCGCAGCCGCATGTGGAGCGCGAGCGCAAGCGCGATGCCGACGACCGCGACGGCCGCGGCCGCGATCGCGATCACCCCGGCGACCCCGGAGCTCATGGCCTAACCGCCCGTGGGAAGACTGAAGAAGACCTTGTACGTGGCGGTGTTGTTGTCGAGGTTCTTCTCCCCAGGCACTTTGCCGACCTCGACCTTGACTCGCGCCTCCTGGCCGAACGCGGACGGGGGCAGACCGAGGTTCCCGAAGGAGACCGAGGTCGTCTGCTGCGGTGGGATCGAGTCGACGGTCTGCTTCTTCGTCAGGACGGTCTTGCCGAAGACGGTCACCGTCAGCGTCACGGGGACCTGCGATTCCTGGAAGTTGCCGGAGTCTGTGAAGGTGACCTTGAACGCGAGGTTCGCCCCTACGTCCACAGTCGTCGGGGTAGAGGGGGAGAGCTGTTTCGTGCTGGCACCCGCCACCGCCTCGGTGCTCACGAGCTCGCTCCCGTGCAGACCGGTCACCTTGCCCCCGGTAGTCGTGGACTTCAGGCGCCCCAGGACGAGCCCGAGCGACGTGGCGCTGAACACCTCGGGGTTCGAGACGATCTGCGACGGCGGCGCGATGACGCCCTTCACGCCGACGCTCGTCAGCGTCTGCGTCGCCGGAAGATGGAAGAGATTCGCCCAGACGAGGTCGCTCGCGGTCAGCAGCTGGGCCTGCTCCGCGAGAGCATCCGCCACATCCGTCGCACTCTTGGAGCTCGCCTGCGCGAGAGCGTCGGCGAGACCCGTCATGCCGATCGCGCGCAGCTGGAACGTGGCCAGCGCTTCCTGATGAGCGGCCTGGAGCGGCCCCGGCGGCCGCAGGCGCAGCGCGTCGTCGTAGTCCTGCTGCTCCTGGCGCGACCACTCTTGTAGCTTCGACTGGAGCCCGACGATGGTCAGTTTCTTGAGGCTGAGCGTGTTCGTGAAGTCCGTACCGGCCTGCGCGGAGTCCTGCGCGATCGAGCGAAGGTCGGTCATGTAGGAGGAGTACTCGTCGTGCTTGCTCTTGCCCTGGCAGGAGCCGACCCAGAAGACGAAGCCGACCACGACGGCGATCGCGAGCGCGACGAAACCGGCGAGCCTCGCGAGGGCCACGGCTCCGGGAGGTGGCGGGGAGGGCCGGCGCGGCCCACTCGGACGCGGCGGCCGGATCCGCCGGCGCGGGCGGTCAGGCGCCTCGAGCGTCTCCGGCTCCTCGAAGAACTCGAGCTCTGTTCCCTCGTCGAAGGTACTCACTGGTTGGCAAGCCTAACCGTGTCGGGGAGGACAGTCCGGCACGGTCGCCAATCTCCGCTAGGCATGGGAGAGGCCGCACCAGCGCTCACCGGCTCCGAGCTCGTCCTCAACCGCTACCGGCCGCTGCGCCCGCTGGGCAGCGGCGGCTCGGGCTCGGTCTGGCTGGCGCGCGATGAGAAGACGGGGCTCGACGTCGCGCTGAAGATCGTCGCCCGCGAGGGCAAGTCGGCGATGCGGGCCGAGCGCGAGGCGAAGGCCGCGGCGCAGCTGCGCCATCCGGCCTGCCTGCGGGCGTACGCGTTCGGGCGCGACTCACGCCACGTCTACATCGCGTACGAGTTCGTCCCCGGGCGCACGTTCCGCGAGGCCCTGCGCGACGGCGGGCTGTCCGAGGACGCGGCGATCGAGGCCTGCGCGCAGGTGTGCGACGGGCTCGCCCACGCCCACGCCGCCGGCATCCTGCACCGGGACGTCAAGCCCTCGAACATCCTCCTCATGGACGGCGACCGGGTTTCGGCGCGGGTGCTCGACTTCGGGCTCGCGCAGATGGCCGAGGCCGAGACGCTGACCGAGGCCGGCGATGTCCCCGGAACGCTCGCGTACATCTCGCCCGAGCGGCTCGCGGGCGGCGAGGCGACGCCGGCTGCGGACGTCTGGGCCGTCGGCGTGATGCTGTGGGAGGCGCTGGCGGGGAGGCATCCGTTCTGGCGCGGCTCGATGCTCGAGACTGCGCGCGCGATCGAGGCCGGAGCGCGGCCGCTGGGCGAGCTTCGCCCCGACCTGCCGAAGCGCGTCCTCCGCGTCGTCGACAGCTCGCTGGCGACGAACCCGGCCAGGCGACCCACGGCCAGGGATCTCGCGGACGCGCTGCGCGGCGCAGCTTCGTTCGCATCCGCGCCGCGGCCCGCGTTCCGACTTCCTCCCCGCATCGAGGCCGGCCACGCGATCACGGCTCTCCTCGCGGCAATCCTCGCCGGCTGGACCGCCGCAGCGTTGCCCTTCTATCCGCACGGCTGGCCGTTCGGCCTCGCAGTGCTCGCCGCCGCGGCGACCGCCTTCCGCGAGCGCGCAGGGATCGCGCTCGCACTCGCCGTCCCGGTGCTCCCGCTCGGGAACATCTCGTTCGGCCTCGCGCTTCTCTACGCCGCGCTGGCCGCCGCGTGGCTACTCGTGACCTGGCGGGAGCCGCGAGCCGGCCTCCTCTTCGTGCTCGGGCCGCTGCTCGCACCGGTCGCGGCGCTCGGTCTTCTCCCCCTCGCCACGGCTCGCGTGCGCGCTGCGCCGCTGCGCGGCCTCACCGTCATCCTCGGAGTGCTGACCGCCGCGCTCGCCGCCGGGATCCGACATGTCTCCCTCCCGCTCGTCGGCGGCCCGGCGCCGCTCGGGCTCGGAGTCGCGCAGGCCCGTGACCCGCTCGATGTTGCCGGCTCGCTCGCCCGCGCCGCGGGAGACCATCCGTCGCTGCTGCTCGAGGCCTGCGCGCTCGCGCTCGTCGCGGTCGCTCTCCCCCATGCGCGTTCCCGCGGGCGCTGGGCAGCTGCGGCCCTCGGCGCGGGAATGATCGTCCTCACCGTGGTGGCCGTCCCGAGCGCCGCAGCCGTGCCGCTTCTCCTCGCGTCGTGGGCGATCGCGGCGTTCACAGCGCTTCGCGCACCTGTGCTGGGGGTACGCTCAGCCGCAAGCTGATGGTGTTGCGGGGCATCGAACAGAGGCTGGAGCGGGCTTTCGAGGGCGTCTTCGGCCGCGCCTTCCGCACGAACGTCCAGCCGGTCGAGCTCGCACGCAAGCTCGCGAAGGAGATGGACGACCACCGCTCGACGTCGGTGCGGAACGTCTACGTCCCGAACGAGTACACGATCTACCTCTCCCCCGGCGACCGCGAGCAGTTCGAGGGCTACGAGAACTCGCTCGTGTCGGAGCTCGAGGAGTACCTCGCAGAGCACGCGGCGCGCGAGAACTACGCATTGCTGACGCCGCCGCACATCCTCTTCGAGACCGACGAGGACCTCGGCGTCGGTGAGTTCGGCATCGCGACACGCATGGCGCAGCACGGCCGGCACAGCGAGAGGGAGGTACCCGAGAGCGCGGCACCGGGCGCGACGATGATCTACAAGCCGCAGACACAGCCGACCGAGGCCGCGTCGCTCGAGGAGCTCGGCGTAGAGCGCGAGGTCGCCGTGCTCAGCTGGAGCGGCGAGCGCCGCGTCCTCGAGAACAAGCGCTCCGTCCTCGGCCGCTCGCGCGACGTCGACGTCCAGATCGAGGATCCGAACGTGTCGCGCCGCCACGCGGAGATCGTGCAAGAAGGCTCGGCCTACTGGCTCGTCGACCTCGGCTCGACGAACGGGCTAGAGGTGGACGGCCGGCGGGTCCAGCGCGCGAAGCTCGACGACGGCTCGCGCTTCGTGATCGGCGAGACGACGATCACCTTCTCGACCGAGCGGGAATAGGAGCGCCTGTGACGTTGGTCGCCTCTACGACGGTCGCGGAGGTGCTTCTCGCGCTCAAGATCGCCTTCCTCGTCCTCCTCTATCTGTTTGTGCTCCGGGTCATCCGCTCGGCCGGGCGCGAGCGACAAGCGCCGAGCCAGGACAGCATGATCCTCACCCCCGCAGCCGCCGCCGCAGCCGGGTTGGGCCGCTCGGGAGCGAGGCGGAAGACGACGCGGCTCGTCGTCCAGCGCAGTCCGAGCCTCGACGAGGGAGACGAGTTCCCGCTCAACTCCGCGCCGGTGACCGTCGGGCGCGGCGGACAGAACGACCTCGTGCTGAACGGGGACGAGTTCGCGTCGGCCCGGCATGCGCGGATCGAGGCACGCGGCGACGGCGTCTGGGTGCAGGACCTCGACTCGACGAACGGCACGTACGTCAACGGCGGGCGCGTCGTGGGCGCGCAGCGGGTGAAGGCGGGCGACGTCCTGCGCGTCGGCGAGACCGACCTCATCGTCGAGGAGGACTGAGTAATGCCCGTCGGCGCGTACGCAGTGGCGAGCGACACCGGGCGCAGGCGGCGCCGCAACGAGGACAACTACGTCCTCGCTCCGCCGCTCTTCGCCGTCGCCGACGGGATGGGCGGCGCACAGGCCGGCGAAGTTGCGTCGCGGCTCGCCGCCTCGGCGCTCGAGGGAGGCGACTCCGACGGGCTCGATGGGCCCGAGCGGATCGACGCCCTGATCCAGGAGGCGAACCGGCGCATCTACGACCGCGCGTCGACCGACCCGGCTGCGTCGGGAATGGGCACGACGATGACGGTCGCGCTCGTCGAGGGGATGACCGTCGCGATCGGCCACGTCGGAGACTCGCGCGCCTATCTCGTGCGCGGCGAGCAGATGGAGCAGCTGACCGAGGACCACTCCCTCGTTAATGAGCTGCTGAAGAGCGGGCGGCTCTCCGAGGAGGAGGCGCACGTGCACCCGCAGCGGAGTGTGATCACGCGCGCCGTGGGAACGGATCCGGATGTCGACGTCGACGGCTTCACGATCGAGGCCGAGGAGGGCGACGTCTTTCTGCTCTGCTCCGACGGGCTCACCGACATGGTCTCCGACGAGGAGATCCTCGAGCTCGTCCACGAGCACCGCGACAACCTCGACAGGGCCGTGAAGTCACTCGTGACCGCAGCGAACCGGGGCGGCGGCGAGGACAACATCACCGCGGTTGCGTTCCGAATCTCGGCGGAGGCGCCGGCGGCGAACCTCGAGGACACGGTCTCGATGCCGGCGCTCGAGCTGGACGAAGAAGAGCCTGACGAGCAGACGCGCGAGCAGGTGCAGGAGCCCGAGCCCGCGGTGCCCGCCGCCGACGCGCGGCGCGTCCGCCTCGTCCTGCTCGGGCTCATTCTGCTTTTGATCGTGGCGGGGCTCGTCATCTGGGGGCTGTCGCGCTGACCCTTCGCAACCGTGAGCTCACGGCACTCCTCACGGTCGGCGTCCTGACGGCGATCGGCTTCGCCACCGTCTACATCGCGCTGAACTCCCAGATCTCGGGCGGCTCACTCGGTTACGCGGTCTTCTTCTTCGGCCTCTACCTCGTCGCGCATCTGGTTGCACGCGTGACCGTGCCACTCGCCGACCCCTACCTCCTGCCGATGGCCGCTTTGCTGACCGCGATCGGAGTGACGGAGATCTACCGCCTCGGTCCGGCCGGCAACGCGTTCCGGCAGGGGCTCTGGGTCGTGATCGGCGTCGGCGCGTTCTCGGCGACGCTCTTCTGGCTGCAATCCGACTACCGCGTCCTCGAGCGGTACAAGTACGTCTTCGGAGTCACGGCGCTCTGCCTCCTCTTCCTGCCGCGGTTACCCGTGATCGGCGAGCCGATCAACGGCGCCCGCCTCTGGGTCCACGTCGGGTCCCTCCAGTTCCAGCCGGGCGAGCTCGGAAAGATCGCGCTCATCGTCTTCCTGGCCGCGTACCTGCGCGAGAGGCGCGAGGTGCTCGCGCAGGGGAGGCTGAAGGACTGGGGGCCGCTGCTCGTGATCTGGGGCGCGGCGATGCTCCTCCTTTTCGTCACCAACGACCTCGGCAGCGCTCTCCTCTACTACGCGATCTTCCTCGCGATGCTCTACATCGCGACGGCGCGCGTCGCGTTCGTCGCCGCGGCGCTGGGGCTCTTCCTCGTCGGGTCGTTCGCCGTCGCGCAGGGGACGCCGCACGTGCGCGAGCGCGTGACGAACTGGCTCTCGCCGTGGTCGACGCACACGGTCTTCTGCCCGGCCAACGGCAAGATGATGTTGCGTCAGAGCTGCCAGAGCTACCAGGAGGTGAATTCGCTCTACTCGCTCGGCCACGGCGGCTTCGGCGGCACCGGCCTCGGCCACGGGATCTTCACCGGGGCGAACGGGCAGCAGGTCATCCCCGACCTGAACACCGACTTCATCTACTCGGCCCTCGCGCAGGAGCTCGGCTTGATCGGCGCAGCGGCGTTGCTGCTCCTCTACATGGCCTTTGTGCTGCGCGGCTTCCGGATCGCGCTCGCGGCGACCGACGGCTTCTCGAAGCTGCTGGCGGCCGGCCTCAGCTTCGGCTTCGCGTTCCAGACGTTCGTCATCGTCGGCGGCATCACGCGGATCATCCCGCTGACCGGCATCACGCTTCCCTTCGTCTCCTACGGCGGGTCGAGCGTCGTCGCCAACTTCCTCCTCGTAGCGGGCTTGCTCTTGATCTCACACCGCGCGAACCGGCAGGAGGCCGGGGCGTGAACAAGCAGCTCCTCCACGTCTCGGTGGCGGCGCTCGTGCTGCTCGCCGCCCTCATCGTGTCGACGACGTACTGGCAGACGTGGGCGGTCGGCGACCTCGCCGACAAGCAGGACAACTCGATCCAGCTCGTCTCGCGGCTCACGGTCGACCGCGGCCAGATCCTCGCCGGGGGCACCGTGCTCGCGACGAACCGCAGGCACCGCAAGCACGGACTTACGATCTTCACACGGCGCTACCCGGCTGGCGACCTCGCGTCGCAGGTGGTCGGTTACGCGACCGAGGCCGGCACGACGACGGGGCTCGAGCAGACGCTCGACGACTACCTCACCGGCGCGAACACGAACCTCACCAACACGTTCAAGGAGGAGCTCCGCAAGCTCGGCGGGCAGACGGTGCACGGCGACAACGTGATCCTCACGCTGCGTCCGGCCGTGCAGAGGCTCGCGCTGCAGGAGCTCGCGGGGCGCTGCGGCGCGGTCGTCGCCCTCGACGCCAAGACCGGTGCCGTCCTCGCGATGGCGTCGTCGCCGACGTACAACGCAAACGTGGCGCTCCAGCCGCGCGGTATCGCGAGGATCGGTCGCATCAAGGGAACGTGCGGCGACGCGTCGGCCCTCTACAACAACGCGACGCAAGGTCTCTATCCCCCAGGCTCGACGTTCAAGATGGTGACCGCCGCCGCCGCGCTCGACTCGGGCGCCTACACGCCGAGCTCGCCGTTCAACGACCCCGGCTACTGCGTCGAGTACGGCCAGCACGTCTCGAACGCAGGCAACCCGGACCAGAACGGGCCGGAGGCGTTCGGCAACGTCACGCTCGAGCAGGGCTTCGAGCACTCGATCAACTCGGTCTTCTGCAACGTCGGCAAGCACATCGGGGGCCTGGAGATCCTCAAGTACGCCAAGCGGTTCGGCTTCTACTCGCTGCCGCCGCTCGACACACCGCCGAACGCGAGCAATCCGTCCGGCCTGTACAAGAACGGGAGGCTCTGGGATCCCAAGAACAATTCCCAGATCGATTCGGGCCGGCTCGCGTTCGGGCAGTTCAGCATGCTCGCGACCCCGCTCCAGATGGCACTCGTCGCCGCGACGATCGCCGACAGGGGAATGGAGCCGAAGCCCTATCTCGTGCAGAAGATCGTCGCGGCCGACGGCTCGACCGTCGCCAAGACCGCGCCTCAGATGCTGGGCCGTGTGATCAAGCCCCAGACCGCCGCCGAGCTCAACCAGATGATGCAGCTCGTCGTCCAGGCAGGGACCGGTACGACCGCGCAGATCCCCGGCGTGCCTGTCGCGGGCAAGACGGGAACCGCGGAGCTCGGTCTCGGCACCATCTACGACGCGTGGTTCGTCTGCTTCGCGCCCGCGAACAACCCGCGCTTCGTCGTCGCGGTGGTCGTCGAGAAACAGCCCAACGGCTTCGGCGCCTCCGTGTCGGCCCCGATCGCCAAGGCCATCCTCGAAAAGCTCCTGGGACGCTGACGATGATTTCCTTCCGGACCGCCGAAATCACTGGTTCCGTGACCTTGTCTCTACCCTTTAGCCGGCCGTGGCAGTAAGCGACTCCCTCATCGACACCCTTTTCGACGGGCGCTACCGGATCCAGCGCAAGCTCGGCGCCGGAGGGATGGCCGACGTGTACCTCGCCGAGGATCAGGAGCTCGGCCGCCGGGTCGCGATCAAGATCCTCAACGGCCGCCACGCGAACGACGACCAGTTCATCGAGCGCTTCCGCCGTGAGGCGAAGAACGCGGCGGCGCTCAACCACCCGAGCATCGTCTCGATCTACGACCGCGGCGAGGCCGAGGACACCTACTACATCGCGATGGAGTTCCTCGACGGTCGCACGCTGAAGGAGCTGATCGTCAGCCGCGGCGCCGCTCCGATCAACGTCGCGATCGAGTACGGGCGCCAGATCCTCTCCGCGCTCCGCTTCGCCCACCGGCACGGGATCGTTCATCGCGACATCAAGCCGCACAACGTGCTCGTCGACGCCGAGGGACGCGTGAAGGTCACCGACTTTGGAATCGCGCGGGCCGGCACGAGCCAGATGACGGAGACGGGCTCGATCGTCGGCACTGCGCAGTACCTCTCCCCCGAGCAGGCGCGCGGCGGCGAAGTCGACCCGCGCTCCGACCTCTACTCGCTCGGCGTCGTCCTCTACGAGCTGCTGACGGGGAAGACGCCGTTCGACGGCGAGACGCCGGTCGAGATCGCGATGAAGCACCTCTCGAACGCGCCGAAGCCGCCGTCGAAGCTGCGTTCCGAGATCCCGCCCGAGCTCGACAAGGTCGTGCTGCGCGCGCTCGCGAAGAATCCCGACGAGCGCTACCAGAGCGCCGACGAGATGGAGGCCGACCTCGAGCGGGTCGCGCGGGGCGCGCCGGTCTCGGCGGCCACCGCGGCGACGCAGATCCTGCCCGCCGCGCCGCCCGTGGCGACGGATCCGACCTCGGCCACGATGATCGCGCCGCCGCCAACGACGCGAGCCCGCGACGTCCCGCCGCCGCCCGTCATCGAGGAGGAGGAGTACGCCGAGCGTGGCGGCCCGGAGCGGCCGCTCTGGCCGTGGCTCCTCGCGGCCGCCTTCGTCATTGCGGCCGCGATCGCCGGCTTCTTCGTCTGGCACGAGCTCTCCGGCTCGACGGTGAAGGAGCCGGTCAACAACTATGTGAATGAGACGCAAGCGCAGGCCGTTCGCCAGATCAAGGCGGCAGATCTCAATCCTCACGTGGTGCCGAAGTCGAACGAGAAATTCAAGAAGGGCATCGTCTTCGACCAGGATCCCGACGCGGGCTCCAAGGTCGACAAGGGAGGCACCGTCACGATCTTCGTCTCGACCGGCCCGCCGAAGGTGAACGTGCCGGCGGTGAAGGGGAAAACGTGGTCAGACGCCCAGCAGGAGCTGTCCGACGCAGGCTTCAAGCCTGAGGAGCACTTCGTCCCAGGCGGGAAGACGAAGGGCATCGTGAGCGCCACCGATCCCCCGGCGGGTACGGCCGCGCCGAAGGGCTCGACGGTGCGCGTCAACGTCTACAGCGGGCCGGCGCCGGCGATCGTCCCCAGCGTCGTCGGCCTCAGCCTCGCGGACGCGATTGCCAAGCTGCGTGCGGAAGGCCTGAACCCCAACCCGACGATCGTGGCGAGCGACGCGCCACAAAACCAGGTCATCCACCAGGATCCGGCCCCCGGAACGAGGGTCGCGAAGGGCAAACCCGTCGCGCTCCAGGTCTCGAACGGCCCGCCGCAGGTGAGCGTGCCGACAGTCGTCGGCGAGACGACACAGCAGGCCGTGTCGGAACTCGAAGGCGCAGGCTTCCATGTCGTCCAGCAGCCCGTGTCCGTGGACTCCGCAGACCAGAACGACATCGTCCAGTCGCAGAACCCGGACGGCGGCACGTCGGCGACCAAGGGCTCACAGGTGACGATCGAAGTCGGCCAGTTTTCGCCGGGGCCACCGACGACGTCCACCACCACGACAACCCCCTAGTGAGCCAGCCTCGGCGCCTCCGCGTGGCCGTCCTCGCGGGGGGCCGGTCGAGCGAGCACGACATCTCGCTCGCCTCGGCACGGTCGGTGGTCGGCGCGCTCGACCCCGAGCGATACGAAGTCGCAGAGGTGGCGATCGGCCGCGACGGGCGGTGGGCGCTCGAGGCCGGCGATCCACCCCGTGAGCTCGGACGCGGCCCGGCGGAGACGCTGCCCGTGCCGGCCAAGAGCGGGACGCTCGAGGCGATCGGAACCGTCGACGTCGTGCTGCCGATCCTGCACGGCCCGTTCGGCGAGGACGGCACGGTGCAGGGACTGCTCGAGCTCGCGGACGTCCCGTACGTCGGCGCGGGAGTCGCGGCCTCAGCGCTTGCGATGGACAAGGACCTGTTCAAGAAGGTGATGCGCGACAGCGGCATTCCTGTCGCCGCGCATTACGCAATCCGCCTGGGCGACGCGATCGAGAACCCGTTCGGCTATCCCGTCTTCGTCAAGCCCGCGCGGCTCGGCTCCTCCGTAGGCATCACGAAGGTGCACGACGAGGAGGAGCTGGCGCCGGCCGTCGAGCTCGCCTTCAGGCACGACGAGAAGGTGCTCATCGAGGAGTTCGTCGTGGGAACGGAGGTCGAGGTCGGGGTGCTCGGCAACCGCGTTCCCCCTCCGGTCGCCTCTCTCCCCGGGCAAATCGACACGCTCGAGCACGAGTGGTACGACTACGCCTCGAAGTACGACGAGGGCGGGATGGACCTGATCGTTCCGCCGCCCGGCCTGTCACAGGAGACGATCGAGCTCGTGCAGCGGCGGGCGGTCGAGTCGTTCGTCGCGAGCGAGTGCGAAGGCCTGGCGCGCGTCGACTTCTTCGTGCGCCACTCGGACGGAGAGGTCGTCCTCAACGAGCTAAACACGATGCCCGGCTTCACCGCGACGAGCGTGTGGGCGCGGCTGTTCGAAGCGTCGGGCCTGAGCTACGCGGACGCGCTCGATCGGCTGATCGAGCTCGCGCTCGAGCGGCACGAGCGCCGCTCGAAGCTCGTCTACTAGCTCGTCGCGGTCATCTCGGAGATCTCGGCGCGAAGGCCGGGCGGCAGCTGCGTGATCCAGACGACGTAGTACTGCCCGCTCTTGCCGTCGAGGGTGAAGGTCGTAGTCGCTCCAACCGTTTGCGAGGAGGAGTCGGCGGTGAACGGGCCGCTCGCCGAATCGCCGACCTCGATCTCGGCGACGAAGTCGGGCGTGGGTGTGGTGACCGTCAACTGCGCGAGCTTCACCGAGCTTCCTGCGTCGAGGACGAGCCCGAGACCGTCCTTGAGGCCGCCGAAATCCTGGCTGTTGTAGTGCTCGGTCATCCAGACGGTCGAGGAGTTGCCGTCGGTCGCGCGCGGCGCCGTGTCGGAGTGCTCGCTGCCGGTCCCCTGTGGGTCGTAGTCGGTCAAGCCGCTCAGCTGCACCGGCGAGCCGGACCCGCCTCCTCCGCCACCGCCGCCGGACCCGCCGCCGTGGTGACTCCCGCCGCCGAGCAGCACGACCGCCGCGAACGCAGCACCGGCAATCGCAAGCGCAAGCAGCGCCCAGGCAAGCGGGTGCCGGCGGGAGCGCCGCCGGCGGACACGCCGGGGAGGTGCAGGCGCAGGCGGTGTGATGAGCGTCAACGCGGCGTCGTCCTGCGCCACCGGCACCGCTCCTTCCCCCTCGGCGAGGCAGGCGCGCAGCTCCTTCGCCAGCGCCGTCATCGACGGGAAGCGGTGCGCCGGATCCTTCGCGAGCGCGCGTTCGACTGCGGCGGCGAGCCTCGGCGAGACGTCCGGGCGGACGTCGCGCAGGTGCGGGACCGGCTCGTTGACGTGTCGAAGCGCAACGGCCACGAAGTTGTCGCCCTCGAACGGCACCTTCCCGGCGAGCAGCTCCCAGAGCACGACCCCGAGGGAGTAGACGTCGGTCGCGGGCGAGACGGGCTTGCCGCTCGCCTGCTCCGGCGCGAGGTACTCCCCGGTGCCGAGCACCGTCCCGGTCTGCGTGACGCCGTGCTCGACGTCGAGCGACCGCGCGATCCCGAAGTCGGTGACCTTCACCTCGCCTTCCCGGCTGAGGAGGACGTTCTGCGGCTTCACGTCGCGATGGACGAGGCCCTCCTGGTGAGCGAACGCCAGGCCGTCGGCGACTGCGAGCGCGAGCTCGACTGCTCGGCGGACCGGGAGCCGGCCTGAGCGGACGACGAGCTCCTTGAGGTTCTCACCATCAACGTGCTCGAAGACGATGTACTGCCGGCCCGCATCGTCGCCGCGGTCGATGACCGTGACGATGTTCGGATGCGAGAGGCGCGCGACCGCTCGCGCCTCGGTGCGGAAGCGCTCGAGGTACTCCGGATCGCCGGCATACCGCTGGTGGAGAACCTTGATCGCGACGCGCCGGTCGAGCTGGTTGTCGCGAGCGCGGAAGACGTCCGACATCCCGCCGCTGCCCACGAGCTCCTCGAGCTCGTAGCGGCCGGCGATCAGGTCGCCGGGCTGAGGAGGCCGAGGCACGGCGTGACTTGTGGACCTGGAGCCCGGCACAGCGCTGAAACGCAGAAGCGCGGGACGCGGCTACGCAAGGACCGCTTCCAGCGCCTCCTCCCACGCCGCGAGCCCTTCTTCGAGCTCGGCGTCTGTGATCACGAGCGGGCAGAGGACGCGGTTGCAGTTCGAGTGGACGCCTGCCTTGAGGAGCAGGAGCCCTCGGAGCGCAGCCTCCTCGGCGACCCGTGACGCAATCCCCGGCGCAGGCTCCTTCGTCACGCGGTCCTCGACGTACTCGACGGCGAGCATCGCGCCGACGCCGCGGACGTCGCCGATCGCCGCGAAGCGCTCCTGCCACGCGAGCATGCGAGAGCGAACGACCTCGCCGATCTGGCGCGCACGCTCGACGAGCCCTTCCTCCTCGAACACGTCGAGGACGGCGACGGCCGCCGCAAGGGCGACCGGGTTGCCGACGTAGGTGCCGCCGACCGCGTTGTCCCAGAGCGAGTCCATGATCTCCGCCTTGCCGACGACGCCCGAGAGCGGCAGCCCGGCGGCCATCGACTTCGCGACCGTGATCAGGTCCGGCTCGACGCCGTAGTGCTCGATGGCGAACATGCGGCCGGTACGCCCGAAGCCGGTCTGCACCTCGTCGACGACGAGGAGAATTCCTTCTGGGTCGCAGATCGCCCGCAGCCCGTCCATGAACTCCGGCGGCGCGACGATGAAGCCACCCTCGCCCTGCACGGCCTCGACGACGATCGCAGCGACGGTCTCGGCGGCAACCTGCGTCGAGAGCGCACGCTCGAGCGCGTCGAGCGCGTCGCGCGCAGTGATCCCGCGGTACTCGTCCGGGAAGGGGACGCGGTAGACCTCGGGCGCGAACGGCCCGAGCCCCGCCTTGTAGGGATGCGTCTTCGAGGTGAGCGTGAGCGAGAGAAACGTGCGGCCGTGGAACGCGCCCTCGAAGCCGATCACAGCCGGACGCCGCGTGTAGCCGCGCGCGAACTTGACGGCGTTCTCGACCGCCTCGGTGCCGGCGTTGAAGAACGCCGCCTTGGTCGGCCCCGAGAACGGCGCGATCGCGGTCAGCCGCTCGGCGTACTCGACGTAGATCTCGTACGGGACGATCGTGAAGTCGGTGTGGAAGAAGCGCGCCGCCTGCTCCTGCACCGCCGTCACCACACGCGGGTGGGCGTGCCCGACGTTGAGGCAGCCGACACCGCCCGTGAAGTCGACGAAGCTGTTGCCGTCGACGTCGGTGACGATCGCGCCGTTGCCGTGCGCGATCATGATCGGCAGGTAGAGGCCGAGCGGATCGGCGACGACCCGTTCCTTCCGCTCCGTGATCTCGCGGGAGCGCGGCCCCGGGATCTCCGTGCGGAGCTCGATAGCGCGCGTCACGGCCACAGGCCAACCTTAGCCACTCCGCCCGTAGGGGAATCACGGTAAGAATCGCGGCAATGGTTCTTTCCGACGCGACGATCGCCCGCCTGCTCGCCGAGGGAAGGATCGAGATCGACCCCTACGACGCAGCGCTCCTGCAGCCGTCGAGCGTGGACGTCCGCGTCGACCGGCTCTTCCGCGTCTTCCACAACAACCGCTATCCGTTTATCGACGTCAAGGTCGAGCAGTCGGAGCTGACCGAGCTCGTGGAAGTCGACGATTCGCATCCCTTCGTGCTCCATCCTGGCGAGTTCGTGCTCGGCTCCACGCTCGAGCGCATCCGGCTGCCCGACGACCTGGTCGCCCGGCTGGAGGGAAAGTCGAGCCTCGGACGGCTGGGGCTCCTCATCCACTCGACCGCCGGCTTCATCGACCCGGGCTGGGACGGGCACGTGACGCTCGAGCTCTCGAACGTCGCGAACCTGCCGATCACGATCTATCCCGGCATGAAGATCGGGCAGATCTCCTTCATGCAGATGACGGAGCCGGCGACCACGCCGTACGGTTCGGCGGCGATCGGCTCGAAGTACAAGGGCCAGCGCGGCCCGACCGCGAGCCGGTACTGGCAGAACTTCGGGGAGGACTCTCCCTCGTGACCGTTCTCGTCACAGGCGGGACCGGGTTCATCGGCCCGCACGTCGTGCACACGCTGCGGGTGGCCGATACGCCGGTGCGGGCGCTCGTGCGCAAACCCGCGCACGCCGGGCGTCTCGCCGCATGGGGCGCCGACCTGGCGACTGGAGACGTGACGGATCAGGCGTCCCTCCGCGCGGCATGCGTTGGCGTCGATGCGGTCGTCCATCTCGTCGCGATCATCAAGGGGCGCGCCGACGACTTCGAGCGGGTGATGTCGGAAGGGACCCGGAACGTCGTCGCGGCGGCGCAGAAGGCGGGAGTGCGGCGCTTCGTGCTCGCGAGTGCGCTCGGCCTCGACGAGCGAACGAAGGACGCGGTGCCGTACTTCGCGGCGAAGTGGGAGATGGAACGGGCGGTCAAGGAGTCCGGGCTCGAGCACGTGATCTTTCGCCCGAGCTTCGTCTTCGGCAGCGACGGCGGCGTCCTGCCGACCTTCATCCGGCTCGCGCGCCTCGCGCCGCTGACGCCGATCATCGGGCCGGGAACCCAGCGGCTGCAGCCGATCTGGGTCGAGGACCTCGCGCAGTACTACGCACGCGCGATCAGCGAGCCGGCAGCCGCGAACCGCACCTTCGACCTCGGAGGCCCGGAAGCGGTGAGCTGGAACGAGTTCTGGGAACGACTGAAGCGCGTCCTCGGGGTTCGCCGACCCTCCGTACACGTCCCCTTCGGCGCGATGCGCCTCCAGGCAGCGCTGACCGAGCGGCTGCCGGGCGCGCCGGTCACGCGCGACCAGCTCACGATGCTCGAGGTCGGCGACAACGTCGTCACCGATGCGAACGCCGCGATCGAGACGTTCCAGCTGCCGCTCGTTGCGCTGAGCGAGCAGCTGCGTCGCGCGTCGTGACGCGCGGCGTCGTCTACGCCGAACCGGACGCGGCCCCGGCGGTCGAGGAGCTGACCGTCGACCCGATCGGCAAGCGCGAGGTGCTCGTCCGCGTTCTCGCGTGCGGGCTCTGCCACTCCGACCTCCATGTCGTCGAGACGAAGGGCAGAGGCGACCGGTTCCCGATTCTGCTCGGTCACGAAGGCGCAGGCGTCGTGGAGGAGGTCGGAGACGAAGTGACCTCCGTTGCTCCCGGCGACCGTATCGTGGTCGCCTGGCGTGCTCCGTGCGGAGAATGTCCGCAGTGTCGGCGCGGACATCCACGGCGCTGCTCCTCGCAGCTTCGCGCAAAACGCCGCCTGCACCGAACCGCCGACGGCGGACTCCTGACGCCGGTACTGCGCTGCGGAACTTTTGCCGACCACGCGGTGGTGCACGAGGCGTGTGCCGTCAAGGTGCCCGCGGAGCTGCCGGTCGAGCAGGCGGCGCTCCTGGCGTGCGGCTTCTCGACCGGCGCGGGCGCCGCCCTCTGGAGCACGCCGGTGCGGGAGGGCTCGTCCGTCGCCGTGATCGGCTGCGGCGGTGTAGGGCTCGCCGTCGTCCAGGGCGCGCGCCTCGCCGGAGCGGAGCGGATCGTCGCAGTCGAAGTTTCCCCGGAGAAGCTCGAGCACGCGCGCGCGCTCGGAGCGACGGACGTCGTGGACGCCTCCGCCGGCGATCCGGTCGATGCCGTCCGCGAGCTGGCGGGCGGCCGCGGAGTCGAGTTCGCCTTCTCGGCAATCGGAGCGGAAAGCGGTCTCGCGCAGGCGATCCGGATGTGCTCGTACGCCGGAACGGCGACGCTGGTCGGCTTGCCGTTCCCGGGTGCGAAGCTCGACGTGGACCTTGTGACCGACGTCTTCGACCCCAAGGTCGCGATCGCCGTGACACACGGAGGCGACACGATCCCGCAGGAGGACTTTCCCTTCCTCGCGCAGGCCGCCCTCGACGGAAAGATCGACCTCGCCCGGTTCGTGACGAGCACAATCTCCCTCGATGAGGTGCCGAAGCGCCTTCCCCGCATCGGCGAGGGCGGCGAGATCCGGACGGTCGCGGTTCTCTAGAGGGTTTGGCGGAAAGCCGCTCGTTGTCGGCGTGCGATGGTCGTTCGCTGACAAGGACGCAGGGAGCGTGAATAGCAGCGCTATTCGCGCGACTGAGGACGCCGCTCAGCGGGCGAGCAGCGTGCGCCGGCGGCTCAGCCTGATTTTCGCCAAACCCTCCTACTAGCCGAGACCCTGCCGGCGTGGCAGGTCGACGTCCGGGTTCACTAGGTGGCCGTCGCGCTCGACATAGCCATTCTTGCCCCCGACGACGAAGACGACGGCGTCCTCGTCGCCCGCGTTCGAGATCCGCCGCGGCGTCGTCGAGCTCGCGTGGAAGAGCCCGCCTTCGCCAAGCTCGCGCGACTCGCCGTCGACGTCCACGCGGATCCGTCCGCGGTGGACGAAGTACAGCTCGTCCTGCGTGTCGTGGTAGTGCTCCGGCCCCTCGTAGTGGGGCGGATAGACGACCGCGTTGACGCCGAACGCCTCGACGCCGAGGGCCTTGCGGATCTTCCGGAAGCCCGGCCCCTCGCCGAGCTCGTCGAGCGAGCCGAACTCGTAGCTCACGTCTCGCACGCTTCGGCCGTGTGCGCGAGCGGAAGCCGGCCGAGCAGCTCGGCGAGCTGTTCACGCTCCTGCACCGAGAATTGCGAGCCGAACAGCTCGTCGATGTCGGCGAGGTGCGTGTCGCGCGCAGCCTCGACTTTTCGCAGGCCATCCGCCGTGAGAACGGCGTAGCTGACACGCGCGTCGCTCGCACACGCCTTCTTCGCGACGAGCCCGCAGCGCTCGAGCCCGTCGAGCAGCCGCGTGATTCCGGAGGCGGTCAAGAGCACCTGGCGCGCGATGTCGATACGCCGCATCGCGTGGCCTTCCGCGAAGTAGAGCTGGATGAGGACGTCGTAGTCGCTCATCGTCAGGCCGTGGTCGGCCTCGAGGCGTGCGCCCAGCTCCCGCGTGGTCGCCGCATGTGCGCGCAGGAACCGGACCCAGGCGACAAGCGTGGGATCGTCCGAAACTTCTTGTGTGCTCAATACTTGACTAAACAATCTTTCCTCGCTATGATCCTTGCGAACTCAAGTATAGGCGAAGGAGATTGCCAATGTCCACCATCACCCCCACCAAGACTGCGCCGGCCGGCAACTGGAGCGCCGACCCGGTGCACTCGAACGTCTCGTTCGAGATCGCCTACGCGGGCACGAACACGTTCCGCGGCGGCTTCCACGACTATGCGGCCGGCCTGCAGGACGGCGTCCTCACCGGCTCGGCCAAGGTCGCCAGCGTCGACGTCAAGGACGAGCAGCTGAACGGCCACCTCCAGACGCCAGACTTCTTCGACGCCGAGCGCTTCCCCGAGATCAGCTTCCGCACGAGCGATCTCGAGCACGGCGAGCTGACGATCAAGGGCGTCACCCGCCCCGTCACGATCGCGGCGTCCGTTTCCGAGCCGAACGTCGACCCGTTCGGCCGCGAGCGCGTCGGTATCACGCTCGAGGCGAAGGTCGACCGCAACGAGTTCGGCGTCAGCTGGAACGCGCCCAACCAGGGCGGCGGCAACTACCTCGGCGACGACGTCACCATCAAGGCCGAGCTCGCGATGGTCAAGTCAGCAGCCAGGCAGGAGAGCTGACGATGCGTCTGCTCGCCGTCTCCGGCAGCCTGCGGGAGAGCTCGTTCAACACGAGCCTCCTGCGGGCCGCGCTCGAAGCTGCGCCTGACGGTGTCGAGCTCGAGCTCTGGGAGGGCATCGGCGAGCTGCCGCTCTACGACGAGGACCTTGAGGGCGACGTGCCCGAGTCGGTGCGCCGCCTCCGCGAGGACTGGGCGGCCGCCGACGCGATCCTCTTCTCGACACCCGAGTACAACGGCTCCGTCCCCGGCGGGTTGAAGAACGCGATCGACTGGGCCTCGCGACCGCGCCTAGAGGCCGTATTGCGGAACAAGCCGGTCGCTGTCGTCGGCGCAAGCACCGGCCAGTTCGGCGCCCTCTGGGCACAGCAGGATCTGAAGCGGATCCTGGGCGTCGCCGGAGCCCGTGTCGTCGGGACGGAGATCCCGGTCTCGCGCGCGCACGAAAGATTCGACACCGAGGGTCGTCTCCTGGACGGAGAGATCTTCGGACAGCTCCGGCTGCACCTGACCACTCTCGCGTCGGAAGCCGTTGCGGCTCCCGATCGCGTGGCTGCCTGAGCAAGACGAGGGGCCGCTTTCGCGGCCCCTCGTCACAGTCACCAGCGCGTAGTGGCAGAGGCGCTTTCCAGCTCCGGTCTCGGTAGTTAGACCGGGCGGCGCGGAACGCGGTGTCCCCCACGCTGGCTAGGCGGTTTCCCCGTAGGTCCCGGGGACGGCACCCCTACCCGCTGGTACCTCCACTGCCCGTACTGTCTGAAATCACTGCCGGACCACCTCCTTTCCGCGGTAGTCGCACGATAGCGAAGAGCGCGGCTACCGCAAGTGCCTATCTTTCGGCGCGTGCGTGCCGAGCTCACGATCGAGATCGAGCGGACGCCGGAGGATGTCTTCGCCTACCTCTCCGATGTCTCGAACCTGCCGGCGTGGCAGGCCGGGGTGAAGAGCGCGACGCAGCGCGAGGGCCGCGTCGAGGAATCGCGGTCGATCTTCGGAAGAGAGCTCAATACGACCCTCGAGATCGTCGACCAGGAAGAGCCACGGCTGTTCACTCTGCGTGCCCTCGACAGCCCGTTTCAGTTCACCGTCCGGCACGAGCTCGAGCCGACGGACGGCGGAACGCGGCTGACGGTCACAGCCGAAGGCGACGTTCCCGGCGTCGCCGCAGGATTCTTCGAGCGTCGCGCCGAGAAGCAGTTCCGCAGGGACTTCGAGCGGTTGAAGCAGATCCTCGAGGCCTAGGCCACTGCCCGGCGTTGCGCCTCGACCGCATCGCGCACCCAGCAGGCGGCGATGTGGCCGTTCACGATCCCGCACGCCTCCAGCGAGGAGTAGACCGTCGTCGGGCCGACGAAGCGGAAGCCTGCGGCCTTCAGACGACGCGACAGCTCCTTCCCGTCGGCGTGATCGCGGTACTCCCACATGAGCTTGTCGAGAGGTGTCGCCGCCTCGCGCAACGCGAGCGTGGCCCGCGCGTTGGCGATCGCGGCCTCGATCTTGCCGCGGTGGCGGACGATTCCCGCGTCTCCCAGGAGCCGCTCGAAGTCGCGCTGACCGAAGCGGGCGACGCGCTCGGGGTCGAAACCGGCAAAGGCCCGCCGGAACGCCTCACGCTTGCGGAGAATCGTGATCCACGCGAGCCCCGACTGGAAACCCTCGAGGCACAGTCGCTCGTAGAGGCCGCGCTCGTCCCGGACGGGTCGCCCCCACTCCTCGTCGTGATAGGCGATGTACGCCGGGTCGGCTGTCGGCCAGCAGCGAACGAGATCGGTCACGCGCCGGCGACGGAGTAGAGCTGCCACTCGCCCGGGACGCCCTTGAGCTCGGCGGCGCGCCAGCGGCGGTCGCCGAGCTCCACCGCCCTGGCCGTCGACCCGACGAGGTCGGTGAAGAGGACGGTGGCGAGCACGCTGTCGTAGGGCCGCGCCGACTCGAGGCAGATCGGCTCCACGAACTCCCGGATCGCTGCGACGACACTCTCCGAGTCGCCGTAATACGGCATGTGCGGTCCGCCCGGAAGCTCGACGAAGCGCGCGCCGGGAATTTGCTCCGCCATCCAGCGGGCTCCCTCGATCGGGATCGGATCCTCGCGACGGTGCAGGACGAGAGTCGGCATGCGAATCGTGGACAGGATCGGACGTACGTCGATCTCGGCATTCATCCGTCCGAGCTGGACGAACGCCCCGGGGCTGATCTTCAGGCGGTCCTGCCGGGCTCGAGCCTGGATCGCCTCCGGCGTCGCCTCCAGTCCCTGACTCTCCAGGAACTCGCGCGCGCTCTCCTCATTGCCCCACTGCTCAGCCTCCGCCTCGTATTCGGCAAGGTACTCGTGCTTCGGCTCCGCCCAGGGGAAATTCGGCCCCCGGACGAAGCGCGGGAGCGACCCGTAGTTGACGAGCGCCCGCACGCGCTCCGGATACGTCGCCGCGAACAGCAGCGCCATCGGACCGCCCTCCGAGACGCCGCAGACCGCGGCCGACTCGCTTCCCGCCGCGTCCATCACGGCGCGGATGTCGTCCATGCGCGTCTCGAGGTCCGGAATACCGGCCACGCGGTCGGAGAGCCCGGTGCCCCGCTTGTCGAACGTGATCAGACGGGAGAAAGACGCAAGCGCTAGATAGAAGCGCGCCTTCGCCTCGTCCTCCCACGCGAGATCGAGGTGCGAGAGCGCGCCGGGAGTCCAGACGAGATCGAACGGCCCGTCGCCCACCACCTGATAGGCGATCGAGACGTCACCGGAGCGGGCGTAGCGAACGTCCGGGACCACGACTAGCAGTGTCGATCCTTGGGTGCCGCTCCGCAAGGCCGTCGCGCTTGCAAACGAATCCTTCGGAAAGAGCGGGTCTGAGTGATGGATCCCGGTTGAACTGTGAACGGGTTTCTTGTATCTCTCCGCCAAGGCCGGGGAAGGGTCCTTCCGGAAGGGGAGTAGAAGGCAGTGGCGGCAAACGAGCCCCGCACGGGGCGCGCTCTTTTGGCAATCGCCCGCGTGGCGGCTGTGCCGGTGATCGCGCTCGTCGTCGCCGGGGTCGCATTGCCCCGGATTCTCGACTCGGGGCCAGGTCATCTCCCCACGTTCGGGCTCGGTTCCGGCCCGGGCTCGCATTCCGGCGCCGGCCCCGGACCGGTGGAGAAGGTCGTCGTGCCGCCCTTCTCGACGGCCAAACACGCCCACCACGGGTCGGGCGCGCAGGCGCACTCGACTCCGGCTGCCGAGGCGACCGCAACGGCGAGCGGCGGCTCGACGCAAGCGACCGGCGGCAGGGCAGCGACGAGCCCGGTCAGCCGCCCCCGCCCTGCGCACCACGCTCCGACCGGAGGAAAGCAGCCCACGCCCACGCCCACGCCCACGCCCACGCCCACGCCCACACCCACACCCACGCCCACGCCCACGCCCACACCCACACCGCCGCCGAGCGCAGGCGGTGGGACTGGATCCGGAGTTACGCCGCCGACGACTCAGCCGACACGCCCCGCAACGGGAGAGAACGACCACGGACGCCAGTCGTCGAATGGGCTGGCCCTGGGGCATCAGAAGCATCTGAGCCACGTTCCGCCGGGCCAAGTCCGCAAGGCGCAGAACCCGCCCCCACGAGGACGGGCACTCGGGCACCGA
>Ga0070695_100000060_pt1 | contig 44353 bp, 67 predicted proteins | sample KBSK1252metaG_FD_65471 | JGI IMG/M metagenome (GOLD analysis project Ga0070695, IMG submission 65471) | Corn, switchgrass and miscanthus rhizosphere microbial communities from Kellogg Biological Station, Michigan, USA - KBS K1-25-2 metaG | ecosystem: Host-associated > Plants > Roots >...
GCACGTATCATAACGCTCGCGATTTAATTCAGGCAGCAGTGGCATTTACGGAGGAGATATGAAGACAGACGCACAGAAACTAATAAAACGACAAAAGGCCCGGGAGAAGAGATTAAAGAATATCCCCGGAGCAACTAAGAAGCAATCAGATAGTGTGCAAATAGATATGATGATTGCGAAAGAAGATAATTTATCAACAGACATGGAAACGATATATAGGTTTAAACTTAAAATATGAATAAAGAACTAGAAAAATTAATCGGGGAAATCTCAGAAGTATTAAAACTTGATGAAGAGCAAAAGAAGCTTTTATATCAATCCATGAAGACAAGTTATAGTTATGGTAAGGAGGCCGGGATAAAAGAAGCATTTAGAGAGATAAACGAGAACGCTTAATATGACAGACGAAATACAAACATATCTTGACGAGGGCGGAGCGTATAGTGATCTTCCGCTTGAGACAAGGAAAGAAATAGAAGGGGATAATATGCAAAAGACACAAGTAATCAAACGAGAAGAAAAAGCACCAGCATTTAACATTGAGAATTTAATCAATCAAGCCGTTGTGGCAAATGTTCCTGTAGAGTCACTAGAGAGGCTTCTTGCCATGCGGAAGGATTTAAAAGTAGAATGGGCTAAGGAACAGTTCGACAAGTCCTTGGCGGCATTTCAAGGCGAATGCCCCGTTGTTGAAAAGAAGAAGAAAGTAGATTTTACTGGTAATTCTGGAACAAGAACAAAATATAATTATGCTCCGCTTGAGGATATTGTTGAACAGGTAAAGCCATTCCTAACAAAACATGGATTCTCTTATATGTTTGACACTGAAACAAACGGCAAGATGAAAGTGATCTGTAAAGTGAAACATATAGCAGGACATTCCGAGGTTGCAACTTTTGATATGGAAATAGACACAAGCGCGAAAATGAATGTGTCTCAAAAATATGGATCTGCGTTAACTTATGCCAAGAGATATGCTTTTTGCGCGGCTTTTGCAATTAATGTTAAAGATGAAGATAGTGATGCTACATCAGGAGAATCACAGAATACTCAAAATTCGTCACCTAGTGGCGCTAGCGGAGAGAATTCTACAAAAACGACTAATGATAAATGTCCTGTTTGTATGGCTTCTGGTAAGTATCATAGGCCTGATTGTCCAAAAAAAGATCAAGAGGCTAAAGCTCCCGTAACTGAAGATATTGATCCTGAGCATTTTTGTAAAATTCATAATAAGCCAATGAAGCGGAGGGAGGCTCAAAATGGTGGGTTTTATTTTGATCATCGTTGGGAACTTGAATACGGAAAAGGAGATTGGAGAAAATGTAATGGCTTACCTAAGAAGCAGAAGGAAAACTTTGATCCCTACATAGATGGTGATGAGGAGTCCGAAGAGATTGTTAATTCCGCTGCTGAAGCATTAAAATAATAAGTATGATCACCCTTGAATTATTTAAAAAAACATTAACAAATTTACAGGAGTTTGAAAAAGATATAGAAGCTGTAGACAAGGCATTAAAAAAGCTATCTCCTGATTTTGGAGGTTTTAATATGTATGAGCCTCAAAGATCCATATTGAGTCTTTTGGAAGAATGGACAAACGATAATTGTTGTTGGATTGAATATTTTATTTATGGGCTTGATTGGGGTAAAAAGTGGAAAGTAGGAACAATTATGGGTAATGGCGAAGATATTAAATTGCAAACTATAGAGGATTTATATAAGTTGTTAACGGAGAATAAATAATCTCATGAAAGGTCTTATCTTTATCATTGCGCTCATAGGCATTTTTGTGGTATTTATTGCTACGAGCTTTGCCCTTTGGTTCAATGTTCTACTAGCCTTTATCTCCGGGATGATTATCGGGTGGATATTAGCTATAAGTAAGTGGTGAAAGTCGGTTCATCCATGCATTAGCTCGCTAGTTTAGCTACAGGGGGCTTAATAAAGTATAAAAATTGAAGCAACATGAAGGAAGAAATTAAAAAACTATACGAAGCAGGATTAACAATTCGACAAATTCAGAAAAAGCTAGGGATAAGCAGCCCATCGGTTGTACATTATCACGTAAAAAGACTTTATCTTAATAAAAATGATTTAAAAAGAATATCTATTAACAAATTTCTTTCAATTATTCCCGGGAAACGTTATCCTGTCTCTCATATAGGAAAAGCTGATGAAGAAAGCAATCTGATTACAGCAGGCTATAACGCTTACCGAAAAGATTTATTAGATACTATTGAAGAATTAAGAATCAAATAATAGAGAATATTATGAATAATGAAATTAATCCAATCATCCAACGATGTAGGACAATAAGCAAAAATCATCACTGGGAACAGGTTTATAAAACTAGTTTTTATTACAATGGAGATATTGCTTTACCACAAAAGCAAATTGTTTATGTTAATGGTAAGAGATTAAAGAAATGCTTAGCTTGTGATTTGGTTGATGATTTATATGAAGGTCAGTACATGTAAATATTAAGGATAGGCAGAGGGTTTTTATTCCCCCTCATTGTCCCTTTTACCCCTTGACATTATGGCAAGAATCTGCTATACTCTACTTAAATGAACATACCCTACAGAAAACAAGCAACAACTGGAGAGCAGAAGGCTAATATTATCTCAGACTACCTTGCGGGGATGACCTTTGCTGCCATAGCCAAGAGGAACAATGTTTCTGTACGGACGGCTAAGAGGGTTATTGAGAGGGCTAGGGAGGAAAACTGAGATATATATATGTGGGTAGCGAAAGGGCGAGCTAGTACGCCTTACAGCTCAAGAGCAATAAACGGAGCATGGGTAGCTACCCACATTGAAAATTGACATGGGTTCGGAGCTGACTAAAATCTGCCCTGGACTCATGTGAGTTTTCAAAGCGAGGAGAATAAATATGAAAAAATTAATAAACGAATGCCAATTTTGTAAAAGTAGATTTTGCTACAATCGCATTGTCCGAGAGGAAGAGCCAAGATATGATGAGGTTTTTTGCAACAAGCACATTGATGAGGCAGAAAAGGAATCGGATAGAGTTTTAGGAGCCCCGGGATACAAAAGGGCGTACATTTCCGGGACTGGTATTCAAAAAAGAGGGGTTCCGATAAAGAAATTAAAATAATATGAAAAATTTAATAGTAGGTAGCAATCAGTTTAAGACAAAGAAGCGCCACACCTTAAACGGCAGGATAGGTACATGGGTACTGCTCACTCTTATTCTGCTCTTCGTGGTGCATTACAGTGTCATAGGGGCATATAAATTAGGGGATATGGCAAATCATTGGGCTAGGGAAACTTTCATCACTATTGCCGGAGATCCGATTAAGCTACTGTCTCCTATGGCGGAGCCTGAGAAGGCTGAAGCGAGTGAGTTACATATAAGAGTGACTAAGCCAGTTTCGCGGACCACTATGGAAGAAGACACACCCACTGAAGTTTTGATACCGAAATCTAATTCAGTATCAAAAGATCAGGAGGAAATAGAAGCATATATGAAGACTATATTTGGTAAGGATTTCAGGGTCGCCCGGGCGGTCTCGCATAATGAATGTAACCCTGCTAACGCTAAATATCCTGCCTGTATATTACATAGTGACGTAGAGTACAGTGTTGGGCTATTTCAAATAAATCTTTACAATTCAAAGCAATGGATTCATGCGGGTAGGATTCCAGGCAAAACAATGGAGGAGAAGGTTCAATGGCTAAAAGATCCTTACAATAATATTTTATATGCCTATTGGTTATTTAAAGCAAGTAATAATTCATGGAATGCTTGGACAGCATACAGTTCGGGGAACTATCTAAGGAGCTTATGAGCATAGAGGATTTCGATACATGCAGATTTTCAATCAACACCGAGGTTCTAGTCGACAATTACGGTTGGGCTAAGGTAATAGGCGTGGATTTTGAAAACAGAGAGATTGGAATTGAAACCGGGGAATATATTAATATTGCTCGTGTTCAAGAGTTTAGGGAGGGCTAATTGGATATGAGGATACAAAGAATAGTCAGTAATGCAGTATGGAGCGACAAGGTTAGAAAATACGGACTTAGAAAAGTGGCAAGAGAAGCTAAAATGGACTTTGGGTATTTATCAAGAGTTGTGAATAATAAGACTGTCATAAGGCAGAAAAGTTTGAAGAGGTTAAAAATTGCGATAGGAAGATTAAAATTAAAACAATATGAAAAATATAATAACTAAAATAAAAAACTACATGAAAACCCATTGCCTGTTTTTCTGGCATGATTACAAGGAGTCAGATGAGAAATACGGAGGAATGCTGACATCAGAGAGGCAATACTGGACACTTGAAAAATGCACAAAATGTTCTAAGAGACGTATAGTATTACTATGAAAAAGATTGAACATGTAACTTACGACTGGAATAGTAATGGTCTTGTTTTTGATGTTGTTAAGGAGATTAACAAGATGATTGACGCTATAAATAATCAACAGAAGCAAATAGAGATTTTAACTAAAACGTGTGATGACTTAAATAGGAGAATGAAAGTTCAGAAATCAAAAGTAACAGAACGACGCGAAGAGGTAAAATATGAACTATGACAAAAATAATTTATATATGTCAACGCTTGACATATATCTGACATATCATTGACATGTACGCATAGCAATAAAAAGACCTATCTTGAACATTTCTCTGATAATGATAAGATGGTTTAAAAGAGGGGTGATTAATTAATGTATAAAATAGCAATTTTAACAGGAATCTCAGGTATACTTTTATTTGCAGGAATAGCTCAAGCAGGTAATTCCAGCCATCATTCAGAACCTTGGCAGATATGCGGGGAGGGAATACATTTAGGCAATCCACACTGTCAACCATCGCCAACAATCATAGATCCTTGTAATGGAAATTGTGAGGTTACCCAGGTGCTGTTAACGCCAGAATTAACAAGTCAACAACCAAGTGTCACGTCAACGGCAACTCCAGAGGCAACAGTAACAGTACAGCCAACGGTAAGCTCTGAGCCGACTATAAAGGATTCCTTGACGCCTACATCACCGGTAACGCCCACTCCAACAGAAACACGCTCTACGGGGAGTACGGGGCAATTAGTGGTGGTTCCGCAAGGAGCACCAGATACGAGTTTAAGGGAGTAATTTCCCTTTTGGAAACAACTTGACTATTAAGCCGGGGAGCAGGGACTCACGGGACAAGACCCACCTCACACTCGGTACAAGGAAGAGGGTAAAACAGGAGTGGACACCTGGGGGCATAATATAGCTAACCCATATCTTTTATATGGATCGATGTACCACCGTCCTGCACCCAGCCTAGTAGTCAAGGCTTACTTGACACGTTTTTAATACTGTGCTAAGTTTAACCGTAAGTTTATGGCAGAACTCATACCAATCCTAGTTACTCTACTTGTAGTAGCCCTTATCATATATATAGTTTATCTCATTTTGGGAATGATCTCTTTACCTGCGCCACTCAGAACAATCGTTTACATCATAGTTGCAATTATTATTCTTCTGTGGCTCTTACAATATTTTGGACTTTATAGTCTTAGTGGTCTTACTAATACGGGGCCAACTCACTACTAACTACTTCTTGAATATCTTCTCAGTTATATTAGTTCCAGCAAAAATACCACTCATCCATAGAATAAAAGTGCACCAATCATTAGCGGATAGATATTTAAAAAGAACGAGGATAAATCCTAATAAACTGAAGAATACAGCAAATAGGAATTTTCTACCTAGATCATCAAAAAGAAGTTCTTTCATTTTATGAGATGCTTTTATCATGTCCCAATTTTTCTGATAGCTCACTAAGCCTTTTAATCCTATCTCTGTAAATGGAGGTGGTCATTAATTGAACAAGTCCCCCTGCTGTTTTACTTGCTTCTTCAATTTCTGCTTTAAGCTTGTCCCACTCTTTAGTTTCTGCCTCCCTGATCTTTTCCTGCTCCACTTTTGCTTGTGCTTTTTCTTTCTCTTCAAGCAGGCGGGTTAATATCTCAGAGTGAGCATCTATACCCAACCATTTTTTAATTATATCTTTCATTTTTATAAATTCGTGTTTTTCATTCTCAAGGTATGAATACCAGAGATAAATAGCTATTATTAAAAAAATAATTCCTGCAATAATAAGTCCGAGAGATAGTAAGTTCATTCCTAAATTTGCCATCCAAATACCTACTCCTATTGTAAATATTATTACTAATAATAATACCGTTACCGATAAAATTCCAGTTAGCCTTAAAACTATTTTCGCACCTACTTTCATAGGATTACGCTTTGCATAAAAAATAATACCACTAAAATCATAAAAGATGCACCTATTACCCATCGAGATATGCGCTGCACATGGCTCTCAATTCTTTTCTCTTTGTTGTACTCAAGACAATTCTTGAACCATGATCTAGATATTTCAGATTTAGTCATAATTTTGTTATGAACTATGCTATTTTAATGCACTTAAAGCATTATCTATTTTTGTCAGAAGTAGTTTATTTGCCTGGAGCATTTTTTCATACAAGGCTTTGTAGTCAGGTTGTGGGGCTGGAGGCGTTGAAGCATCAAAGGGTACGTTAAATGCCCTACAAATCCCGCGGGCTATGGCGTTAGCGACACGGTCTGTGTCAGAAAGGATTACTTTATCGTGAGCGTTTTGAGCTACTCCCATCTCCAATAAAGCACATGGAGTTTTTGAAGATAATTCAGACCACATATAATACTTAGTCATGGCTACAGTTATCCATGCTGGCATATTGGCAATTCCAGACTCAGTAAAATATACAGATGCAATGGCTGAAGCGATCCTTCGCGATTCTGGATTTACATCATCATAAGCTGGATCAGGAGCAGAAATCATCCCCCCACCAGTGCCATGCGTATCAGACTCACAATGTAAGGAGAGGAATAAATCGTAGTCTTTTTTGCCTACATTAGGGTCACAATTAAAGTTAGCATCTACTAATTGCAACTGAAAAGCTTGTGAGCCATCGGGATTTTTCTTGGTAAGAAGTATTTGAGATAATCTATCGCGAATGCGGACGTTATTGTCTTTTTCTTGGGGGGCTCCTGTACCTCCTCTTAATTCAGCGACACAATTTGACTGAATGTTTTGATGCCCAGACTGAAGTATTATGCTTCTAGCCATAATGTTGCTATTTTACCTTCTACCCCTATAAGATGTCAAATCGAGGCGGGTAACAGATAATGAAGAATAAGATAAAACGCTATCACTATCAGGGATAAAAACACCATGAGGAAAAGATATTTTTTTACACTATCATTCATTAAATTACTCCAAATATTTTTAATACAATTAAGATTGCAATTATAACTATAATTGTGCTAACACTTACCATATTGTATTTGATAAACTCAAATTGCCCCCGTCAACTAACTTTGGCGGGGGTCTTTGTTATGCAGTTTCTTTCTTTTCTGCATCTTCTAACTGTTTCTTTTCAGCTTTTTCAGCTTCAGTTAGGGCCCTTTTCTTCTCTTCTTCCCGTAGGATTTCGAGTCTTTTACTTTTCTCCATGATTTAATCACCTCCTAACTTATTCTTAATATACCACATTCCTTCAACGCATAAATCCGTAAATAATGGCCGCACCACTTAAAATACCTAACAAAATTTTCCAGGAATCTGAGAAGCCTGATCCTTTGCCTTCGCCTTTATCCGCCCTGCTTCTTTCTAGAGCTAAAGCCACTTCTGTACTCTTTCTATATGCCTCAAACTCACTTCTTGGCATAAATGTTTTTTCCCTATCAGTCATTGCTCCGCGCCATTCGTTTGCATTATCTCTCCATTTATCAGCATTTGCTTGAGCAACGCCAACAGCCTCTTTTGCAGCAGCTAGAGCTATATTGATAGCCTTATCTTTTTCAGACAGTATTTTTTCAAAATGCTCCTTCAGCGAGAGGACGTTCCATATTTCGCTTTCGCTTGTTTTCATTTTGGTAAAGATTCGCAGGCAACCCCATCCTTATCCCCGTCAAGTCTATAAATATCTTTACTATCTTTTTCAAACATCTTCTGAGCCTCCCGTTGCGTCTTAAAATCCGCACAATTATAATCTTTCTTGAAGAGTTTATTGGCATGAATCGCGGAAGTTGTAAGCATATAAACTGCTATGGCGAAGAAAAGGATACTGATCGCAAATAAGACTTTCATAGCTTTGTGTTTATAATCTCGAAAGATTCTGTGTATATATTATATTCTACTGTGCGGAAAAAATTAACCTTATATTCAAGATGAATAAATATCCGACAATCCTTAGCTGAAGGTATGTGGGAAGGTATTATGTCCGATAATTTTAGATTGCTATAGCCAATATTCTCTTGTCCATTTTGCTTAACAGTTAGGGTTTCAATAGTATTAGGGCATTGAAGTGTCTTAACCACTGAGACTGGAACGTCCTTCAGTTTTTCATATTTAAATACATAATTAACGCTATCACCTGCTTTTACCTGTTTTGTTTGTACGGGAAGAGGGTTTTTAAATTTGAGAATATCTACAGGATAAAAAAGGAAATACCCCACAACCAAAAGAAAACTTAGAGAAAAAAGAAGAGTAGCTGCTGATAAAATATTCATCATCTTCATTGTTTAACAATTATCGTTAAAAGAGCAAGAAATACAGTTACAAGGATAAGGCCGACCATGCCGTATACGATTCTCTTAATGGGGTCAAATTCCGTGCGGGTTACATAATTTTTATCAAGGGTTTCAACTATCTTAGTCATACTCTCCTTAATATAGGAGATATCCGTTTGTATCACCGCGAGATCAACCTCGTTTGATGATTCTTTTTTCATAATCAGTAACTTGCGGTATTCACCTTGACCTCTATACTTTTTATCTTTTCAATCACTAATTTAGTAAGTTCGCGGACTATTTCTGCTTCCTTTTCATTATTGGATTCGACTTGTAATTTAAACCCTTCCCTTTGTGCCTCGTTAGCTATAAGGGTAAATTTCACACTAAACCTCCTCCATTGTACTTAGATCCGGCCTCTAGGCGTTTTGAAAGGGCCTTTATTATAATCTGTGCTTCCGTTGCATCAAAGGGGATTGTAGGTTGTCCTTGTGGTGTAGCTGTAGCGCCTTGTGGTTGCATTTGCGGAGTTTGTTGAGGTTGGGTGGGTGGTAGTTGGGTTGTAGGATTGAAAGTTGCTGAGGCGGGAGAAACCGCGCTGGTTGCGCCTGCTTGCCCTGTCCTCCGAGAAATTGCCTCTTGTAGCGGGTCTCCGCCTATGGCTGCTCCGAACGATCCGTTGTTGTTTGGGTTCATAATATGAAAAAATCCGCACGTGGCGGACTTAATAGTCTTCTTGACTAAGTATAGCATATGCCCTAAATCTTTTTAATTAACAAAACATTAGCTAACCTTTCAAGATCTTGTTTTACTAAAACAAAAATAGTTTTATAATGTTCCCCCTCTTGCATGTGTTTTAATAAAGATTCTTTTGCTGTTGCCTCAGCAAGTATTAATTGATGTGTTTGCATGAGATCAAGCGTCTCTCTTAGCTTAGGCTGCTTGAATTGAATAAGCCCCAAGCATTTATAAACAGCCGTTGTTACGTGTTTATAGTAGAATTTAGCTTTTTGACTTCCTTGGTTAGTCGCATAATCAACGAATTGCTTGATAATATCTGTCTCTTCTAGCCTAATTTGCTTTGACTGCTCCCTTTGTAACTTCCATTGTTCGCTTTGTTGATTAAGATTTACTTGTAATAACATTTTTTCCATCTGGAAAAATGCGTCTATAAATTTTCCTTGCCAGATATATGCCTCCCTTCCCCTGAACCGCATTACTAAGCGAACAAAAGATTTCTTATCCATTTCATAATAAAAATACTTTTGCCCCCTATATTCCTCCTCTTTTTTAGAGAAATAAGGGTCATCCCCAATTACCCTAAATTCCTTATTTTCCTCAAGTAATTTTTCTATTACCGACAAAACTGTTGCATGCTTTTTTTTAAATTTCTCCGCTACCATTTTACTGGTACAAAGAATATGGTTCTTATTTTGAAATACTAAATCTACCATATTGCTATATTAACATAAGCAAGCTAAGTTAGCAAGATAACTATAGTATGATACTTGACAATAGCTCTAGTATATGGTAGTATCCAGCTATGAAATTAGTACTTGTGTTAGGGGGAATTGTGTTGGTGGGGATTGTATTGAGGGGAATCTCTTTAGAATGGGCATTAGCTATTGCATTTGTAATAGCATGGATGTTTTACACATGGAAGCCTTACAAAACCAAAGAGCAACGAATTATTGAGATTCTTGAGGAGGAATAAATTACTTCGAAGATGTAATAGGAGGCATTAATACTTTACGTCTCCCTAGTTTATTTGCAATACTTGTCGTTATTTTTGGCATAATTGCCCTGACAACTGGTTCAATAATTGGTTGAGCCATGCCCCCTGCAACTCCACCCGCTAAAAGACCTAAAGGGCCTCCCGCAACTCCACCTACAACCGCACCTGCTCCTTGTCCTATTCTTTGCGATATATCCCCCGCCATTTTGCTAAAAGGCGTATTCGCTGCATTTCCTGTTAATTCTATGGCTTGCTTTAACCTCACATATGGAGATTGTATTTTTCTTAAATCTCCCATCGTTTTGGCATTAATAAACTCTTTTGCAAGTTGTGGGGAAATAGCCTCTATTTGTGCTATGTTTTCAGCAGTTTTCAGATTATCAAGAACATTCTCGCCTTTATATGCCGTTTCAAGAGAATCTTTTAACTCGTCTGCTGCCCTTATATATGAATCTCCAATTTTTTCATTGACAAGATTTGGTGTTAATTTTGTGCTCGAATTTTTATATTGATATCCCCTTCTCTCAAGTTCCTGAATTGTCTGAAAAGCATCCATAGAATTAGTTTTGCCTATTTCTCCCTGCTTTATTAGCCCCTCCATAATCTTTAAATGTGCGGACTTTTGGCTTTTAGAAAGTTCTGGTATATCAAGCAGGGCTTTATTTGCTACCGTTGTTACATTGTCAAAGGGTATTGGGGTTTTTACTTGAGATAACGCCTCTCTGTTTAATTTAGGGAAAATGCCACCTGCCCCCGTAACTCTATCTGCTACCGCTCCAAGTTCATCAAGGCTTCCTCTGTGGCCATGTTCTATCATTTTATCCGCTACGTTATCAATCTTGATTCTGGGAGCAAGTTTTGAAGGAATAGTGAAGTTGCTAGTAAATGCGTTTCTACCGATATCTTCTGCCATTTTAGAACCTCCGCCTATCTTAGGTAATTTGGCTGCTCCGCCTTTTATTGATGTACCTGCGGCTTTTGCGGCTCCTCCTACTGGCCTTGCAAATGGTAAGGCAGTTAGAGCTACGTCCATTGGATTCTCGTATGAGTAACCTAGTGGGTTATTAACAAATTGCCCCGCCTCGTTTGCGATTGATTTGCCTATTTCCGGCAACATAACACCGGGATTCTGAACCGTCTGGCTTACCATTTCAGGAAGTCTTACCATGCCCTGAATGATCTCTGTTTGATTCCTTTTTGCGTTCTCAAAGAAATTACCCGTATCGCGCTTATCTTTATTTAGGCTTGATTTTTGTGGCTCTCCCCCTTTTCTATGTGATAACTGTTGATATATGTTTTCTATTTTTAACTTAGCCTCTTGATCTGTATCTGTACGGGATGGTAGTTGTGTCAAAAACTTTTTAAAGTCTGCATCAGATACGCCATGCCCTGTTTGCTCACCTAATCCCTTGGCAAGTGAATACGCTAGCAGGTTTCTTTGAGCGTCAAAGTCTGAGGACTCAGGAGAAAGTCCTGTGCCTGATGGGAGAAATCCTAGCGCTTTTCCCCTCAATCCTGCCTCTTTAAAGTTCTTTTCAAAATTAGATACGTCTTTTTCTAGTACGTTGTAGGATCTGCTTCTCTCATTTTTCTGTCTGGTTGCCACCCTATCTTCAGGGGTTTGTAATGTTTTTCCGCGGGCTTTTAAAGATTGGAGAGCGCCTGCTCTATAGGCCTCTGGGACCTTATCGGCTCCAATTCTTCCCGCCTCTAACTCTTTAGAGTAGAGATCGCTTTGAGAAGAATAATCTTCAGGAAGACCGTAGGTGGGTAGCTCACGCCTTTTAACCTGCTTTATTTGCTTAGTCTTATTGTTGGTAATTGTGACAATTTCATCTGGGTTCATATTATGACCATGTATCTCCACTTCCACCACTCTTTGGAGCATAAGTTTTTGGTACTGAGTATATCGGCTTCCCTGTGGCTGTTGAGAAAAGTGTCTGCCCTTCACTCAAAGAGACAAATGGATCGGCTGCCGCTTTCTCCCGATTATCAACATTAAACTTAGCCAACTTCATAGCCTCCTCATATCCACGTTCTGCGATTGCCAACTGTTGCGCCCTATTCTTCTCATTTTCCGAAACTTCCACGCCCATTTGCATCTTATTTAGAATAGCCGACAACTCAGAACTCATTGCTTCACTCATTCCACTCGCCTCTCTCGCCAACCGTGTCTGTAAAAAATTAGCTCCTAATTCAAATGGCAAAAGCTGTTTCTGTTGATCCTGTTGAGCAAAACCCATTCTCTGCGTGAGTTGCCCCTCTGCTGCCTGTAGGTTTGACTGAGCAAGAGATGCGGCCGGAGCGAGTTCTGCCTGCTTTGTCCCTACAATCCTAGCTAACTGGTTGGCATTAACATCATGCCCTGTGGTTGCCGCGCTATATGTTGAGGGGAGGTTAAATAATGTATTTTGCATGGATTGTACGTTCGCCCTCTGCTCAGGTAATCCCATTTCCCTTGAGAGCCTATCATTGAGAGCCGTTGACGACTCCTGCCCTCGAATCGCACTTCCATACCCCGTCAAAAAATCCCCTGTTTCTGCCCTCTGCCGTCCGAACAAATCCATCATTGACTTAGTATTGTTTTGCGCCGCGCTTACCCCTGCGGAGAGATCGATTCCACCCATCCCTCCTTGACCCTTCATAAGCTCTTGATATCGTGTTTCCTGAACGGGATTACGCCCTCCTGAATTTCCGATTTTCTGAAGTTGAACTAATTCGCTATCTCCAGCCATATTAATTAGCCCCCTTTCTAAAATTTCCTGCGTAGGTATCTGTTTTCATGTGACATGGCTTACAAAGTGTTCTTCCATTATCTATGGCATATCTCAACTCGGGATATAAAGCCCAAGGCTTAATATGATCTGCCTCTAGATATGTTCCTGTCTGACCACAAGACTGACAAGTATAACTGTCTCTTTCAAAAACTGCGCTTCTCCAGTTTTTATAGTCTAATTGCTGCATAAGCCTATGTCTTTCTGTCCCTGCCCCGCCTTTCCAATTATAATGCTTTTCTCCCGCCATGAATCCTTTTAAGCCCTTATTCCAAGGAGTATTGCCCCTTAACGACAACCTATTAGCTTCTCCAATTTTTCTTTTCGTTTCTTCTGATAATTTTTTCCCAGTATTACTTATTCGACTTTTTACTATTGCTTCTAATGATCGTTTTTGTCCCCTCCTCATTTTGCTCCATTTAGCCTTCTGATCTTCAGAATGTATCGGCCCAACGTGACGGACAAGAGTTTTTAGTCTATCCCTTAGTCGTTGCTTGTATTCCTCTGTTCTAATATATATTCCACTAGGCATATATTTATAAAAAAGCCCGCACAACGGCGGGTATAAATTACCTTCTTGACTTATTATAGCATGATGCCGTGATATCAGGAATGATTTAAGTCAAGGTTTCATTAACCCAGCTGTTACTCGATATGTTCCATACACTCAAGACATTACTGTCATAACTGAACCAAATCATACAGCTATTAGGAGGTTCAGCGGGCGTTGTTGGGCGGTTTGCAGCGAGCCCTGTTTGGATATATCTCACTCCTCCTCCCACATGTTTTCCCTTAATAGAATCGGGTAGATAATCAGTCTGGCCGACCCGCTTCTGTTTTAAAGCGTCAACTTCTTTTTTAAGTTCTTCCATTTGTCTTTTAAGTTCTTCCATATCAATCCCTGTCTTCAGAAATCAACCCGTCCCTCTTAAATGATAACCCCTTAACTACTGGCGCTGTACTCCCAGCTGTAAGGGACAACCTAACCTGTGCTTCGTTGTATCTGCTATTGGTGAAAACTAGCCTTGATAGAGTGTCGCCTGTAGCTTGAGTATCAGTATTAGAGGTGAAAGTCCCTGATCCTTCAAAGTCATAGGAAAGTGTTACCCCTTCGCTTGCAGCCAAATCATCAAAATGAGCTGTTATTTGAGTTGCTTCTTTCTCTTTAATTACATCCCCGTAATCATCAAGCAGAAAATCAACATAAGCAGAGGTAAAGGGACTGTTGGTATTGGCTATATAGTCAACTCCGTATGAAATACCCGACTGCCAAGACATCAATAACTTCTGGTCAACAACTGTCAACATGCCTACTTTTTGATCCGTACCTGTATACACCTGGGTTGATGGAGGATAGTCATAGGTTAATATTTCAGGAAACTTACTATTAGTTGACCCCCATGTATAAACACCTTTGTTTACTGCCGTAGAATCTCCACCGCCTCCGACACCATATCTTAGAAGCGATTGCCACATGGTAACAGCTCCGGGGTATATCTCGCTGTATTTTGTCGCTTCCATCTTTGGCATATCTTTTATCTTCTCCGCTGTATCTCCTCCTGAATATACAAGTAATTGATTTTTATAGCCCGCCCAAACATAGAGCTTGCCTCTTGATCCAAGCATGGCGTTAATTCCCCCCTCCGGTACGTCTATAAAGTAATTGAATGTAGAGGATGCACCATCCCAGAAGTAGATACGTCCTGCGTCAAAGTCTGTAATATTTGTGCCACGCATAACACCGATTGCTAAGAACTCCCTCCATAGTGCAAAACACCTAGTTCTCCATCCTGCTTGCAGAACTACCTTGTGTGGCTCATATAGTGTTGCCTCATATTTGCCTACATATCGCTCATTACCTACCACCCAGAAGTTAAGATATTGAGTCATTGGGTGCCAGGCTGTATCCTCGACTAAGAATTGATAATATGTCACGAAATCCGCTGTTTCCATGTCGTTGGCATCGGTAGACGTAATCGTAGGACTCCCGGAAGCGCAAGTTACATGAGCGTGATAAGTGTTGGTAAAGTTGGTTAATGGCCTCCAAACCGAGGAGAAAGTGAACTCATAATCTCCCGTGGACATACTTCCATTGGCCACGGTTGAGGTTGCCACCACATTATTGTTTGAGTCGTGAATTGTTACAGTCCATGTTCCAGTGCCAATGTTCGCAACGTTGAACTGGATAGATTTCTGTGGATCTTTTGAGGGGGTAAATGTTTGTCTGTGTGTAGCCGCTTCAGATATTGCAGTTGGGACAGCATAAGTATTTCCTGTTGTATCTAGTGACTGATCTATATCCAGCCTTGTTGTTGGAGATGGATATGGTACAGTAGTTGTAAATACAGGGGAATTAGTCGCTGTAAGATCATTTAGCGCCGCTACTGCGTCTACATAGTCATTGTTGAGTTTGTAATAGGCAACTAACCCCGTTGTGGTGGTTGATATTTGTGAGCTTATACCTGCCAACATTTGCGCTGCTGTGCGCTCTACGTTAAATACCCTTACCTCATCCATTAATCCGTCATAAAACTTCTCTGCTGCACCTGCTCCTGATTTACTCATGCCTATCTGAAAGGTTGAAGCGTTGTTGTGGATTGCCGTCAGTGCCCCTGTTCTTGTCCCAAGAGACGCGCCGTTCAAAAAGAAAGTGGCAGTTGAGGTACTGGCATCCCATGATACCCCCACCTGTTGCCATGATCCTGTTGCGAGGCTTGCCGCCTGCGCTAGTGTTTCTGAGTTGTCACCCGTTGAAGACACAGTTAATCGTAGCTGTTGAGATGTGTTCGTAACAAGCGTATTGTCTTGTGATACGTCAAGAGTAGGCGAAGTTGTACCTGTATAGGAGGTGTAATAATCAAGATGAATACGGCCAACGCTGCCTGTGCCTCCATTGGTTGCGAGAGAGCTGCCTGTACCACCAGCCGCGGTAATAAGCGCGGCGCCTAATGTTGCTGTTTGCGCTTTTATCAGAATTGACCCGCCCGATCCTCCACCCCCAGCTCGATAAGCAACTCCACCATTTCCTCCGGTAGAAGTAATTCCGCCTGTAACTGTTACTGTTGTACCTGCAATAAAAACAATGCCTCCGCCCGATCCTCCACCCCCACAACCATTAGTTTCGTTAACCTCATTTCCGCCTCCACCTCCACCTGCTCCAAGCATCAAGGTTGTTAAATCCGCGCTTCCACCTGTTCCTCCACCCGTACCCCCCGTACCACCACCACCAGCTACAGAACCGCTTGCCCCGCTTAAAGCATGTCCTCCGCCTCCACCGCCACCGCCCTTATCTCCTCCTCCTGTATTTGGGCCATCTCCTCCTCCACCGCCCATACCGTTTGCGCTAGTTTGTTGTACCGTTGCACCCGTTGAAGATTCTCCAGCAAATGCTATAGCTCCATTTGCGTTTCCTGCTCCTCCCCTGAATCCACCCTCTGTGCCTCCTGCTGCATCATCTGAAGCCACTGATCCATTGCCTCCATTTGCTGCCAGTGTCCCTGTTACAGTAATTGTCCCGTTTGCCAGAAATGCTATAATTCCCCCAACTGTTCCGTTCCACGCTTTTGTTTTATACTCAATCCCTGAATTTATTGTGACATTGGTATACTGTTTTAGCACTCTAACCTGAGCACCGCTAGTATAGGTTCGTGATAGGCTATCAACTGTAGTAATTGTTCCGGCAACGTATGACTGTATTTTATTTCTCTCCCACAATCCCGCACCTGTTCCCCGTGTTTGGTGTATTAGGATTATTTGATCTGCTGCAAATGAAGCATTAGTCGCGGATAATGTTTGCGTTCCAGTCGTTCCTGTACATGCCGAGTCAATTGGAGCCTCTGTTGTGTTTGCAGAAATAGTCAACGCGCCATCTGAGCCATCACCGAAATATCCTGATGTTGTAGCGATGTCGAACTTATATGATCTTAGCGTTCCCGATTCATCCCATTTACTAAGCAACACCATCTGAGAACCGGACGCAGGAAAGGACTCAGGTTTAATCTGCATGTCAAAAGCAATATCTCCAGTTATCGAAAGTGAGGCGGTATCTGCGCGACTAGCGTATTGCGAGCTACCTGCTTCTAAATCAAGCGAGTGAGTGTTAAGCGGCACTCCTCCTTGTGATCCAAAATAATCATCCACAAACTGAGGAGAGGAAGATAAGGGGCCATATCTACCAATTAGCTTATCACGTGAATACCAGAGATAATCATCATCCGGAGAATAAACTAGCCCATTGCCATGCGATGCCGCAACCGAGCGCAAAAGCGAATAAGAGGCCGCGGAAGAGCGCGAGTATATATTACCACTGGCATCGTAAAAATACGTTAATAGGGTTGAATTATACGTTTGCGCCCACTTAATTAACCCCTCAACGGTTGAGCCTGATTCTTTAACTGTTCTAGGTAAGATAGTTATCTGATTGGGGTCAGTTCTTATATCAATGGATCTGGCAAAGGCGAAGCTACCCTCTACGCCAAGAGAACGGAAGTCTGAAATTCCGCCCCCGAAGAATCTGTATAGTTTCTTATCTGTTTTAGCCATGTCATTCTGTTATGCTGTACGAGAATATTTTGCTTGAAGGGCTATGAATAACTGGCCCTCTATGAACAAGTACATCTCGATCCCTGTCTTTGTACCTCTGATACGTTCCTATTAATCCCCCTGTGATGTTCTTATCATCTAACTTTCGCGATATCTGAGACATAGAGCCTGTCCAAAACATGTTGTCAAATCTTTTACTGTTCTCAACGTCATTACGAAGCCCTGAGTAATAATCGGCAACAGTCCCAAATGGAAGGGAAGCGTGTAGTTCTTCAGGTAATTCAGGAGTTTCGCATATTTTATATACAACTGCTGTGGAAGTTGTGGCTGCCGACCATGTTCTCTCAAGCCCTATTTCTGTAGGCGAGGTATAAGAACCAATCCGATAAAAGTACCCTTGTCCCGGAGTAGCTGTATTAGTTACGCTTAACCACCTACCAACCATAGCGGCTGTGAAAATAGTATCGGTTCCTGTAACAACCTTAGAGCCGTTAGTCATAGTTACTGTTCCCGTCGTATAGTCTGCAACTAAAAGGTTTCTGTCTCTAAAAAAGCGTGAAAAGTTAATGTCATATACCCCTGATGGAATAGGCCATATTCCATAATCATCCCGTCTCGGGAAGATAAATTGCGGTTCTCCCGTTGGTTGGAATGGTAGAGAATTAATCATGCTCCATGTGTGCGTATCATAGATTGTGGTAAGGGGTACTACTCTATCGCCTATGGTGATAGTTACATCATCAACACTCTGTGTGCCTACGGGATAGTTGTAGTATTGCTTGTCAATAACTGTAGTGTCTGGTTTAGTATCCTGATTTATGTATGAAGCTAAAATAGCGAAGCATGTCTGATAGCGCTGGCCTAGATTGTACTGAAAGTCTGCCAGTAAAGTCGCATCCGTAGTTTGTCCACTTTTACCTATCATTCTAAAATGTTGGCCTAAAAGAGATGTGTATGAGAGTCGCATAAATTTAAGCACAAAAAAAAGCCCCTCTAGGGGGCCTTAAAGGCTTCTATGCTAATTGTAGCATATTATTTAGGGTTATGAGTTTTCTGGTGACTAAGAAGTCCTAATGCCGATTTAGCTACTCTATCGCATTGAAGACAGGGAAATCCATCAGTTGATTTTGTGTCTTTTACGGATTCAACTTCATCTTGAGTAAGCAGATCTCCTTTTTCTACGTCTTTATTAACTTTTACCTCTGCCTCTACTTGACTACCCACCCCAACCCATGATGAGCCTCCTCCTCCGTTTGGGTGATCGCGCCTCTCCTTATCCTCTACTAGTTTTTGCAAAATCTCCTGTATCTCCTTAAAATTAACCTCATTCTGTTTCTGCCTTTTCTCCTGCTCCTCAATGTAGGTAAGCATAACCATACATAAATCAAGGAGTGAGCGAGCTGAAATCTTACCTGATTCGTTGACGTAGTTTAGATATCGGACAAATGACATATCCCCGATTGGAGCCATAAATATATTACTAATTGTGTCCCTAAGGTTGTTCATATTATGCAGTTATTTCATCAACGCTAAGTTTATTATTCATATTAGCAAAAGGGGAAGGTTGTGGGGCAATGGGTTGCGTTGGTGGTTGATAGGACTGTGGTTGAAACGCCTCGGTTGCTCTTTCATTCATTGGCACACGCTTTTTATCAAGGCCGTCTAGTATCTTCTGGCTTGCTGTTGCCATATCTACCTCGCCGGGCTTAGGTTGGTTAGTTGGTGGTTGGTCTAGGCCAAACTCGTGAACAACGCCTACCCATAACTCATCAAAAATAGGAGCAATTACAGCAGGATTATCTGTCTTAGGGTAATTTGCTGTCTCATAAGTCTCTTTATTCTCAGTGTATTTATCGGTATAAACAGGGAGTCCTTTTTTATCTCTCTCCGCTATTTGTGCATCGTGCATCTTTTGCGCTTTGTCATGGACAATCTTGTCTTTCATGTGTTCAACGTAGCGGGTTGCCATATAGCGAGGGATATCTATTGTTGAGTTAGCAGGGACTTTCTGATATTTACCAATATCGTATTTAACATAAAAGTCTTCATTAGTGGGGTTTTTGACACGAATAACATCGTATTTCTTGCGCTCCTGAGCCGAGTGCCACGCCTCTTCGAGGGGTGTTTTTGGTGCTTGTCCTCCAAATGCTGCATTTAGATCATCCATAAATTAATTCTTTGCTTGCTCTGCCAATTCTGTGGCTTTAGGTGTTTCTACTTTTGGTTCTTCAGGGGCTTTTATTTTTTCTCTTACTTTTGTAATTATAGGAAAAAGCATTTCTAAGTCTCCAAGGCTCAATCCTCCTGTTTTAACGAGATGATTAAACGCGGCTATTAAAAACTTAAGCTCGTTTTGGGATAATTCCAGTTTTTCCATTGGCTGTAGTATATCACGAAAAATAGAGTAGATACAAGAGTAGGATATTTACTTATTATCAAACTCTTTAAGCATTGCCTTTACGTCTTCCAGCTCATTCTCTAATTCTGTTTTTTTAATTTCAAGACTACTTTTTAGAAATATATTTTTTCCTGATTGAATTTCCTCTCCCGTATCAGGGTTAAACCTTTTTTGAATTACATGAAGCTCTTTCTTATCTATTGTTACTTGAGTCGTAATAAGCCCTGCACTCTTTTTTTCATTAAAAGTCTTCATAAAATGATTATATCACAGCATGATGTTTATTGCGGATAATAAGCGATATTGCGGATTGAGATATTTTATAATTTTCTGCTAAGTCTTTCTGAAAGGCCCCATCCTTATACGATCTTCTTATTTCCTCAGCTTGCTTACTAGATATTTTTGAGTTACTTCTTTCTTTTTTAATCATGTCCCGTACATTATCTTTTTGGGTTCCTAAAAATAAATGCTTTGGATTAATACAAGGCGGCATATCACATTTATGCAATACATTCATTGTTTTAGGTATTTCTCCCACAAACTCCATGAAAGACAATCTATGGGCCACTATAGATCCTTTTAATCCATGCCCCTTTCCTACAATTCCATATCCACCGCTATTTCTACTTCCTGTCCATACCCAGCAGCCATTTGCATCTATTGAATATCTTGAAAGTCTTTCTTTATTAGTTTTTCTTCGTGTTAATCCTCTTTTCAAGGCATGTTCTCTTGTTTGCTTTTTACCTTTTAAAAATTTAGAAATCTTTAATTTTGTTTCTGAAGTATGTTTTTTGTCAAAAAAAGGATTATCGCTTCCGATATACTTGCCTTTCATAGCAAGTTTTATTTTCTCTTTAGACTCCTCTGTATGTTTGTATCCAATATTTGGCACTCTATATTCTACCAAACTTGGTCTTACATTACAAGACTTGATAATTTAGGATAAAACTCCAAGTTTGACTTGTAACATCCCCAGCTTTCCATTGTATTTTCGCAGTATCATTTGCTGCGACTCCGATAATTTCTGCTCCCTGCCCAGCAATGTTTCCACAAAAAGCAACTCCGGCAACATCTTCTGCTGCTCCGATATTTGAAGCAACGGGCAAGGTTATTTCAAAACTGGTAGTTGTTGCGGGGGTTGTTGGGTCTGCGGTGAATCTGCCGGAAACTGTAACGGTATTACCCACACGCATATATTGCGCTTCAGTCATCGTAACATTAGAATCCATATTTGCCTCCGCAGAACGTGTAGGTGTATAGACTCCAGCAGCAAGTCCTGTGTCATTGGAAATAGAATTACATTGAATATATCCATCAACATTGAGATTTGCAGTTCCCCCCCCACCATTTTCAATACTTAATGTTCTAGCTGAAGCGTTATACAGAGAAATACGGGGAGTAGAAAAATTAATAAAAATCTCATCATCAATCTCTACACCTCCTGCAACATGGAAAAGTTTCCCTGGAGAATTTGTACCTATTCCAATTCTATCTGTTGAAGCATCAAGGAAAAATAAATTAGCATTAGTATCTCCTTCCATACGGGTATCAATATCAGCAGCATTATCGTTAAAAACATTTTCCGTAGCAGAAAGATCAAGTCTCTGGTTTTGATTATATACAAGCCTAAAAGGAGTTGCGCTTCTTGATCCTAAGACAACAAAATGAAAGTCATTATCTGCGTAGAAAAACCCTTGATCTACTCCGGCATCAAATCTCATCGTAGTATACCCTGAGGCTTGATAAATATGTAACACCTCACTTGGGGCATTTGTGCCTATCCCGACCCTGTTGAGTCCTGCATCCACGAAGAATATATTGGCATCCCCATCTGACTCAATCCTAAAATTAACATCTTGCGAGTCATCATTTATAACAACTTCAACAGAAGGGGTGATAGTAAAATATGTTTTTCCAGCAGCAGCAACTGTGCCAAGATCCTGATCCCAATACCGAATAATAAAAGGCAATAATGAGCCTGTTCCTGACTTAGCAATATTAATAGATGCCTTATGATCTACCCCTGCATAATCTTCAATTGTCCAATCAATAAATTCACTATTCCCACTTCCATAATTAAGTTTTGTAGTAATAGTTGCCTCTTCAGGAGAAGATAAAGGAGCTTCAGCAAGAATAATTGTTCGATCTCCACTGCCTGCTAGAACATGTAGCATTTCAACAGGCGCATTTGTTCCTATTCCTATTTTATCCGCAGAAGCATCAAGAAACAAAAGATTAACATTCGTATCCCCTTCTATTCTAAAATCTGCATCATTCCCCTGCTCATTAAATACGGCTCCTCCTGTATTTGAAAAGGTAATCTGATCGGTTCCGCTAGAGTTTTCAAATACAGCAAGAGAGGATGTTTGAGTACCATTGCCTTGTACTAAAAGCTGTATTTCATCAGAAGATCCATCAATGAGGAGTTGTTTTGTCAAAGACAATCCGCCCGTCATATGGTTAGATGTATAATTTTCATTGGATAAAAATTGATTATTTGCACCACTATCACGAATCCCACCCGTTGTGTGGTCGCTTGTAAGCGCAACGCATGATACAAAAGTATTATTATCTGCTCCTGATTGAATATCGAAGCCATAATCTTGAGTTTTGACTCCTTGCCTGTCGAATGCCCGACAATTAGTAAATGAATTATAGTCTGATGCTACATTGAAGCCGTCGTTAGTATTGTTAAACCCAACACAATTCACGAATCTATTATGATTTCCTGTAATGTCCCAACCATGATTACCTGAGCTTTCTACAATATTACCCGAAAATAAATTATTAGTCCCTGATACTAATATCCCTGTATTAGCAGTGCTATGAATATGATTATCCTCAAATATATTCTCATCATTAGCGCATTCAATACCGTACCAATCATCGGTTCCCCCAACAATATTACCTACAAAGTGATTGTTTGGAGCATATGCGTTTATGAAAAGTCCTTGCGTTCCAGTATCTTCAATCCTGCATTTAAACAGTCTATTATTCAACGCAATATGAGTGGCATCACCATTTATTTGTATGCCATTATCTTTTGTTTCTTTTATATGCACATCTTCAAGCGACCAAGAATGAGCCATGTTCATGTAAATACCCTTGTGCCCAGTGGTGCTTTGATTTGCTTTATTTCCTGTAATTCTGAAGTGTTTTAGGGTAACAAAATATACTAAATCAGTCCCTGCCGTTTTAATAACGTGGTCATTTACATTTGTAGCAAGAGTGATGTTTGTTGCAGTTCCTTGGCCCTCTATTTTGTCATCTGTACTCATAACTAAACTGGCAGCTAAGGTAAAATCTCCCTTTGATAACTCAACAGATGAGCCTGCATCTAACGCAGCTTGAATTTGAACATCATCTGCCGTACCATCACAAACATAATCTGCCCTATTCTTAATAGTAGTTGGGGCATTACTTGCGGCAACCATCAATTTAGCTCCTCCGTCAAGATAGCGGTCATCAAGTGTTGTATAAAGAGAAGTCCCATCAATTAAAACGGCTCCAGTTGATGGGTTAACAGCCACTAAGGTAGGCGTGGTTAGATCAATGCTACTAACTCCTAATAGTGTGGTTACTCTATTTGAATCACGTTTTGCATTACTCATACTGCCACCTCCACAATTACAGCAAGTGTCGAGGGATTTACAGCTACTTTTGCAGGAGTAACCAAATCAACGCTTGATACTCCAATTAGCGTAGGGGTTCTATTATCATCACGTTTTGCATCAGCCATAATATAAAAAAGTCCCCAAAGGAGGGGACTTAGAGTCTTCTAGAAATATTATAGCATCTTTATTTACCCACATTCCATCTCTCCGCTAACCTTTGCAGCCTTTGAGCCTCGGCAAGTATCGCTTCTTCTTTTGAGTTTAACATGTCTTCTTTATTTGATAATATCTTAGCCCTCTCATCCAGTAATCCTTGCTTTTCTATAACCTCTTTCTCCCGTTGCTCCAACCCCTCAAGTTCTTTCTTTCTCTTTTCAATCTCTTCCCTCTCTTCTTCCAGTTTGCTACGCAACTTCCTTATGTCTTCTGATTCCTGATTCAATAACGCCCGTTTACCATCTATTCTCTGCTCAAGCGCAGTGTTATCAGATATTTTAGATAAGCCCTTAGCAATAAATTCCTTCTCTTTTTCAAGATCAGCCCATGCGCTATTTAACTTATCTCTCTCCATATTGATCTGCTTTTCACGGCTACGAAGGCGCACATCAAATTCTTCCAGTGAGTGAGCCTTGATATCAAGGTCTTTAACGGCCTGTAGCTTGAGATCTATTTCTTTGATTAGTTCGTCTGAGAGGGTGCGTAAATTCATTAGATAAATACTTCTGCTTCAATCTTGGCTCGTTCTTCAGGAGTCAAAAACCCTAAACTTCTGTCATTAATAATCGCATCCACTAAATCCTTGCCTGTATGCAGCGCAAGCCACATAGGTAACGAGATGATATCTAAGGCTGGGATGGTTACAGTTTCTATCTCATTCTTATCATTGCGATATTCGGATGTAAATGATTTATCAAGGGGGTTGTAGATTTTCTTAGGGGTTTCGTCTGGTTCCCAGGATTCGGGGTTGTCTCTATTCATGTCTCTAGTATAGCAGAGTGGGGATTAATATTCACTAACAGCTAAATGTGCAGATGCGGCCTCTTCAATGAAATTGACTGCTGTATACAAAGCTCCAGTTGCCGCTGTCTCAACGGGTACATAGAATCCCCTAACTGTATTAGCAGGGATAACATGATCCCAATCTGTGCTTGATGCGTCCGAGGTTCCCCATTTCATAAAAATAGCTTTATCTATTGCTGCCACTTCAATATATGTTGTTGCTGTATTAAGTGTTATTTCTGTAGAGGCTGAGACTGTAGCATCATAAGTTTCTTCCAAAGCGGGAACCGCTGGTGGAACAGCTTGAATTATTGTACCTCCTGCTATTGGAAATCCTATACGTGCCATATTAAGTGCTGGTTAAAATTCTAACTGTAACGTTCGATGTAGGCGATGTTGTTCCCGCTGTGCCTCCTGCTGTTACTGATGCAAAAGACAAGCCTGTTGAAAAAGCAACACCCTGAAGCCCTAATACATGCGCCCTGCGTACTGATGCGGGAGTCATAAGAATTACGTCTGGTGCGGTTGTACCGATTGTAGGGGAAGCTGAATTGTATAGCTTAGTATATGTAGCCGCTGCGTTATCTGAGTTGTCTACGTCTACTATATAGACTGTAGTGGCTCCTGAGCGCACATCATTTTCGCCTGTTGCATCGCTGTCTGTATCAACGACTATTCCGGCTGCTAAAGGAGAACTTGTTGGTGTAACTGTAACTGCCATAATATACAAAAAAACCCGCACAATGGCGGGACTTAGAGTCTTCTGTAATTATTATATACCAAGTCTTATGGTTTATCTAGTTGTATAATATTGCGTGGTAAATTTTCAGGCTTCGGGCCGTTGCCTCGTATTATTACCTCAATTTCGGCTCTCTCTTCTGGTGTCGTTATGCCTCGTTTTCTTTCATTTAAATACTCATCTGTGATATGGATAATGAGGCGATCAGCTAACCACGCAGGGAAATCACGATTTTCGCCCTGAACAAGGGTAACAGTATGGTAATTGTTGGAATCATCCCTGTATTCATAAGAAAAATCTTTATCTAGGGGGTTAAAAATTAGCGTGGGGGTATCATCTCGTCTAATACTAGAAGCATTGTCTATCATTAGTCAGGAATTACTGCGGTTCTAACTGCTCCAAGTTTAGTAAGGCTTTGTGCCACCCATGAAGAAGTTGTGTGTTTTGTAACAATAACTAAATCAGTATCGGTACAAAGATATTCCTGTGAACCATCAGCATCAATATCGTTGATTTTAGTATTGCTTGCGGCTGGTGTTCTAAGCTCAAAGTTACCACCTGCATTACATGATATTCTAATTTGATGCCCTATTGGGCATGAAGCGATAGCTGGAAGCACAATCCAATCATTAGCGTCGTTAGCAACTGTCGTAACGCTAACCCCACGAGTTCCGACAAGGATTGTTGACGCTGCCCCGCTATCATTATTAGGGACAAGCGCTGCCTGTGCTGTTTCCAAGGTTCCCACACTGTGGGTTACAAGTCCTGAAAAGGTTGTTGCTGGCGTTACTGTAACTGCCCCTGTAGATACTGAACCGATTCCGATTGTCCCTGTTCCCTTAGCATTAACCAAAAGATTAGCATCTGATCCCGATGAGATAACCGCTACCGCTACGTTTCCCGCTGATGTAGCACCTGTTACTTTAAGGCCTGCTGCCTGTGATCCAGTTGAAGAATCAACGACAAATGACGGATTAGTTGATCCTGCCAACCCTACCGCAAGTGCATTAGCTGAGGCCGATGTAATAACGACCGGTACAGATGAGCGTACATTGCCCGTGCCAGACACTACGTTCAAGTCAATGGTTCCTGATCCCTTAGAATCAATCGTTAAGCTGGTATTTGATCCGCTATCAAGAGCGAGAAGCGCCACTCCGTTTCCTGTTGCGGCACCTTTAATATTAAGACCCGTTACGACAGATGCAGTGGAAGCGTCTATGTTAAGAACTGGAGCCGTAGCGCCTTGGCGGCCTACAGTAAGTGCGTTAGCTGATGTTGATGTTACTGTAGTAGCTCCTGCGGCTGTGGTTCCTGCAATTGTAGTTGCAGCAGGAAGGGCAACGGAAGTAGCGCCTGAAAAGTCAATGATTTTATTAGACGCAAGTGTCGTGTTATTCTTTATGCCTGGTAATTGTTCTTCTAAATTTATAGCCATATTATTAAAAAAGCCCCGTCCTCGATTTGAGGCGAGGCCATCCCTTTATCTATTGTTCCTCGTTAGTCAATTATGATCCTAGCAAGAGATACTTCACTGTCTACCGATGCTACCTGTGAGATTGCGTATCCAATATAAGCGTCTCCTGATGTTCCTGCCGATACTTTAACATTTCCTGCTACTGCAAGTGATGGCTCGATACCAAGTAAGTCGTTGGCTGTGTTTGCGCCTGTATCAAATCTTACTGCTGTGTCTCCGCCTGATTGCAACCAACCAAAGTAAGCGGCTGTAAGAGCTAAGAGTGTAAATCCTACTGGCCCACCTGTTGAAGTAGTTGCAGGATTGATAATAACTCCATTGTGTGGATTCTTCCTAACAGTTACCTTAGAGTTAGTGTCCAAGGCAATCTTCAAAGGACGGTCGATTGTGTACGTGATTGATGCTCCTGATGTTCCGGTTGTATGGGATAGGATGTAAAACGATTGCCCGATACCTGTTGAGGATGCAATTGTTAATCTCCCCCCGTTGAACATTCCTGCTGTTACAGTTGTGGTTCCGTTGGTTACTGCGATTGCTGTTGATCCAATTGCATGAGCAGTAGTTGTCATTGATGCAAACTGAGCGTCTTCTGCTGGTTCCTGACAAAGATCTGCGGTTACTAAATTAGATCCACCCGCTTTAGAATAGCGATATCTATTTCCAAAAGCATCAAAGGCTAATGCTCCGAGTTTGATTCCTTCCTCGTTAATAGTTGATTCTGAGAAGAAATCTTGTCCTATAAATGGTGTCGATGAAAAACTAGGCATAATATTTTAGACAGATGTTATTCCTGTCAACCTCCCATTCCTACGTGGTTCCCATGTTGCAAACTGTCCGATCACGTAAAATCGGCCAATTGTTCCTGCTTGATTAGGTAATACCATTGCTTTCTGATAGAACCATCCATTGTATTCACTTGGTAAGTCCATAGATTGTGCTCCAACTCCCTCGCTTGCCGACATTGTTCCAAGATTTACTTTCTCAACCATGCCCTTGTATTCATCCGGTACTACTGAGCGAGCAACCCAACCGAATGACGCCTCATTTAAGTAAAAGAGATATCCACTTGTGCAGAAGTCATCAGAAATAATCGGCTTACCGCGATGTTCAAGTGCTCTAAATCCTGCTCCTGCATCTGCTCTTGCTCCTCTTGTTGCACTCATTGCTCTTACACTCATCTTTGGAGGGCCATAAGAAGCATAGTCATTGCGTACACTTGGTTGTAATAGCTGTTCGTATAAGCTCCATACTGTTTTTGTAGTAACTCCGATATTTGTTTCAGATGCTTCAAGTGATGCGGCTCGTGTTGCATCATCAAGGGTTGCGAGCTTAGCAAGAGTTAGGGTTCCGCTTGAAGCTGTATCAGTTGCGTTAAGCTGTGAATAGGTAGAGCGTGATTGTCCACCGATTGTCCCCGTATCGTCAACGATTAAGCCTAAACCATTCGGCCTGTTTCCTGTACCGTCTGCATAGATAGCGCTTCCAAGCCTCTGCATTGCCTCCTGTGCGGCTTTCTCATATTTGAATACATCCAAGTTGATGGTTGCGGTTGCGCCAACATTAGCAAAAGAATCAAGCATCTTTCCAACTTTAGGCTGTGTAAATGCTGTGTGTGCGTATGAAAGAGTAATGGTTGTGGAGACGTAGGAGCTGTTAAGTGTTTCAAGTCCAACAAAGAACTCACCTTGTGTGTCTGCTACGACATCAATGGTGTAATCCATAGTTTTACCTTCCATTGGTTCACCTTTGGATTGTACGCGTGAGTAAAAAGTAGGAGCGTTTTGAATTTGATCTACAACTTTAGCGTGGAGCTTGCGCTCATTAAAGTTGTCAACATTTGATCCGTATTGAATTCCGTCATAGGCACCATATGTGCGCTTTACTCCATCTAAGTAGAGTTCTTCTCGGAGAGATAATACGTTGTGTTTAAAGAAATTTAACATACAAAAAAACCCGTCTTCCTTTCGGAACGGGTTTAATTAACCTTCTGTGTGTATTATTGCAGAACTAAATATTACTTGTCAAGGGAGAAGTTTGGTAGCTTCGACAATAATCTAATTGCAGTATCTACAGCCCCCTCATTTTCGCTTGGTTCACCGGGGACATTCTCCATAATAAATTTGGCGAGTTTGTCAATCTGCTGTTCTGGCGTTTTTTTATCGTCGTCAAGCCCCCACCATGTCTTACCTCCATCTTTTGAGAAAAAACGATAATCTCTTTTATTTTGCCACATCGGACCATCATTATACTGAGACATATCCTCCCATTCTTCGGGATTGCTTGTAATTGGCGTTAAGGCTTCAAAGCCTAGTAGCTTATATACAACCTCACGAGTCCATGCCGCTGATCCTCCTGAATGACCAACCTCACTCCATGCGTCAATCATCTTTAAGATACTATCTGCTAATTCAGGCTGTAACCCATCCTCGTTTTCTTCGTTCTTTTCATACATCCCCAATAACTCTAACTCTCTTTTTGCATGTAGATATAATTTACTTTTCATATTAATTTATCTATTATCCTCTCCTAAACCATCCCCAACTTTTCTTAAGATCAGCGTTGGTATACCCCGGATTATCCGCAGTTGGAGGAATTACCTGCGAACCCCTATTTCCTTGAATCGGCGCATCACTTCCTGGCGGCATTGCATTAGGCTTCTGATAATAAAACTCAAACATTCTAGTTGCAGATGTAATTTCAGGTTGTCCTGCCTGCCTCCTCTTTGCGTTCTCCGTAGCCCATTGTGTAAACAAAGCCTTTCTTTCAACCACTCCTTGATCTGATGGGTTATCTTTGTCTACTATCTTTGTCAACTTACCTGCTTTGTAGAGGTCGTTTAGCTCATCATCTATGACATTATTTAGCTTCTGATCAACCGCTTCCTGCTCTTTACGTGCCGCCTCCTCTTGCTGTGCTCTCTCTTGTTGTGCTTTTGCTTGCCTCTCCTCGACTCCTCTTACTGCCTGTTCTTCAACAAACTGCAATGCTTCTAAATATGAAGGCTGCCTATTGTTATCCGATTTAAATCTTTTCTCCCATTCAACATACGCCTTTTCTTTCTCACTTGGTTCAGTCTGCCTTGCTTCCTCTATCTTCTTGCGTTCTTCTTCCTGTTCAGTAAGCACCTTTTGTCTTTCTTCTTCTCTGACTTGCTGTTCTCTAGCCTCTTGTGCTACTTTATTCTCTGCCTCAAGTTCTTCGGGTGTTTTTACTGGCTCTTTAGGTTCCTCTTTTGTTGGTTCTTCACTAGCAATATCACGGATAGACTGCTTACTTAAATCTTCATGGGAATACCCCGGGTCTTTAGGATCTTCGGGTAAAGTTTGTCCTCCTGTGGGTTGCGCTATATCTGTAGGGGGGGTTGGTGATGCCATCTACAAAATTATAACAGTAGTATAGGGCGATTACAAGATTCGAGGGGAACCTTGAGGTGGGGTTATAGGCGGTGCGCTAGCAACATTTGACGCATCTTGCGGGCTAGGTTGTTGCGGTGGCCCTGCATAAACAGGCGTACCCCCCGTACCCCCTGCTACATCTGGCGGTAATCCTGCCGTGATAGCCGCTGCCTGCGCCGGCACATCCTCAAGTTTGAGAATATACTTAGTGAAATAACCCATCGGGTCTGCCATGAACATCATGCCTCGCTCTGCCCTACCCTCCGCGTCATTCATGTCCATATCCTTGAAGAAGTCAATAGGATTAGTAAATGGTGGCCCTAAGCCTGCTGTCTCTATGGCGTTGCGTTGTGCTTTTAGCTTATCTGTACTTGAGGCTTTAATCCTAACTTCCATACCATCAAAAACCATATCGCGCCTCATCTTGATATATGTCGCATCACCCTTAGCTCCTAATATCTCAACTAAATGCTCCTGCGTATACCTGAGTTTAATAAACTGCATCTGCCACCCTGCCATCCACTGTGAGGCTGTGTTGATGGTATTCTCAACTAAATCATCTGTAGTGGTGAAATCTGCCTCCCTGCCTATCTGATTGGTGGTTGCAACATCTGATTGCAAATCACCTCTAACAGCGGAGGAGTGTGAGATAGCATACATTCTTTGCATTGTGCCGTTTTTTGCGTTGAATTGTGCCACGTCCGGCCTGTCCGGATCTATTGCCTTATGTACCCTGTTAGGATCACCATCAACAAGAGCATCAATCTTGGGATCATCCATATCCATGCGCTGCACTGCCGCTTTATCCAGTCCTCCATCCTTACTCCATATATGTTTTTTGCGTTCCTTTAACTGGTCAAGCATTGTCCTGTTCTGATCGTCAAGATTCTCCTGATTCCTCAAGTTCTGCTCAATTCTGCTTGTCTCGTCATAGGCAATCTTGCCCCACTGTTCATACCCGAAGAAATAGTAGGGCTTATGTGGCCTGTTGAAATAGTTGTAGTAGACTGTTTCCTCTGCCATATTTGGTATATCCAGTCCCATCATGGCCGACATCATCATTTGTTGCTCATTTACCTCAACCTTTGTACTTTCATCACCGGGATTCTCGTATGCAAATAGCTTTTGTTCTCCTGTATGGTCGTAGTTAGGATCAAGCATCTTTTTGAGGATAAGTTTACCCAATATCCACAAAACACCTGATACTCTCTGCCATTTTACGCCCGGCTCATAGATTGAGGCCATTTCCTCCCTGTCCATCATCTCGCCTGTATCTTTCTTGTACCAGTCAAACCACACCTCATAAGGATTACATTCTGTCGCAAGCTCTTTCCATGTTGGTTTATTTCCTGCTTTCCAGCTATCAAGCCCTAACTCTTCAAATATCTCATCTTTCTTGTTGGGAAACTTCATCAACAAGTCTTGTACTGTCATTGGTGACTTCTGAGCGATAAAGCCCATATCGTCAACATTTCTGGTGGTTGCGGTGTGATCTATGATTATGTACTCAGGGTTAATTACGTCAAATCTATAGTCTCCATGCTTGCCCTTTTCAGGATCCCAACGGGCTTTAAGAACTGCAGTAAAATATACAGGTAAATGTTGAAACGCCATACCCAACGCCTCACGCTGTTCTATCTTCTTATTTACCTCATCAACCACAACTGTTAAATCTGAGGCCGATTGCTTGCGTTCCTCACCCTCTCCACCGGGGGTAATTATCATATCCGGGAGCTTGCTCATGGCTAGAGGTTTGAGTGTAGTCTCAATTTCATATATAGCGTTGTCTGCCGAGCGTGATTGATACTTCTTGGTGTCTTTATCTTTCTCAAAATCATCAATCTGGCGGCCAAACCTGTATTTCTCGTTCTTTTCACGCCTTGAATCAAGTTTGTATTTATCATTGAAGAATGCTCTGGATGCCTTTATTCTTTCAGGTACTATATCAGCTAAGTCTTTATCTGGTATTTCAAGAGATAGTGGATCGGTGGGGGTAATTTGACCTATGTTTAGATCATTATTTACCTGTTGCTGTTCATCAAGCGCGTTGGTTTCATCCATAATACAAAAAAGCCCGCATGACAGCGGGGGACTTAGAGTCTTCTAGAAATATTATAGCAGAATTATGACAGCCTGTTTAAGTTTGAAAATTCGCCATGATACTTTATCGCTGCCTCGTTATATGCAAAAGCGGCCTCTTCTTTTGTGACAAAATAACCTAAGAACATATTCTTACCATCTGCATATATTTGAGCATGCCAACGCTTTCTAAGTGGTCTATTATGATAATATACACCCTTATAGCCAGAGGTGTTCCTACCACTTATTTTTCTATTTTTAGAATTTTGAGCATTCGTTACTAGCCTCAAATTATCCTTACGATTATCTAATCTATCATGATTAATATGGTCTATGTGCTTACCTACAGGAGGAATCATAATAAACCGATGGATATATTGACCACTCGCCTTTCTATTAACAGTAATATTCCTCCTAATGTAACCAGACTTAGAAATAAACCATTTATATTTATTTACCCGCTCAAAATCTTCGTCATCAACAAGGGAAAAGCAATCTTTTCCTCTCCTGCCATATAGTTTTATTTTTCTCATAAAAAAAGCTCCCATTTCCGACTAGAAAATGAGAGCTATACAATTATGCGCTAGTCGGACGAATAAGTGTATGGATATATTATACCAGAATCACCTAAATAATTGAATTTATTAGAAAGCGTTTTTTACAATCCTTACAAAAGGTGAGAATGGGGACAATAGCCTGAGTAGCACCTGGCACAATCATAACTAGACTGCCAATGTATTGAAATAAGAACTTGCCACAGTCTGAACAGTGAAACTTCTTGAGCATGTCGGGTTGGAGTGAGTCACGCTCTAGGATAAGTGAAGTAATAGGTATGTCTTTCTGAACGCCTTGGATTATGACTTGCACCTGAAAATTATAACATAACTATCTCCAGCAAGCCCTGATAATACTTCAGAATCCTCTAGCCTAGCGACATTTAGACTCTCTTTTTATTATCATAAATCGCTAAAAACTTATTCCCATCGGTATGAGTATCAACAACAATCATTGTATAATCTTTTCCCTCATATACTGCTTTGGGTAAAAATCTTTGATGATATATCTCATTTGAATATCCATCTTTTTCGTCTCCATCTCTGTCTTCTGCAAACTTTTTACTTTCAGCATAAAAGACATCTCCTGATTGATAAAAGCCTTCATCTTCAGGATTGCCATGATTCTCTAGTTCAAGATTCCAGTAATAATCTGTTCTATCGTCGATTGGATAAGCAACCCAATCTTCGACATAACCAAAATACTTATAAATTTCTTCTTGTAATTTACAATAATCATTTAATATTTTCATAGCTCTGTTTCTAGTTTACTATACTAGAGCCATAAAGTCAAGCTATCTCCTCACAACCCCACCTGAGCCACTATCAGAAATTTCACCCTCCCACGCTCCAAGGTTAACTGATAGCTGCTTAGTACCGATAAAATGCGCCGTCTGCTTCATGGACTGCCTGGTGTCATGTGATATTCCTCCCGCGGTGGCATCAAGCCACTTGAGGGCTTTTAGCTTATACCGAGAGTCATCTAAGGCATGATCAAACGTACCCGCTAAATCTTCATTATTATTCTCATCAAAGGTTGCCTCAACAATCTCCTCAATTAACCTCTTACAATTATTTGCTATCTGCCAGTAGGGTTTTCCATCGGGCGCAATTCTCATCCAGTTACGCATATTAACCCAGCCCGGTATTCTATCGTTTGAACCTTTCCTCATTTTCCTGAACCCCTCATTGGCATTGATAAATTGATCCCGTATAGCGATGGAGCCGTCCGTACCCTTGTTAAATGTGGCGGGGTCTGCCTGAATCCAAGCTACATTGCTAAATGTGAGATTATACCTCTTGTATTCCTCCTTGATAATCGTAGCCCATTCTGCCGGAGTCTTTTGTGTTCCGTATACCTCAAGGAAAGTCTTAACTCTATAAAATACAACCCCGTTAGGCATAACTACCCTGCTTACTTCTGATAGATGATGCGAGAACGGAGCAGAATACCCCCAGTCCATACCGCCAACAATGATATTATTCTTCGTATTAGGTAGAAATGGATTACAAACATGAGCTTTATGTGTCCATGTAGAGAAGAACATACCCGCACCCTCCTCAAATGAGGCCATATATTCTTGATTAAAGAATGATAATGTCCCCTTTTCCTCCGCCTCCTGCCTCTGTTTGTCTATATATTTAACAAACATTTCACGCTCATAACTACCCTCAGGCCATGTCATATTGTCGTAGGATGTAAAATGCCACGTTTCCCATTCAGGATCTAAGCTCACTTTCTTCTCATAGGTTGGGATGACTCCACTATGATCTCCTTTAAGCGCGAATTCGTGAAACCAGTTAAGCCCTTTAGGAGTACCGATATATAACACGCGGTGATACGGACTATCTGCTAAGGCGGGCTTGATAGTTTCAAATGCCTCTTTTTTCACATCTGCGGCCTCGTCCCAGATAATCAAGTCAAGCCCTGAACCTCGGAGAGAGTCATAGTTGTCCGAACCCTTGAGCCTGATAAATGAGTTAGTTGATAAAATGTTGAGAGAGAGTTCTGATTTATCTACCTTGATAAGTCCTGCCTGAACGTAGGGCATGAAGTATCTTGTGATATCGGGATCAATCCAGTAGATTTCCTTAGCTTGTCGAAAGAGGGGTAGAATTATCCAAATGATTTGATTCTTGAGTTGAAAGCCGCGGGCTAGGGCTTCATTGAGGGCAAGCGCGCTCTTACCGAACCTCCGGCCTGCATTAACCACCCTGTACCTTGCTTTAGATTCATGTACCTTTATTTGGTTAGCGTGAGGTTCGTATAATGTAAATTCCATTATTCTTGAGAGTCCTGTTTTAGTGAGGAATGAAAGTTAACGGCCACATTCCCCGATAAATTATTGTCTACTTTCTCCCGCATACCATGATTATTTTGTAAGAGTAATTTAACTATGGTTGCGTTGACTTCTTTGCCTCCATAAATGCCATCATCAATAAGTTGTTCTTTTTGCAAGCGTTTTATTTTTTCCAAAGCTCCGCTAAATTCAGGATGTAACTTTTCCCAATCTGCGAGAGCATCCACACTCACATCAATCCATGTAGCAAAACTTTCTAGCTTAGGAAGATGTTGATTTTCTTTTCCTGTAGTAGCAAGGTATTTATCTACCTCATCTATAAATCGTGGTTCATATTTTGATGGTCGTCCTGCTGGCATATCACTTATTTAACTCCTCAAATGCCTTACTCATCTCTTTATGCTCCTGAGCTATCTTAGGATTATCCCTGTAAAAGTTATCCTGAGCGTTAGGACGCTCCACTGCTCCTACATCATTATTATCCTTGACTGCGCGAGTTAAGATTTGCGTAATTTTCTTCTGATAGTTGGGTGGTAGAGCAGATTGATTCTTACCAAGAGAGAATCCGATTAAGAGAGAGATTATCGTAAGTAAAAATGTAAGTATTATTGTAAGTTCACTCATGGTTGATATCTCTCCTCTTTATCCGCATAAAACCCCTCGTCAACATTTCTTGCCTCTCTTATCTCATCCTCGCTAAACCCCTTCACACCATACTTTTTTATAAAAGCTAAATTTGGCGTCGCACCGACGTATCTCTGAATTATGTCATCGTGATATTCCACCCTTGCCTCCTTAATTTCATCAGGAACGCACTCAATCGTTTCTCTAACCTTGTACTTTGCTTGCTTATCTACGCAAGATTGACAGGGCAGGTAGCCAAATGGCTCAACCTTGCGAGCCTTGTTCTTACCACAATTCAAGCATAACGGCTCATTCATTATTTAAAACAATCGCCGCCCCAAGACTCGACAACTGGGTACTTACTGACACAGCCACCTTAACTGCTGTCATTGGTATCTCTGCTGCATCTATTATCCCGGCCTCAATCAGATTGACCCATTCTCCCCTTACCACATCAAAGCCCATGTCTTGCTTCTGATTCTTCAGTTCCGCGATAAGCTCACCAGAATCATACCCACCATTCTCAACTAATCGCCTGAACGGAGCTTTTAACGCTTCTTTTAATATCTTCTCTCCCAAGATGCTATCATCTAAAACCCCAAGACAATTAAAATAAACCGTCTCTCCACCGGGGACAAGCCCCGTCTTACAAGCCGCTTGTAGGCTTTGTACCGCATCTATTGCCCTCTCTTTGCGCTCCTTTAACTCAATCTCTGTCTGTCCTCCCACCTTTATGACAGCTATACCATCAGTCAACTTTGCCCGTCTAACTTTAAGTTGCTCCCTGTCATAAGCGGATATTGTCTCGTCTTTCATTTGTCCCTCAATTGAGGCGATTCTTGCAAGCACATCATCTCTATGTCCTGCTCCTCCCTGAATGATTGTGGATAACTTTGAGGCGATAACTCTATCTGCATGGCCTAGTGCTTCATGGTTAAAATCATCAAACTTGTGCCCTGCCTCCTTAGAAATAAAAGTAGCCCCTGTTAAAGCGCAGATGTCCAACATGGCGTTAGTTTGTAACGTCCCTACACCGGGGGCTCGTATAACAATGGGTAGGAATTTACCTGAAACCTTAGCTCCAATCATTGCCATGAGAAAATCACCATCTGCGTTAGGGGTGATGAATAACACCTTTTTTGAATGAGGAAAAACAACATTGTCAAGAAACGCACCAATCTTATCTAGGTGAATAAGCTCGTAATCTGTTACGAGAACCGCCACATCATCAAGTACCGCAGTTTGTCTCTCGTGATCTGTCACCATAAACGGATGGATATAGCCCCTGTCTACCTGCATTCCCTCCTGATAATCAACCGTAGTTTCTCCTGACTTAGCTTGATCTACAGTTATAACTCCACTATCTCCCACTTTGTGGACCACTTCTGCGATTAGCTTTCCTAACTCCTCATCCTCTGCGGAAATTGTGGCTATTTGCTGTTTTTGCTTGAGTGTTTTGACTGGCATTGAAATTGTGGATAACTGTTGGATAACTTTCTTTGAACCTGACTCAAGCCCGCGGCGTAGTGTCATGGGATTTATGCCTGAGGCTGTAACTTTAAGAACCTCGTCTAGTATTGCCATTGTTAAAATACTACAGGCTGTTGTGCCATCTCCGCAAATATCACGCTGGCGCTTTCCTGCTTCTTTCATAACATTAGCCCCATTACGCGCAAAAGGATCTTCGAGGTTAACTGTTAGGGCTACATTAATCCCATCATGGATAATAGAGGTTCTACTTGCTTGATAGTCTCTTTCTATCATCACATTTTTTCCAGCGGGACCTAGAGTCGTTGCCGTCGCCTCTGCTGTCATCCTCACCCCGACATACACGGAATCTATGGCATCTTTCCCAAACTTTATAGAGGTAAATTTTCCTTTATTCATATTGTATTTAAATAAGCAAATTGACCATGTTGTTTTTTAGCCATTTCATTATATACCTTAGCTGCCTCTTCTTTTGTATTGTAATATCCCAAATGCATTCTTTTCCCCTCTTTTTGCAATCGAACCTGCCATTTTTTAATTCTTTTATGCCAAGTTACACTTTTTAACCCGGAAGTATTATCAACTCGTATCCCTTGATTTGAATTATTTTCTGCCCTGCTCGCAAATCTTAAATTAAACTTTTGATTGTTAAATCCATCCCTATCTGCATGATCAACCTCTAATCCCTTGGGGGGATTCATAATCATATTATGCATTCTTGCCCCTCCAGTTTTTGAAACATAAGAACCTTTTTTACGAATTGTCGCTTGCCACTTCCATTGATTCAGATATTCAAAATCTTCATCGTCAACTAAAGCCACTTTCCCCCTAGTCAATTTAATCTCTCTCATCTTTTTTTACATTTACCTTTCCATAAATCTCCGTAAAATGTACAAATCTTCTCTTTTTAAACTTAATCTCAAAATCCTTAGCATTATACGCGTGAACAATCACATCTCCCACGCTCACAGGGCAGGTTCTGAGCGTACCATTATCATCCACTACTGAGTCACCCACTGCAAGAACTTCTGATATTAACGCCTCTCCTACAGCTTTACGGACACTTGAAAAAGTATCCTTATCGTTAACGTAAGGCTTAACTAATATATACCCCGGTAGGGCTGTTATTTCTTCCATCTTTTTTCTGCTCCTCTCTGTCCAGCTTCTCTTGCCTGCTCACTAGTCCATTTATACGCTTTGCCTGACTTATGGGCGTTTGTCCCGCCTTTAGTTGCTACCTCTTTTAACCTCTCTTTAGACATACCCGCAAATCCTTTTTTACCCATGTCTCTAGTATATCATATCTAAACCAGACATCCGAGCCTTAATATTCCAATTGTAGCATCGAACAAAAACGCTCAGATTTGCAACCCTGCCCAAGTCGCATCCGGCTACTCCCCTAGTTTTCTAATTAATAGCACAGGGAAGTCTATACTAAACTTATTCATAGCCCTAGTATATCATATCTTAATGTGATAAACTACCCTAAGCAGGTAAGCAGAGCAGCCCTGAACGAATGGCTGGAGGAATTGGAGGAGGTATGAGCAATACAACTAAAAAATTAACTCTCATGATTGTTCAAGTTATATTTTTAACTTTGATGTTTTTTCCTATTGAATCCACTGAGAGGATCACTCTTGCAGTTGGGACTGCTATCTTAATGGGAATTGGTTTTGCGATACCTGATGATAAGTGATTATATAATATGACAAAAACAGTATTCGTAGTATACAGAGATGAAATCCTTGATAGGTCCACCAAGCTCAAGAGAAGTCTCAAGATTGGCGAATATGATAACCCGGAATTGGCCAGAGCAGTATGGAAGACAGCTTTTGAAGACAGACCCGGCGACAACGTGGAAATAAGAATCGAACAGGAAGAGAGAATCGTTAAGGATGATGTATCTGAGCCTTCTCTGGAAACACGCATCTCCCTCGTAGAAAAATATCTATTCCATCTCTCCACTCTTGTCACCAATCAAATTACCCTCATAGATAGTTTTTCAGAGAGAGTTAGGAAGCTAGAAAAGAGATTGTATAATAACTAGCAGGGTAAAGGTAAACCTGATACGTTCATGTAAACTGAACGTATCCTGCATTATAGGCAGCTACCTGCCATGAGGGGCAGTCATGGTGGGTGGGTGTTTATAAAAAGGGCTTTAGGGCTGGTTGGTTAACAAATGATTGAAGTATGGGATGGTCAATAGGATTTGATAGAAATTGGAACAGAGATATAGGCTATGGAGTGCCCGCTTATTGTGATGCTCCAAAATGCAATGCGGGGATAGACCGAGGATTAGCATATGTTTGTGGTCACGAAGAACCTTATGGAGGCGATAGTGGTTGCGGTTTGTATTTTTGTGACAAGCATCTCTTTTGGCATAAATTTAGAAATGGAGATGAGGGCTTATATTGTAAAAGGTGTTCAACATATAAACCGCCTTATAAACCAAAACCTGAACACCCTGAATGGGCTGCGTGGAAATTAAAAGATGAGAGTTGGAAGGATTGGCGATTAGAAAACCCTGAAGAAGTTACTAAGCTGAGATTAATTGCGAGTCAATTCGAATAAGAATCAAAAATATATATGACCGAACAACAACTTAAAAAACTAATCATCGACTACCTGACAATCAAGGGGCACTAAATAATCTCAAACTCAAAGTCTATAAACTCCTCTCCTTTTTTTACTATCTCTTTTGTCACGTTTAACTCATGAATCTGATGATCGTTGAACCCAAACTTAGCCTGCATAATATCCTGAATGGGCTTGATAACATTGTCAATGTCGGACAACTTATTACTAAATCCAACTATTAGAGTAAGACGTAACTTGCAATTCCTGTCTATTTTTAATTTGGGAAGAAGATATGATAACTCCTCTTGATAGGCTTTATATTCAGGAGTACGGAACCTACGACCCTGCCAACAAGCGTTGATTGATAACGGACGTATATTTATTTTCATGCCTAATGTTATAATAAATCACCTTCGTAGGGAAGGCTAGATATTCGTTGAATATCGCTTTATCCGCTACCTCGAACTGTCGCAACTCAATGCGTGCGTTCCCGCAAGGGATAGGGGTAGCGGGGTTTAGTTAACTCCTCAAAATCTGCTTAATATTGGGAATGGCGATCCCTAAATTAGTTATTGACAAACTCTTCTTTAAAGAATATACTTTGTTTAATGTCCAGTATAACTAAACTTCATTGCAAGAGATGTAATTACTCATGGTTTCCTCGCACTCCAAGAAAACCTCTTCATTGTGCAAATCAAAAGTGCAAATCTCCTTACTGGAATAAGCAGAGGCGCAAAGACCTGCCAAAATGAAAACTCGAATATTACATACTAAAATTTATTCAGATAGTTATTTTGTTGAGCTTAATCCTTCCGAAAAGCTATTATTTATTTATTATTTGACAAATGAAAATGTAAATATAATCGGATGTTATGAATGCCCTGATAGAAAAACCTCTTTTGATACGGGTATAGATACCCCCAAGATACGGGTATTTCAAGAAAAAATGGAAGGTGTAGGAAAAATGTTTTTTAAGGATGGTTATGTATTTTTAAAGAATTTTACAAAATATGAAAACTATACAGGCGAGTTAAACGAAAAGGCAAAAGTGAAGCTATTAGAACAATTATCAATACCTGTTAGAGAGTGGTATGAAGGGGGTATGAAGGGGGTATATATACCTACCATAAATCATAAATCAGAAATCATAAATAATAAATCAAAAATAATAAACCATAAAGAAGGGGGTAGTAGGGGGAAACAGTTACTTGATGATCCAGAATTCATTGAAGGGTTAAAGGCTAAGTTTCCTAACCATGATGTAGATATAGAAATAGAAAAAATGAAGGACTGGCTTTTATCAAATGGCAAAAATAAAGAGGACTATGCAGCTTTCGCCCGTAACTGGTTAAGAAAAGCAGATCCCGTGAGAGGAGGTGTATTCGTAATAAGAGAATGAAATTTGAATTAATCTTACAAGACAATAAAAAAGTTATCCTTACAAAAGAAGAAGCGGATTCCCTAACTAAAGAATTGCTTAATGTCGCCAAAGACAGGCAGGAGATATTTAAGATGGGGGTTAATGTTTTTAAGAGAACTGCTATAAAGGGGATTTTTCCAGTTAGTGAAGATGTTGCAGATAATAAAGAGGCGTGGACTAGGGAAAATAAAGAATGGGATGATACCTGTTTAAAGATGAGCCAATATCCTGTTGAACAGAAAGTTAATATTGAGCTTGAAAGCAGAATAGATCCAGGGCTTAAATTTGCGAACATAGAAATGCCTATTCAGTTACTTGAGCCTATGGTAGCGAACATAAGGCAGTTTTTTATAGACAACCCAAAATATCCCAGATGTCCCATGCGAGTATGGTGGCCTTTTATTAGAGCTAAAATAGCTCCTATAAATAAGAAAACCAATAACAGACCTAACCCAACAATATCTTATGCTAAATGGTTTGAGGTTATTGCAAGGAGTGACGGAGCTATCGAGGAATGGTTGAAGTATCAAAGGTAAAGTAGGGATCTTTGTCGTACCCTAAGAAAGCATATGCAGCTCCGGGTGGCTTGTAAAGGTGGGAACTATTTGACAATAGCAAGCGGTTCTTATATAATCTACTTATGAGAAACTTATCAGGAGGAATTAAAAAATTAAAGTACCTAACTTATTGCAAAACTTGCAAGGTAACTGAAGAGAATCACAAATGCCCTTTGTTTGTTAAAAACGGCAAAAAAACATTAAAAGCAACTCCTTATTGTTTAGATATACTTAATAAGAGTTTGAAAAATGAAAAATAATCAATGGCAATTAAGATTTGAAGAGATGGAAAAATATTTAAAATTTCAACTAAAAATGGTGGAATCACATCCGCAGGATTTTAGCGAGGGCGAGGTTATCTCTTTACAAAACTATATTGAACATATGGAAGAAATAGCAGAGTCGGAATATTAAACCGGATGGAGCGGTACGCGATGGGGAGGGGTTGAGTAATATGAAAAACAAAAACGCTACGGAACTAGGCAGACTCGGCGGTCAGAAAACCGCTTCCTTATATGGAAAAGAGCACTACAGGAGGATTGCTAAGGGGTGGGTAAAGGGGAGGAAGAGGAAGGCTAAATAAGAATCATTAGTATGGGTGGGATGATATTAAAAATGAATGATAAAAAATGTGAAGCTTTTAACAGTCAATTCCCAAATTGTCACTGTAATGATTGTATTGAAAATGTTGTTGAGTTTAACGGGTTCAAAAAAGGTAGTATTTACATACTGAAAGCAAAGAATGTTCCAGTAGCTATTAGCTCTTTTTGCCCATTAGAGCATTGCGCTGATGCATTTATTATAAGCGATTTTCCTGTTTCACAATATAATGAAAGGTTTGCATGGGTGAACTTAACAGATTTAACCTATGCCTAATAATAAGTGATTTTAACCATAACAAACCGACGGCGCTCAGTCTCCGCCTAAAGTTTGTTTACAGGATGGAGCGGTATGAAGTTATGAAGACAATAATTATTTTAGGAGATGGAGTTAAGCAAATATGTTTTACTCCGGAAACAGAAAACGAGAAGAAGGCCTTAAGGATGATAACTACTGAAGATGATATTCATACGGTTATTAAAAGAGGCACGCTTTATGATCGGGATGAGGAGATTTTGGGGGTTGATGTTTATAAATGCCAAGGTGGTTATTTGAGGGCTAGGGATGATACTGATTCAGTCTTGTTTGTTCTTACGCCGAAGAAGGATAAGGAATCTAATAATGAAATGTAGTTGGTAAACTAAGATGGAGCGGCACGCGATGGGGAGGGGTTGAATATGGATAAAACAGAAGTAATTAAACAAAGTTTAGAATACTTGATCGAGACTAATTATATAAAAATCTCATCTCCGGTCACGCTTGATGCGATTGCTCAAACAATCGAGGAGGATCTTCTTGCAGAGGAAAAAAGATATAAACAACATGCAGAGATGCAAACCATGATTGAAATAATGAATCGCTATTTTAGTGAAGAGAAGGTTAGGCGGTTTTTTAGCGAGGATGAATAATCTATGAAACAAAATATAACGACAGCACAGCTTGCGGAATTAACTCCAGAGCAACATGTAATATGGCGTAAGTGGTTAGAGAAGCATCATGTGTTTGGACAAACTCATTTAATGAGTGGTATCGGTGTGATGATTGAGTTCTTAAATGAACATATAAACAACATGTATGGAACATATATAGATGACTCTGGTTATGAGCGTGTTTTGTGCGGGACTAATATTAGTGGCAAGTTTGACATAGGATGGAAAGGGGAGCTTTGTGACTCCCTCTGGGAATCGGTGAAGGCGTTTTTGAGGAAGTAGTATGACCGAACAAGAAATAACAGATATTGTTTATGACGCGCTAGGATATGCCCCGGACGATGCGGTTACTACCATGAATAAAGATAAGCATGATTTTTGGATTAGTATTGCAGTGGAGGAAATTATGAAGCTATATGAAGGTAAGTAGTATGAAAATAGACAAGAAACAATTAATCCAGGAAATAAAAGCTTTAAAAAAAGACATCCGTAAGATTGAAATTGCTAAAGGGGTATATACTTTTTCTTTAATGGATCAAGCGTGGAATGAGGCAATCGAGGCAGTTATAAATATCTTGAGAGAATATTGACAACATCCCCCTCATTGTCCCTTTTACCCCTTGACATTGTGCCAAATGTGTGTTATTATGTATTTAATGAAAAAAGACAGCCGTACATACTTCATAAAAGTTTTAGAAAATGGCAAGGCAGTATCTTACCAGCGCACCAAGAGTTTAAGAAGATTCTTGTCCACTTGCAGGCTCATTCATTTTACAAAATCGACTACAAAAGCCGTCTCCATTAAAGTTACGTATGGTTTAAAGAGAGATTATCAAAATAAGTTGTCAATGTTCGATAACCGCGGCACGTATCATAACGCTCGCGATTTAATTCAGGCAGCAGTGGCATTTACGGAGGAGATATGAAGACAGACGCACAGAAACTAATAAAACGACAAAAGGCCCGGGAGAAGAGATTAAAGAA
>Ga0070695_100000062_pt1 | contig 43594 bp, 51 predicted proteins | sample KBSK1252metaG_FD_65471 | JGI IMG/M metagenome (GOLD analysis project Ga0070695, IMG submission 65471) | Corn, switchgrass and miscanthus rhizosphere microbial communities from Kellogg Biological Station, Michigan, USA - KBS K1-25-2 metaG | ecosystem: Host-associated > Plants > Roots >...
TCCGCCCAGATGCGAGACCAGGCGCGACAGGAGGCCGAGCTGATCCTCGGCAAGGCTCACGCCGAAGCCCGCGAGATCCAGCGGCGCTCGTACTCCGAGAACGAGCGGCTCATCCACGAGTCGCGCAGGGTCCGCGCGCAGCTCGTCGAAGCGCTCTCCGCATTCGACGATCCGCAGCCTGAGGACGCGGCCGAGGAGGTCGAGCCCGAGGCCACGCAGGAATCAGATTCGGGCGAAGAACGCAGCTGGTACGGCGTCCCGGACGCGGACGCAGCCTGAGACACCGGCCGCGGGCGCGGCCGGACGTAGACTGGGCGCATGACGGCGGAGACGACGCGGCTGCGCGTGCGCGTCAGCCCAGGGGCGGGCAGAACGGCGCTGGTGGGGCGGCACGGGGACGCGTGGAAAGTGCGGGTCACCGAGGCCCCCGAGCGCGGGCGTGCAAACGAGGCGGTGCTCCGCCTCCTCGCGGAGACGCTCGCCCTCCCGCGCACCGCCGTGACGCTCGTTTCGGGTCACGGCGGCCGGGAGAAAATCGTGGAGCTGACAGGGGTCGGGCCGGCGCTGATCGAGCGGCGTCTAGCGTCGGCAACAGCCGACCGGGGGAGGAAGGAGAGGCGGTGACGAGCATCGACACCGAGCGGTTCCGCGACGCGCTCCTCGACGAGCGGCGACGGGTCGAGCACGCGCTGGCCACGCTTCGCGACGAGCATCGCGGCTCGCTCGACGACGAGGTCGAGGAGATCGGCGCGAGCGACAACCACCTCGCCGAGACCGCCACGGCGACCCTCGGCCGCGAGATCGACTACACGCTGGGCGAGAACTCGGGCCACGTACTCGCGGCTATCGATGCAGCGCTGAAGCGCATTGACGAAGGCACATACGGCACGTGCGTCAGCTGCGGACAGCAGATCCGATACGAACGGCTCGAGGCGACCCCGTGGGCGTCGCTCTGCATCGACTGCAAGCGGAAAGCCGAAGGGTGAACGAGCCTCTGCAGCAACTGGAGGTGCGAGTCGGCTCAGCGACTGACGCGCTGACGCCGCTCTCCCGCGCCACCCGGTCGTTCGCCGCCACACCGGTGCAGTGGCTGTCGCTCGGGGCGATCGTGCTCGCCGCCTTCGTCGCCGACCAGGTGACGAAACACGTCGTCGCCAGCAACCTCTCACTCGGGGAAGGGCTCCACGTCGTCGGTCCGTTCTCGATCCGGCACGTCCAGAACTCCGGCATCGCGTTCGGCCTCTTCTCGAACGCGACAGCCGCCGTGATCGTCGTGACGGCGATCGCAGTCGCCTGGATGCTCGTCTACTTCGCCCGCTCCGGCGCCCGGCATCCCGTGCTACCCGTCGCCCTGGGCCTTGTGATCGGCGGCAGCGTCTCGAATCTCGCCGACCGCGTCCGGCTCGGCTTTGTCACCGACTTCCTCGACTTCCGCTACTGGCCGGCGTTCAACCTCGCGGACAGCTTCATCGTGATCGGAGTCGGGATCCTGCTCGCAGCGCTGCTCCTGGCCGAGCGAGAGCCACACTCGCCAAAGCACTGAACCGGCTCGTCGTCCCGCCCGAGGCTGCTGGGGAGCGGCTCGACCGCTACCTCGCGGGGTTGCCCGATGTGGGCTCGCGAGCCGCGGCTGAGCGGCTGCTCGAGGCAGGCGCGGTCCTCGTCGACGGACAGTCACGCGGCAAGAGCCACAAGCTCGCGGGTGGGGAGGAAATCGCGATCGAACCTCCGGAGCCGGCCGCCGCCGCTCCCGTCGTCCCGCCGCCCGAGCTCACGGTGGCCTACTCGGACGAGCACCTCATCGTCGTCGACAAGCCGGCAGGCGTCGTCGTCCATCCCGCGCCCGGGCACGCGAGCGGCACGCTCGCTCACGCTCTCGCGGCCGCAGGAGCCGAGGGTGGGGAGGAGGATCGGCCGGGCATCGTCCACCGCCTCGACCGGGACACGTCCGGGCTGCTCGTCGTCGCGCGGTCGCACCAGACCTACGAGCGGTTGCAGCGGCTCGTCCGGCGCCGAGCCCTGACGCGTGAATACCTCGGGCTCGTCGTGGGGAAGCCTCCTTCGCGCCGCGGGACGATCGACGCCCCGATCGGCCGCGACCGGCACGACCGGCTGCGGCACTCGCTCGACACCGCCACGCCGCGCGCCGCCGTGACCCACTTCGAGCTCGACGAGCTCCTGCCACGGCACGCGCTCCTGCGCGTCCGCCTGGAGACCGGCCGTACGCACCAGATCCGCGTGCATCTCGCCGCGATCGACCTCCCCGTCTCCGGTGATCCGCTCTACGGCGTCGCGCGGGATCTCGGCCTCGAGCGGCAGTTCCTCCACGCAACTCGACTCGCCTTCGACCATCCGGTCACGGGCGCGCCGGTCGACGTCACTTCTCCGCTTCCGCCAGACCTCGCTGCAGCGCTCGAAAGAGCGCGTGGCAGCTAACCTTCCGGCGTCCCTGTACCTCCTCCCCGGCGGCCCAGCCGCGGCGCGTGTGCCTCTCGTTGCGGGAGGTGCGCCTCGACTCCCGCCGGCGCACGACACAAACGAAAACCCGGAAGGAGCTTCCTCATGGCAGTTGCGACTGGCGCGGTCTCGATGCGCGAGCTGCTGGAGGCCGGAGTCCACTTCGGCCACCAGACGCGGCGCTGGAATCCGAAGATGCGCCGCTTCATCTTCGCCGAGCGCGGCGGCATCTACATCATCGACCTCACGCAGACGTCGGAGCGTCTCGACGAGGCCCAGCAGTTTCTCCGTAACGTCGCCGAGCGCGGCGGCACCGTCCTCTTCGTCGGCACGAAGAAGCAGGCCCAGGACGCTGTCGAGCAGGAGGCGAAGCGCGTCGACATGCCGTACGTCAACCACCGCTGGCTCGGGGGTCTACTGACGAACTGGCGCACGATGGCCGACCGCATCGACCGCCTGCACGAGATGCGCCGCCTGCGGGACGAAGGCCAGATGGATCTTCTCCCGGCGAAGGAGCGGATCGCGATGGCGGGTGAGCTCGAGAAGCTCGAGTCCAACCTCGGCGGTGTCGCAGACCTGCGCCGCCAGCCCGACGCGGTCGTGATCGTGGACCTCAAGAAGGAGGCGCTCGCCGTGCGCGAGGCGCGCCGGCTCGGCATCCCGGTCGTGGCGCTCGTCGACACGAACTGCGACCCCGACGAGGCCGACTACGTGATCCCCGGCAACGACGACGCAATTCGCTCGTGCAACCTCGTCGTCCACGCCCTCGCCGAGGCGATCTCGAACGGCAAGCAGAAGGTCTCGGCGCAGGAGCTGCAACAGCAGCAGCAGGCCGAGCCTGAGGAGGCCTCCTCGGAGGCAGCTCCAGCGGACAACGTCGAGGAAGTCCAGGTCGGCGAGGAGATCCAGCCCGAGACGGAGGGCGATTCGGTGCCCGTGCCAACCGGGGAGGACCCGGCGAAAGAGGGCGCGGAGATCACGAATGCGTCCGAGGCGGCGCTCGGCGATCCCACGCGTAACACAGACGAGGTGACCGAGTAATGGCAGCGGAGATCTCGGCTCAGCTCGTGCGCGCGCTTCGTGAGCAAACCGGCGCGGGGATGATGGACTGCAAGCGCGCGCTGCAGGACACGAACGGCGACATGGAGGCCGCGGTCGTCCTCCTACGCGAGAAGGGCATGGCGAACGCGGCGAAGCGCGCCGACCGGGCCACGACCGAGGGCCTCGTCGGCTACCGCCTGGCGGACGACCACTCTCGCGGGACGATGGTCGCCGTCGGCTGTGAGACCGAGCCCGTCTCGAAGAGCGTGGAGTTCCAGGCGTTCGGCAAGAAGGCGCTGGAGCTCGTGGAGGCAGAGGGCATCGATGCCCTCGCGCAGCTCGACGAGGAGCGCACGGAGCTATCCGGCAAGCTCGGCGAGAACATCGCGGTCGCCGGAGCCGCCCGCTTCGAGGCCGTAGGCGGCGGCCGCGTCGCTGCATACGTCCATCCGCCGGCCAACAAGCTCGGAGTCCTCGTGCAGCTCCGGGGCGGCGACGACGAGCTCGCGCGCAACCTCGCGATGCACATCTCGTGGTCGGATCCGCGCTGGGTCGGACGGGAGGACGTTCCGGAGGACTTGCTCGCCGCCGAGCGCGAGATCTACCTGAACTCCGAGGAAGTGCAGTCGAAGCCCGAGCAGGCCCGTGAGAAGATCGTGACCGGGATGCTCGACAAGCGTTTCTTCGCCGAGCGCGGAGGCGTGCTCGCCGACCAGCCGTGGATCCACGACGGCTCGCTCACCGTCGGCAAGGTCCTCGAAGGCGCCGCTGCCGAGGTGCTCGAGTTCCAGCGCTTCTCCCTCGCTGGATGAGCGCACCGGCGGAGACCGAGAGCGGCACGCGGCAGCACGGCCCTGTGTTTCGTCGTGTGCTGCTCAAGCTCTCGGGCGAGGCGCTCATGGGCGGGCGTGACTACGGCATCGATCCGGGCGTGACGCGGGGGCTCGCGACCGAGGTCGCTGGCATCCGGAGCGAAGGCGTCGACATCGCTCTCGTGGTCGGCGGCGGGAACTTCTACCGCGGCCTCGCGGCGGCGGCGGAGAGCGGGATGGACCGCGCCACCGCCGACTACGCGGGGATGCTCGCGACGCTGCTCAACGCGCTCGCGCTGCAGGATGCGCTCGAGCGGGAGGGAGCCGACACGCGGGTCCTCTCCGCGCTCGAGGTGTCCGAAGTGGCGGAGCCGTACATCCGACGGCGAGCGATCCGGCACCTCGAGAAGGGCCGCGTCGTGATCTTCGCGGCGGGCACCGGGAATCCGTTCTTCACGACGGACACGGCGGCTGCGCTGCGGGCGCTCGAGATGGGCGCCGACGCGATCCTGATGGCGAAGCACGGCGTCAGGGGCGTCTACGACGGCGACCCGCGGCAGGTTTCGGATGCCGAGTTCCTGCCACGCCTGACGCACTTGGAAGCGATCGAGCGCGGGCTCAAGGTGATGGACACGACCGCCCTCTCGCTCTGTATGGACAACCGCCTCACGATCCACGTCTTCGAGCTCGCCGAGGGCAACGTTGCCCGCGTCGTGGCCGGCGAGGAGGTCGGAACGATCATCGAGACCCCAGCTGAGGAGGGCTGACGCATGGCGACAGCAGAAGAGCTGATCAAAGGCGCCCAGGATCGCATGGTGAAGTCGGTCGAGCACGCGCGGTCGGAGTTCGCGACCGTCCGCACCGGACGCGCCTCGGCGTCGCTCCTCGACCGGATCGAGGTCGATTACTACGGGACGCAGACGCCGTTGCGCCAGCTCTCGACGATCAACGTTCCCGAGCCGCGCATGCTCACGGTGCAACCGTTCGATCCGAGCTCGATCAAGGTGATCGAGAAGGCTGTCCAGGAGTCCGACCTCGGCCTGACCCCGTCGAACGACGGCAAGATGATCCGGCTGCCGATCCCGCAGCTCACCGAAGAGCGGCGGAAGGAGCTCGTCAAGGTCGTCCGCAATATGGCGGAAGACCACCGGGTCGCGGTGCGCGAGATCCGGCGCGACGCGATGCGGCACCTCAAGGAGCTGGTCGACAAGGGCGAGGTCGGAGCCGACGACGAGCACCGGGCCGAGGGTCGCGTCCAGGAGCTGACCGACGAGCACACGAAGCAGATCGACGAGCTCCTGAAGCACAAGGAAGCAGAGGTCATGGAGGTCTAGTGACCTCCTTCCCGGGCACCGACGTCACCCCTGAGGAGCATCTTCCCGAGGTCGCGCACGCGGTCGCGATCATCATGGACGGGAACGGTCGCTGGGCCGCGGAGCACGACGTCTCGGTCGCCGACGGCCACCGCGCCGGTTCGCGAACACTGCGTCCGGTCGTCGAGTCGGCGATCGACCTCGGCATCGACTCTCTCGCCGTCTACGCGTTCTCGACCGAGAACTGGAGCCGAGACGTGGACGAGGTGGCGGCCCTGATGGAGATCTTCGGCGAGACGATCGACCGCGAGCTCGAAGACCTTGCGGCACAGGGCGTCAGATGCAGGTTCGTGGGCCGCCGCGACCGCGCTCCCGACTGGCTGCACGCCAAGATGGAGCACCTCGAGGCCGCGACCGCGGACAAGTCGAAGCTTCAGCTTTGGATCGCCTTCGACTACGGCGGCCGCGCCGAGCTCGTCGACGCTGCCCGCCGGCTGCTCGAGAGCGGCAGCGATCCGGACGAGGTCGACGAAGCCGCGCTCGCCGCCTGCCTCTACGAACCGGAGATGCCGGATCCCGACCTTGTGATCCGAACCTCCGGCGAGCGCCGCATCTCGAACTTCCTCCTCTGGCAGTCCGCCTACGCCGAATACGTCTTCACCGACACCCTCTGGCCCGACTTCGGGTCGGAGGAGCTCCGGACCGCGATCGAGGAGTACGCGCGCCGGCGCCGTAGATTCGGCGGGCGATGAGTGGCTCAGCTCCGCTTCGCTCCCGTGGGGGAAACCATGTTTCCCCCACGTTGCCGCCTTCTTCCTGTTCGTGTGGGGGAACCTCCCTGTTCCCCCACACCCCCTCCACACTCATGAGCCGGTGACCGGCTCGTGAGTAACGCAGTCTCCCGGCTCGTGGTCGCGGCGGTCGGCCTGCCGCTCGTGCTCGGCATGCTCTGGCTCGGCGGCTGGTGGCTGTTCACGCTCGTCGCCGTCGCCGCGGTCGTCGCAGTGCACGAGTTCGTGACGACCGCGCGGCCTCTGCGACCGCTCGGAGCAGCGATCTACGGCGGCGTGCTCCTGTCCCTCTTCGGCGCGCAGAGCGGCGGAATCGTCTGGCTCCTTGCCGGGTTCCTCGCGACGTTCGTGCTCGGCTTCGTCCTCCACGCGCTTTCGAGCACACGCGCTCCCACGACCGCCGCGGTCGGCTCGACCATCCTCGGCTCGGCCTGGATCGGGCCGGGGCTCGGCTTCGTGCTCCTCCTCCGCCAGATGCACGACCAGGGACGCCTGATCGCCTTTGCCGTCGTCCTGACCGTGTTCGCCGCCGACACGCTCGCCTACTTCACCGGCCGGGTCGCCGGCCGGCACAGCCTCGCGCCGCGCCTGTCGCCGAAGAAGACCTGGGAGGGACTCGTCGGCGGCGCGCTTGCGGGCGTGTTCGTCTCGTTCATCGCGCTCTACGACAAGCGCGACGAGTACCTGTGCGTCTGGCAGGCGATCGTCCTCGGGCTCGTCGTCGTGATCGCCGCGGTGCTCGGCGACCTCTTTGAGTCCGCGCTCAAGCGCGATCTCGAGGTCAAGGACACTGGACGGCTGCTCGGCGGTCACGGAGGCGTGCTCGATCGAGTGGACGCGCTCCTCTTTGCCGCGCCGGCCGCCTACTTCCTCGTCGTCTCGTACGGCTTCCGTTAGGAGGATTACCTCCTTACACTTGCCCGGTGAAGCGCGTCGCGCTGCTCGGGGCAACGGGGTCGATCGGTCGCCAGGCGATCGAGATCGTAGAGGCTCATCCGGACCTCGAGCTGTGCGCAGCCGCCTCAGGCTCGACGCCGCTCGACGACGTCGACGCGCCGCTGAAGGAGATCGGAGGCGATCTGACCGATCTCCTCGAGCGCGCTCAGCCCGACGTCGTCCTCAATGCCGTCGTCGGGTTCGCGGGAGTCCACGCGACGCTCTGGGCTCTCGAGCACGGCGTCGACCTTGCGCTCGCGAACAAGGAGAGCCTTGTTGCGGCCGGCGAGCTCGCGCTCGCGGCGCGCGAACGGGGTCGCGGCCGGATCCTCCCGGTGGACAGTGAGCACTCGGCGCTCTTCCAGTGCCTCGAAGGACGCGATCCGGAGCAAATCGACACGCTCGTGCTCACCGGCTCAGGTGGGCCGTTCCGCGGCCGCACCCGCGCCGGCCTCGAGGACGTGACGCCCGAGCAGGCGCTCGCACATCCAACTTGGCGCATGGGGACGAAGATCACTGTGGACTCTGCAACGCTCGCGAACAAAGGGCTCGAGGTGATCGAGGCGCATTTCCTCTTCGGCGTCGGATACGAGCGGATCGAGGTGGCGATCCAACCCACTTCGATCGTCCACTCGCTCGTCCGCTTCCGCGACGGCGCCTCCCTCGCGCATCTCGGTTACCCCGACATGCGCGTGCCGATCTCGTACGCGCTCACGTACCCGGAGCGAGCCGCGACCCCGCTGCCGCCGCTCGACCTGACCTCGCTGACTCTCGAGTTCTCGACGCCGGACACCGACACGTTCCCGATGCTCGAGCTGGCGCGCGCCGCCGGGCAGCAGGGCGGGAGCGCGCCGTGCGTCTACAACGCCGCGAACGAGGTCGCCGTCGCCGCGTTCCTCGCAGGCCGTCTCCCGTTCCTCGGCATCCCGGAGGTGGTGGGGGAGACGCTCGCCGGGACAGAGGCCGACCCGGTTCGCGACCTGGACGACCTCGTGGAAGTCGATCGGGCCGCCAGGGCGCTTGCCGAAGGAGCACTGGCGGCCGCGTGACGTGGCTCGTCGTCATCGGAGGCCTGGTCCTGCTCGTCTTCATGCACGAGCTCGGCCACTTCTCCGTGGCGCTCGCGGTCGGGATGCGGCCGCGGAGCTTCTACATCGGCTTTCCGCCCGCACTGGCCAAGGTCAAGCACAAGGGAATCGAGTACGGCATCGGCATGATCCCGCTCGGCGGTCTCGTCCGGATCCCCGGCATGCACCGGCCGGCCGGCCGCGACCTCCGGGCGTTCATCGAGCCGGCCATCCGGGAGGAGCCGAGCCTTGCGGCACCTGTCGGCGCGGTCAGGCGGGCTCTCGAGCTGGAGGACTATGCCACGGCCCGGGAGCTGTATCCAGAGCTCGAGCGCGAGGTGAACGCGGCGCATCTGTCGCCCCGTTCGCGACGTGCAGCGGAGCGCGCGCTACGCGAGGTAGAGGAGGGCACCTCGCAGGACGCGTACTGGCGGGCGGCGACCTGGAAGCGCGTCGCCGTGATCGCAGCCGGGCCGCTGGCGAACGTCGTCATCGCGTTCCTGATCCTCTTCATCGTCTTCGCCGTGGGCGGAGGGCCATCGGACAGGCCCTCGACGAAGGTGGATTCCGTCAGCGCGGGGACGCCGGCGGCGGCAGCGGACCTCCGAGCAGGTGACCGCATCGTCGCGGTCGACGGCACGCCAACCCGCACGTTCGCCGTCGTCTCGCACCTCATCAGGTCGAGCCAGGGCGGTGCGGTGACCCTCACGGTCGTTCGACACGGTCGTCGCATCTCGGTCGGACCGCAGGCGACGATCTTCCGCCAGGGGCGCTGGATCTTCGGCTTCAGCCCGGCCGCGCAGCTCGTCCCATTCTCGACGGGCAAGGCGGCCCGCTCGGCGGCGTCCGACCTGGGAAACGTCGTGACCGGCACCGCCAGCGGAATCGGTTCGCTCTTCTCGAAGCACGGTCGCAGCCAGGTCTCCGGCCCTGTCGGCATCGTCCGCGTCTCGCACGCGCAGCTGCAGGTCGGAGCCACCTGGTACTTCGAGATCCTCGCCTTCGTCAGCATGTCGCTCGCACTGCTGAACCTGCTGCCGCTGCTGCCCCTCGACGGCGGCCACATCCTCTTCTCGCTCATCGAGGGAGTCCGCCGCCGCGCGCTTGCTCGCGAGGTCTACGAGCGAGTGTCCGTAGTCGGGATCATGCTCATCGTCCTCGTCTTCGTGATCGCCTTCTCGAACGACGTTTCCGGAGGCACACCGCACTAGAGCGGCTCTTCAGCGTCCGTTGAGGGGTGCGAGTTCGCGCGAAACCACCGGGCTAGACTGACTTTCGCATGGCCAGCGAGCGGCAGATCTCGGTTGGCGGCGTCGCGATCGGCGGCGGCGCGCCTGTCGTCGTCCAGTCGATGACGACGACGAAGACGCATGACGTCCCGGCGACGACTGCCCAGATTGCCGAGCTCGTCTCGGCGGGCTGCGAGATCGTCCGCGTCGCCGTCCCGAAGACCGAGGATGCCGAGGCACTGAGCCGCATCGTCCGCTTCTCGCCGATCCCGGTCATCGCGGACATCCACTTCAACGCGTCGCTTGCCCTCAAGGCGATCGACCAGGGCGTGGCCGCGGTGCGCATCAACCCGGGCAACATCGGCGGCCCGGAGAAGGTCGAGGAGGTCGTGAAGGCGGCGAAGAAGGCGGGGATCCCGATGCGGATCGGCGCGAACTCCGGCTCGCTGCCGAAGCACCTCTTCGAGCTCGCCCACCAAGACCAGGCGGAGGCGCTGGTCGAAGCGGCGCTCGAGGAGGTCCGGCTGCTCGAGAAGCTCGACTTCCACGACTTCAAGATTTCCGTCAAGTCGAGCCATGTGCCGACGATGATCCGCGCCTACCGCATGCTCTCGGCGAAAGTGCCGTACCCGCTCCACCTGGGCGTGACCGAGGCAGGCACCGTCTACTCGGGCTCGATCAAGAGCGCGGTGGGGATGGGTGCTCTCCTCGTCGACGGGATCGGCGACACGATCCGCGTCTCGCTCTCCGCGGATCCCGTCGAGGAACCGAAGGCTGCGTACGAGATCCTCAAGGCGCTCGGTTTGCGCGAGCGCGGCCCGATGATGATCGCCTGCCCCTCGTGCGGGCGCGACAACGTCGGCGTCCACACTCTCGCCGAACAGGTGGAGGAACGGCTCGCGCAGTACCCGCAGCATTTCGAGGTCGCGGTTCTCGGCTGCGCAGTGAACGGGCCGGGAGAGAGCGGAGACGCCGATTTCGGGATCGCCGGCGGCCGCGACGTCGGCTTCATCTACGCGCACGGCCGGGTCCTGAAGAAGGTTCAGTCGGACATCCTCGTCGACGAGCTCTTCGCGGTGGTCGACAAGTGGATCGCCGACGGAATGAACCGGCCGACGCGTCTCAAGATGGCGAAGCCCGCCGCGCTCGCGATGGCGGAAGCTTCGATGATCCCGCTCGAATAGCCTAGGGCGACAACGCCGATGATTGCCCGAGCCTCACAGCTCTTCCTACCGACCTTGCGCGACGCACCCGCCGACGCGGACGCCGCGTCGCATCAGCTCCTCGTGCGCGGCGGCTTCATCCGCCAGATGGGGGCCGGCCTGTGGAGCTTCCTACCGCTCGGCTGGCGCGTGCACATGCGGCTCGAGCGAATCATCCGTGAGGAGATCGACGCGATCGGCGGGCAGGAGATGCGCTGCCCGACCCTGACGCCGGCCGAGCTCTGGGAGACGACCGGCCGGATCACCGTCCCGATCCTCTTCCACCTGAAAGACAGCGGCGGCCGCGCGTTCGTGCTCTCGTGGACCCACGAGGAGTCGATGACGTTCCTCGGGCGCGAGATCCAGTCCTACAAGGAGCTGCCGCAGGTCTGGTACCACTTCTCGACGAAGGACCGAGATGAGCCGCGGCCACGCGGCGGCCTCCTTCGCCTCCGCGAGTTCATCATGAAGGACTCGTACTCCTTCGACACGGACGAGCCTGGTCTCGACGTCTCGTTCAGGGCACATGAGAAGGCATACGCCCGGATCTTCGAGCGCTGCGGACTCGAGGCGTTCCTCGTCGAGGCGGAGTCAGGGACCATGGGCGGCAAGGAATCGCTCGGATTCCTGGCGCCGACCGGCTCGGGCGAGAACGAGCTGATGCGGTGCGAGAACGGCGACTACTTCGCCGACGCCGAGGCTGCACGCGGAACACCGCGGCCACCCGAGCTGCCTCCGCCGTTCGAAGCGCCGGAGCTCGTCGAGACGCCCGGGATCGGGACGATCGAAGAGCTCGCCGAGTTCCTCGGGATCGCGGAGTCGGCGACCTCGAAGGCACTCCCGGTCGTCGCCGGCGACCGGCTCGTCCTCGCACTCGTCCGCGGCGACGACCGGCTCAGCCCGGAGAAGCTCGAGACGCTGTTCCAGAGCGCGTTCCGGCCCGCGACCGAGGAAGAGATCCGTGACGCCTTCGGCGCGGGCGGGGGCTCGCTCGGCCCGATCGGCGTCGACGTCGAGGTGATCGCAGACGAGGCCCTCCGCGAGGGGCAGTACGTCGCGGGCGCGAACGAGGATGGCCGGCATCTCCGCGGCGTCCAGGCGGGCCGCGACTACGAGCCGACCTTCGCCGACATCCGGCAAGCGAAAGACGGCGACGCATGCCCCGAGTGCGGCGGGACGCTCCGGATCCAGACGGCGATTGAGGTCGGTCACATCTTCAAGCTGGGCACTTTCCACTCGGCTGCATTCGGGGCGACGTTTCTTGACGAGGACGGGAGGGAGAAGCCGCTGGTCATGGGCAGTTACGGGATCGGCCTCGCGCGGACGATGGCGGCGATCGTCGAGCAGTGCCACGACGAGAACGGGATCGTCTGGCCGAGAAGCGTGGCGCCGTACGATGCGCATGTCGTCGCGCTGCCGGGCGCCGAGGAGATCGCCCTCGAGGCGGCCGAGGCGCTCTCTGCGGCGGGCCTCGACGTCCTCCTCGACGACCGCGACCAGCGCGCGGGGGAGAAGTTCGCCGACGCCGATCTGATCGGCTGCCCGCTGCGCGTCACGGCAGGGAAGAAGAGCCTCGAAGACGGCAGGGTCGACGTGCGCGAGCGAGCAAGCGGCGCCGAGACGCGCAAAGATATTGCCGAGCTCGGCAAGGAGGCGTAAGCAGTGGCGAAACGGCGGCGGTTCAGCGAGGAGGGATTCGGCGAGACCGTGCAGCGGCTGATGGACGAGCTGGGGGTCACGTACCGGCAGCTCGCAGCCCGCACCGACCTCTCCGCGGGCTACCTCAACCACCTCGTCCACGGAAACCGCCCCGTTCCGTCCAACGACGTCGTCGCCACGCTTGCGAAGGCGCTCGAGGTGGAGCCCGAGCACTTTCGGGAGTACCGCCTGCGGATGATCACGGAGCGGCTCGAGGCGATGCCCGCCCTCATCGACCGCCTCTACCGCCAGTTGAGCCGCCGCGACTAGCGGAGGTCGTACCTGAGAAAGAGGTGCGAGCCGTGCGTCCGCACCGAGCGGAGCCGGCCGGCCACGCGCGTCTGAGGCACGAGCTCGACTCCTTCGACGAGGCCGAGGCGCGCGGTTGCGGCGCGGCCGGCGAGAATGGGGGAGACGGTGAGGAAGAGCTCGTCCACGAGCCGGGACGCAACCAGCGAGCCGAACATCGACGGCCCTGCTTCCGACAGGATCACGTCGCAGCCGCGCTTTCGTAGCACTGCAATGGCAGCCGCGAGGTCCACATTGTCGCCGTCATTCACCGCCACGACTTCGGCTGCTTCGGGGACGCGGGCGCGAAGCCCGGCCGCCGCTCCCACCGTCGTGAGGACGAGCGCTCCCGACTCGAGCACCGGATGGGCGGGGTCGAGCGAGGCGCCCGTGGTCACGACCGCGACCACCGGCTGCGGCGGTCGGCCACGGCGCGCCCGCAATTCCGCGAGGGCCTCCGCGGCAGGCGGATGTGCGCGGTCGATCCGCCACATCCCTTTCGGCGAGGCCAGGAGCGTCCCGGCCCCGATGACGACTGCATCGGAGCACGCGCGAACCAGGGCGAGGACGAACTTGTCCGCCTCGCTTTCGTCCCCGATCACCGCGTGCGAGCGCGGCAGCCGCGGCACGGCGACCACGCCGTCGAGCGATTCGACGAAGTTCGCGACGACGCAGGGTTCGTCGAGCCCGATGGAGCCGCCGTACAGTGCTTCGAGCTCGTCGGGGACGTCCCACCGCGGCAGGTCCTCGTCTTCGGCGAGGACCGTAAACGTCTCGATCACCGCGTCAGCGTAAGGAACTCGGCGCGCAGCGACTCGTCCTCGTCGTACAAGCCACGCCAGACCGTCGTCACGGTGAGCGAACCGTCCTCCTCGACGCCGCGCATAGCGGTGCACATGTGTGCGGCCTCGAGTTTGACAGCCACGCCGCGCGCGCCGGCGAGCTCGCGCAGGCCGTCCGCGATCTCCTCGGCGAGCCGCTCCTGCACCGTGAAGCGCCGGGCGTAAAGCCGAACGAGCCGCGTCAGCTTCGAGATCCCGAGGATCTCGTCACCCGCGACGTAACCGATGTGCGCGCGCCCGTGGAACGGCAGGGCATGGTGCTCGCAGAGCGCGTAAAAGCCGACCGGCCCCTCGACGATCTGCGCGTGGCGCCCTTCCACGCCCTCGGGACGCTCGGCCGGAAACAGCGTCCGCAGCTTCGGGTCGCCGTCGTAGCCGGCCGTCGCGTCGTAGAGCGCGCGGAGGAAGCGCCGAGGCGTGTCGCGCGTACCCGGCGTGTCGAGGTCGAGCCCGAACGCCTCGAGGATCTCGGCTGCGTTGCGCTCGAGATGCGCCCACTCCGCCGGCGTCAGGTCACGGGCCTCCTCGCTCTCGTGGGCGGGAAGCTCGAAGACGTTGCCACTCAAGCCACTTCCTCCTGTCTCCGGGGCGCACGCCGGGGAACGAGCGCGAGCGCGATTGCGCAGACCTCCGCGAGGGCGATCCACGCGAAGGCCGCGGGATGTCCGACTGCGATCAGGACCCCGAACACGGCGAGCTGCGTCGACATGCCGAGGTTCGCGAGGAGCGACACCGCGGTTGAGCCGGCGAGCACCGGCCGCCGTGCGGCGAGAGATTCCGCAAGGCGGTCCTGCGGCGAGTAGACGAGGCTGTAGATGCGGCGGAGAAACGCAGTTGCGCGTCCCTCGGTCTCCGGCTCGGCGGTCCCTCGCCGTGAGAGCCGCTCGGCGTTGAAGTTGAGGCTGAGCACGCTCGTGAGCGCGAGGAACCCAGCAAGCGCGAGTGCCGCTTGCCCCGTCGTCCAGGCGAGAGCCGCGAAGAGCGCCGCGTTGACGAGGAGGTCGACCTCCGAGTCGAGGTAGCGACCGAAGGCGCTCGTCCGATTCGTGAGTCGCGCGAGCTGGCCGTCTGCGTTGTCGAGCAGCGTCTTGAGCTGGACGAGGACGGCGGCGACGAGCAACGACCCGCGGCCAAGCTCGACTGCCGCCGCGATCCCGGCTGCGCCGGCGGAAACCACGACGAGCGGCGGCGGCATGCGCAGGCGGGCGAGCCCGAGGACGAGCGGATGTGCGAGCGGCCGGAGGATCCACTCGCACACGAGCTCGGTCCCACGGCGCGCCTTGCGCGAGCGGGCGAGGGCGGAGCTAGACAGGGAGAGCTCCCTCTCCCGCGCGGAGCAGGTCGCGGGCCGCGTCGAGCTTGTCCCAGACGTTCCAGAGCAACACACCGCGCGGCCGACCGTCCTCGACGTACGTGACGACGCCCTTGCGATACGGCTCCTGCCAGTCCTCGACCATCTCGAGCCGCGAATCGACGATCCCGACCGCCTCGTAGCCGAGGTCGAACAGGTCGGAGTAGAAAAACGGCAGATGGTGGTACGGGGTGTCTGCGCCGGCCATGTTCGCGCCGACGGCATGGCCGTGCGAGTTGGCGTGATCCTCGTGCTCGATCCGCAACGAGGTGCCCAACGCGCTGACGGGAAAGCGGGCAACGTCGCCGGCGGCGAAGACGTTCTCGTGCCCCTGCACACGCCCGTACTCGTCCACGACGATTCCGTCGTCGACCACGAGTCCCGCAGCCTCTGCGAGCTCGGTGTCGGGGATCACGCCGAGACCGGCGACGACCGCGTCGGCCTCGATCGTCTTGCCGGACTGGGTCTCGACCCGGTCGCCCGAGGCAGACGAAACCATCTCACCCGCCAGCACCTCGACGCCCTTCTCACGGTAATAGTCCGTCACGGAGGCCGAAAGGTCGGTGGGGAAGAGGCGATGACCGATCCCGGCCTCGGGGAACAGCATCGTGACGCGGCAGCCGTTCGAGACGAGGCCGGCTGCGAGCTCGGAGCCGATGAAGCCTCCGCCGATCACCGCCACGTGCGCGCCCTCGCCCGCCGCCGCGCGAACCCGGCGGTAATCGTCGAGGGTGCGGTACCAAACGACGCCCTCGGCGCCGGGAATCTGGCGCGGACGAGCGCCGGTAGCGAGCAACAGCTTCTCCCAGGAGTACTCGTCGCCGGCGTCATCCGTCGCCGTGCCCGCCGCGAGGTCGAGGGAGACGACGCGGCGCCCGGTCACGAGCTCGACGCCTTCGGCCGGGTCGCGCCAGACTTTCTCTTCCGGCGCTCCCTGCCACAAGCCCTTCGTGAGGAGCGGCCGCTTGTACGGAGGGTTGGGATCGGCGCCGACCATCGTGATCGAGCCGTCGGAGTCTTGTTCGCGGATGCCCTTCGCCGCCATGTCACCGGTCATGCCGGCGCCGACGATGAGGTACGTGGTCGTGTTCATCTCAGGCCTCTCTTCAGGAGACACGCATTCAGGAAGTGGAGTCGAGTTCGAGCAGAGCGCGCAGGCTTTCGTGCTCCTCGGCGCAGGCGGGGCAGCCGACGAGGTGGGCGCGCAAGCCGGGGACGAGCGCATCGGCGGGCGCTCCGGCGAGCTCGAGCTCCACGTAGCGGTCGAGCTGCGCGAAGCACTCTTCGCAGCCGATCTCCGGTTCGACGCTGCCGAGCAGGCGCAGAAGGGTCGGGTCGAGATCGTGTCCGGTCATTCGCTCACCTCCGGGAATCCCGCCGCGGCGACGTGCTCTCGAAGTCTCCGGCGGGCGTCGTGGAGCACTTTGTAGAGCGCGTTCCGGTTCGAGCCGAGCCGCTCTGCAAGCACGTCGATGGGCACAGCTTCGAGCACGGCCGAGACGAGCACCTGCCGCTGCCGCGGAGTGAGTGCCGTCCGGATCCCATCGCGGACGGCGTCGAGCAGAGCCGCGTTTTCGGCGTCGTCGTCCGGCCCTGGGCCGGCGTGGGCGAGACCCTCCCAGTGCTCCGGCTCGAGCGTGATTTCGCGGTCGCGCCAGGCGCGCCGCCGCACCTTCACCGACGCTTCAAGCAGCGCGAACTTGTACGCCCACGTGCGGAAGCTGCTCTCGCCGCGGAAGTCGCCGAGCCGCCGCAGCACCGAGATCGCTGCATCGCCCGCCGCCTCCTCGGCAAGCTCGTCGAGCTCGAACGCCGAAAGCTGGGGGAGAGAACCTCGCCGCCGGAACACCTCGAACCGCGCCGCGCGCAGGAGCAGGCCGTGCAGGCGCGCCACTGCTTCGTCGCGGCGGGCGCCCTGCGCCTGCAGGTCGAGATGCCACTCCTCGACCCCGGTGGGGACTGCTGCCAGTGCGCTCACATCAGGATTAGTGTCGGCCGCAGACAAGGTCTTACGTTCTACCGGCGCGCGCGTTCGCTACGCGGCGATGAGAGCCGACGTGCGCTCGGCCATTTCCCGGTCTTTCTCGGTGATTCCGCCCTCGGAATGCGTCGTCCAGCGGACGGTCACGCGGCGGTAGCGGATATCGATGTCCGGGTGGTGGTCTTCGCTCTCGGCGAGCTCCGCGAGCCGGTCGACGAAGTCGATCGCGGCGGGGAACGACGGCAGCTCGAACTCCCGCACGAGCGCGCTGTCCTGCTCCTCCCAGCTGGCCATCCGGGAAGTATTCCCTTTGCGGGACCTGCAAACGCGGCTCGAACGTACAAGACTGCGAAGGAGTGCGTGAACCAAGTGACCGGGACCTCGTACAGCGGGCGCGGCGCGGCGACCGCGAAGCCGCAGCTGCGCTGTTTCGCCGCTACTGGCGCGACGCGTGGCGTGCCGCTTTCGCCATCACCGGACGGCGTTCGCTGGCCGACGACGTCGCCGCGGACGGGTTCGAGCGCGCCTTCGCAGCCCTCGGCCGTTTCGACGAGCGACGCCCGTTCGGGCCTTGGCTGCACCGGATCGTCGCCAACCGGGCACTTGATCTCCTGCGGGCGGAGCGACGCCTCTCCGACGAGGAGCTTCCTGACACGCCCGACCTCGCACCTGTGCACGGCGCCGGAGATCGCGGCTTACTCGCAGCCGTGTCCGAGCTTTCGCTGGAGCGGCGCATGGTCGTCGTACTCCGCTACGGGGTCGGGATGACGCCGAAGCAGATCTCAGACACGCTCGATCTCCCGGTCGGCACTGTCAACTCACGTCTCGCTCGCGGTCTCGAGCAGCTGCGCGAGTCGCTGGAGGTCGAGCATGTCGAGTGAGCTAGAGCAGCGGCTCGAGGGCCTGCTCGCGGAGGCGCCCGAGCCCGACCCGGGAGCGGAGGAGGAGGCGCTGCACCGCGCGCTGCGCGCGCTCCACCCAGGTGCACCGGCACGGCGCGGGCTCCGCACCGCCGTGCTCGTGTTCGCCGCGGCCGCCGTCCTCCTAGGGATCGCGGCCGGCTCCCTCGCGGCGGCGGGCGCGCTGCACGTCAGCTTCGGCCACAAGGCGAAGCCGCGGCCGGCGACCACGCAGCTCGTCCTGCCGAAGGGAGCGAACGGCGTGGCCGCGATCATCGACGGCCGTCTCTCGGTCGTCACGACAGGCGGTTTCCGGCTGCAAGGGCTTCCCGTCACCTCAGCGGCGCTCTCGCCGCATGCGCTCTTCGTCGCGGCGGGCATCGGCCAATCGCTCGTCGCATTGAAGCCGAGCGGACGCCAGGCGTGGTCGCACCCTGCCCGCGGCACGGTCATCGCGATTGCCTGGGCGCCCTTCGGCAACCGAATCGCGTACATCGTTCGGATCGGTCATCGCTTTGCGTTGCACGTGATCTGGGGGGACGGCACGCACGACACGCCGATCGACCGACGCGTGCGGGCTGTCCGACCGTCCTGGCGGGCAGATTCGCTCGCGTTCGCCTATGTCGGTGCCGGCGGGAAGGCGATCGTCTATGACGTCGGGCACCGCAACCGGAGCATCCTCGCGGTGCGCGCGCCCGTGACCGGAGTGGCGTTCGCTCCGACGGGAGACTCCGTCGCCGTGGAACAGCTCGACGGTGTTTGGGTGCTCCACCAGAGCAGTGCAGCCAAGATCCAGGGACATGTGGACGCGTTCGGGTGGCTGAGCGGACGGCTCGCCGACGTGGTTCCGGGGCAGGGCTTCGTGCTCGTCCGGCTCTACGCCTCCAGCGGAGCGTCACGAGGATCCTTCCGCGCGCAGGGCAATGCCGTAACCGTGACGCCGAAGATCGTCGTCCTACGGAGGGGACGGAACCTGGTCGCAGGCCGTACGACGCTCCTGACCATTCCGCGCCGTTCGACGGTGCAGATGCTCGAGATCGGCTAGCGCGGCCAGAGAGAAATCGCGACGTACCGCGTCGCGGGAGCGACCTTCGTCGTCCAGAAGCGGTGCAGTGTCCCGCCCCTGAGCTCCACGACCTGCCCGGTGAAGAGGGACGACGTCACGACCTGCCCGCCGAACGTCGCGAGGTTGAACGAGCCGTACGGCATTCGGACGGTCCCGAGCCGCCGATACGTCCGCCACAGCACCGCCTCGAGCGAGGATCCGTAACCGCTCGTGAGCAGCGCCCGCGCGCCCGAGAAGGCGACTTCCTGAGGCGCCCGCGCAGCGCGAACGACCTTCACGACCTTGCCGGTCGCCGCGCTGTAGACCGTGACGTACGGCGCCCGCGCCGAGCTGATCCAGACCGTCCGGCCGTCCGGTGCGAAGCCGACGCTGTGCCCCGGGAAGCGCGGACGAAGCCGCGCAACGATGCGGGGCCGGCTCAGGTCAGAGATGTCGAGCCGGACGATCGTCGTCGCCACTTCGCTGAGGGCTATCCAGAGGCGGGTGCCGTCCGGGCTGAACGACATGTGGTGGGCGCCTACGCCGACGTACAGGCGCTGGACGATCCGCAGCCGCGCGAGGTCGATCACGGTCAGCCAAGCTGTGCCAGGCCAGCAGCGTCACGGTGCCGGTCGCCGGGCTGAGGACGACCGCAGGGCCGTGCAGCGGGGACGCGACCATGAGCGGGTCGACGAGGTGGGCTCGCCTTAGCACGTGGCCGCCATGCGGTCCGAGCGAGACGGCGATCACCTGGTTGGAGGTCTCGGCCGCGACGATCGCGACCGGGCGGCCGCTCTGCGCGGCGGCGGACGCTCCCGGGACGAGCAGCAGTAGGCCGGCCAGGCAGAGGATGCGACCCATGCCCTCGTTACGGCGCAGGCGTGTCGGGAGGTCCCGTGAGCTACGGTTGGGCCTCCCGGGGCGTGGCGCAGCCTGGTTAGCGCGTTGGTCTGGGGGACCAAAGGTCGCGAGTTCGAATCTCGCCGCCCCGACTGTGATTCCGGCATGAGGGTCTTCAGGAGCAAGGACGAGCGAGCGGCTCGGCAAGCCGATCTCGAGCAGCGTGACCGCGAACACGCCGAGCGCTTTGCCGCTGCAAGTGCCAAGGCCCGCAAAGGCCCAACGCGCTGCCCGAGCTGCCGCGCATGGCTTCCGTCGACAGCCACCTGCTGCGATTACTGCGAGAGCGTCGACCTCCCCCGCAGGGCCCCAGACGTCACGCCCGCTCCCACTGGGAGCGAGGCCCCGGACGAAGCGGCCTTCGGTTCTGCAGTAGACAGTTTTCTGCGCGGAATACCGGGCGGCTAGAAATCAGCCGGCCGCTTCGCGGGCAGCTTCCACGACCTGGTCCAGCCAGGGGCCGACCGCGAGGTCCTGGGCACCGTTCTCGCCGAACTCGCCGACCGCCCAGCCGTCGAAGCCGTACGCCTCGGCTGAGCCGCTCGCTCGCATCCCTTCGCGCACCGGCCTGATGTAGATCCCGGAGCCGCGTTCGTTCATCTGCATGAGCAGGTCGCGGAGGTGGCTGAACGTGCGCTCCTCCTCCAACGTCGCCCACAGCTCGTCGCCTGCCGGCCCGAGCGTGAAGTGGTGCTCGTCGTCCATTCGGGGCCTCCTCGATAGCGGTGAGCCAGAACCTAGCGCGCGAACACGTCAGAGGAGCAGCCGGCGACAAGCGCGCTCCGCCAGTCCTCGACACCCGCGAGCTGAGCATGGCCGACGTCGATCGAGACCTCTGGCCACGATTCGAGCCCGAGCGCGCGTCCGCCGGCGGCGGAGCCGATCGCCAGCAGGTCATCCACCGCGAACACGTCCCGTCGGCCCGATTGCCGGCGCGCGATCCCGTCGAGCTCCCGCAACTCCTCGAGCGGATCGATGCGCACGTTCGAGTCTGAGCCGATACACAGCTCGACCCCGCGGTGAAGCATGCGCTCGACGGGGAGGAACCCATCGCCGAGGTTCGCCTCCGTCGTCGGGCACGCGCACACACGCGCGCCCGCGGCTGCGAGAAGGTCGAGCTCATGGCCGTCCGCGTGCGTCGCGTGAACGATGGTCGTGCGCGGCCCGAGACAACCGCAGGCGTCGAGCAACTCGATCGGTCGCAGGGCGTGCTCGGCAAGGCATTCCTCGATCTCGCGCGGCTGCTCGTCGGCGTGGACGTGCAGCGGCAAGGCGTGCTCGGTGGCGTAACGGCCGAGCTCCTCGAGCCAGTCGCGTGGACAGGCGCGGACGGAGTGGGGGGCGATGCCGACGCGGATCCCAGCGGCGCGCAGCTCTTCGAGCTCACTCAGGTACGCGGCCACCGACTCCTGCCGGAAGCGCTCGATCCCGCCGCGCGCGTACGCGACGTGGAGAAGGACGAGCTCGATCTCCGCCTCGGCCGCAGCCTCGGCGGCCGCGCGCGCCTCCTCGAGTCCGAGGTAGTGGAACTCGCCGACCGCCGTATACCCGGCCGCGCGAAGCTCGCGGTACACGACCGCGTAGCTCGTCCGCACATGCTCCGGCGTCTGACCGCGGGCGAGCTCGAGCATCGTCTCGCGCCACGCCCAGAAGTCCTCGCCCTCGGTCCGCCCGCGCAGCGCACGCTGGAAGGCGTGGCAATGCGCGTCGACGAACCCGGGAATCCGCGGCCGCTCGGACACGCGCGAGAGGATACGGCGCGAACGCACCCGTATCCTTCGCCACATGGAAGCCCCGGCCGTGTCAGCGCCGCTCGCCCAGCTCCCGAATGCGCTCACGATCGCGAGGCTCGCCCTGATCCCGGTCTTCGTCGTGCTGATGGTGCGCGCCGGCCACCGGCCGAGCTGGCCGGCGGGGGTCGTGTTCGGCATCGCCGGGATCACCGATCAGGTGGACGGGTTCCTCGCGCGTCGCTGGCGCGTGCAGTCGCACTTCGGAAAGCTCGCAGACCCGCTCGCCGACCGGTTGATGATCGACGCAGCGGTGATCCTCCTCTTTGCCTACGACCGTCTGCCGTGGGCCGGGCTGGTGGTCATCCTCGGCCGAGACCTGATCCTGCTCGCCGGCTCCGCACTCCTTGCGCCGCGCGGGCTCGAGATCGACGTCAACGTCCTCGGCAAGGCCGCCACCTGGGTGCTGTACGCGGCCGTCTTCTTCCGCATCGTCACGCACAAGACGGCGGACTGGCCTCTCGCCATCTTCTGGACGGGCATCGCACTCGCCCTCGTCGCGGGCGTGTTCTACATCGTCACAGCGTGGAGAGAAGTGCGCCGATGAAGGCCGTCGTCATGGCCGGGGGAGAGGGCACCCGGCTCCGTCCGCTCACCTCGAATCAGCCGAAGCCGATGGTGCCGATCGTCGGCAAGCCGTGCATGGAGCACATCGTCGAGCTCCTCAAGCGGCACGGCTTCGAGGACGTGATCGTCACCGTCGCCTTCCTTCCACAGGCGATCCGAACCTACTTCGGCAGCGGCGAGACGCTCGGCGTCGACATCGGCTACTCGGTCGAGGAGTCGCCGCTCGGCACCGCCGGCTCCGTGAGGCGTGCCGCCGGCCGGCTCGACGACACGTTCCTCGTCATCTCGGGCGACGCGCTCTGCGACGTCGACCTGACTCGGCTCGTCGCTGCGCACCGCGAGAAGGGGGCCTCGGTGACGATCGGCCTCAAGTCCGTCGACAACCCGCTCGAGTTCGGCATCGTCGTCACCGACGATGACCACCGCGTTGAACGCTTCCTCGAGAAACCGTCGTGGGGCCAGGTCTTCTCCGACACGATCAACACCGGCATCTACGTGCTCGAGCCGGAGGTGCTGAAGCACATCCCGGACGACCGGCCGTATGACTTCTCGAAGGAGCTCTTCCCGCTCCTGCTCGAGATGGGACGGCCGATCTACGGCCACGTGTTCGACGGCTACTGGCAGGACATCGGCAACCTCGACCAGTACCGGCAGGCGAACTTCGACGCGCTCGAAGAGCGCGTGCAGCTCGACATCACCGGAATCCGCATCCGCGGTAACGTCTGGCTGGGGGACGGGGTGGACCTCGACGACCTCGACGCGATCGAGGGGCCGGCGTACCTCGGCAACTACTGCCGCATCGCGCGCGGCGCGCACGTCGGCCCGAACACGGTGCTCTCGACGAGCGTGACCGTTCGCGAGCGGGGCCGCGTCGTCCGCTCGATCGTCGACACCTCCACCTACATCGGCCGGAGCACCGACGTTGTCGGCGCGATCATCGGCCGGAGCTGCGACCTGCGCGCACACGTGCGCGTGCACGAGGGCGTCGCGATCGGCGACGAGGTGACCGTCGGCGCCGAGAGCGTGATCCTGCCCGGCGTCCGGATCTATCCGTACAAGGAGGTCGAGACCGGATCGCAGCTGCACGAAAGCCTGATCTGGGAGTCGCGCGGGACGACGCGCGTCTTCGGCAAGCAGGGCGTGGCCGGGATGGTCAACGTCGACCTCACACCGGACGTCGCCGTCAGACTTGCCGCCGCGCTCGGGACGGCGCTGAAGCGAGGCGCGCGTGTCGTCGCCAGCCGCGAAAGCGAGCGGGCGTGCCGGATGATCAAGCGGGCAATGATCTCCGGGATCTCGTCGACCGGCGTCCACGTCGCCGATCTCCGTGTCAGCCCAGCCGCCGTCGCCCGCCACCTCGTGAAGTCTGAGGCGCACGACGCGGGCTTCCACGTCGGCATCAGCCCGAACGACCCGGAAGTGATCCGCATCCAGTTCTTCGAGCCGCCCGGCATCGAGATGAGCGCAGCAATGCAGAAGGAGGTCGAGAAGCACTTCACGCGAGGCGAGTTCCGGCGCGTCGCCGCCACCGAGGTCGGAGGCATCTCGTATCCGGCGCGTGTGCGCGAGACGTACGCCGCCGACCTACTCTCGACGATCGACGCGCAATCCGTGCGCGACCGCCGTTTCCGGATCGTCGTCGACTATGGCTTCTCCGGGGCCTCGTACGTGCTCCCGCTCGTGCTCGGCCCGCTCGGCGTCGAGATCGTCTCAGCCCACGCCTTCACCGGCGAAGGGCCCGACGACGCCGATGCCGCCCCGGGCCTGGCAGCCTCGATCGGCCAGACGAAGCGGCTCGTGCCGGTGGTCGGTGCCCACCTCGGCGCCGTCTTCGACCGGTCGGCCGAGCGGCTCCATCTCGTCGACGAGCAGGCGCACGAAGTGCCGGTGGAGCAGGCGCTGCTCCTCTTCCTCCGCCTGCTCGGCTCGAACGGGCGCCACGGGAAGCTCGCGTTTCCGGTCACGGTGACGAGCCAGGTCGAACGGCTCGTGGCCGGTTCGCAGCTCGAGGTCGTTCGAACGCCGACGTCCCTGCCCGAGCTGACGCGCGCGGCCGCCGAAGGAGACGTCGTCTTCGCCGGAGCGGTGGGAGGCGGGTACGTCTTCCCCGAGTTCCTCCCGGGATATGACGCGGTCGCGAGCCTCGCGAAGCTGCTCGAGCTGCTGGCGCCGGTCGACCGACCGCTGTCGGAGCTCGTCGCCGAGCTGCCGCAGCCGACGCTCGTCCACCACCAGGTGCCGTGCCCGTGGGCGCTGAAAGGGCTCGTGATGCGTGTCCTCAACGAGCGCCTCGCAGGGCGCGACGTCGACCTCACCGACGGGATCAAGATCTTCGACGAGCGCGGCTGGGCGCAGGTACTGCCCGATCCGGACGAGCCGCTCATCCATCTCTATGCCGAAGGCGAGACGCGCGAGGCCTCCGAGGAGCTCGCACGGGAGCTGAGGAGTCTCGTCGACGAGATCGAACAGGGTGAAGCGGCCGCAACGCGTACGTAGCGGTTCTTTACGTTGGCCGAACGCAAAGGCTAAAGTTCAGCTTCACCCTCGGTCGAGGGCGCCTATAACCCGTAGAAAGGGCACGATGGAACCGCTGCCGGATCTTGCGACGCTATCCGACGAGGACCTCAAGAAACTCATCGACGAACTCGCCCTGGAGGAGAACGAGGTCTCGTACCGCCGCCGAATCCTCCACGGGAAGATCGACATCCTGCGGGCCGAGCTCGTCGCTCGGTTGAAGGCGACGGAAGGGAAGAGCGTCCTCGATGCGGTCGACGTCGAGTCGCTGACCGAGATTCTCGCGGGCAAGGCGGCACCGCCCGCCTGATGGCGCACGTCTACTGCCCCGAGTGCGGGTACAACAACCCGGAGTCCGCGCACTTCTGCGCGAAGTGCGGCGCGGCGCTCGTCGTGCCCGAGGAAGGCGAGTCGACGGAGGCGTTCACGGCTCCGGAGGTGCCGGAGCTCGACCCGATCGAGGATCTTGGTGTGAGCGGTGCCGCGCTGATCGTCCGCTCCGGCGGCGGCCGCTCAGGCGAGTCGTTCGTGCTCGACACGAGCCCCACCACGATCGGCCGCTCCCCCGAGTGCGCCATCTTCCTCGACGACGTCACCGTGTCGCGCAAGCACGCGGTCTTCGCCAAGGACGGCGAGCGTTGGCGGCTCGAGGACCAGGGAAGCCTGAACGGGACGTTCCTCAACCGCGAACGAGTCGAGACCGCGGAGCTCTCGGACGGCGACGAGCTCCAGATCGGCAAGTACCGGCTCACGTTCCTCCAGCGCTGATGTCGACTGCCGAGGCACCGTCGCGCGCGCGGCTCCTGACCATCGGGACCGTCTGCAACCGGCTCAAGGACGAGTTCCCTGAGGTCTCGATCTCGAAGATCCGCTACCTCGAAGACCAGGGGCTCCTGAACCCCCGCCGGACCCAGGGCGGCTACCGCCTCTTCTCCGAGGACGACGTCGAGCGTCTGGAGACGATTCTCCGCCTACAGCGCGACGAGTTCCTGCCGCTCCGCGTGATCAGGCAGGTGCTCGAGGCCGGCGCGGGCAAGCAACGCCGGCGGCGGCGCGGCCTGGTAGAAGCGGGGGAGGAGGACCTTGACCTCGAGGAGCTCTGCGACCGGGCGGGAATCACGGTCGAGCAGGCGCGCCGCCTCGAGGAGTTCGGCCTGCTCGAGTCGCGTATCGACGAGGGCCAGCGGATCTACGCTGAGAGCGAGGCGGATATCGCCGCGGCCTGCGAGGCCCTTTCGAGGTTCGGGATCGACGCGCGCAACCTACGCGCCTTCCGCACGGCAGCCGACCGAGAGGGCGGCCTGCTCGAGGCGGTGATCGCGCCGGCCCTGCGCTCGCGGAACGCCGAGCGGCGGCAGGAAGCACTCGGCGATCTCCAGCGGCTCGCGCAGAGCGCCGAAGAGCTCGCGGACCTGCTGTTGCGCCGCAACGTCCGCCGCCTGGTCGATTAGCCTCCGACCCGTGGCGGGGATCGATCTCACGACACGTGTCCGCGAGGTCCCGGACTTTCCGGAACCCGGCGTCGGCTTCAAGGACATCTCGCCGCTGCTGCTCGACGCGAAGGCGCTACGACAGGCTGTCGGCGAACTTGCCGCCTGGACGAGTGAGCGCCGGGCCGATCTCGTTCTCGGCGCGGAGGCTCGCGGCTTCTGGCTCGGGGCGGCCGTCGCCGTCGAAGCAGGCTGCGGCTTCGTCGCTGCGCGGCGGCCCGGAAAGCTGCCTCCCGACACGGTCTCGGCGACATACGCGCTCGAGTACGGCAAGAACACGCTCGAGGTTGCGGCCGACGCAATCGCAGGCGGAGCCAGGGTCGTCATCCACGACGACGTGCTCGCAACGGGCGGCACCGTAGAGGCGATCGCCGGGCTCGTCGAAGGGCTCGGCGGCTCCGTGGTGGGCGTCAACTTCGTGATCGAGCTCTCCTTCCTGGGCGGCCGCGAGCGGCTGGCGAAGTACGACCTCTTCTCGCTCATCACGTACTGAGGGGCTAAGGAACCGCGCCAAATCGTCCGACGTTGCCTCTACAACGTCGCCCATGTATGACCCACTCACGAGCCGGTACGCCTTTGCCTGCCCCGTGCAGGGTGAGACGCACGTGCCACTCTCAGCCTTCCGCAGCATCGAACAGCTTCCCGGCGCTGCGCACCCGGCGGTCTTTCGCGTCAGGTTCGGCTGCGGCTGCGGGGCGGAGCACGACGGCCTCCTCACGCACGAGGATCTCGACTGGGCGCCACTCGGGCTCGACGCGGGCGAGTTCCTGAACCTGATGACCGACAGGCTCGAGCCGGTCGGTGGAGAGCTGGGCGAGCTCGCCGCAGTGCGGATCAGGCGAGGGGAGTGGCCGTGGAGCTTCTTCTGTTATCCCGAGGAGCGGCCGCGACCCGTCTTCCCGTCCTCGTTCACGCTCCTCACCGCAACGGACGGAACGGTGGGGCTCGCCGTCCGCTGCCCGAGCTGCCGCCGCCTATCGCTGAACCTCGTCTCGCACACGCACGTCGACGTGCCGTTCCACAACGACCGTGAGGTGGGGGTGGTGGAACACCTGTTCGCCGACGATGCGCCCGCGACGCTCGAAGAGTTCAGGGCGGAACTGTGGTCGACCTCGTTCGACGCGCGCAGGCTGGCTCTCGAGTAGTCCAACACGCACCTCGAAGCGCGGCTCAACCGTTTCACCACGTCACGAAACGGAACGAGGTGAAGAGAATGCGCAGCTACGGCATGTACGACGCGTCGCGGGGACTGACGCTTGCTCTCGCAGCGGCGCTCGCGGGACTCGCCCTCTGGGGCGCAAGCGAAGTCGGAACCCAGACGACAGGACGCTTCTGGGTCGCGATGGCGATCGTGGCGGCCGCCGGGCTCGTGATGGCCCTGGCGAACCATGTGGGAACATGGACTAAGGGCCTCAGAATGCGGGTCTCGCCGAGCACCTTCGTGCTCGCGTTCCTGCCGGTGCTCGTCTGCGTCGGCTGGATTCTGCTTGCGACCCAGCCCGGCTCCGGCTGGCAGGAGGGGAGACTCGATCACTGGAGCAACTCGATCGGGATCATGGGTCTCGTGAAGTCGGTCGCACTCTGGCACGGCGTGCTCGCGTTCGGCCTCGGGCTCGTCCTGGGCCAATGCTTCGACGGCGTACCTGCACCCGCCGCCGAGGAGGCTCCGGCGTACGCCGGAGCGGCACCCGCCGCGGGTCGCCCGCCGGCCGATGAACCCGTCACTGCCGAGCGCCGCTGGACGACAGCCCGGCGTGGACCGGCCACGCCGCCGCCCGAGGAGGCGCCGGCAACTGAGGAGCCAACCCGTATGCGGAGGCGAATGCCGACACGCTGAATGAACGGCAGAATTCCGCGGCCGCCTCTGCTTCGACGGCTCACGGCGGTCGCGGATCCCTGCGGGGAGGGATCACGCTAAAGGGGTAGGTCCTCCGATAAGGAGTACTGAGATGAGCGTCGTGCCGTCGGCAATTGCCCACCGGGGGGTGCGGCTTCTAGCTCGACACCTCGAGAGCTTCGACCCCGAGGCGGTTTCGGCACGCGAGCGCCTGGAGGAGGAGCTCGGTCCCGAGCTCGCGCGCAAGCTCGTCTTCGCACTCGCCCCGCGGAGGCCCGCAAGAGCGGCGTAGGCGAAAGCCCTAGGAGCGCCGTCGGCGCACCGGTGTCTCTTCACCACGGAGACGCACGAGCAGCCAGATTCCTGCGAAGCACACAAGCGCAAGCACGATCGCCGTCGCGCCGCTCGCACCTACCGCGAGGAGACCGAAGTAGATGTATGTCCCGAGCGCGACAGCCCAGACGAGGGCGATCACTCCCTGGTCGATGCTCGGAGGACGCGGCGGAATCTGCATCGCGGCGATCGTAGTCGAGACGGAGACCGCGCGCGGCAGGGTGGGAGGGACCAAAAAAATTCGCCGAGCCGGTCGCGGTTTCGTCCACAGCGCCGGTCGACTTTCCGTTTCGGCCCTTGCGAGCCGCTCCGTACGACCTCCCGGTGCTGCTTCGTCCTACTCCCGCGCCGTGCTCGGCGCAAGAGGGAATGTATGGCCTCTCGGGACATGCCGCAAGGGTGCGGTGAAACGAAAATGCCGCAATTTGCGAACGTTGAATAATCAACATTTCCACAGCCCTCTGTGCATCCTGTGGATAAGTGGGGAAGGAGAGCAGCGGCTGAGATTGCTCTCCTGTTACTTGACATAACACCGCTTATCGTGCATTGGACTTGATCCGCGAGGGCCCGGCGTGTTTGGGTAGGTTCCGCACGCGGGAGGAACGTCCAGGGAGCGCCTAGCTGAGGGGGACGCAGTGACGACGGTCGAGATCGAGTCGATCCTCGCGAGTGAGGAGCTCATGACGCTGCTCGAAGCGTCTGAGTCGAGCGGGCAGCTACGGCAGGCGGAGCTTGTCGAGGTGCTCGAACCGCTCGAGCTCGATCCGCTCGAGACCGAGGCGGTGTACCAGGAGCTCGACCGCCGTGGCATCGAGCTGCTGGCCGAGCCGGAACGGGAAGCCGTCGAGCCCGAACCCGAACCTGAGCCGGCGCCGGAGAAGGCGCCCCCGATGTTCGCGCAGCCTCTCGAGACGACGACCGACGCACTGCAGCTCTTCCTGCGCGAAGCGGGCCGGCATCAGCTGCTCACGGCAGCACAGGAGGTCGAGCTGGCGAAGCGCATCGAGCGAGGCGACATGAGCGCAAAGCAGCGGATGATCCAGTCGAACCTCCGCCTCGTCGTCTCGATCGCGAAGAACTACCGCAACCAGGGTCTCCCCTTCCTCGATCTGATCCAGGAAGGCACCCTCGGCCTCATCCGTGCCGTCGAGAAGTTCGACTGGCGCCGGGGCTTCAAGTTCTCGACCTATGCGACCTGGTGGATCAGACAGGCGGTCGCGCGTGCGCTCGCCGACAAGGCCCGGACAATCCGCATGCCCGTCCACATCGTCGAGCGGATGCAGAAGATGAATCGAGCCGAGCGAACCCTCTGGATGGAGCTCGGCCGGGAGCCGACTCTCGAGGAGATCGCCGTTGAGGCCTCACTGCCGATCGAGCAGGCGCGAGAGGTCAAGGCGGCTGCGCGGGCGTCCGCAAGTCTCGACCAGCCGGTCGGTGATCAGGAGGACGCCGTCTTCGGCGACTTCGTCGCGGGCGACGAGCCGCTGCCGGAGGAGCGCGTCGAGGGCGCGCTGCGCAGCCAGGCCCTCGCGATCGCTCTCCAAGCGCTCGGGGAGCGCGAGCGGCAGGTGCTCGTCCTCCGCTACGGGCTCGTCGACGAGGAGCCCAAGACCCTCGAGGAGATCGGCAAGCGGCTCGGGCTCACCCGTGAGCGCGTAAGGCAAATAGAGCTGGACTCCCTCAGGCGACTCGCAAACCTCCGCGAGATGCAGATGGTCGCCGCTCCGTAACGCTACTCAGAGCGGAGATAGTGCTCGAGCCCGGGAGCGGCCAACCGCAGCTCGCGTAGGGCGCGCGTTTCGAGCTGGCGGACCCGCTCCCGCGTGATGCCGAGCTGCGAGCCCACCTCTTCGAGCGTCTGCGGAGCCGATCCATCGAGACCGAAGCGGAGCGAGAGCACGCGGCGCATACGGGGATTCAGCTGCTCGAGCGCTCCTGCGAGCTCTCTCCCTCGAGCCTGCTCGGCCGACTGCTCGTGGGGTGCAAGCGAGTTGACATCCTCGATGAGGTCGCCGTACAGGCTCTCCCCGTCCCCCACCGGCGTCTCGAGGCTGACCGGATTCTCGACAAGCTCGAGCAGCTCGCGCACGCGCTCCTCGGACTGCTGGGCCTCGCGGGCAAGCTCAACGAGCGTCGGCTCGCGGTTGAGCTTCTGCGCGAGCTGCCGGCGGGCACGCAGTAGGCGCCGCACCTGGTCGGCGACGTGCACCGGCAGGCGGATCGTCCTTCCCTGGTCGGCGAGCGCCCGCGTGATCGCTTGCCGGATCCACCATGTCGCGTAGGTCGAGAGCTTGTAGCCGAGCCGGTAGTCGAACTTCTCTACCGCGCGAATGAGACCGAGATTCCCCTCCTGGATCAGGTCGAGCAGGGGAACGTTGGCCTTCGTGTAGTTGCGCGTGATGGCCATCACGAGCCGCAGGTTCGACTCGATCAGGCGCCGTTTCGCCTCCTCGTCACCCTCGTCCTTCCGGCGGGCGAGCTCACGCTCCTCTTCGCGCGTGAGCAGCGGGCCGCCACCGATCTGGCGCACGTAGAGCTTGAGAGGATCCTGCGCCGGTGCGTGCTCGGCGCGAAGGTCCTCAGCCGCAAACGAAGACTCCATCGCAGCGTGTATCGGCGCCATCCGAGGTTGCCTTTAGAAAGCCCTAACCGACTTGACCTACGGTGGCAGGGAACGGATACCGATATGGAGAAATGCTTCGCCAGGACGTAAATGTGCGGAATCGCCGGATATAGCCTCTCGCAGCGGAGCGGGATCGACCGCACGCTTGCGGCGCAGGCGCTCCTTGCGGGGATCGCCGACCGCGGAGCGGATGCAGTCGGCTATGCCTACCGCGGCCATTCCGACCGGTATCCGGTTGTCACGAAGCAGCGCACGCCTGCGAGGCAGCTACTCGATCGGATCACCGTGCCGGCACACGCGACCGAAGTTCTCGTCCACGTGCGCGACTACACGAAGGGCCATCCGTCGATCCCGGCCAACAACCACCCGGTGCGCCACGGCCCGGTCGTCGGTATCCACAACGGGATCATCCTCAACGACGACGAGCTGCTCGCCCCCTACTCGTGCGCACGCGCCGAGCCCCGGATGACCGTCGACTCCGAGGCGATCTTCGCGCTCGCCGCACACTCCCGGAACGAGCCGCGCGCGCTCGAGGCGCTCGCGGGCTCGATGGCCGCCGGCTGGCTCGACCAGCGGGAGCCTGGAACACTCTTCGCCGCGCACGGTGTCGGCCGCCCGCTGTGGCTCGGCCGCGGCCGCGACGAGGTCTTCTTCGCGTCGAACCGCGCCGCCCTCGAGGTCGCCGCCGAGTACACCGGTGTGAGGCTCCGCATCACCGAGGTTCGCGACGGAACGTTCCTCGCCCTGCGCGCGGGCCGCGTCGCACGCACCGCTCGGTTCCGCCCCGATCGGAGCTACGTGGAGGAAACGGCGCTACCCGCCGTCCGCGCTCCCGGGGAGAGCGCGCATTGCCTCGAGCGCCTCGCTGCGATCGCAGCGACCGGCTAGGTCACTTCAGCAGCGTCCCATCACTCGCGACATCTCGCCCTTGCTCCGCGAGCCGCTGCCGAACGAGGAACTGGAACGTCGACCACGCGCCGCGGCGCGCGTCGAACATCCGATAGACCTGCCACTCCGTCAGGAGAGCATCGTCCTGGCGCCGAGCCTCGCCCCAGTCGGCGAACTTCGGTAGACGCCCGATTTGCTCGGCCAGGACAACGCCTTGGTCGACGGCCCGTTCGAGCCTCTCCTCCCCCACCGGCACGTCGAATCCGGCCTCACGGAGCGCGTTCGTGAGAGATCCGAACGTGTGCCAGTAGAGCGACTTCGAGGGCATTCGTCCCTTGCGCTCGTCGATGTCGCGCGCCGTCGGCGGCCGGCCGAGCTCGTCGCCGACGATGCGCAGAAGGCCGAGCAGCTCCTCGCGCGTCGCGAAGCGGCGCGGGACGAGACCGGCGGCACGCTTCGCCGCGTTCCACGAACCGAAGTGCTCGATTACCGTCTGCGGATGCACCGCGGTCGCGGTGTCGGCTGCGAACTCCCGCATCGTGGGCGAGCGGCCGAGCCGTTCTGCGCACGCGACGATCTCGCCCACGATCTGCTCGTCCGTGTACCGCTTGCGGATACCGGCCTGGAACTTCGCGAGCTCCCGCGGATCGATCGAGGCGAGCGCCCGGTAGCGGGGCTTCTCAGCCATGTCAATAAGTGTAGAGCAGGTTGAGGAATCCGCAAGTAGTCCCGTGCAGGCATGACTTGACTAGGCTCGCCGGATGCGCCCCCGCCCCCCACTCGCGCTCGAGATCGCGCTTGCACGCGGCGTTGCGGCGCTCTCGCGAAGAGTCGGAGTTGGTGGCGGCACCACGATCCCGGGGAAACTCCTCGCCGAGCTCGACCGTGGCGCTATCGACCGCCTCGCCGCGCGACTCCCAAACGGGACCGCCGTCGTCTCGGCGACGAACGGCAAGACGACTGCGACCGCGATGACGGCCGAGATCCTCCGGCCGCGGCACAAACTCGCCCACAACGCGGCGGGAGCGAATCTCGTTTCCGGTGTCGCCTCGGCGCTGCTCAGCTCCGGCGACGCGGACTTGGGCCTGTTCGAGGTGGACGAGGCGGCTCTCCCGGAGCTCGTGCGACGTCTGCGCCCGCGAGCGCTTTGCCTCGGGAACCTCTTCCGCGACCAGCTCGACCGTTACGGCGAGCTCGAGCTCGTCGCCGAGCGCTGGCGCGGTGCAGTAGCCGATCTGCCAGAGGACGCGAAGCTGGTCTACAACGCAGACGACCCGCAACTCGCGGCCGTGAGCGAGGCCCATCCCGGCAGCATTTCGTTCGGGCTCGACGATCCGCTCGTTGCCCGACCCTCGCTCCAGCATGCCGCCGACTCGAAGTACTGCGTCCGCTGCGGCACGCCGTACGTATACGCCGCGGCGTATGTCGGCCACCTCGGCGACTACCGCTGCCCTCGCGGCGACCACGCCCGGCCGCCGCTCGACGTGGCAGCACGGGACATCGTGATCAGGGGACTCGAGCGAGCGTCGTTCCGGCTCGACACGCCGGAGGGATCTCGTTCCGTCGAGCTCGCGCTTCCCGGCCTCTACAACGTCTACAACGCTGTCGCGGCCGCGACGCTCGCGTGGTCGCTCGGCGCGAAGCTCGACGAGATTGCCACGGGCCTCGGGCGCTTCTCCGCGGCGTTCGGCCGCTTCGAGCGCGTCGCCGTCGCAGACAAACGCGTCCTGTTGCTCCTGATCAAGAATCCCGCAGGCGCCAACGAGGCCATCCGCACGCTCGTCGACGGGGGTGCGCCGCAGGTGCTCGCCGTCGCTCTCAACGACGAGATCGCGGACGGCCGCGACGTCTCGTGGATCTGGGACGTCGACTTCGAGCCGTTGCTGCCGAGTCTCGAGACGCTCGTCGCGAGCGGCGGCCGCGCTGCCGAGCTCGCGCTCCGCTTCCGCTACGGCGGCCTCAGCGACGAGGCAATCGAGCTCGAGCCCGACGTGGGAAACGCGCTCGACCGGGGGCTCGAGCTCACACCGGACGGCGGCGAGCTCGTGGTCCTCCCCACGTACACCGCCATGCTCGGGCTGCAACGGATCCTCGCCTCACGCGGGCTCGCAAAGCCGTACTGGGAGCGCTCCGGATGACCGCGATCCGCGTCGGCCACCTCTATCCGGACTACCTCAACATCTACGCCGACCGCGGCAACATCGCCGTGCTCACTCGGCGCGCGGCGTGGCGCGGGCACGAGGTGGTTGTGACCGCGCTCGGCATGCGCGACGCGGTCGTACGGGGCGACCACGACCTCTACTACGTCGGCGGCGGACAGGACCGCGAGCAGCTGCTCGTCGCGGAGGACCTTTTTGGGAAGGCCGGAGCGCTGCACGAGGCGGTCGCCGGAGGCGCCGCACTACTCGCGGTCTGCGGCGGCTACCAGCTCCTCGGCCGCGGCTACCGCGGCTTTCACGGCGACGACATGCCCGGCATCGGCCTTCTTCCCCTCGACACCGTCGCGGGCGAGCGGCGCATGATCGGTGACGTGCTGCTCGAGTGCGAGCTCGAGCCCGGAGAGAAGCGGACGCTCGCCGGCTTCGAGAACCACGCGGGCCGCACGCGCCTCGATCCCGGCGCGGACCCGCTTGGCCGGGTCCTCGCGGGCTTCGGGAACGACGGCGAAAGCGGTTTCGAGGGCTGCCGCGCCGGCCGGGTGATCGGCACCTACCTCCACGGGCCCCTGCTGCCGCGGAACCCGTGGCTCGCGGACTGGCTGCTCGAGCAGGCGCTCGCACACCGCCTGGGCGGCGACGACCCGCCGCGCCTCGAACCGCTGCCCGACAACCTCGAGCGACGCGCCCACGAGGTCTCCGCCACCCGCGCGCGCACGCGCGGCGGGCGGTTCAGCTAGCCGGCCTGCGCGAGCTTCAGCACCTTTTCGACTGCGACGCGAAGTGCCTCAGGCACATCGCCGTTGCCGCGATAGCGCTGCCATGCCTTCTGCGGCTTCCGGCCACGGTTGCTCGCCTTGAGCCCCGACACCGTCTCGAAGTCCGGCGTGAGGACGACGGTGCGCCGACTGCCGGCAACCTCGCGGATCTGTCGATTGACGGTGCGCTCCGACTCGACAGGCGAGACACCACGCGGCGCGTCGCGGTCGTGGACGACGACGTAGGGGACGCTGCACGCGTTGCAGATGCGCGCGAAGAGGGGCATGTTCCCCTTGCCGCCGCACTCGAAGACGAGGATCCCCTCCTTGTCGGGATCGACCCCGAGCGCGTCGAAGACGAGCGGAAACGTCAGCTTCTCCGTCCGTCCTTCGACGAGAACTGCGCAGCGCGCGAGGAAGAGCTCCGCACGATCACTGTCGAACTCCGAGAGCGCGCGGAACATCTCCGCCTCGGCCAGCGGCTGAGGCTGGAAGAGCGAGGTCCCCCCCGTCGGCGTATGGCGCACGAGGGCGAGCTCCTCGAGCTTGTCGACGCTGAGGAAGACCGGTGCGTGCGTGGAGTAGAGGATCTGGTTTCCCGCCTGCGCGAGCGCCCGCAGTAGGCCGTAGAGCTGGCGCTGCCCGTGCGGACTGAGGTAGAGCTCCGGCTCCTCGATGAGGAGGACGAAGTGGCGGAGATTCGAGGCGAGGAGCCGCTCCATGCCGGCGACGAGGGCAAGTCCGCCGTCCGCTGCGGCCCAGTGATGGTCGACGGCGGGCGGCTGGAACAGCTCGGCGACTTCGGCCGCCCCGCGTCCGGTGGCCGGGGCGACGAGCGTCCGGGAGCGGAGGTTCGCCGGCAGGAAGAGCACCGGCGGCGCTCCGGCCCGGTTCAGGTTCAGTGTGTCGGGCGGCCGGGCGTCGAGGAAGATCGTCCCCTTCGCAACGCCCGCTTCGAGGTGGATTCGGCCACCTACGCCGTCGCGCGCAACGTCGTCGATCGTGGGCGGCGGGGCCGCCGCTTCGAGCAGCGTCCAGATGGCCGTCAGGACGGTCGACTTACCGCTCGACGCCTCCCCGACGAGCGCACAGACCGATCCCGGCGAAAGCTCGAGCTCGCGGGCCGCCCGATAGCCCTGGATCGAGACGCGTCTGAGCGGCGGCGACGCGCTCACGGGGCCCACAGAGCACCGAGATACACGGCCGGGTCGCCCGGCTCCCAGCGTCCGAGAAAACGCTGGAGCGGTGGGTGCAGGACGATGCTGTCCAGCTCACCCGGCTCGAAGAGGCGATGGCCGCGCACGGCCGCGTCGGTCGAGGTGACCTTCTCGAGCGAACGCCCGGAGAGGTCGGCGGCGAAGATGATGTGCACCACGTGCTTGCCGACGAAGGCCCGCTTCGGCGCGATCGAGTCGACCACCGCAACCGGGCCCTCGAAGGTGAGGTCGTCGCCGATCGCCACCTCCTCGGCAAGCTCCCGGCGCAGCGCCTCGACGAGGCTTTCCCCGCTGTTGACGCCGCCGCCGGGCAGGAGCCAGTACTCACGCCCCGACTTCTCGTGCCGGCACAGGAGAACGCGGCCCTCCCAGCGCAGGACGGCAGAGACCCGGATGCGCGGCTCGAGCGGCATCAGTGAGCCGAGCTGCCGAAGCCCCGCTCGCCACGATCGCTTGCCGGAAGCTCGGGAACCTCCTTGGGCTCGGTCAGGACCACCGGGATCACCACGAGCTGCGCGATCCGCATCCCCGGCTCGACGACGAACGCCTCGGCTCGGTCCGTGTTGAGAAGTACGACCTTGAGCTCGCCGCGATAGCCGGCGTCGACGAGGCCGGGCGAGTTGAGCACGGCGATGCCGTGACGGGCCGCGAGCCCGGAGCGCGGCTGGACGAAGCCTGCATGACCGTCCGGGATCGCCACGGCCAACCCGGTGCCCACTGCGGCGCGCTCACCGGGCCCGAGCTCGACGCGCTCGCCGGCGGCGAGATCAAGGCCCGCATCGCCCTCGTAGGCGCGTGTCGGCAACGTGGCCCCGTCGTGCAGGCGCTTCACCGGCAGCTCTGTCATGCGCCTTTCCGGCGCCGCTCCGCCGGAGCGGCCTCGGCGACGAGGTACGGCGCGAAGCGCCGCAGCTCGCGCCGCGGAAGCCGAGCAACGACAAGGACGCCCTCCGACGTGTCCTCCCGCTCGTCGATCGGCGCGCCGAGTGCGTAGAGCTCGTTGAGACGTCCCCCCTCGTCGTACGGCAGCAGAAGGCGCACGCGCTCGAACCGCTCGCCGAAGCGCTCTGCGATACGCGCTCGCAGCTCCTCGAGCCCTTCGCCCGAGAGTGCCGAGATCTGGCACGCGTCCGGATAGCGGTTCACGAGCCGGCGGCGGCCCAACGCGTCCACCGCGTCGATCTTGTTGACGACAAGCTCGACCGGGAGCTCGTTCGCGCCGATCTCGCGCAGGACTGCGTCCACGGCTGCGATCTGTTCGACGAGCTCTTGCTCGCCGGCTGATCCGTCGACCACGTGGAGGACGAGATCGGCGACGAGCGTCTCCTCCAGCGTCGCTGCGAAGCCCTCGACGAGCTGGTGTGGCAGGCGGCGGACGAAGCCGACTGTGTCGGTCACGAGGTAGCGCCGTCCCTCGTGCTCGAAGCCGCGCGTGGTGGGATCGAGCGTCTCGAACAACCGGTCGCGAACGGAGACACCCGCCTCGGTGAGGGCGTTGAGGAGCGTCGACTTGCCGGCGTTCGTGTAACCGGCGAGCGCCACCGTCGGTGTCTCCGTCCGCCGCCGTTCCTTGCGCCGGATGTCGCGCTGCCGGCTGAGCTTGCGCAGCCGTTCGCGAAGGAGTGTGATGCGCCGCCGCGCGAGGCGCCGATCCGTCTCGAGCTGCGACTCGCCGGGGCCGCGAGTGCCGACTCCGGCGCCGAGGCCTCCGGTGCCGCCGCCGAGCCGCTCGAGGTGCTGCCACATGCCCCGCATGCGCGGGAGGTTGTACTCGAGCTGCGCGAGCTCGACCTGGAGCTTCCCCTCGGCGCTGACGGCGTGCAGAGCGAAGATGTCGAGGATCAGTTGGGTTCGGTCGACGACGCGCGCCTGGAGGGCGTTCTCGAGCGTCCGCTGCTGTGCCGGGCTCAGCTCGGTGTCGACGAGCAGCACTTCCGCGCCGGCATCGCCGTACTCACGTTTCAGCTCTTCGACCTTTCCCTTGCCGACATAAGTGCGCGCGTCGGGAAGCCGCCGATGCTGGACGACCCGGCGCACGGGCTCGACTCCCGCCGTCCGCGCGAGCTCCTCGAACTCCGCGAGCTCGTCGGCTCCGTCAGAGCCGGGAGCGAGCACGGCAAGCACGAGCCCGCGCTCGGGCTCGGCCGCCCAGGAGCGATCGGGCTGTCTCACCGCCATCCGCCGGTCATTATGACTCCTGCCATGCCCGCTTCCGATCTCGCTGCCCGGACGCTCGAGCTCGTGAACGTCCCCTCGGAGAGCCGCCGAGAGGCCGCTGCGATGGAGCTCGTGCGGAGGCTCCTGCCCGGCGAGCCGCTCTACGACGACGGCGAGGCGATCGTCTGGGGAAGCGGCGACGCGCCGGTCGCGCTCGCGGGCCACGTCGACACGGTGCCCGCCCAGGGGAACATCCCCGGCTGGATCGCGGACGACGCCGTGCACGGCCTCGGCGCGAGTGACATGAAGGGCGGCGTGGCGGTGATGCTCGAGCTCGCGCGCGACGGCGCACCTGGGCGCTACGTCTTCTTCACCCGCGAGGAGGTGCCCATCGACGAGAGCCCGCTGCCCGGTGTCTTCGCCGGTGAGGCACTCGCAGGTGTCGAGCTTGCGGTCGTGCTCGAGCCGACGGACGGGATCCTCCACGCCGGGTGCCTCGGCAACCTTCAGGCCCGCATCGCGTTTCACGGCGAGAGCGCGCATTCCGCGCGGCCGTGGACCGGCCACAACGCGATTCACGCGCTCGCCGCCGGTCTGGCGCCGCTTGCGTCGCTCGAGCCACGCGATGTCGAGCTCGACGGCCTCGTTTTTCGAGAGGTGCTGAGCGTGGTGCGTGTCGAAGGCGGGATCGCAGCGAACGTCGTGCCGGCCCGGGCCTCCGCGGAGCTCAACTTCCGTTACGCGCCCGGCCGCTCGCGCGGAGAAGCCGAGGCGCGGCTGCGGGAGCACGTCTCCGGAGGCGAGCTCGAGGTCCTCTACAACTCTCCGTCCGCAGTCCCGGCGCTGTCGAATCCGCTTGTGATCCGGCTCCGAGAACTCGTGCACGAGGTGGCGCCGAAACAGGCATGGACGCCGGTCGCGCAGTTCGCAGAGCATGGGATCGACGCGATCAACTACGGCCCTGGCGCGACGACGGCCGCGCACCGGCAGGACGAGCACATCCCGATCGCGAACCTCCACGCGGTGTACGAGACGCTGGCTAGGTTCCTCTCGTGATCAACCCGGTGCTGACGGAGATGGCCGTGTACCCGTTCACGCGGCTCGAGGAGGAGCGGCGGAGGTTGCTTGCGGGGGGGGTCGAGGTGATCGATTTCGGCAAGGGCGACCCGAACGAGCCGACGGATCCGATGATCCGCGACGCACTCGTCGAGGCGCTGCCTGAGCGCGCGCCGTATCCGCTCGCGCAGGGGTTGCCCGAGCTTCGCGACGCCGCCGCCGGGTGGCTCGAGCGGCGCTTCGGCGTCTCGGTCGATCCGGAGACGGAGATCGTGCCGACGTACGGCTCGAAGGAGGCGATCTTCTCGCTCGCGCAGGTGCTCGAGACCGCGGGTCGCGTCGTGGCGTTCGGCCAGCCTGCCTACCCTGTGTACGAACGCGGTGCCCGTTTCGCCGGGGCACGAGTGCAGACGCTTCCGCTGCGGCGCGAGAACGGGTTCCTGCCGGATCTCGCGGAGCTCGACGACGACGTCGCGCTGGTCTGGGTCAATTACCCGCACAACCCGACCGGAGCGGTGGCGCCGCGCGAGTTCTACGATGCCATCGCCGAGGCGGCCGAGCGTCACGACTTCGTCGTCGGCTCGGACGAGGCGTACACGGAGCTGTGGTTCGACGAGCCGCCGCCCTCCGCCCTCCAGGCCGCGGACCGGTCGCACACCGTCGTCTTCCAGACGCTGAGCAAGCGGTCCTCGATGACCGGTTACCGCTCCGGTTTCGTCGCCGGCCCGGCCGAGATCGTCGGCGCTCTGAAGTCGTATCGCCCGACGGTCGGGACGGCGCCACAGGAATTCGTACAACGGGCTTCCGTCGTCGCCTGGAACGACGAGCGCCACGTCGAGGACACGCGGGCGCGGTACCGCGCCAAGCGGGACGTGATGATCCCGGCGATCGAGGGCCGGGGCTGGGAGATCGTGGCGAGCGCCGCGACGATGTACCTCTGGGTCGTGGGACCCGACCCGGCTGAGCTCCTCGAGCGTGGGATCATCGTGTCCCCGGGTGAGATGTTCGGGCCGAGCGGCGCGGGCTATGTCCGCTTCGCGCTCGTGCCTACCGTCGAGGAGTGCGAGCGCGCGGCAGAGATCCTGCGGGAGGTGTGATGGACGTCGAAGGCACGATCGCGGCGCTCGACCGCGGCGAAGTGCGGGTCGCCGAGAAGGTCGATGGCGACTGGCGGGTGAACGAGGAGGCGAAAGCGGCGATCCTCGAGTACTTTCGGGTGCGGAAGGTCGAGCCGATCGAGGTTGGCCCGTTCACGTATCTCGACAAGATCCCGCTCAAGCACGACCACGCCGAGCGCGGCGTCCGTGTCGTGCCGCCGGCGACCGCGCGGTACGGGTCGTTTCTTTCTCCCGGCGTGATCCTGATGCCGAGCTACGTCAACATCGGCGCCTGGGTCGGCCCGAACACGATGGTCGACACGTGGGCCACGGTCGGGTCGTGCGCACAGATCGGAGCAGACGTCCACCTGGCCGGCGGCGTCGGCGTCGGCGGGGTGCTCGAGCCGCTGCAGGCGCGCCCCGTGATCGTCGAGGACGGCGCGTTCATCGGGTCGCGCTGCATCCTCACCGAGGGCGTCGTCATCGGAGAGCGCGCCGTACTCGCACCGAACGTGTCGCTGACGGGGTCGGTGCCGGTAATCGACGTGACGGGCGCCGAGCCTGTGGAGCACCGGGGGTACGTGCCACCCCGGGCGGTGGTCGTGCCGGGGACGAGGCCGAAGGAGTTCCCTGCGGGGACGTACCAGGTCGCGTGTGCGCTCGTAGTGGGCTGGCGGAGCGCTCAGACCGATCTCAAGACGAGCTTGAACGACGTGCTACGTGAGTTCGAAATCGGGGCGTAGCGCGGCACACGGGCCGGTTGCGGCGGAGAAGATCTCAGAGCCCCGCCCATAGGGTGGGGTATCTCCCTCCGCCCTCGGAGGCGACGATACCGCGGAACCTGTTACTCGCTCGTACCGGCTTCGTGACCGGAGCCCGGCAATTCGTCGAGCGGCTCCGCCGGCCCGGTGAGCCACGCACGGCCTCCGGCCAGGCGCACTTGCAGGTCGCCGCCCGGAAAGTGCACGACGACGTTGCCGCCGCGATGGGTCGCTGCGGCAACAGCCACCGCGCTCGTCCCGGACGCCTCCGTCTCCCCCACGCCGCGCTCCCAGACGCGGGCGGTCACTTCGCCAGGTGCGTTCACCCGGGCGACCTGCACGTTCGTGCGCCCTGGGAAGCGAGGATGCTTCTCGAGCCGTGGACCCAGCTCCCCAATCCGGCTCGGGTCGCCCAGGACTACGGCGTGGGGATTGCCGACCACGACCGGCGTCAGCTCGATCCCGTCGACGAGCTCCGGCTCCCCCACCTCAACCGCGCCGAACTCCGACTCGTAGACGACGTCCTCTATCCGTCGCACCTCCACCGTTCTCGGCCCGACGTGCACGCGGGCCCGCGACGATCCGGTGCGGCTCATCAACCAGGCCGCGGCGATGCGGGTCCCGTTGCCGGACATCTCGGCGCGCGATCCGTCCGGATTGACGATGCCGACCGAGATGTCGTCACCCTCGACCGCGAGCACCTCGACCGCGCCGTCCGTCCCGGACAGATCGACGCCGGTCACCGGCCCTTCATGGACGAGGTAGACGTTCCCGTGTGCGTGCCAGCGCGACGATCTCAGCAGCGGTCTCCTCCGGTGGTCGGTCGGCCGCGACCATAACGAGCCCTTCGAGCCGACGCAGCCACTTGCGCTGATACGCGGCGTAGCGCCGGGTCCGCACGATCAGCGCTTCGATCGCCTCCTCGCGCGGCAGCGTCGCGACCTCGTCGAGGCCGATGATCTTCCTCGCGGTCGTGGACGGCTCGGCGGCGAGCGCCTTGCGCACCTCTTCCTCGACGCCGGCGTCGAACATCCGCCTCGTCCGCTCCGCGATCCGCCGGTCGAGCTCGGGCTTTGCTACGTCCAGCCCGATGAGGAGGCTGGGATGGCGCCAGGCGCCACCGAAGAGGCTGTCGCGCCGAGGCACGAGCGAGTGGCCTGCTTCTGCGAGCTCGAGCGCGCGAACGACACGGCGGCGATCGTTCGGATGGATGCGGGCGGCTGCGGCCGGGTCGAGCGCGCCGAGCCGAGCGTGCGCCGCCCCCTCTCCGGCTTCGTCGTAGAGCTGTCCCCACCGCTCACGCGCGCCGGCTGCCGGCGCGGGAGGTAGCTCGAGCTCGGCGAGAGCCGCACGAAAATAGAGCCCGGTCCCTCCGGCGACGAGTGGCGTGCCGCCGGCGGCGAGGATCTCGTCGATCGCGCTGTGCGCGAGCGGGGCGTACTCGCCGACCGACGCGAGATGCGAAAGCGGCCAGATCCCGACGAGCCGCTCGGGGTGTGGCGACCGGTTCGTGAGGATCGGCAGGCCGTCATAGACCTGCATGGCGTCAGCCGAGACGACCTCGGACGGGAGCAACAGCGTGATGGCCGCTGCGACGTCCGACTTCCCGCTCGCGGTCGGCCCGAAGAGGCCGATCACACGCTCAGCCACGGAGGCGCTCGCGGACGAGCTCGAGCTCCTCGGCCGTCAGGCCCGCCCCGCGGAGGTATGACTCCACGCCTCCGTAGCGACGCTCGAGCTCGGCGAAGACGCCGGTCATCGAAGCTGCCGGAGTCTGCGCGATCCGCCTGAGCCGCTCGAGCTCCTCCTCCGAGGAGGCGGCCTCGAACCACGCCTCGTGCCGCGGACGCAGCCGTTCCTCGCTGAGCGAGTAATCCGCCGCAATCTCGTCGCCGGCGACACCGGCGAGATGGAGAAGGAAGGCGGAGAGCAGCCCCGTGCGATCCTTGCCGCCCGCACAGTGGATGACGATCCCGCCGGCGGGTGCGTTCGCAATCGCTCTTACGGCCGCGGCAACGTTCGAACGGAAGCGCTCGAGGAAGATCAGGTAGACGTCGCGGGTCGCGCTCGGCACGTCGGGCGCTGCCGCGACAGCTGCGTCGAGCTCCTCGCCGATCTTCTCCCATTCAGCCTCGCTGGCCTCCAGAAACGGCACATGCACGACCTCGACCGGCACCGCGGCCGGGGGATCCTCAGCGCGCTCGTCGTCGCCCCGCAGATCGATCACCGTGCGGATGCCGTGGTCGACGAGGGACTGCCACCCTTCGCCGGTCAGCTGGCGGACGCTGTCCGCACGCACGATGGCGCCGAACCGCGTCTCGCCGCCTTCCGCGGTCGGCAGCCCGCCGAGCTCACGGACGTTGAGGCAGCCGTCCCAGACGAGGTCTCTAGGCCGCAGCTGCCGCAAGGTGAGCACCGCAAAGTGTCGTCGAGGTTGCGCTTGCGATCGCGACCTCGACGAGGTCGCCGGGAGCGGCGTCGCCGCTGAAGTTCACGGT
>Ga0070695_100000065_pt1 | contig 41970 bp, 62 predicted proteins | sample KBSK1252metaG_FD_65471 | JGI IMG/M metagenome (GOLD analysis project Ga0070695, IMG submission 65471) | Corn, switchgrass and miscanthus rhizosphere microbial communities from Kellogg Biological Station, Michigan, USA - KBS K1-25-2 metaG | ecosystem: Host-associated > Plants > Roots >...
CAGCCCTAACACCTTCCTGAGCGACCGCGCAAGCTCCACGTCATCCTTATTCACCACCGCCACGATGTTGTCGTAGATCGCTGCCGTCGTGATCCCCCCCTGCTCGACTGGCTGTGTCGCACGCTCAAACGTCCGTCCGTCAAAGAACTTCCGCAGTGGCACGACCGTCTCTTTGAAATACTTGTCTGCCGCTTCACGTCTCCGCACGAACTCTGCCGTCGAGACGCCCTCAGCGCGTGCTGCGTCCTCTGCAACCCGATCCACCCCTCGCAACATCATTTTCAACTGTGTCTCGACGGCAGTATTGCCCGAACGTACAGCGCGATTGATCGCGGCGTTGATTTCAGTGCGAGCTTGCGAGTACGCTTCGGACGGCACAGGCTGTGCAACGAACGGTGGGGGAGGTGTTGCGCCACCAGCCGCCGCATACCGCTCTGCGGCTTGCTGCCGCGCCTGCGGTGACAACCCTTGCGGTATCGCTCTCGCAATCTGCGTCTCGTACTCATTCTGCAACCGCTGCCACTCTGCAAACCGCCCCTCCTCCGTCTCGACGCCGAGCGTCTTCTTCACTCCACGTGCTACTCCTTCCACCCACGATTTCACACCTGCATCCTTGCTCTCCCGCACAGCACGATCAATCTCTTGTGTGAACCCTTCGTCTACACCAGCCGGCCCTACACCAGTAGGAAACCCCTCAATCTCTCGCCCCGCCGCGTTCCGCACCGCGTAGTTCTGGCGACTCCGCCTTGACACTTGTTCGTAGTACGACAACGCCTCCGTCTGCGCCTGCCCTGTGTTCCTCGCTGTCCCATTTGTCGTCTGTTGTATCAGCCGAATGAACGACCGCCCATATGCAGTGTCAGCGATGTTCCGCGCCCCCCACTCCAAACTCCGTGCGACAGTGCCGCCGAGCACCCCGAGCACAGAACCAACGCCAGTGTCGAACGCACGCGCATTGACACCGAACGGGCGCTCCTCCCCTTCTGGCCCACGGTCATAGAAGTTCAGCGCGCCGATAGCCGTGCCCGTCGCTGCGCCCCGGCCCACCGCCCCGATCCCCTGCCATGCCGCTTGCGCCGCTTTCGCCGCCATCGCTGGCATCAGAGCCGGTGCCGCCGCTCCGAGCAACCGCGCTCCCGCCATGATCGAAACCGTCGCCCCCGTCAACCGCCCCAACGTCTCAAGCCCCGAGTGCTCCTCTTTCAAGTCCGCATACTCTGACTCGACTTGTCGCAGCTTCGCCTCAATCGGCTCCATCGTCTCGCGCGGCATCGTCAACTGCGCCAGTGCGAGCGGCGGCTCAACCAATCCTCGCGCTATCCCGTGCATGAGTGCCGCACTCGCGCGACTGTACTCCTGAGTCCCGCCCGTTGGGATTTGATCCTCTGATGTAAGTATGTCTGCCTGCGTCGGCACAGCCGTACCAGCATCCACCACACTCCCTGCCGACCCTGGCACCGGCACGTCTGGCAAATCCTCCGCGCTCAACTGGTTTGCACGCCGTGCGTCCGTTACGCTGGCCGATCGCGCTCCCACTTCCGACTTCTGCATATGCCCGCGATCATCCGCGAACGGCATATCAAGTCCGACAGTCGCAAGCGCTTTCTTCCCTTCCGCCGACCACGCCCACGTCAAGAACGAGCCACTGCCTGAGAAATCAACTGCTGCGCGCCGTGACGGATCATGTTGTGAGTTACCTGGCGCGGCTGCCCGTCCCCCCGTCCCTGCTTTATATCGCTCGTATGCCGCTGCTTGTCGCTCTAACGACCGCACACCATCCGACACCAGCGCAGAGTCGCGTATCTTCTCTGGCACAAGATCGTACAGACGATTTATACGTGCCGAGAAGTCTGGATCAAGCCGAGTTGTGTCAACACCATCACGTGTCTTGAACCGCATACTTGCAACTGGTGGTGCAGTGTCTCTCGGCACTTGTGGCCGCAGCACTCCCTCTGGCATCACCACACCCTGCCCCGCGCTCGGCAGTGGAATGTCTGGCAGATCGCTCATCGGTCAGTCCCGCTGTACTTGAACTGCGCTCGGTAGTGCTGTAGGGCAGTGTACGGATCGACCTGCGCCTGTCCCGTCGCGGCTTGCTGCTCCTGCAACTTCTGTATAATCGCTGCGCCCGTCGCCTTGCGACCACTTCCAAGATCGTATGTCTTCTCCGGGTCCACGAGTGTCTTAAACGTCTTCGGGTCGATCTGCTTCCCCTCGAAGTACGCGATCGTCTTCTTCCCATCACCGGTGACTTCGGACTTGAACGTGCCCGTCACTGCCTTGACTTCACGCCACTTTGAGAGCGCGCTCTCAATCGGTTTCGTGACAGTACTCGTTCCCGTAAACCCACTCAACCGTCCTTCAAGCGCCGAGATCATCCGATCAGCGACTTGATCGGTGGCGAGAAGTGCATGCAGTGGAGTCTCTGTAATCCCTGCCGTCACGTCGTGCGCTAGCTTCACCCGCCCCTGTGCGAAGAACCCACCGCCCTGCGTCGCTGCGCTCGCGACCTGTTGCTGTGACGCGTTCCACATATCCACAATCGCAGGGTCGCCGGTCGGTATCCCCCACTTCTCCATGAACGCCTTTGCGTTCGCGCCAGAGAAGAACCCAATGTCCTGAGAGCCCCCTTTCTTAAACGTATCCATAAACCGCAACGCACTCGTCGCATGCTGCACTGAGTCCGATGAGAATTTCTGCTCTGCTTCTGGTGTCGCTTTCGGCGCCTCTCGCTTCTCTCGCGACGTGACAAGGTTCCGCACATACGCCGACATCGCTGCGTCGCCACTCCCTGATGTCTTCGTCTCTGCGCCCTGATACGTCATCTTCGCCGCCGCCGTCTCTTCGGGCGACAACTTGAACGGCGCAAGTTGTGCGTCGAGCGCAGCATCCCCCGCCCCTCCGCGCCGCATCCGATCAAGCTGCTCTGTCTTTATCTCGACGTTCGTGCCAGTGAGAGCAGCTTCGTTGTTCCGCAGTGTGGTCAGCGCATTCTCAGCGCCGACGCGTGGTCCTGTCAACGCCGCTGTGTTCGCCGCCGACGCGCTCAAGTTCGCCGTCTCTGCCGCGATGTGCGCAGGTTCTGCTTGCGTCTTCGCAAGGTCCGCAGCAGCTTGCGCCGGCGCCACTCCAGCCTTCGCCCGCGCAATCTCCGTTTGTATCGCAGTCAGTCCCGCCCCCGCCAGCTTCTGCGTGATCGTAGCTTGCTGCTCTTTCAACGCGTTAAACTTCGCGAGTGTCTCGATCCCTGCGTTGCCGAACTTCTTGAATATCTCGCTCGGCAGTTTCTCTGGCGCGATCGACGTGTCATTCTGGAGCGCAGACACGCCATCTTGCAGTTGTTTCTGCTGATATCCCTGCAACACACCGCCGATCACGCCCGCGAGTCCTTTGCCAAGATCGCCCCAGCGAGTGTCTTGCGGGAGATTGATTACCGGGCACATCATGCGGCCTCCTTCAACACGTCTGCAAGCACAGCAGCGTAGTCCACAGTCTTATATCCGCCACTCTCCCCGACTGCGTGTGGCAAACGCTTCTCCACGTCCTGTGCCATGAGCCCGAGCCGTCGCTCCGGCATGCCTTTGTAACGGAACTTATACAGTGGAAATCCAGCGACCGAACCGACTTCTTCAACGTCTTCTTTGAGTCGTCGATCGGAGAACAACGACGCGATGAGCGAACTCCCTCCCGACGACCCCGCGAAGCTCCCCAATCCCCCAAGCAGTCCCCCGAGTATCCCCGACGACCCCGCTTGCCCCACTCCCAACGTCTCTTGCGTCCGCGCCGTCCCTCCCGCAATCAAGTCCGCAAGCATCTGTTGATACGGCGCAAACGTCGCACTTGACAGTCCGATATTCGCGCCAAGCTCCGTCTGTGGCAGCGTCGCCGCTGTCGGTGCAATCCCAATCGCCGCGAGAATGTCTTTGATTGCGTTGTTGCTCGCTGTTTGATTGGAGATGTCGGCGGTCAGTCCCGCCCCCTGGTTTGCGAGCGCCGCTTGAAGTGCCGCAGACTGATTGGCTGCCGCACTCGTATATGCGAACTGTGCCCCCTGCTGCCCGAGTGTCCGTTCGAGATCAGTCGCCGCTTGGCCTCGCGCCGCCGCCGACCCACTCCCATATGCCCCTCCCGCACTCCCCCCGAACTTCCCCGCAATACTCGGCAACGTCCGCTGCAAGAAGTCATCCGTCATCGGTTCGACAACACCACGTCGAAACGCCTCGGTGGAGTCGATCTGTGGCGCCGTGACACTTCCCGCCGACACACTCGGCGGCTGATAGTTCAACGCGCGCGTCAACGCCCCCGTCGTATCCTGATTGATCCCAGACTGCGTGCCCGTCACCCCAGTCCCAACATTCATCGCCTGCGCTTCGAGTGACGCGAGCGACGTGCCTCCCAACGCAGACGAGGATGAAAAACTGCCTGCGCCACCCCCCGTCAACGTATTCGTCAACAGATCGAGCAACTGCTGTTGCCCAGGCGAGATCGTTGGTTGCGTCGAGAACGTCGCTTTCGGCGACGAGCCGAACAGTGCTGATCCCATCACGCACTCCCTTTCGTGTCTGCGAGCGACGCTCTGTCGAGCGAGTAGATGATAATATCTTGAACGAAGTTGCCGCGCTCGTCAACGGGCCGCACGATCGCTCGCCGCAGCCGTGCTTCTTCGTGAAAGCCGAGCAGACTCGTTCCAAGCCGCGCCGCACGATTATCAGCCGCCACGCACGCGATGATTTTGAGTACACCTCTGTCGCGGAATGTCAGCCCAATTGCGTGCTGCACGATCGCCTTCGCGATCCGCCCTCGGAACTGTGGGTGAAACCCCACCGTCATCTCAACCATGACCGACGTGCGCGCCGTGAACTGCACATACCCAACGATATGTCCTCTCAACGTCCCCGCGAGCGTCCACACTGTCGGCTCAAGCATATGCGCGACGAAATCGACCGCCTCGGGCTGCGGTGAGAGTGCGTCTCGCACGGGCCAGTACAACTCCGGCTGCCGCATGAACGCTTGCATCGCAGTCGGGTCGAACCGATCAGTGACGTTGAAACCGTCTGTCGCGTCACTCACGGCTTAAGCCTCCTGTACGTCCGCATCGCGGCCTCCGCCAACTCCTCCGGACTATACATTGATGTCGCCGCTAAGTCAAGGAAAAAAGCGTTGACTTGAATATCTAATGCGGCTTCACGGTCACTCTCCGCGCCTGTCGAGATGTCACCGTCATCGTGCCCTCTTGAGTCGTCACTCACCACGCGCTCTCCGCGATTGAGATAATATCCGCATATCGGAGTGAGAAGTTCGGATCACTCCCACTCATCCTCAACTGCATCCGAGTCGAAGTGTGATCCAGATACACATTCGTCGCCGCAGGAGCACCCACCGCGCCGAAGCTGAACGTGCCCACAGTGCTGAATGTCTCGCCCTCGTCCTCCGACATCTCAACAAGAACACTCTCACCAACAGCCACCACATTCACTCGCTCCCACCGTGTGAACTGTGCGCCGTCGCCCCACTGTCGAGTCGTAAGCGACCACGAGATCACATCGCCATCGTCAGTCGTCGCACGATATTCGTAGAGAAAGAGCGGCCCGCCCTCTGTCGCTGGGCTCAGTGCGAGCGAAGGCACGTTCTGCGTCAACGAGCGTGTGTTCCACGGCCGCGCCCACTGCGGCGAGTTCCATTGCCCTTTCGCCGTCGCCCACGAGGTCGCCGAGAACGGGAGCACCAGTCCTGCCGCCGTGAATGAGTCCGCGAACGTCCGCTCAAACCACGCGTTGTTCTCAAGTTGCACGCGGAGGAGTTTGTTCGGCGTCGGCGACGTGCCCGACGGATACATAATCCACACTTCATCGAGGTTCGACATGAACACTGTGAAGAGTGTTATTCGCGCCGGTGTGTTGAAGTCGCCGTTCAGAGCGAGGAACGAGGAGAATATCTGCTCCCCGATTGCGTCGAGAGTGTACCCGCCCTGGTATGCGTAGACGCCCGAATGTCCTACGACCACATGCTCGCCGCCGACGTTCGCCACCGCGCCCTGACTCTGCGCGCCTTCAAGTTGCGTCATGTACTCCCAGAACAGTATCTCATTCAACACGCCTAGATAGCTGCCGCGCATGATGCTCTGCTCGCGATACGCGATCATCCATGGTCCGAGTGTGACGAGCGCAAGTATCGCGTCATCAGTGTCGAGGAGATTATAGATCGCCGCGATGCCTGTTGTCCACTCAGTTGGGTCTCCAAAGTCACTCTGACGGATGCGATGCGGTAGGTGCGTGCCACCCTCCGTCGTGTTCGCGAGGAGGACAAACTCATGGAACACCGCGATCGCGCCGCATGTCGTCGGGCTCGGCAGCCCCGGTAAGTCTTGCACCACGCCAAGGAAGTAGTACATCACTGGATCAATACCGTTGCTGAATATGACCCAATCATTCCCTGGGAACACAACCACACTGAGCTGACTCTTGCTCACATCTCCATTCAGTGCCACACCCACGAACACATCGGCGCCGATCCCGACCGTGCGCCCGACTGGCACCGCATCCGCCGTTGTCACCGTGAGTGACGCGACACTGAGCACACTCGTGATCAACTGCGATCCGTCGTCGAGTGTGATCCCGACGAGTGTGCCAGCACTTATCCCCGTCACGTCATCAAGGTCAAACGCATCATCTCCCGCCGCATACGAGTCTGTCGTCACACGTATCGAGTCCTGCGACACAAGTTGCCACTGCAAGACTGCTGTATTCCACGTGTACACCGTCTCTGTCGTGAACAACAACAGTACAATCGAGCCGTCGTTGAAGAAGACCTGGAACGTGCCCTGCGACACACCGATATATGGACCATTACATGTGATATAGCCGGTGTCAACGACAAGCCGCCCTGAGACGATATGGAGCGCGTCGATCTCTACAGCCTCGTTCTCAGCGAGATCGGCGGGCGCGCGATCATTCCGCATACCGCCACTCAGCAACGGCATACGCGCCTGCGCCGGACGTTCTTGTGCTGGCTGCAACGCCCGGGCCGCTACTTCAACTGCACGTGATTGCGCCATCACACCGGCGCCCCTGTCGCATCAACCCACGTCACGCCGTCCCCCGACACCCAGATCGGCTGTCCAAGCGTCGTGTCGAAGTAGCTTTGTCCAACCGTTAACTGTGTCGAAGGCCGCGCCGCTGTCGCCCCAAACTCAGGATTGTTGAACGCTGCTGAAACTCGTTGGAACATCTGTGTAATAGCAGTAAACACCGCACGTAGCCGCGCAGTGTCTTTGACATCAGAGATTTCAAGAGAAGGAAATGTCTGTGGGAGTTTAGCCATCAAGCCATCCACTCGAAGAGGATCGCACCGGGCTGCCCGTTGTCGCCAGCAGCCGCGCTGACACCCGTACCTTCGCCCCCGTCTCCACCGAACCCAAGAATACCGAGGCCGCCGCTGTTCACGCCGCCACGTCCACCGATCGCTTCTTGATTAACAGCCGCGTAGCCGACATGTCCTTTCTGCCCTGACATCGCATAAGCCGCCCCTGACGCAACGCCGCCAGCGCCCCCAGGCACAGTCGGTGGAACCATGTCTGCGCCACTCCCGCCCTTACCGCCCCCTGCCGTGCCAGTCGTGATTGACTGTGTGCCTGACGCGAGAACTGTATCTCCGCCGTCAGTGCCGTCAGCGCCGTTGATCGCGCCGCCAGTACCAGCAGCGCCGATAGTGACTGTGAGCGTCGAGCCAACCGTAAGCCCGGTCAGCGGATAGAGCGTAGACGCACCGGCGCCACCACCCGCGCCACTCGCGGGGTCAGACGAGTCTTGCTGTCCACCGCCACCGCCACCACCCGCGCCGATCAACGTAGCGACGACATTAGCCGCAGGAATAGTGAACGCCCCACTCACAGTCACAAGCGATCGTTGAAGCCCGACCGCGCCAACCACACGTCCGCCCGACGTGATCTGGGTAACATTGCCTCCACTGTCTTTGTAGAAAAGTTCAGTGATGCCAGCGATAACTTGCGTGTACGTCACACCGTCTGCGGCGTTGACGAGTGTAGGGGCACTGACGCGAGGGATGTACTCAGAGTGTAGATGTAGTCCATCATTCGCGTCGCCTGCGAACGAGTGATCGACTGCGACGCGTTCGCGAATGTCGAGCTTGAAGTCTCGGATACGCTCTGCCCCGAGGTTGATGTCCTCGGCGTCGGACGGGTCAGAGGGAGACCATGAGTGCGTGAAGGCCACTACGCGCTCCTACAGTATCTTCTTGAGTATTTCAGCCATACCTGGCGCAGTCGGACGTTTGACGCCGCGCGGCATACGCGCCACGCCTGTCTTCGTGACGCCCACACGCGGCTTGCGCGGCATACCGACCAAAGACGGTCTCTTCATCCCCTTCACGACACGCTCCATTCACTGCCGTTCCACGTGTACGCCCGCTCGCCGTAGTCGCCGAAGATAGTGTCAGTCGTAGCGCCGTCAATCGAAGGCGCCGTGACGATGATGTTGCTCGTCCCTGCGTCCCCGTTCGAGTCTTTGACCGTGAACGTCTGACCGAGGAACGCTGTACCGGGGAGGTTGAGAGTTGTCGCCCCCGCCACCGCACGTCCCTTGACGAACACGTTGTTGAACGACGACACCGACGCCGTGATGCTGCTCGTCCCGCCAGCCTCGATAATCTGAGTGGCACTGACAGGAGTGCTCGTCGTCGCGACTGCTGTGTTCACCCAACGTCCAGGCTTGGTAGGGTCGGCCCACGGCGTGAACACATTGATCCCGTCATCCACGGCCATCGACGCGGCGCTCCACATGAGCCACTTCTGACCGCCGTCAAGCTCACTAACAAGCCCGGCGAGATAGATCACGCCGCCATCGATTGAGCCAACGAGCCCGTCAATGAGACCGAGAGCAGTCATACTCGGCTGGAGATACGTGATGTTCGGAACGCTATCTGCTTCAGATGGATTGATCCCACCAAGCGTGAGATTGTACCACTCTGTCTGCGGTACGAACGTGGGGAGCGGCGGTGCGGTCATGGGGCACTCCGTATCCACGGATCACTCCAGTAAGGTCCTTGATTAGTCAAACCAGCGTTGTCAATATCACGGCTGATCTCGATGTCAGGTCGAGTATCATCACGCTCAATCGCTTCGTCAAGCTGCTCCTTAGCGAGTCCCTCGAAGTAGAGAGCACGATCTGTGCGGCCTAGAGTCTTAAAGAAGTACCCAAGTGTGTAGTTGATAATGATGTCATCTTTGTCCTCGTAGTCGCTCGATTGTGTTAGATCGGCGACGATGAACCGCGCAGGTGATTTGATATAGCGAAGCTGCGCCGTGAACTGTTGGAATGGTGCAGGCGCCATGACGATGAAGTTCCCCCACCGCGCGTAGATGCCCGGCCACCCTGGCGGTATCCACTCCGGCGCAGGGTAGTGTGAGTCGAACCACCGCCACGGCTTCTCGATAACCTTACGGCTCGTCCCAAGCGACGATACACCGCTCGACGTGTCAAGAAGCACGAACGAGTGGATCGTCTTCACGTTCGGCGGCGGGACGAGGAACTTGTCGAGGCCTGGCGTGCCTGTGAAGTTCATCTGCGCGAGCGCAGTCTCCGCCATCTCCGAGAAGTCATACGCGCGATTGATCCGAGATTGAGCGAGGTTGAGCCCAATCACGATCCGTGCGAGCGTGAACGACGCGTCTTGCTCCGTGCGGTTGCCTAGTCCCGCCAGAACCTCGTCTTGGAAGTTGTCGAGTGTAAGTGCGCCCACGTGCTCACCCGCCCAACTGCCCTATCGCGAGAAACGTGAACGTGCCGACGTTGGTGTCGTTGGAGGCTTGCGCGATGGCACCCGCCGCTGTGGAGAGTGTGCGAGTGTCCGTGATCGCGCCTGCGATAACACCAGTGATATTAGTGTACGCAGCGTCAGAGACAATCGCACCGCCGCTGACAACGCCGAGTGGATGCGTGGCGGGGTTGCCGCTTGTCGTTGAGAGCGTTGGATTAGCAGCTGTGATCGTACCAGAGCCAACGGTGATGTCGGCGCCAGCTGTTCCATACGCACGGAAGGCGTGACCAGTCGCGTCCCACGCGATGATAAACCCTTCAGATGAGATACCATTCGGGACGACAGTGAGCGTGCCTCCCGGCAGGAACGCCTTGGTGATCGCTGTGATCGCCGTGAGCGTCGAGTTGTAGTTGGTGAGATTGCACGTCCCACTCAGGACGCCCATCGGCGTGTTGCCGAGACGCCCTGGGCGCGGAGTGTCGAGCGTGACGGTCGCTGCATAGACAGCCATGATCGCTCTCCTTAGTAGGGCATCATCAGCGAGACGAGTTTCTCGGACACGTCATAGCCGACGCCGGCGTTGACGATGGTGGCGGCAGTTTGGAGAGTGAACGCAGGATACGTGCCTTGTTTGAGTAGCTGGCCATCAGCAGCTCCGCCAGCGATCGCCGACGCAGCGACGCAAGTACCACGGATTTGGATGAAGCCGTAGACGACCGTACCCGTCGCGACGACTGCGAGTGCGACGCCGGCAGGACCAACGCCAACTGCGCCATCGACCGTGTTCATGTCGAGTGACGCCACGTACCCAACGAGATCGCCGACCGCGACGGCGTTTGTGCCGGTGAACTTGACGTACTTGTACATCTTGTTGTCGGCTTCGAGAATACCGCCGACAGCGACCTGCGGCGTCGTGTCGAGATCAGTGAGTGCGGGGTGGAAAGCTGCAATGCGGCTCATATGAGTCTCCTCAGTCGCGCAGAGATTACGGAGTGTCGATGGTCGAGAGGACGCCGAGCACGCGTCGCCGATTGGTCATGAACGAGCACGCAAGCTCGACCTGCGCCGCACGGTCGTTGACCTGGTTCGGGATCGCCTTCCACTCAGTCATGTCGAAGAAGTAGCCTGGGTCGTAGACGAACTCAATGAAGCGAGTGTTAAGGAAGTACATGCGCTCAGTGATCGCCGGCGACCAGACCATTGGGATGCGTTTGTAGGATTGATTGTCGAACCCCATGTCGGCGAGACGATTGTTCGACACACGATACGCGGCGCTGACCGTCGCCTCGTACAGCTCGTAGGAGTTCATGTCAGACAAGATGATGTCCGGCGCGTCCATCCGACGGTTGTTCATGCAGAGGTTGAGGAGATGGCGCATCCTGTCGATGCCATTGACGGCGAAGCTGAGTCCCGTCATGTCGATGGCTTGGTTCTGCCACCATGTGTAGACAGAGGGGTCAATACCGCCCGCGTTGAACGACGACGATGCAATATTGGCGAAGTCGGGGACGAGGAACTGGAGTCCGTCGATTGACGCCGCCGGGAGAGTCGCCGCCCCCGAACCCGCTGCGAGCGTGCTCTCAAGCGTCGAAGTGAGCGACTCCTCGGTGTTGTTCAGCTTCGCGTTGACCCAATCAATGATGCGGCTGTCGCCCGAGTTCTGCTGCTCGTCAACGCCGAACCGAAGAATGTTCGCAACGAGATAGCGCCACTGATACTGCGCAACCGTCAGGAACTTGAAGTCGTTCATAGCGACAGTGCCGCCGCGCGCGATCCACTGGACAGTGGTGTTCTGGCCGTACTCAAGATTGGTTTCGAGGAACCGGCCGCCGCGCACTGGTCGCAGCTTGCCTTTGTCCTTCATCCAGAACCAGAACGGCGCGGCAGTGAAGATGTTGTCGAAGACGCCCGGCAGACGTTTCTGCCAAGTCGTCGTGTAGAGATCGTCAAGTGCCTGAGTGAATTGATTGGCCACGTCGTTCCTCCTTACATGCCTTCAAGTGCGGCGAGAACACCGGGATAACGCGCAGAGACTTCACGATAAGCTTCAACGCCCGCGTCACGGCCCGACAAGGCTGGAGCGCCGTTGACTTGGCCGCCAGTGGGCGTAAGACCCCCCCACCGAGGCGCGGGTTTGGGCGCGGGAGGGTTGTACTTCGCGTCGAGCGACGACGCTTTCGCCGCGTTCGAGCCGCGCGCGAGAGTGTAGAGCGACGGAATGTCGAGCGTCGGATGGACTTTCGCAAGCCCAATCATCTCGTCTTTCCAGTCATTGAAGTCTTTGCGCTCAGAGCGCAGTTTCTCGACTTGCTCAGTAGCGGATTTCGTAGTGACTTGCATCTGGAGGCCAGACAACTGATCGGCGACGGGGCTGAGTGCCTCGGCGATCTGCGCGCGCACCGCTTCGCCGATCGTGCCGACGATGTGCGCGACAAGCTCGGGCCGCGACATTGCCTCGAAGTCGGGCGGCTCAGAGGGAGCAGCTTGCGGTGCTGCGACCGTGCGGACTTCGTTGACGAGCGTATCGAGCTTACCGCCCAGACTTTCGTTGAGCGTGCCGAGCGAACCGATAAACTCATTCCAGTTCGACCCGGTAGGCGTCGAAGCGGCGGGAGTACCATCGCCCCCAGGCGTGCCACCAGTGCCGTTCGGTGCGGCAGCGGGAACAGACGTGCCGCCAGTAGTCGCGGCGCCGTCGCCGTCCACGAAACAAACGCTGGGAGGAGTGTAGTTGAGGTAGCGAGTGAGCCAGTGCCGAGTCATCGTGCTCTCCGTCGTGCAGGAGTGGTTGCGGTGTCGTCATCGAGAGAAGCCTCCTCGACAACTAGCGGAGACGCACGAGCCGCAGCACGGACACGCGATTGAGCGAGTTCAATCTCGTGATAGAAGTGCATTTGGAACTGTTCGATGATGCCAGGAGTGAAACGACCGACAGGATCAAACGTGACGCGAGGGAAGGGACGCGACGTGCCGTTGTCGATCAGGTCGATGACCATGCGACCGCAGGTGGTTTCGGGGTTAGCGGGGGCGGTGTCGCTCATAGTTTTCATGCTCCTCTGTTCAAAAGGGGCCGTCAAGGGGATTGCGATAGGTAATAAGGTGGCACAGGGATGGATAAATGTCAACATCACCATTCCCTCGCCGCCCGACTGTGCCACAGTAGCGAGTCCCGCAGATAGTGCGACTCCACTCCGCGCTTCGCGCACTCCGCTCGTAGTTCTTGAGGCGTCTCAATGACTCGTGGTGTCTCCCATGGATCGTAGATGTGTTCGAAGACGGCAGGCTTGAACGTGATGACGGCGGAGGCGCCAGAGTGGGCCGGAGGGCCGAATACATGTCGGAGGAAGTAGGCGAATGCACAGTGATCGCACGGTTTCTCGCAAGAGTGGATGTAGCAGATCATGCTGCGCGTCCTCCAGCCATAGCAGTGAGCGCGGCGGGGGGTGCCCCCCGGAGTTGCTGTACTGCTTGGCCCATGTCCATAGGGTTGTCGGGGGAGTTGCCTTGGCCACTCTGCTGCTTGAGCATATGGTCGGCGTCGATACCATACTGCTCACCGAGCCAGAACTGCGTAAGTTTCATCGGGTCGATAAGTGGGTTGAGCTTGGCGCGGTCGTAGAACTGAGTGGCTTTGGCTTCACGGAGTTGTTTCGTCATCGGGAGTGATGTGTCGGGGTCGATCTTCACGTCGTAGATAGCGTCACGGAGTAGGCTAGGCTGGAATCGCACCCAGATCGGGACGCCCTCGGGGCCGACAACATCGAGGACCATCTCAGAGTCCCAGTGAGAGATGATGAGATGGTTCATGTCAGAGACAACATTGACGAGGAGATCAGCGCACGCGTCCCGCCGCTCGTCGATACGGATCTGAGTGGCAGAGTTGACGATGTTAGCCTCAGTGGCAGAGCGATCAGCAGAGCCAGGCGCATACTCACCGAACTGGTTGACGCCGAGACCGAGAAGCTCTTGGATTTCTTGAGAGAGTACGCCACCTGCCGACTCAAGGATTTGGATGATCTGAGAGAGACCGCCGTGGACCATTTCTTTCACGCCGTTGATATTCTTGACGTGGATGACACCTTGGGAGTTCCCGTCGATCATCTTGCTCTCCTCGTCGGGGGAGACGGCGCCGATTTCGCTCAACAGCTTTGCGATAGCGACGCGGCGATGGTTGCGGAGTTGGGTCCGTATCTCATTCACTTCACCTTGCTGCGGGGCGAGGATTTGAGAGTCACTGATCCCCCAGAATACTTCATCATCGTTGTTGAAGATGAGAGGATAGTAGTTGAGGCGGCCCGACCGTTGAAGTTCGTCTTCTTCGCAGAAGAGTACTTTGTCCTCGATCTTTGTGTTGACAGCGTGCGGCGCCATGACGAAGACGAGACCTGTCTTTTTGTCTCTAATCTCCCAGAGTATAACGCCTTCGCGGTTGCGGTCGGTCATGGATTGCGTGCGGGCGAGAAGTCGTCCCTCAGTGACGCCCGACATGATCCCGTCAGTGTTCTTGAAACGTGGATCGGATTGAATGTCGTTGAGCGTCCGCACGTCCTCGAAGCAGACCCACCGCGCCGAGTGAATGTCCACAGTGCCGTGCGGGACGACGACTTGACCCGGATGGGCTGCGAGCAACCACGGCATGTTGGGATGGACGAGGGAGTTGTACTCGACACGGCGCTGGACTTTCGTGCCGCCAGCGTCAGGAGCAGCGGTGGAGATGTCATCAGGAGTCGGAGTGTGTTCAGCCCCATAGCCAAGTCGGAGGCCGCCAGTGCCGAACATGACTCCATGTTGCACCGCGCGTTTCATCTGGCCTTTGACGCCCATCACGTCGATGAGTTTGTTGTCGGCACGTTCGAGGAGTTTGGAAAGAAGCATGTTCTCGATGCCGGGCTTGGAGGGAGTGATAGAGACGGAAGGGTTACGGTAGTAGATACGAGGGATGAGTGTCCGCATCATCTTGAAATACACGTTCGAGGGGAGGATGTCGGGCCGCCACTCGCCGCGATACCAGCGCCGCCACGTGAGCCACGACTCTTCGTGCGCGTAGGTGCGCCGGAAGGTTTTGCCTTTGGCGACAGCTTCAATCCAGTATTGCGGGATTGGCTTGCCAGAGGACGTGTAGCCGTCGCGAGGAGTGTCAGCCACGGTGTACTCCATAAAGTCGGAAACCCCGGCCCCAACTAGTAAAAGCTAGTCCCATACGGGCCAGATCGTATAGCGAGGGGGCCGGTTTCCGAAGCCGCACTAGGCGCCGGCGGCGTGCCGATGCCCGGGTCTGACCGGCTTGCGCGCGTCGCCCGTCGTCATAGACAGTAGGGGTGGTTGTACCGCCCCTCGGGCCGGTGCTCGCAGACTTGCTAACGAGACGAGTAGACTTGTTCCTGAAGAACAACGAGCGGCACGCCTCATTCAGTCGCGCAGCTTGTCTGTCTTGTCCGTCGCGCATCTGCGAGCCAATGTTCATAGCGGAGTAGTCCTACGCGGCTGGTGTGTTCGCCGTAACCGCGTCGGCGAGACTGGCCGCGTTCGAGTTGATCTGATCGACGACCGCTTGAAGTGCGGCAGGGTCATTCGCCGCGATCGCCGCCTTGAGATCGGCGGACAGAGTTTCGAGGAGCTTCACCACACTGTCTTCGACGGTCTTCTCTGCGGCGACAGCGGCTTGGAGGTCTGCGAGCGTTGCCATTATACGTCCTTGGTTGCTGAGGATTAGGTCGAGTTTGGCCTCAATGCGTCTTCGGCTCGACCAACCGAAGAGACGAGAGTTGTAGTTATCAGCCATGATCGTCTATCTCCACTCCGCCGCCGAGCCGCGCTGCGTCCTCGATCGACAGCTCACACACCGTCCACGCGCCGAGCGGCGGCAGTAGCTCGCTCTCTCGAATGTCGAACACACGCTCTCCCGCCGCGTTGTAGAAGTGCGCACGCCACCGAGGCACTCGCTCCGAGAACCGGAACGTGCGGATGAACTCACGCTCTCCCACCACTGCGGCACGGTCGCACTGCGGTACAGTCACAACCACCCCCACTCTTTCAGCTGCGCGATGTCGGCGTTCGCGCGCGTGCCGATGTCGTTGCGGTACTGCTTGTTCGAGACTTTGATCTTGTCGAGGAGGCGATAGACGCGTCGCCGCGCTTCGTAGGTGTAGTCGGGGCGAGAACGCTTCCCATTGTTGAGTGGCTTCGGTGGTGTGACGCCGCCGACTGCTGTTGCCTTAAGGAGCACTCCGTCTCCACCGGCGGTGACGTACTCTCCACGAGTGCGTTCAATGTCGGTGAGAAATAAGTGTAGTAGCGTGTCGTCGTCGATGCCGAGGACCGGCTCGCCCGCACTGTCACGGTCAGGTCTCCGCATAGGCCAGGGGGGGACGGATAGACGTACTGCGATCATCGTGTCGCTCGTCAGCGCCATCGACTTCTTCGTGCCCATAGCGACATCGAAGAGGAAGTCGCCGAACGGCTCGTCAAGACCCTCGGCGAGCGCCTCCACCGCGTCATAACCCATTCGGCTCGTAACTTCTAGAGCCCACGCGCCGTCAGCGTTGACAATGGTATTGATATCGAACGGGCCGCGGTAGCCAAGCATGCGGAGGAACGGCTCTGTGCGCTCAATCGTGTCGCGCGTGAGTCGGTTTGAGTCCGCTCTGATAACCACGTTGCCCATACACCCGGTGTTCTGGCCGAGGTCGCCGGCGAGAAACCTCTTGTCTTCAAGAGTGTGGTTGAACGGTGTGATGAAGTTGCTCCCATTGAACCACCCCTCCGTCGAGATTTCGACGCCACTGACTATTCGCTGGACGATGCCAGACGACTCGGGCGGTAGCTGGCGCACGGCGCGGGGCCACAGACTTTCGTCCTTCACCACCGCTGTCTTCGCCGTCGAGATGTTGCCGTTCGCTTTCACTACCCATCCGTCCCCCCAGCCGTGCGTGGCGGGGAGCTTGAGCGCCTCCGCCGTCGAGTTGAAGTAGTGCGTCTCTGGCGTCTTGATCCCGGCGCGCTCGAATAGTTCCATGCCCTTGCGACGATCTAGCTCGATCGTGTCCAGCGCCGCACTGAAACCGATTGCAGGTCTACCGAGACTCCGAACACTATCTTCGCAGCGGCCGAGGCCAACGCAGTCAGCGATGATAAGGTCTGCGCGTCGAGCCGCTGAACGCCATTCGGGCACACGATTAACGATACCTCGTCCTGCGGACTTGAAGCGGGTGTCAGCGATGTACACGTCGGCACTATGTCCCTCCAACGCAAGACGCTGAGCGATACCGAGCCCGTCTCCCTCCTTGCTGACGAAGAGGACACGCATCAGTGAAATCTCTCCGGCACACCGAACACGGAGCGTTCGCGCCCCTGCTCGCCGAACAACGCCTCGAACGAGAACGGGTCGCGCTCCTTCACACGCTCGTAGTTGTCGTAGGCATGTTCCCAATCTGCGCCGACGGAGCCAATGACACCGGCGCGTTCAGCGACGACTGCGGCCATGCACGTCGCCATGACTCGATCATCTTTGCAGCCGTTGTCCGCTTCCGCTTTCCCATCCTTCTCAATGAACGTAGCCAATTCGCTCTTGAGCAGAGGGGAGTGTATCGTCCATTCAGTCGCGAGTAGTTCGCGCGTCGTGCCGAGGATGATACCACGCGACGAAGCTGTCGTAAGCGTGCCGTAGTGTGAGAGGTGCGATAGTACATGTTGCACAGACTCCTCGCCGCGCGAACCGCGATGGACAAGCCAGACCGGATATATATCCAACAACCGGGCAAGAGTAGTACCGCCGTGATTATTGCGCTCGACGTTGATGTACGCAAAGTTGAACCTCTTACCTAGACGGGCTAGTTCTTCACCGAACTCCGGCGGCTCGACAGTGGCACTCGCATACTCAGCGACCTGGCACTGATCAACGAGGTCGAAGACTTGTGCGACAGAGTTGTCTGCGCCTACACCACCTGCGGGATCAGCGCCGATAGTGTAGACGTGGCCAGCGACCGGATGGCCCGACTTGACGTGAAGTTGCGCAGACTCTCGTACCCACGCGTCTGTCGCTTCGAACCGCACGCGGCGGAAGAACCCGAACCCTTTTGACTGGAAACACTCGTCGAAGTCGAACGGATAGGCTTCTGCAAACGCGTGGAGATCAAGTTCGTAGTCGATTGAGAGACGCTCCCGTCTCCACTGCAACTGCTCGGCGGTCACTCCGCGGGCGAGGAGAGCAGGCTCGCCGAGGTCTTCCTGTAGTCCCTCCAGGAAGCGGCGGCGCTCATCCTCGCTCGCGAACGGGATAGCGTACTCGGGGGCGTCGGGCCACGCGAAGAAGTGAAGCGCGAAGCCAGTGCCCTCGCGCGCCCGAACGCACTGTCGATGGAACCAGTTGCCGACGCCGTTGCCAGTGGACTCGACAGTGATCTCGCCATGCTCGGCAGCAGGGAATGTGCCACGCACGATAGACTCAGGATCGGGATAACGGCTGACTTCGGAGAGGTGAAGATCGGTGATTGTATCGCCGTGGCCGAAGGAACGGGCACCAGCAGTACCGATGTAAATCGTTGAATTAGTTTTCTTGAAAACGATTGCACGCTGACTATTGGTTCCGAGTATTGGTTTGACATCGGGAGGGAGTTTGAGGTTTTCAAGCGTGTAGTGTGCTTTGGCGAGTAGGCGTGTCGTGGCCTCGGCTTCGTGACTCACGATGACGCACGTCCGGTTCTGCTCGGTGAGACACTTCGCGACGAAGCGTGCAACGATGTAGGAGGAGACCCCTTCCTGCCGCGCTTTCGGGATGATGTTACGGCGCGTCCAACCCGCATCGAGCCGCGCTTGAATATCGTTGAGGCGAAAGTCGCACGCGACGCCGCTCTTATCCACGATGCGGAACATCGCTTCGATGACAGTGCGGTAGCGTGAGGGTGCGAGTGCGCTCATGGCGTTTGGAACGAGGCAATTACAGCGGCATTGAAGGCGCGCCCTGTGAAGCGCAGACGATCTTGAGGGTGATAAACAGAGTGAGCATTGTCGCGGGTTTCATTGATCTGTTCTCCTACGGTGCCGGCTTGAACGTCGCGATCACAGCCGCGCCAAAATGAAGGTTCGGCCAGCTCCATGTGACGTTGGCAGCCCCCGCTGTCCCTTGCACAATAAAGCCCATAGCCATTGATTGAGCCTTGGCGGTAAACCCGACATTCTCGATAACCGTTCCGAGATTGGCGACAAGCGGGTAGTCCGCGCTGGAAAAGCCGTTCTCGGTTGCGGCATAGATCACAAGCTGATTATTGGTGGTAGGCGTAACGCTTCCGGTAGTAACGGAAGCAGTCCCGCCGTTGGTGTTCCCGTTCTGCTGGTCGAGGGGCGCCGACGCTTTGGTATTGCGAAATACGGCAACGGCCAGCGCGGAATTGCCGCCTCCCGCCGTCACTGTCCAAGTGTCGCTACCGAAGATTGTCGGCACGGAATAGTGATAATTAAGATGAGTTCCCGACGAATTTAAGCCGAGTATCGGATTGTACACATTTCCGAGTAAATCGCTGATAACGGGACCAACGCTTAGCGTTGCCATTGCTGTTACGATGAGCGTGGCACCCGTAATGTTCAGCGCGCTACTCGTCATCCCGTTTCCGGAAACGTCCTGTGCGACAAGATGCGACATGAGGATGCCGCCCGGCTGGGTTGCGCCACCGATCAACCATGCGCTTGCTTTGCGCGGCAACAGCAGCGTGGGCGCAGCGCCCAACAGCAAGCGCCGCGACGGCAGCAACAAATGGGAGCTGCGTCGCCTGATCATGGCGTCGGGGCCAAAAAGACAGTGAGCGTGCCGATACCAGTGCCACTCGTCCACGTCGTTGTGCCAGTAGTCTGGAGGCAGAGTCGATCGCCTGCGGTGAGTGTTGAAGTCGTCACAGTAAGTGTCTGGTTGGTAGCTGCGGTGCCGTTCGCGTTGAAGCTGCCGGAGTGGAGTGTAGTACCAGCAGAGCACGCCGTACCTGAGGGCGCCTTGTTGACGGAGACAGTCGCAGCGCCGCCAGTCGCAACTTCCACCGCGCCGATGATGGCGCTGATCGTGGAGTTTTGGTTGATGACAGCAAGGACGGTGTTGTTGGGGTTGAGAGCGGCAGGCCAGCCGATGGAGACTGGTATGTTGTGGAGTTTAGCGATGCCAGCAGTGGACGTGGAGGCCGCACCTGCTGTGCAGCCCGCACCGCCGTTTGAGAGATCGGCGCACGCAGCTTGTGCAAACCCTCCTCCCGTTGCACCTTTGAGGGCGACAGCGCCAGTGCCGGACGTGTCAGTGAGTGTCTTGCCGTCTGCGATGGTGAGAGTTGCGCTGGTCGCTGGGGCTGTGATTGCGACTTTGTTTATACTTGTCGCGCCCGCGACACCGAGCGACGGAGTGACGAGGCTCGGCGACGTAGCGAGAGCGAGCACAGTGCCAGAGCCGGTTGTCGTCATCTCGCCGAGTGTACCGGCGTTGTCGTAGAGGACACGTGCGGTTACACCGCCAGAGACAAGCGTAGTGCCGACTATGATGTCGCCCGCCGTAGCAGTGATGGTGCAAGTCGCGCCGAGCTTGCACGACTGGCCGTTGACCGTAGTGGCCGCAGAGATCGGGCGCGCAGACGCTGACACGCCTGACGTGTTGCCGAGGACAGTGTTGTTGGGGAGTTTGCCCGGATAGTCAGCGAAGACAGCCGCACTCGCCGAGCCGAGGATGATCGCACCGATCCACAGCGGAAGACGTAGACGGCGCAGACGACGGCGCGTGCGGAGTTTCATGGCACAAACTTCAAGTTGACGAGGTTGAGATGGCTTTCGAGCGCGACGAGTGCTGCTCCGATGCCCATAGCGATGTAGATAACACGTTCAATACGGTTGAAGCGAGATTGGTTCTGAGCGTGCATCCGTTCACGCTCTTCGTCTTGGTGTAAGAGTTCTTCCCGTATTTCTTTACGGTCGCGCGTGCATTGATCGATGTGTGCCATCAACCGCTCCTCGATAGGACAGTTGTGTGTGACCACGAGCGATCAACTCCACGCCTCGATGGTGACAGTCGAAACGGTGTGGCAGATGATGGATAGCGTGTCGGTGGCGTTGGGCGCGGCGACAAGGACAGGCCCGAGTTCAGTGTGGATCATAATGGAAGAAGTGCCGTCAGTCGTATCGGCACCAGGGATAGTTGCAGTGGCGTTGAAGTTGATGTAGAGTGGGCCGGTAGTGGAGTTGATGCGGAAGATAGTAGCGCGGTTACCGTCGGCGTCTTCGGGGGGCGTGATCGCCTCGGCGGTGTCAATGGCGAGTATGCGACTGTCGCACCAGTCAGCCGTGTTAAGAAGATTAGGGACTTGCGTGCCCTGCTGACGAGCGACGGCGACTAGACGAGTGATTGAGGGCACACCTTCCTCCAAGATTAAGAAGAACTCGCCGTTCTCCGTGAGAATACGGCCGAAGTCTTCAGTGAGAAGTGGAGTTTGAGTCACGCCGAGAAGCCACTAAATACAACTGTGTTGTCCGCGGGACAGACAATCGAACCGAGCGCGCCTGCGCTTACTGAGGCACTGCCGTTAGGAGCGAGAAGAGTAACTCCACTCGTCACGGCGATAGAACCGCCACCGACGAGATCGACAATAGATGCAGTAAATCCACCGTTGCACACGCCCGCTGAGATGGTGAGGATGGTAGCGGAACTTGCACTCAGAACGACTTGCTTGCCGTTGTCAGCGGCGAGGAGAGAGCCAGTACCCGCGCTGATCGTGCGGACGTTGACTGAGTTGCCACCTAGGTTAGCGAGTTGCGCGAGTGTTGGATCGGCAGCGGCTAGTTCAGAGACTCTCTTACCGATCATAGCGGAAGCTCCGCGTTATGTAGGAGGGTAGAAGATGAGTGCGCAGGCGGAGAGGAGAGCGCACGTGACGATGACGTAAGCGACAGCGCGCCGACTGAAGGGGGAGAGCATTCTTACAGAAGTCCGATGAGGAGAGGGAGAAGTGCGGGCAGGACTTGTGGGATGAGGACTTTAAGTTCGCCCCAGATCATGCCAGCCCAATCTGTGCTGACGCCTGCGGCTGGCACGCCTGCGACACACGCCACTTTCGCGTCGGCCCAGAGTACGCCGATCGCAGAGTGTGGGTCTTGTGCGTTGAGGACAGCGACGGCGGCGGGAGGTAGAGCGGCGATGTCGACGCAGACAGTGCTAACTGTCGTAGTGAGCGCAGAGCACGCTGACAGACTCAGTGCGGCGCACAGACCTAGATCGAGGAGCCTCACCGCTCGCTTCGCTTGTAGTTGTTTCATAGTCTTAGGCCTTCACTGATGAATAATAAACCCGAAAGAGTGCCAACCGAGAAGGAAGAGGAGGATGAAGAGAAGAAGTCCATGACCGAACCACCCATATGCGCCGAAGGTGGCAGGCGAGGAGTGGTAGACACTCCCGAACACAATCCAGAGAACCATAAGTATCCAGAAGAGGAGACCGATGCTCATAATGGAGACTCCTTTAAAGGAGGGACCGCAGCAGGGATTGCCGCAGCAATCGTGGCGTCTTTCTTCTGACTGCTTTCTGATGAGCCAAAGTAGTAACCTACGACAGTCGCAAACTGCCCGATAATTGCGCCGACGATCATAGACGTAGAGGAGTTATCGGATTTAGCGTAGGAGAGTCCAAGTGCAACGCCGAGGAGGAGATAGACGAACGCGCCGAGCGCCGCTTTAACTTGCCAAGGCATGTCGGTAGAAGTCATGGAGCGTCTTTCGCTGTACGAGCTTGTTCAAAAGCGACCCCTGCTTTCTCTCCTTCGAGATGACTGGCGCGCGCTGTTGAAGCAACGAGTGCATCTTTCATAGAATTAGTGGCGAGTTCAACCTTACGAATGTCGATGGCGACCGCGTTGACATGCTGTTCGAGACGGAGACGAGCGATACGTGCCTCAGTAGTTGCTTGAACCATTCGCCATAGTCCATACAGAAGCACCACTAGCGTAACTGCGCTGACGGCGCTCTGAAGAATTATAGCAACTGAGTCCACGCAGCGTTACTCCATGTCGATAGTGGGAGTGCGTGTAGCTTCACCGCCTTCGGGGGGACTGCCGACGTTGACTTGGACGTTGACGTTGAGGCTAGCGATCAGTGCGGCGGCGACATCTTCGGCAGTGGTGCGGGATTGAGGTACAGGGTCTTTCGCAAACCCGCCGAAGCTCGCACCTTTAAACCACTGCTCGCTCGCGCGAAGTGCGGTGTTCTCGTCGTTCGAGCCGAGGCCATTCTTAAGTGCGGCGAACGCGAGCGGCTTCATCGCGATGAACTCGGCGTCAATAGCAGAGAGATGTTGCTCTCGGTACTCTAAATATCGCTCATCAGTAGTGATACGACTCACACCGCTCTGCGACATGCCGAGTGCTTGAGCTATTTCAGCGATGCCAAGGCCGCGTAGTTCGAGTGCGTAGATACCTGCCCACTTGGTTGGGATCTCGCTACGCGCGTGCTTGCCTTGATTGCGCATCTCGGGGTGTACAGCGACACCAGATGGCAGCTTCGAGTGCGAGTGCGGCGCGTGCGGCGGCGCTGCGGGGAATAGTTCGTCGAGATTAAGCCGCACGTTCGACCTCACGTCGCGGGAGTGGCGTGGTGGCGGAGGGAGTGGCGGGAGCGAGTAGTTCATCAACCCGGCGCGGATTTGCGCGCCCGAAGTCGGAGCGGAGGAGCAGGTCGCGGAGCGACGGCGGCGGGGCGCGGTCCATGGTGTTGTATATAGGGGTGTGGCGCGGCGAAGTCAAGCGCGGTGTAACGGCGGGCAGGGTGGTGCGATGTTGACAAATTCGCCCCCACTACCACGTTTCCCAATCGAGTCAATAAAAGTATAAGTACCCGTCTGGGGGGTCAGGCGCCTCCCCCGCCCGCCCGTCACTCTGACTAGAATGAGTCTAAGTGCGAAGACTTGACGTGATGAAGTATAGCGAGTAGTATAGTTGCAGTGAATAAAGAACTTGACAAGAGTAGATCGAAGTAATGAAGACGAGAGCGAGTAGAGCGCGAGTGGTGGTGAAGTAGTTGCGCAGTCATCGGCGCAAGTAAAGCCGATCGTAGCGGTGGCTGATGATATCGGAGTGCGTGCAGTCTAACGTGGATGTGAGCGGTGTGGAGTGGGGCATAGCTGCGGCAGTGTCATTGTGTGCGGGAGAGAACACCACGCTCTGCGGGCGTCTATGACGACTACAGCGGCATTGGTGCGAGTGCGACGACGACAGCGCGCAGCACGGTGGCACGGCGCTTGCTACGCGTGCGCGGGCGCACGAGTAATAGCAGCAGAGGCTTGGGCGCATGCGACCGGGGCGATCTAAAGACGTAAGGTTGTAAGGACACAGGCGAGGCTTATCGGCAGGTATGGTGAGGTATTGTACAGAGGGGGGTTGTTATATCCACCACATTTCCTGCGGATCACCTCGACAACACACCCACGTGTCCTTACGACCTTACGACCTTACGTCGCCTGCGCCCAAGGCGTCGATTGTGCTTGACACGCGCCGTGCGCCCATGCGACCTTGCGTCCTATTAGGCACTGCCGGAGCGCGCTGGACACCACGTCCACTGCCCGGAAAGGCACCCTGGCGCGTTGTGCTCTAATCGCGAGATTGCTGCGCCGCCCGACTTGTCGGCGGCCCGGCTTGGCTGGTAGCGGGAATGGCGCGCCACAACTTGCAATCCGTCTATCATGCCGCGCGCCAGCGATGGAGCACGCAATGGACACAATCCACCACGGCATTAACCTGAACGTTCATAACGTCCTAGACGTGAATATGCACCGTCTTGACAACGGACATGTTCGTGTTGTTGTGCGTCACAAGGTGCACAATTGCAGCGACAACACGTATGGCGTCGCTGAGTTTGAAATGACGCTGTTTGCTGCCGAAGGCGGCATTCTCATTGCACCGATACAAGAACAAAAACGCCGCGCCGCGTAAAACACATACACACACCCCCGCGCGGCATCGTAGACGGATTGCAGACTGTTGCCTAGATCATGCCGCGCTCTGAGAGAGAGGATAGAGCGATGGCACAAGCGTTAATCAAAGACACGACAAGCGACGAACCGATCACACGTGACAACATCGACACGTTGGACTGCACAATCGAACACGAAGGCCGCAAGTGCACGGCTAACGGTGCGTGGTACGATGGACAACGCGCCGTCGCCTACGTTGGAAAGACATTAGGCGACGGCATGGGTGTTGATCGTCATGGACCAACATCGCGCCGTGCACTCACAGACTGGCACGGCAATCAAATCGGTACATGCGCACTAACGTCAAGCTGGCGTGTGCGTTCTTATATTGGCTGTCGCATGTACCAGATATACGCTACGATCAATGGTGTGGACTACACCGGACGCGGCTTTGGCGAAGGAATGTCAGTTGTCCTTCGCCGCTGCGCCAAGCAACGGAGCTAATATCATCAACCCCCAACGCGCGGCATCGTCTAGGCAACAGTCGATCATCTTATCATCATACCGTGTTCTGCGCGCCCTCAATCTCAGGAGCACAGACCATGGAACTTATGCAAGCGTCTCGGCAATGGGCTTCGCGGCCAAGTGACGAGAGGTTTACGTCTCTGCCCGCACTCGCAGCGTTCACGCGTTACGAGCGCGACAATGCAGCGCGACGCGTCATGCCTAATCGTGGCTTGACTGTCATGCCGTCAACGACCGATCCCCTTGACGTTGCCGTGGCTGGTCCTAATGGCCACCCTGCCCAATTCACTCATTGGGCATTCTCGCAGTTGTGTTCGCTCGCTGGCGTCCCGTCATCCTACATACGGGATAGTCGCATGCCGGGCGCGCTCGCTGCGGACAACATCAACTGGGGCTTACACCACGCCCGCGACGTTGAAAGCGTGTCGGTGCTCGTGCGCCGTCGCGAAGACGACAACGGCAACAAGACCACGCATCTTGCAGCCGTCAACGGCCCAGACTACGGAGTTGTCTGGAACGCTGACATTGCCGAGACAATGGTTCGGCAATTCGGCGACGGTGTGTCGGGCGACTGGCGGATACCGGGCGAGTTCGGCAAGCGTGTCGAACCGACAAAGGCGAATACAACTCTGTACGCCAGCGACCGCGATATGTGGGCTTTCCTCGCCGATGAGGAACGGCGGATCGAAGTCCCCAACCGCCGCGATGGAAAGGCGGGTTCACTCGCTCGCGGGTTCTACATTAGCAACTCCGAAGTCGGCGCGTCTCGGCTCGTGCTCGGAATGTTCCTGTTCGACTACGTTTGCTGCAACAGGATCATCTGGGGCGCGACCGAGCACACGGAGATTAAGATACGTCACACGTCTGGCGCTCCGTATCGTTGGGTCGAGGAAATCCGCCCGATCCTTACGGAGTACGCCAATTCCTCCCCTGCCAACGTCGCCGACACAATCGCCGCTGCGAAGTCAGCAAAGATCAAAGGCGATGTCGAGACGTTCCTCGCCACTCGCTTCGGCAAGGGGATGGCAGGAAAGATCACAGCAGCCCATCTCGTTGACGAATTTCGGCCCGTTGAAACGATTTGGGATGCGGTGACGGGCGCTACTGCCTTTGCGCGCACCGTCGAACACGTTGACGCACGCGTAAAGATCGAACGCACGGCGGGCAACCTACTCCGCCTCGCCGCGTAACCTCTCAACCACGTCGCAGATCACGGTATGATGATGGGATGATCGAACACTGACACTGCGCCCTGCCGCGCCTCACCGCACGGCAGAGTGCAACGCCAGCGTTGCCCCGGCCGAAGGCCGGTGGGACTACACAGAGAGGAAAACTGACATGCCCTCACTCTTTTCCAAACGCCACTACGAATGGCTCACCGCGTTCGCACGCGCCGAGTTGCCTATGGGCGACCGTGTTGCGCTCTGCAATGCGCTCGCTCGCGAAGGCGCACGCTTCAATCGCGACAAGTTCGAGCGCGCCAGCGGCATCACCGAATGGCTTGCCGGTCACGCCACCCGCCAGCGCACCCGCAACGTCAACGCCAAACGCTATCACCCCGACGACTACGCCCACGCTCTCCATTCTCGGCGTGAGCGCGAGCGTGTCACCGGCAACAAAGAGGAGGAGGGTTTGCTGTGAAAAATATGGTCAGCCCCAACGATCTTCAACAAGCCGCTCGCGACTGCTATCTCGACGGTCGCGAGCCTGTCACTCGTGAAGAGTGGCAATACTGCGTCAACTACTGGGCTGCTAACATCGCCAGCGGACTTGAAGTTGAAGCGTGCAAGCTAATCGGCTTAATCATGGAATGTCCACTTTCCCCCGCTGAGATTGAAGAGATTGCAGCATTCCAGGCTGGACGTAAGAAAGGAAAGGTACGCAATGTCAGTTAACACTCCCCGCCCCTCCTCCCGCCGCGACTATCGCCACTTCCCCGAAGCCTACACCGCCCTCTTACTCAAGTTCGACGCGGAGGGCGGTGCGTCACTCGGCCCCATGCCTAGCCGGGATGCGCGTGCGTCCGTGCGCGATCTCTACCGCTTCAAGATGTTTCTCTCGCACGGCTGCGACACTGACCCCGACGACGCGCACGCACGCACCTTACTCCGCATCTTCGCCAAGGTGATCCTCCGTATCGAACCCACCGCCACCGAGAACGGCGACGACAACGCCGTTATTGTTCTCTCCCTCAACCCGATTGTTGCTGCTATGGAGCGCGTAGCATGACCCCTGACCGCCGTGCGTCCGTGCGTCCGTGGCGGGACGCCCTCTGCAACGCCGACCGCCTCGGCGCGATCTTCGCTGGCGCTGTGTTGGTGTGGGCGCTGATCGTGTTGCTCTGGTAGTTAGAAATAGGCGCACGCGCACCGCTATTGTGCCATCATCGCACTTGACACCCTCGCGCGCGCGAGCTATATATACGGCCCATGACCCGCACTCGCCCTCACACCCTCACACTTCGCCCGCTCGCCTACGGCAGCCTCACGGCTGTTTGCACGGCGACGGGCGCGGTGCTGACCGTTCTGCCGCCCGCCGACGCACTGACGCTGGTACGGTCTCTCACGCTCTGCGTCCGTGCCGCCGAAGGCGGTGCCGGTGCCGCAGCGATCTACCCTCTCCCTCGCCAACATGACGTAGCGGCCTAGCGTCCCCCGCGCGGACGCTAGAGCGGTACGCCAAGCGGCTGCCACAACCACAGGAGCACCCCACCATGGCCGACACCAAACGCCGTAAGACCGTCTCCGTCAGCTTTGCCGACAACGGCGATGCTCGCCTCGCCCTCTACACCGCCCCCGACGACATGGGCAACCAAGGCGTCGCCGAGACGATCACTCTCACTCCCGCCGTTGTCCACGAAACTCTCATGGACGCCTTCATGCTGCGCGGCGTCATCAACACATTCTCCAACATCTACAACCGCCTCGAGAACCCCTCCGCGTCCGATCTTCGCCGCGAGTGGGACAAATTCATCGCCACCGTCACTGACGGCTCATGGACGCCGGGCCGCTCGATGTCCGACGCTGAGCCCGACGATCTCACCCTTGCACTCGCCGAAGTCACCGGCCAGCCTGTCCACGTCATCGCCGCGAAACTCGACGACATGCTCGCCGAGCCAAAGCGCCTTGCGGACGGTACTGAACAGCGCGACAAGAAAGGCCGCATCGTCCACGTTCACTCGAAAGCGAAGCTCTACACCGCTCTCGAAAACTCCGATCCTCGCGTGAAGACGGCCCTCTCCCGCATCGTCGCCGAGCGCGCTAAACGCATGGCTGCCGACGCGAAGTCCGCGAAGTCCACCGGCATGCTCGACTTGTTCAACGCGCCCACCGAGCAACCCGCCGCTGCGAACTGACCGCACTCTCTCCCCTCACGTCGCCCCGCCGGCTTCACCGCTGGCGGGGCTTTTCCTTTTTAGTGCGGTCCTTCTTCTGCGTTTTCATCATAGCTAATATGCAAAAATAACCGAACCTGTCAACATGCCATCAGCGCATAATGTTGACACTCCCCAGGCGCTGCCGCCCGGTGGTAGCAATGGAGGGGGCGATGGCCCGATCAATGGAGGCTACGATGGCGACAGGCGGGGGAAAGCCCCGCCAGCCCGCCAGCCCTGCCGCCCCACGCGCCCTTCCCGCCGCTCCCCCTCCGATCCCTCTCGACGCTTTGATCGCCCGCGCCACAACGCCCCTACGCGCCCCAGCCGCCCCTTCCCCTCTGCCTCGCCACATCTCCCCCCACGCTGACGAAACGCCCTCCTCCCTCCTCCTCTCCGTCACCATCTCCCACTGTTCTTGCGGAGCTTCCACTCGCCACGTCGCCCCCTACGTGCTCGTCCGCTACGCCGCCAATGCCCACACCGTCCACTACCGCTCCACCGGCCCCGACGCAATAGCGCCCTCTCTCCTCGCCACTCTCCCCCGAGAACGCCGCGAAACTCACGTCAACGTCCCGTTCTGCGAAGAGTGCTTCTAATGGTGAACAGACGTTTGAGCAGTCGCCGCCAGTCTTTGTGCGCCGCTGGGGCTGGCGACAGCCGCTCCGTCTGTTCACCACTAGACGCACCCACCCCAGGTAGTAAGGAAAAGGCGCAAGTGAGCGACACCAGCAACGACAGCGACAACACACCACGCCGTGATTGTGCTGCTCGTATGACTGCGTTCGATCATCTCCCGCCGCGCATCCGTGCCGTGGTGAACTACGGCGGCTCTATTGCCGACCCACAAGTGATTGCGTTTGCTATTACTCAACAGGGCGAGAAAGCTGTTCTAGAACTACTGCATAACGCTCATGTTGCTCTCAACCTCTCCATCGACTGCCCCTACGATCACCGACCCTGCGCGCGCCCGCGCTGCGCCCGTTGTCCGTTAGGCTAATGCCCAACACCCGACGCCGTAACGGCGAACCCACTCGCATCATGTCCTTCCGCTTGCCGTGCTCGCTCCACGACGAACTCCGTATTGTCATGCTCGACCCACGCACCGGACGCCCCCGCTACCGCACATGGGGCAACACTATGGAACGTATTCTCCGCGAATGGCTCGACGCACAGAAAGTCTCCCCGCCATGACACCCGCACAAATCGCCGCCGAACTTCGTCGCCTCGCTGCTGAGAACGCCGCGCACGGTCTGACCGAAGGGCACGCCTACATCAACTTGTGCTGGTTCCTCCAATCCCACATCCCCGACTTCATCGCCGCGCTTGAGGCTCACTCGCCATGACCGACCACACCGACACCGCCTCGCTCGACACACTCGCGTCGTTGCAGGACATCAGGCTCCGTGTCTTCAACCGCGAGCGTATCTCTCCCGCCGAGATGCGCAAACTCCTCCTCGACATCTCACGCGACCGCGAGAACGCCTCCCGCGCTGGCGCACGCTCTCGCGCCGCCGCGAAGAAGGCCGACAAGTCCGCACCTGTCCAACTCGACATCAACACACTCTTTGGAGGCGCGAAGTGACTGCGCCAGCCGCCGTAGGCGGTGTGATTTCCTGGTTCTCCTGCGGTGTCGCATCAGCTATAGCAACGAAACTGTTAATCGAACGTAGCACTCCCGCACTCATTGAATGTGGAGTGCTTTGCAGTGGATAAAACCCTCGCCAGAGCGGCAGTTCGTGACGGAGTTCTTACTGAACGCGGCGACGTAGCGTTCCCTCGCGTCATCGACGCTACAATAGTCTCTGACTGGCGCAAGTGCCCTCACGCTTTCTTCCGCCGCCACGTCTGCGGCCTCTCGAAGCCCGGCTCGTCTGTCCATCTTCACTTCGGCTCTGTCATCGCTCGCGGCCTCGAAATCGCCCGGCGCACATACTTCTCCACGCGCGACACGTCTGACGCCCTCCACGACGCCTGTGAGGCTGTCATCCACGCGTGGGGCGACTTCGCCCCTCCCGACAACCCCTCTCGCACCGAAGCCGCAAAGACCCTCTCTGCTGCCCTCCACACTCTCCAATCGTACTTCCGAGAGTGGCCGCTCGATGACGACCCTATTCAAATCCACGTCCGTGACGGCGCTCCCTGCATCGAATACTCTGGCGCGCTCCCTATCCCCAGTTCACGTCACCCCGACACTGGCGAGCCAATCCTCTACGCAGGTCGCTTCGATCTCATCGGCGACTACCAACACTCCGTCTGGGGACTCGACGACAAAACCACCGGCTCCGACCCGAACACCGACTACTGGCGAGCGCAGTGGAAACTCCGCTCTCAATTCACTGGCTACGTATGGCTCGCCCGCGAGTACGGCGTCAACCTCAAAGGCTTCATCGTGCGCGGCATGGGAGTAATGAAGACCGACATCAAACTCGGTTGGGCACTCGCCCCCCGCCCTCCCTGGATGATCGACGCGTGGCTGGCGCAGTTGCAGGCCGACACACATCAAATGTGCCAACAGTACATGCAATTCATGGATGAGCGCGACGATCACGCTTTCGGACAATCAGTTAGCCATCCATTCAGTCAACGCTTCGACACTGCATGCGCCGACTTCGGCGGCTGCTCCTACCTCGACCTCTGCTCCTCCGAACACCCCGACTCTTGGCTCGACTCCTACGAAGTCCGGCGCTGGGACCCACTCACTCGACAGGAGACGTGACATGCGCTCAAACACCCCTCCCCTACCGCCGCTCCGCAGTGCGTCCGCTCCGCCGTGCGTCAGTGACACTCTCGTCGCCGACGACGACTTCGGCGAAGGCGAGTGTGATTGCATTCACCACGGCCCGTCTAGCTCGCCTGACGAGTGGTGGGAAGCTGTCCCCTCATGTCCCATTCATGGAGACGCGTCGCTATGACAATTGAAGACGCACTCACTCGTGCCGACACACTCCTCCTCGCACTCGAAAACATCGCCACACACGAACACCCTTCTCTCCAACACGCTATGCGTCGTCACGCTATCGCACAAGCTCTCCTCGCCGTCGATCACACTGCCACCAAGCGCGCGATCATCGAAACCTCACAACGCTCTCTCGATATCGTTGATCGTGTATTCGGACGCACTCCATGAAGTCCAACATTCTCCTCCAAGGCGACATCGGCACAGGCAAAACCCGCTCCCTCATCACTCTCCTCCCTGAGTACATTGACGAGCGTGGCGCAGTAAAGTCCGGCGCAGGACTCTCCGTCTTCCTCATCTCAATGGAACCCGGAGCCGAAGCCACTCTCGGCCCAAACCTCTGTGGCTCACCCTCCGCACCGTCGCCCTGTATCCATATCCACTACCACCCCCCTGCTGCGGTCGATTGGACTGTCATGCGCAAGTGGGCCGCAGTCATGCACGCCTCCTCCATCGAACAAGCAATCAAAACTGTTGACCCCGGCCGCTCCTCCTACACTCAATTCCTCGATCTATTCGCTACGTGTGCGAGCTTTACGTGCGACAACTGCGGCGAAGACTTCGGCGACGTGGGCGAGTGGGACGACTCTCGCGCCATCGCTCTCGACGGCCTCACCGGCCTCACCCGCATGGTCACGTTCTCGACCGTAGGCAGTCGTCCCTTCCTCTCACTTCCCGAGTATGGCGGCATCCAGGCTCAGATCGAAGGCTTCATGGACCTCGCGTGGAGCGGGACTAAATGCACATCAATTCTTCTCGCCCACATCGAGCGCGAAGTCTCTCCGCTCACCGGCCTCTCCACTCTCACCACTTCCACCATCGGTCAGAAACTCGCCCCTAAGCTGGCTAAAAAGCCTGACGAGATCATCATCTCTGAGTGCGTTGACGGCAAGTACGTCTGGAACACCGAAGAACTCGGCCGCGGCTTGAAACGCCGCCGCCTGCCACTCTCCACATCTCTCACTCCTGATTTCTCACAACTGTTTAGGTGACACATGAAATTCCATGTCGAAATGGAACCGGATGAGGTACGTTTCATTCTCAAGCAAGCCATCTGCAATCACCACAATATCGACCCTGAAAAAGCCGTTATGGTAGCAGAAGGTGATTATCCATATGTCAGCGTCACCGCTAGCTCCGACATTGTAGAGGATGCAACTACATGACCCCCGAACAATCCTCCGTCCTCTCCGTCATCAACACCACCAACGCCGCTCACTTCTCCAACTGGTTCCTCTCCTCCTCCGTTATGGCTGTTGTTCAAGTCGAGTCCGCCTTCCGCCAGTTCGCGCGCCGTTATGAGCCTCGTATCCATGACGCCTCATACGGCTACATGCAGCTACTCAGTCAAACAGCAGCGGCGCTCCACTCCGGCGACGGCACTCAACTTTATCTCAGCCCCGTCTTTCCCCACATGCCCGACCCGGGCGACCTGCCGAACAACCCCTCAATCATCAACGGTACACTCTACGACCCTCCCATCAATATCCTCTGCGGGATGACCTATCTCCGTCAAGGCTGGGACGTTCTCGAACGTGCGTTCGGACGCGCCCCCACTCTCTCTGAGTGGTTCGCTGGCTACAACGAAGGCTACGGCGCTGCCGCGCGAGGCCGCCCCGACCCTGCTTACACCCACATTATCATCCCTGCCTTTGAACACTGGCTCATCACTCTCTCTGAACAAGATCGTGCCGCCGGACTTGTCCGCTAGGCACTCCTCTCGCACAACCCCGTGCAACTCCCTGGAGAACTCACCCACATGGCCCAATCTACCACGTCTCTCTTCGATGTCAACTCCTTCCTCGAAACCACACACAAAGGCAACCTCGACACTCATTTCGTCCTCCCCGACATCGGCGACTACATCGCGCAGTGCCAGCCGCTCACCAAAGACTCCCTACGTTCGGGCATCGTCGGCCCCGACAAGACTCGCGCCGGTGAGCCGTGGGCCGCGCTCGAACTTTCCTGGGAACTCATGGACGATACCATCAAATCCAAACTCAACATGGAGAAAGTCGTCGTCCGTCAGTCCCTCATGCTCGACCTGACGAACTCCACTCCTCCCCAACTCGACTGGGGCACCAACCGCAATATGCGACTCAAACGCCTGCTCGACGCGACTGGTCTCAACAAGCAAAAATCGTTCAACATTTCGTCACTCGCATTCGCCACTGCGCTCGTCCACATCGAGCATCGCCCCGACCCGAACGACGCCGAGATTATCTACGCGGAGATCACGCGCGTCGCCGCTCCCGAGAAAGCACGTCAGCGGGAGGCAGCGCAGTGACCGATCCGACTCCTATTCCACCACCAAACGGCTACGGCAACACCACGCGCGAGGGGGCTTCGGCCCCCGACGCGCCAGTGCAACTCTGGGAGTGCGGCCATCCCCTCTCCGCGCACAATCGCGGCGAGGCAATCGTCTGCCTCCGCTCCCAGCAGAACGTAGCCGCCGCTCTCACCATGCGCCCTCCCCCTACTCCACACTCCGCCGCTGACATCTGCTCCACTGCTGCTCGTCTCGTCGGCGGCGATCGCGCCGTCACTCACGGCGACAAGTCAATCAACTTCACCAACACCGCCGACGCTTGGAACGCGATACTCAATGCGAAAGCACGTCGCGAAGCTCTAAGCGACACTGAGCGCGGAGACATGCTCCACATGTTGCGCGCTATCTCTCTCACCGCTCTCGATGTCGCCAACTTCCTCGAAGCTCTCAAGATCGCCCGTCGCTACTCTGGCTCTCACAACCTCGACGACTACATTGACGGCGCTGGCTACGCCGCGTGCGCTGGCGAGATCGCGGAGAAACTCAATGTCTAATTCCCCTCGTGTCAGCAAGTACTTCCATGAGTCTCCCGAAGAACGCGCCGCTCGACAAATTCCGCTCCCCCGAGGCGCCTTCGACTCTGATGAACCTCTCCACTTCCCCTTCCACTCCCACCGCACACTCGCCGAAGCGTGGCGCTATCATTTCCCACAGCGGAAATCGTCTCATGTCAAACTACCGCTCTAACGACCCACTCGCCGCCGAGTTCGCTGCGCTCGTCGAACCATTCCTCCGTGCTCACCCCACTCTCCGCGACTACTCACAACTCCACTTCGCCCTCGACGGTCTACACTATCTTATCGCCGCCGACCGCTCCGGCGTAGATCGCTCTCCCCCTCCACACACCTTCACCAACGTCACTTGCTCTTTCGACGGCTGCCACACCCACGCCGGCATCCCCGACGCCTGCATTCTCAACTTCGCGCCGCGTGATACTCCTCCAATCTGGCTCTGCCGCTTCCATCACCCCAAACTTGACGGCCTCCCTGCCCCTGGTTGGACTCCTCCCCTCGCAGAGCAACACGCTCGCGCTCTCGCCACCACTGCCGCATGGAACAAGCTCACCCCCTCTGAACGTCCACTCCTCAATCGCAACATCGTCACTATTGCAGCAGGAGGCGGTGAGTGACTCGCGCCTGGATCGAAGATGGCTCGCCGTCCTCCCCCATCTGGCTCATCGGAGTCAAATAATGCCTCAAGCTGGATACAAGAAATACAACATCAGCAGTGGAGGTATGTACGCATGAAATGGATAGAGGATGGTGATCCCAACAGCAAAATATACTTGATCGGCGAAGCGCCGGGCGAGCGCGAGGTCGCGTCGGGCCACCCGTTCTCTGGCCCCTCCGGCTACGAACTCGACAAGATGCTCGCCGAAGCCGGTATCGCTCGCTCCGAGTGCTTCGCCACCAATGTGTGCCACGAGCGCCCTCCCTCCTACCTCAAGAACGGAAAGTGGGTCCACAATGACATCGACCAGTGGTTCTACTCCCCAACCGCAGCAAAGAAGCAAGGGATCGCTGCCATCAATGGACGTTTTCCTGCGCAGCCAATCCGGGAAGGAGTTTTACATCTTACTGAACTCCTTAGAGAACATCGCCCTGTCCTCATACTCGCACTCGGGGGAACACCGCTCTGGGCCGTGGCAGGTGAAATGGGTATTACGAAATGGCGAGGTAGTGTTCTCGATACGCCGTTAGGTAAGTGCATCCCCACCTTCCACCCCGCTGACGTACTCCGCTCATGGACCCACCGCCCCATCGTCGTCCAAGACCTACGGCGGGCCGAGCGCGAGTCCCACTTCCGCGAAGTCTGTCGCCCCGCATGGGAGTTTGTCGTTGAGCCGTCAATCGAAGACATCAATGAGTGGTTTCACACATATCTTAGCGATGCGGATCGTCCGGTTACGTGTGACACGGAAGGTTGGGGACGCGTCGATTGCATTGGATTTGCCGCTGACCCACTCCATGCTATCTGCATTCCATTCACTCACCCGACAAGTGGCGCTGAGCGAGGAGTACACTACTGGTCCTCGATTGAAGAAGAATATCTCGCGACACAAGCCTGTCGAACAGTCCTCAGTGCTCGCCCAATCATCTTCCACAACGCAATCTGGGACTGCCAAGTAATCGCGCGCCGCTGGGCTATGCTCCCCCGTCTCCATCTCGACACACAGGTTGCTCAACATGTCGCATTCCCCGGACTCCTCGGTGGCCGAATTGACCCTGTTAGCGGCAAGGTGGATAAGAAAGGAAGCTCCCTATCACTCTCCTTCATCGCCTCCATGTACTGCGACTACTACCGCTTCTGGAAAGATGACGGACGGAACTTCGATCCAAGTGTTGGTGATGCACGAACCTACTGGCGTTACAACTGTGAAGACTGTGTACGTACCGCCGAATGTGCCGACGTGCTCGCCGACGTTGTGGCGAAGGCTGGTCTGCAAGATCAACTCGACTTTGAGATGCGTCTCTTCGCCCCCGTCCTCTCAATGATGTTTCACGGTCTTCGCTACGACAGTGCTGGTGCCGCCGAGGCGCAGCGACGTTTGGCCGCCGACGCCGCCGAGTGTCGTTCCTGGCTCGACACTGCGACGGGCTGCGACTTCAACCCCGACTCCACCCCTCAAATGCGCGCCCTCTTTCACGACGACCTTCAACTCCCTCCGATCAAGAACAGGAAGACAGGTGCAGTCAGTCTCGACGACGCCGCACTCGCCACGCACGCGCGCCGCGTCCCTCTGATCGCCCCTCTCATCTCTCAAATCCAGAACTACCGCACTCTCGACACTCTCCGCGCCTCACTCGACGCCTCTCCCTCCCTTGACGGACGCATGCGCCACGCGTTCAATATTGCATTCGTCGAAACCTTCCGGTTCAGTAGTAACGAAACTGCGTTCGGGGAGGGCGGCAACCTCCAAAACATCAAACGCCCTGATGGAGATTAAAAGTGGACAGCAACCTTACCACATACCAAACCTCAGATACGGCATGGCGTTATGAGAACCAACTTGCTCGTGCCAAAGCTGATATTGCTAATATGCGAAATTTACTCGCTGTAGCTGAGCAACGTGTCAAATATCTCGAAGATCATCCTCCACTATACGCCTACTTCAACTGGAGTGCCTAACTCATGCCTCTCTCCCCTGACAACTACCTCCGCTGTCTCTCCGATCCATTCACGCCAGTCCGCGATCAGACTGGCCGCTTGCTTGGCTGTGTGCCACGCGTCCCTGACGACGCGTACATGGCTGGCCCCTTCCCACTCATGCTCGCCGCTCAGGCGTGCGTCCTTGTCGCTGTCGATCAGCCCGGCACTCCCCCGATCACCGCGCTGCCGGGCTTCATCCCTCTCGACGACTCCCAAGCCGACCTCGCCACTCCTGTCGGCGAAGACGACCTCGCAGTAGGTGTGTGATGGCACGTATATATTATGTAGGTGCGCTACTCGCTCCTGAGTCAGTATTTCTACTATGGCGTAAAACGGTTGTCGTTAAGAAACCCCATGCCACCATTATCTATTCCAAAGCATGGTTTCCTTACAAAGAGGCGCAATGTTTTCCACTTGTTGTTGAACCTCCCTACATATTTGAACGACTACGAAATCAACTTGTCCTACGCTTCGACAACCAACGATTATTTGAACGACACATTGAACTGCGTGCTGCCGGAGCAACATGGGACTATCCCGACTTCAAAGCACATATCTCCCTTGGCAACTTTACAGGACAAGGTTGGGAGCTTCCTGATTTCCCTCTTACATTCTCCAAAGAATACTACCAAACATGGGATGAATAACATGCTCCTCTTCATTGACACAGAGACTTCTGGCCTCCCCGACTTCAATCTCCCCGTCACACACCCCTCCCAACCCCACATCGTCCAACTCGCGGCGTGGCTCGGAGAGATAGACACAGACAAACAAGACGCACGCAGAGCGATGGGAGATCATACGCCCCTACTACGTCATCACTCCTCCCTCAACGCCATCATCCGTCCGACTGACTGGACGATCCACCCTGCTGCCGAACGTGTCCACGGTATCACACTCGAACGTGCGCGCGCCGTGGGGGAAGACCTCAGCGATGTCCTTCGACGGCTCTACGAGCTTGTCGCGCTCGCTGACGAAGACGGCCTTGGAGTCCACGGCACGCTGATCGCCCACAATCTCTCATTCGACACTCGTATGCTACTGCGTGAAATTGGCGCGCTCGGCCTAGACCCTGCACCGCTCGGCCTCCTTCGCCCCTTCTGCACAATGCGCGCCCTCACCGCTCGCATGCGTCTCCCAGGCCGCCACCCCGGTCAATACAAATGGCCCTCGCTCGCCGAAGCGCACCGCTTCTGTCTCGGCCGCGACTTCGACGACGCCCACACCGCAATGGGCGACGTGCTCGCGTGCCGAGATATTTATCTTAAAGGTAGGAGTGAAGGATGGTGGAAATAAGTCTAGACCAAATATTTCACAACTGCATTCCAGTACCTTTCAGTGGTTGCTGGCTGTATGAGTGGGGATTGTCTTGTGGTTATGGACAAGTAGCTAAAAATCAAACAGGTACTAGAATTGCCTACAAAGTAGCATATATTCTCGCATATGGCGATGTACCTGTAGGCGTGGACTTACATCATAAATGTGAAGTAAAATCCTGCTGCAATCCAGATCATTTAGAGCTTCTAACTAGAAAAGAGCATAAAGCAGAACACGCTATTACACATTGTATAAACGGACACGAATTAATAAGTGACAATATTTACACAAGTCCACTCGGATATAAACAATGTATGACTTGTAGACGAGAAGCCGATCAAAGACGCTCTAGAAGAAGAGTAAGACGATGACTGACGACCCTTACGCTCTCCATCTCCCCAACCTCCGCGCTCTCTATCTGCCCGACTCCGACTACGCGCTCGTCGAAGCCGACCTACGCGCCGCTGACGCGTTCGTAATCATGTGGGAAGCTGGCGCAACCAAAGCTAAGGACGCACTCCGCAATGACGCAGACTTACACACTCCCAACGCTTATCACTTGTACGCTGAGAAATACTCCAATGGGAGTTTCCATCGCGTGCGGGAGATCGGACCTCCACGCACCACCATGCACTCGAACGGAATGTCCTATCGCGACAACTCTAAGCGTTGGCAACACGCTACGAACTTCGCAGGACGTTCTCGTACAGTGGCGTCCGTGCTCGTCCTCCCCGAAGATCATGTTGCATCGTGTCAGCATTGGTGGACGCGTGTAGAAAATCCTGAGATCGGTGCACTCCATGATCGCCTTGAGTTCGACCTGCGCTCTCGCAAGAACCCTGTGATTTACAACAAGTTTGGGTTTCGGCGTTTGTATGTCGGCGGCGGAGACCCTCGCGCTCGGGGCGACAATCTCCTCGGCCAAGCTCTCGCGTGGATCGCTCAATCCACCGTCGCCGTCACGATCAACCACGCCATGCTCCGTGTTGACTGCGCTCGCGGCATCTTCGGCCAGCGCGGCTGCGGAGAGTGTATGACGTGTGAGGGCTGGCCCGTTGAACTTCTTATGCAACATCATGATTCTTTACTGCTGCAAGTGCCACTTAAAGCAGTAAATAATGCTCTAATAACTAGACTTAGAACAGCCATGTGCGTAGTGATCCCATATGATGATCCTTTAGTAATTCCTTGTGAAATTAAATGGAGTTCTCTTAATTGGGGGAGTATGAAAACATGGAACGAAGAACGTCTAGACGTGGAACTGTCACTTACGGACTAGATTATATCTTGCCTCGCTGTCATTTTGTACCTTTCTCTGGCTGCTGGATATATCACGACGGATATCTTGATCCATACGGCTATGGGCTAGTAGGAGATAGAAATGTACGAGTACATAGGCTTGTTTATGAGCTTGTAACTGGTGAAGATTTAGCAATGCTAGATTTACATCATAAGTGTGAGATCAAATCTTGTTGTAATCCAGAACATCTACAAAAGATGACTCCAGAAGAACATGGTATTGCGCATGAGAGGAAAGACCCAAACTGGTGCGATTATGGCAATCATCCATTTCGTAAACGTTCAAGTGGAACTGGTTGTTTAACTTGTGCAACTATATACAAAGCAAAATGGCGCTTAGAGAATGGTAGAAATTAATGTCTCGCCACCACTCTGACTGGCTCGCCGCCTACGTCTCAACCCTCACCCCAAAAGGTGAAGCGCCTGAACGCTTCCACTTCTGGACAGGCGTGAGCGCGATTGCAGGCGTGTTGCGTAGGCGCGTATATGTAGACGAAGGCCACTATCGACATTACCCAAATTTCTATATAATTCTCGTCGGCCCGCCTGGTCTAGTAAAGAAATCCACCACGATCAACGTTGGCGTTGGTCTACTCCGCGAAGTCCCCAACGTCATTCTTGGTGCTGACTGCTCGACGTGGCAGAGCTTCGTAGAAGAAGTCGCCGAGGCCAAAGACATCTTCGCCGAGGGCGACGCTGGCGCAGTCCCACTCGAAGACCTCCTCGACCAGAACCACACTGTGACGAGTGCAATCACCCTCGCTATCAGTGAATTCGGCACGTTCTTCGACCCCGAAGACCGTTCAATGGTGAACGTGCTCACTGAGCTCTACGATGGCAAAGTCAACTCCGCGTTCACCAAACGCACGAAGACGCAGGGTACAGATACCATTATGAACCCCTTCGTCAATATCATTGCGGGCACGACGCCTGACTGGATGCGTGATAACTTCCGTGGCCGGTTTGGCGGCTGGGGCCTCTCCTCTCGCATCATCTTCCTCCACTGCGACGAGAAAGAGCGCTCAGTCGCCTTCCCCCACAAGCTCTGGGCTGGCACATACGACTCCACCATGTCCCGTTTCCGTGACGACCTCATCGAGATCAGCCAACTTCAAGGCACATACACCTTCTCTCCTGACGCGGAGTCACTCTATGAACAACTCTATGATGCACATGGCCGCCGACAAACAGCACTTAATCGTCATCCGCATCATGACCCTTGGCTGTCTTATTATCTCGCTCGGAAACTTGATCATGTTATTAAGCTGGCTATTGTTCTAGCTGCTAGTCGCCGCTCTGAACTTCTCATCACTCTCGACGACATGCAATCTTCGGTCGCCCGCTGCGACGAGATAGAGAACGAACTCGGCAAAGTCTTCCACTCCCGCCAAGCCGCGAACCGCGACGTTCGCCTAAACATGGACGTGTGGCGCGGGATTGAGGAAGGTATCAAAAAGAACGGCCACGTCAGCCAAGTCGAAGTGTTCTCATTCTCGACGCAGTATATGACGTATGGGCGCGCCAAAGAACTCCTCGATCATCTCATCGCATCGCACTGGCTCGCAGCGATGACGGACGGCGGGCGAGTGTTCTATCAGTTCGGTGAGAATGCTCAGTTGAGTGAGTCAAAGCCTAACGGACACGGAGATTGACAATGCCAGCCTGGGTGCCACTCTACTGGCTCTTATTCCTCATTCTTCTCTTCGGCGCTTACTGACGCGTCCGCGTCTCTTGCCCTGCGCCGACCGTGCTCATCACCGTCGCACGGCGCAGCACGCCCTCAGTCCGGTCTACCAGTGCCTCCAACTCAGCACTGCCCGGCTTCATCCGTGCCGCCGTCCGCATCAAGTTCTTCGCGATCGGTGTTTGGTGTATCCGCTGCACCGCCGCAAGCCCAATGTGGTACGCAGGCAGCACAAGCATTAACTTCCCTGCATGCGACCAATGTCCTGACATGACCGCACTCAGCGCAAACACCGGCGCGACTGAGTGCTCCCACCCGAATATCTTAGGCGACCGCGCCTTGACTCTCTCAGTCAACACTCCCGCCACTTTCGCCATCCCCATCAATTCCTCGAACGCTGGCCATCCGATCAACTCCCGGATGACATTCTGATGCTTGACGACATAATCGATCGCTGACTTCTCCCCTCGCAATTCACTCATCCGTAGAGCTTCCGCAGCCATCACCTGCACCATACTGTCACGTCCGCGCAGCCCTAACACCTTCCTGAGCGACCGCGCAAGCTCCACGTCATCCTTATTCACCACCGCCACGATGTTGTCGTAGATCGCTGCCGTCGTGATCCCCCCCTGCTCGACTG
>Ga0070695_100000066_pt1 | contig 41937 bp, 43 predicted proteins | sample KBSK1252metaG_FD_65471 | JGI IMG/M metagenome (GOLD analysis project Ga0070695, IMG submission 65471) | Corn, switchgrass and miscanthus rhizosphere microbial communities from Kellogg Biological Station, Michigan, USA - KBS K1-25-2 metaG | ecosystem: Host-associated > Plants > Roots >...
CCCGGCGGCGAAGGCGCGGATGCGGAAGAGGTCGAGATGGAACATCGGCTCGTCCGTGCGCACCTCGATCGCACAGAAGAGCGCGAGCAGCGCGAGGCCGCCGAGGAGGCACGAAAGCACGAGGGGCGACGTCCAGCCCATCGTGTGCGCGCCGTACGGCTGGATCCCGTACGTGATCCCGACCATCAGCAGCACGAGCCCGGCCGCGAACGTGAGATTCCCCCACCAGTCGATCTTCCCGGGCTTGCGCACCCCGAGCTCGCGCAGCGAGCGGTACGACCAGACTGTCGCGAGGAGGCCGACCGGAACCGAGACGACGAACACGAGCCGCCATTCGAACGGCGCAAGCACGCCGCCGAGCACGAGTCCGAGGAACGAGCCGACGACCATCGAGACGCTGTTGATCCCGAGCGCGAGCCCGCGCTCCTCGTGCGGGAAGGCGTCGGTGAGAATTGCGCTCGAGTTGGCGAAGATGAGCGCGCCGCCGACCCCCTGACCGACGCGCATCAGGATCAGCCACAGGGCGGCGGCGCCGCCGTGCAGCCACGTGATCGAGAGCAAGATCGAAAAGACCGTGAAGACCGCGAAGCCGAGGTTGAACATCCGGACGCGGCCGTACATATCGCCGAGGCGGCCGAGGCTGACGAGCAGAACGGCGAGCACGACGAGGAAGCCGAGGAGCAGCCAGAGGAGGTAGCTCGTGTTGCCCGGCTGCAGCGGGTCGATGCCGATGCCGCGGAAGATGTCCGGCAGCGCGATCAGCAGGATCGAGCTGTTGATCATCGCCATCAGCGTCCCGAGCGTGGTGTTCGAGAGCGCTACCCACTTGTAGTCCAGCTTCCGCGCGCCGATCCGCAACGCGGCCCCCTTCCGTCAACTTGACGTTTACGTAAGGTTAGCTGATCTGGACGAGCGTCGCGGACGCGTGGTCGACCTGCAGCGTCGTGTGCTCCAGGCCGAAGCGGTCGCGCAGGAGTCCCTCGAGCTCGCGCCGGATGCCGTGGCAGTCGGCCCCGGGCTCGACCAGCACGTGCGCCGAGAGAGTCGGGAACTCCGTCGTCACCTCCCAGACGTGGAGGTCGTGCACCTCGACGACGTGCGGGTGCGCTGCCATCGCAGTGCCGATCTCCTGCACCGGCAACCCGGCCGGCGCGATGTCGAGCAGAACGCGGCCGGAGTCGCGCAGCAGCCGCCACGACGCGCGCAGCATGAGGGCGGCGACGAGCAGCGCCGCGACGGCGTCCGCGCGCACCCAGCCGGTCGCGATGATCACGCCGCCGGCGATCGCCGTCGCAATGAAGGCGAAGAGGTCGTTGAGGACGTGCTGGAAGCTTCCCTCGACGTTGAGCGAGTCCCGATTCGCTCCGGCGAGCTGCCAGGTTGCGAGCACGTTGACGCCGATCCCGACGAGAGCGACGACGAGAATCGCACCGCCGCGCGAGGGGGGCGGCGAGACGAGGTGGCGAATTGCGCCGTAGACGATCAGGAACGCGAGCACGAGCAGCGCCGCACCATTGGCTTGCGCGGAGAGGATCTCGGAGCGGCGCAGCCCGAACGTCCGGTTGCCGCCTACCGGCAGGGCTGCGAGCCGCAGCACGACGAGAGACATCGCGAGCGCGCCGGCGTCGGTGAGCATGTGCGCGGCGTCGGAGAGGAGCGCAAGCGAGTGCGCGAGGATCCCGACCGCGATCTCGCCGGCCATGAAGGCGACGATCAGCGCGAGTGCGACCGCGAGCCTACGGGCGTCCTCCCCGCCCCCGTGGACGTGCCCGTGCCCGTGGCCGTGCATGTGCGAATCATGCCGCCGCGGTCATCACCTCGTTCGCCAGGTTCTGGCCCCACGCCGCCGCGCGCTCCAACTCGCCGTCCTCGGGCGGTCCCGGCATACCGCTGACGAAGAAGCTCTCCGGTCCTCCGGCATCCGTGCCCACGCGGATCCGCTTGCTCGAAACCACTGCCTAAACTATAATTTAGGCATGGCTCAACTTAAGGCGAACGACGCCGGCGATCTCACCGCCGCGGTCCAGGACTACGCGAAGGCGATCTACACCCTCGAGTCGCGCCACGGTGCCGCCTCGACCAACGAGCTGGCTGCTCTGCTCGAGGTCCGCCCCGCCTCGGTCTCGGGGATGCTGCGCAAGCTCTCCGACCTCGGCCTGGTCGAGCACGAGCGCTACCGGGGCGTCCGCCTCACCGAGCGCGGTCGCCACGTCGCACTCGAGGTGATCCGCCACCACCGGCTCGTCGAGCTGTTCCTCGTCGAGAGCCTCGGCATGACCTGGGACGAGGTGCACGACGAGGCCGAGGTGCTCGAGCACGCGCTCTCCGAGGAGCTCGAGGAGCTGATCGCGACGAAGCTCGGCAACCCGACTGTCGACCCGCACGGGGACCCGATCCCGAGCCGCGAGCTCAAGCTCGCGGAGACCGATGCCCCGACTCTGGCGGAGCTGGATACGGGAGAGACGGCCACATTCGTGCGCGTCTCCGACGCGGACCCGGAGATGCTGCGCTTCCTCGGCGAGCGCGACATCGTCCCGGGCACGCACCTGGAGCTCGTGGAGCGGCAGCCGTTCGACGGGCCGCTCTTCGTTCGCGCCGGCGGCGAGGTGCACGTGCTGGGGGCGACGCTCGCGCGCGCGATGCGGGTGGAGCGCGAGGCGGGCGCGTGAGCGAGTCCGCCCAGGCCGTCTCCACCGGCCGCCACGGCGCGACGCCGCTGCACGCGATCCTCGCTCGTGGCCGGACGCGTGCGACGGTCGCGATGCTCGGCCCCGCGTTCGTCGCCAGCGTCGCCTACGTCGACCCGGGCAATTTCGCGACGAACATCCAGGGCGGCGCGCGCTTCGGCTATCTCCTGCTCTGGGTCGTACTCGCCGCGAATCTGATGGCCATGCTGATCCAGTACCTCTCGGCGAAGCTCGGCGTCGTCACCGACCGCAACCTCCCGGAGCTCTGCCGCGACCACTACCCGCGCCCGGTCGCGTGGGGACTCTGGCTCCAGGCCGAGGCAATGGCCATGGCGACCGATATCGCAGAGTTCCTCGGCGCCGCGCTCGGGCTCAACCTCCTCTTCCACGTGCCCCTCCTCCCCGCCGGGTTCATCACCGGCGCGATCGCATTCGCACTGCTCGAGCTCCAGCGACAGGGATTCCGGCGTTTCGAGCTCGCGATCACCGGCCTGCTGGGGCTGATCCTGCTTGGGTTTCTCTACGAGACCTTCAAGATCGGGCCGTCGGCGAGCGGAGCCGCGAACGGGCTGATCCCACACCTACACGGCTCGAACTCCCTCTATCTCGCGGTCGGGATCATCGGCGCCACGGTCATGCCTCACGCGATCTACCTCCACTCGGCGCTGACGAAGGGGCGGATGCCCGTGCGGAACGAGCAGGAGCGGACCCGCGTGCTTCGCTTCCAGCGGACCGACGTGATCGTCGCCCTGGGGCTGGCCGGCCTCGTGAACATGGCGATGCTCGCGGTCGCCGCGAAGCTCTTCCATGGCACGCCAGGGTGGTCGCACGTCGAGACGATCGAGGAGGCGCACAGAGGCTTTTCCCACCTCGTCGGCGGCACGGCGGCTCTCGCCTTCGCGGTCGCGCTGCTCTCCTCGGGCGCCTCGTCCTCGAGTGTCGGCACCTACGCGGGTCAGGTCGTGATGGCCGGCTTCGTGAATCTGCGGATCTCGCTGTTCGCACGCCGCGCGCTGACGATGATCCCCGCGCTCATCGTGCTCGCCGTCGGCGTCAGTCCCACGCGGGCGCTCGTGCTCAGCCAGGTCGTGCTCTCCTTCGGCATCCCCTTCGCACTCGTCCCACTGGTGCTTCTGACGAGGCGGCGGGACGTGATGGGAGAGCACGTGAACCGGTTGCCGACCACCGTCGCGGCCGTGGCGATCGCGGCCCTGATCGGCGCGCTCAACGTCTTCCTGCTCGCGCAGACGTTCGGGCTCGCCTAGCGCTGAGCCGTCGGCATGCGCTCGACGTCGTCGAGGCGGCCGTGCGCGAGCTCGACGAGGTCTTCCAGGACGAAAAGGCTCTGCGCCAGCATTCGACGGACCCGCTGTGCGAGGTAGCCGACCACAACACCGGCGGCGACGTAGCTGACGAAACGCGTTAGTGCGGGAGCGGTGTCGAAATCCGCCCATGCCAGTCCGTCGTGGATCGCGAGCTCGTAGAGGAGAAGCGCGCCGACGCCCGCAAGCGCTCCTTCGGGGGCGCTCGTCGCAGCGGCGGCCAGGATCACCGGCACGAAGAAACCTTCACCGATGCCGAGGCCCGGGCGACCGAACGCGACGAGGAGCGCGAAGACACCACCGGCGGTCAGCGCCGATGCGATCAGCAGGCGCTGCGGGATCGAGATCTTCCCCCACGAGAGCCGCAACGAGGCCACGACCGAATTTCAGCGGGTGTGGGAGGTGGAAGCAAGTAGGCCCACGATGAATCCCAGCCGAGAGCCGAGCAACGAAAAGGCGCCGTCTCCGGCGCCTTCTCAGTAGCGGGGGCAGGATTTGAACCTGCGACCTCCGGGTTATGAGCCCGGCGAGCTACCTGACTGCTCCACCCCGCGTCGCGGCCCCGATTGTAGCACCCTCGTTACCATCGATTCGATGTGGGACTGGGCGATCTGGGGCGCGCTCATCTTCGCCGGGTTCGCCCGGATCACGTTCGGACCCGTCACAGTCGTCGTCTCGCGCCGATGATCGTCGCCGCGATCGACCAGGGGACGAACACCACGCGGCTCGTCGTCGGCGACGTCAGGGACGGCCGCATCGAGGAGCTGCACCGAGAGTCCCGGATCACGCGTCTCGGCGAAGGGGTCGACGCCCGTCACAAGCTGCTCCCGGTCCCGATCGCACGCGTCCGCAACGTCCTCTCCGACTATCGCCGGACGGCCGAGGCGCTCGGCGCCGAGCGGACGCTCCTGGTCGCGACGAGCGCGGTTCGCGACGCCGAGAACGGCGAGGCGTTCCTCGGCGAGATCGAGTGGAGCTACGGGTTCGTGACACGGCTGCTCTCGGGTGACGAGGAGGCGGAGCTGACGCGCCGCGGCGTCGGCGAGCTCGGCCCGGCGACGCTGCTCGTCGACATCGGCGGCGGCTCGACGGAGCTCGTTCTCGGCGACTTCCACGTCAGCCTGCCGCTGGGCTCCGTCCGCTTCACCGAGCGCCACGGAGACGATACGGCGGCGAGCATCGACGCGGCACGCAGTCTGCTCCCCGACCTCGGGCCGGAGGAAGCTGTCGGCGTGGCCTCGACGATCACGACTCTCGCGGCGCTCGACCTCGGCCTGGAGGAGTACGACCGCGAGCGCGTGCACGGACACCTCCTCACGCGCGACGGCGCGCTCGCGCAACTGGAGCGGCTGACGGCGCTGCCGCTCGAGGAGAGGCGGCGCGTGCCGGCGCTCGACCCCGAGCGCGCACCGGTGATCGGCGCCGGGTCCGCGATTCTCGTGGGAATCCTCGACGCCTACGGGCTCGAGGCGATCCGCGTCAGCGAGCGCGACCTGCTCGACGGCGCGGCGCTCGCCGCGGCCGAACTGCCGGAGCCGGAAGAGGGAGCTGCACCTCCCGGCGCGTACACCTGCTGCTAGAGGACGACTGAGCCGGGCTCGGGCTCGCCTTCCGGCGGCTCGTCCTCGGCGAGACGGCGCTGCACCACGGCGCGCGAGAGAACGCCGACGAGCCGGCCGCCCTCCTCCACGACCGGCACCCGCTCCAGGTCTTCCTCCTCGAGGAAGCGGAATGCGCCCTCGAGTTCGAGGCCGGCGTCGAGCGTGAAGTTGGGCGGCTCCGCGATCTCACGCAGCGCCACTCGACGCGGTTCGAGGCCCGCCGCCACGACCTCGCGCACGAGCGTCTTGCGCGTGACGACTCCAAGCAGCCGCCCTCCGTCCTCCGTGACGAAGATCGCCCGCACCTCGCCGTTGTCGGCGAAGCAGCGACCTGCTTCCTGCGCGCTCGCGTCGGCGCCCAGCGTCGTGGGCTCGGGCACCATCGCGTCGCGGACGGTCTCGGCGGACATCGTGGACATTCTCGCGCGTTAGGGAAAGATTCCGCGAGCCTCGAGCGCGGCCGCCACCTCGCGGATCGCCGCGACCATCGCTGACTGACGCAGCGTGATGCCCTTGTCCTCGGAGACGGAGTACACCCGGTGGAGGGCGTCGCCCATCATGTCGGACAGCTTGAGCCGGATCTCGTCGCGATCCCAGAACAGCCGGCCGAGGTCCTGCACCCACTCGAAGTACGAGACCGTGACGCCGCCGGCGTTCGCGAGGATGTCCGGCACGACGGGGATCCCGCGCTCGCCGAGGATCTCGTCCGCCTCGATTGTCGTCGGCCCGTTCGCGCCCTCGACGACGAGCGACGCGTGCACGCGATCGGCGTTCGCGCTCGTGAGCTGGTCCTCGCGCGCGGCGAGGACGAGGACATCGCACGTGAGCTCGAGGAGTTGCTCGTTCGTGATCCGCTCGCAGCGGTCGTACCCGGCGAGCGAGCCGTGCTCGGCGGCGTACGCGTGGAGGTCGGGAACGTCGAGGCCTTGCTCGGAGTGCACGCCGCCCGAGACGTCCGAGACGGCGATCACGCGCGCGCCCCGGTCGTGCAGCTCGGAGGCCGCGACGCCGCCGACGTTCCCGAAGCCCTGCACGACGCACGAGTGTCCCGCGAGCTCGAAGCCGAGCCTCCGCCACGCCTGCTCCGCGACCATCACGACGCCTGCGCCGGTCGCCTCGCGCCGAAACACCGAGCCGCCGATCGAGATCGGCTTGCCGGTCACGACCTCCGGCACGGCGTAGCCGGTCTGCATCGAATACGTGTCCATCATCCACGCCATCGTCTGCTCGTTCGTCGCCATGTCCGGCGCGGGGATGTCGGTGTGCGGGCCGATCTCGCGGATCAGCTCCGACGTGAAGCGGCGCGTGAGCTTCTCGAGCTCACGCGTAGAGAGCGCGTGCGGGTCGCAGCGGATGCCACCTTTCGCACCGCCGTACGGCAGTCGCAGGAGCGCGCACTTCCACGTCATCCACGTCGCGAGGGCGGCGCACTCGCCGAGCGAGACCTCGGGGTCGTAGCGCATCCCGCCCTTCGTCGGCCCGAGCAGCGTCGAGTGCTGGACGCGGTAGCCGGGGTAGATCTCGACCGAGCCGTCGTCGCGGCGGAGCGGGACGCTGACGATCACCGCGCGCTCGGGGAAGCTGAGACGTTCGGCCGCCAGGTCCGAGACGTCGGCGTACGGGAGAGCCTGCTCGTACTGGGCCCGGGCCATGCGGAACAGCGGCGTATCCCACTCGAGGACCGGCTCCGTCGGCGACGCATCCAGCTCGGACACGGCCCGAGTGTACGGAAGGAGCGACCGCTAGCTGCCCGGGAGGCCAAGCTGCTCGGCCGCTGCGGCAGCGAGCTCACCGGCCGACATGCACACGCCGCCCCGATCGCGAACGGCGTCCATCACCTCGAAATAGAGCCTGTCCCAGCCGCGAGCGCTCGGCGCGTCGAACCGCTCCGGATGCCAGAGGATCGAGAAGCCGCCACCGTGCTCGGCCGCCCAGTCGAGCAACGCGAGAACGCGCGGCTTGGCGGCCGCCGCCGAGAGCCCCTCATACCGCTCTTCGGCCAGCGTCGCGTCCATCACCGCGAGCGGCACCTCGATCAGGTCCGAGGGCTGGTCGCGTTCGAGATCCCATACGCAGTACGGATGTGCGATCCCGGCACGGAAGCCGAGCGCGTCCGGAAAGCCGAGCGACGTGTCGTAGCGAAAGCCCATGCGCTCGAGCGGCACGAGATTGCGGTGCGGGTCGACGCGGAGGTAGTGGTAGCGGTGGCCGACGAGCGGCCCGTCGAGCTGCGCCAGGAGCGCGCGCTCGCGCGCGAGCCGGTCGACGTCCTCCGCCGCGAGGTAGCTGCCGTGCAGGCCAACCTCAGCCCCCGCCTCGGCGAGCGTCTCCACGAGCCTCGGCCTGAGCCGCTCGTACGACTCGGGAGCGGCGCCGTCGGCGCGGTGCCCGTGGCCCGCCATGACGAAGAAGGTCGAGCGCGAGCCGTGATCCCGCTCCTCGGCGACGATCTCGGCGAAGCGCCAGTTCGGGTCGCTCCCGCGCAGCTTGTGGCGCGGGACGCGCGCCAGGCCGCGGGCCTCGTGGAGCGCCGGCCCCACGCGACCCGCGAGCGCATGTCCCTTGAGACGCGCAGCGGCGCCGCGCATGCCGATGCGCGTCCAGCGCCAGGGGACGTCGACATCGTGCGTGAGCGCGACCGCGAACGTCGCGTCGCCGTACCGCAGCGTCGGGAGGCCGAGCTCGCGGCGCAGCCGCTCGAGCGGCGGGTCGAGCGGGTCCAGGCACGACGAGGAGGCGAAGAAGCGGCCGTGCGGGTCGCGCGGAGCATCGCGCTCTTCGATGCGCGCGAGGTGGAAGAACGCAGCCGCGAGGTCGTCTCCCTGCGGCCGCTCGCCGCGCTCGACCTGATCCCAGGCCTCGGGCCGGAACGGGATGTCCTGCACGAGGCGAAGGTGGCCGGCGCCGAGCATGTCGAGAACCCAGCGCGCCCGGCCTTCGACGCGCTCGGAAATCTCGACCCCGGTCGACATCGCGGCGAGTCTAGTGCTCCGTCCGGTGGTGCTGGACGGAGCACTCAATGCCCGAGAGGGCGCTCAGTACCCTTGCGGCCGATGACCGCCAAGCCCCAGTCGCTCGTCTCGCAGCTCCGCGGGCTGACTCGAGACTCGTTCATCTACGGCATCGGCGGCCTGGTCTCGCGCTTCCTCGCAGTTCTCATGCTGCCGCTGTACACGAGCTTCGTCTCGCCGGGTGACTACGGCCGGGTCGAGATCCTCATGGCGGCGATGGCCGTGGCGGTCACCTTGCTCCGTGGTGGCGCCAACTACGGCTTCATCCGCTTCTACTTTCTGGACAAGGACCCGGACTACCGGCGCAGGCTCGTCCGCACCGTCTTCTGGGCCCAGATGGCGTATTCGACCTTCGGGCTCGTGCTCTGCATCGTCCTCGCGCACGACATCGCCGGCTGGTTCGGCGTGATGCGGAACGGCCCGGATCTCCACGGCAGCGGCACGAACCTCGTCATCGCCACGGGAGTTCTCCTCTGGGCGAACGTCAACTACGCCCAGATGACGAACCTCTTCCGGGCCGAACAGCGCTCGGTTGCGTTCTCGATCGCCACGCTTGCGAACATCGCCATCACTGTGCCGCTCACGGTCATCCTGGTCGTCATCTACAAGGAAGGGCCGCTCGGGATCATCGCCGGGAACCTCAGCGGCACCCTCATCCTCTACGTGATCCTCCTCGCCTACCGGCGGGATCAGCTCGGTCTTCAGTTCGACCGCAAGCAGCTACACGCCCTGAACCGGTTCGGGCTGCCGCTCATGGCGGCCGCGCTCGCGCTCTGGGTAACGAACTTCGGCGACCGCCTCATGCTGAGCAAGCTCCTGCACGGCGCGAACCGCCTCGCCGAGGTGGGCCAGTACTCGCTCGCAAACAAGATCAGCTCGGCGATGGTGCTCCTCTTCACCGCGTTCCAGGTCGCCTGGCCCGCGTTCGCCTATTCGATCGAGGACGAAACGGCCGCGAAGCGCGCCTACTCCTACGTCCTCACGTATCTGATGTTCGTCGCCGCCTGGGTGGCGATCGCGCTCAGCCTCTTCGCACCCTGGATCGTGCACACGCTTGCCCAGAAGCATGGGTACTGGCCGGCGGACACGGCGGTTCCGGCGCTCGCGTACTCGAGCGTCTTCTACGCGGGCTTCACCGTCGTCACGATCGCCACGGGCCGGACGCGGCAGACGCAGTTCAACTGGGTCGCCGCCGCGTTCGCCGCAGTGCTCAACTTCACGCTCAACCTCTGGCTGATCCCGGCCTACGGGATGCTCGGCGCCGCGTACGCAACGCTCGCCGCCTACGCGCTCCTGATGGTTGTGAGGACGTGGAACGCGCAGAAGATCTACCCCGTCGCGTATCAGTGGCGCCGCGTTGGCGAGCTGCTCCTGGTCGCCGGAGGCCTGACTCTCGCCGGCGAGCTTCTGCCGCGCTCCTTGCCGCTCGCGTTCGGCCTGACGCTCGCCTACCCGGTCGCGCTCGGCCTCCTCGGCTTCTACCTCCCGGCCGAGCGTCAGCGGCTGAGGCGTCTTCTTCCCGCCCATAATTAGTGCGCCGTCCGGCGATGTTCAGGGCGCCCCTGACGGCTGCAAAGCTTCGCGACTCCTCGCTTCGCTCGTCGGCCGGCTTCGCCGGCTGCCGCGTCCTCGGTCGCCCCGGTAGCTTCAGCTACCGAGGCTCCTTGCGTCCTTGCCTCACTCGCTTTTCACCGCCAGGAACGCGAGACCATCACCGGACGGCGCACTAGACTCGCGCGGATGTCTGGTCAGGGCACGGCCGTGGTCGTCGAGGTCGCCTGGGTCAACGGCCTCGCTGCGATCCGGTCGCTGGGGCGGCGAGGGCTGCGCGTCCTCGCGCTCGACCACCGGCCGTACGCGCTCGGCTTCCGCTCGCGGTATGCGGAGCCACGTCTCGCGCCCGATCCGCTCGACGACGAGGACGGCTTCATCGAAGCACTGCGCTCGCTCGCCGAGGAGACCGACGACGTCCTGCCCGTCTTCCCCACCCACGACGAGCATGTGAACGCGATCGCGCGCCACGCCGACGCGCTCGCCGGGCGCTACCGCTTTCCCTTTCCGAGCTGGGAGGTTCTGGAGCGGATCCAGAGCAAGCGTCACCAGCTCGAGACGGCGGAATCCGCCGGGGTTCCCGTCCCGCGCACGCTCTACCCGCACTCCGCCGAGGAGGCGCTCGCCGCCGGCGGGGAGCTCGGTTTCCCACTGATCGTCAAGCCGTCGGCGAACGTCGGCTTCCGGCGCAGCCATGGGCGCCAGCTCTTCCGCTGCGAGACGCCCGCCGAGCTCGAGCGCGCCTACGAAGACGCAGCGCCCTACGAGCCGATGGTGCAGGAGCTCATTCCGGGCACCGCGGAGGAGATGTACACGCTCGGCAGCTACCTCGACCGCGACGGCCGGGCGCTCGGGCTCTTCTCGGGCCGCAAGCTGAGCCAGACGCGCGGCTACATGGGCAGCGCCCGCGTCGGCGAGGCGGTCTGGGTCGAGGAGGTCGTCGAGCAAGGCCTCACCCTGCTGCGCGCGCTCGGGTTCCACGGCATCTCGCAGGTTGAGGTGATGCGGGACCCGCGCGACGGCCGCTTCAAGCTGCTGGAGGTCAACCCCCGGCTTTGGCAGTGGCACAGCCTCGCCGCCGCCTGCGGCGTCGACCTCCCGTACATCGCCTATCGCGACCTCGTCGGCGATCCGCTGCCGCCGGTGCGGATGCACGGCGACGGCAAGCGCTGGGCGATCACGCTCATGGCGGGCAAGCCGCTCGCGCTCGAGCGGCCACCGTACGTCGACGCCGTGTTCTCCCGGGACGACCCGAAGCCCGCGCTCGTGCAGCTCGGGCGCTTCGCCCACCGTGGGGTGCGGAGGTTCAAGCCTGCAGCGACTGCGTCAGGAGGTATCAGTGGCAGCTGACCGGAGAGCGGTGCTCGGCACCCTCAAGCGCTACGTCCCGATCTCGGTCAAGCGCCGGGTGCGCAAGGCGCTCCCCGAGAGCTACCGCCGTCTCTGGGATCCCAACTGGCATCGCGGCACCGTGCGCGGAACGGACGCCTTCTGGGACTACCTCGGCAAGCTCCAGCTCGACTACCTCGTCGAGCAAGGCCTCAGGCCGGAGCACACCGTCCTCGACGTTGGTTGTGGCCCGCTGCGCGCCGGTGTGCATTTCATCGGCTTCCTCGAGCCCGGCCACTACGCGGGCATCGACAAGCGAGGCGACACGCTCGAGCGGGCGAGGGACGTCGAGCTGCCGCGCTACGGGCTCGCACACAAGAACCCGAACCTGCTCGTCAACGGCGCGTTCGAGTTCCACAAGCTCGGCCAGACGTTCGACTACGCAATCGCGCAGTCGGTGTTCACGCACCTGCCGGTGAACAACATCGTCCGCTGCCTCGTGGAGATGGCGAAGGTGCTGAATCCCGGCGGCCGGTTCTACGCGACCATCTACGAGAACCCGCAGGGAAAGAAGTTCCTCGGCGAGATCCAGCAGTCCGAGCGGGTCGTCTCCTATCCCGACCGCGACAAGTACCACTACGACCTCGACACGCTCCGCTGCGCCTGCGAGGGCACGGGCCTGACGATGTCGTACGGGGGCGAATGGGGGCATCCCGACAACCAGAAGATGGTCGTCTTCTCGCGCGAAGCCGATGGCTGAGGGCGCACTGCGCATCCTCGGGATCGGCGACGCGAAGTCGCGCCACTTCGCGCGCTGGGCGCGCCGGCTCGCCGAGCGCGGGCACGAGGTGCACGTCGCCTCGGGCCGCGTCAATCCGCGCGGTGAGCTCGAGGGGCTCCACGTGCACCAGTTCCAGGAGCTCGACCCGCTGCTGCGTGTGCCCGTGCTGCGCCGCTTCCGGATGGTGCCGGCGCTCACCAAGCTCGCCGGCCGCGTCCGGCCGGACGTCGTCCACTCCCACTACCTCCTCCCGTACGGCTACTGGACGGCGCGAGCCGCGCTCGGGCCGCTCGTCGTGAGCCCGTGGGGGAAGGACGCGATCGTCGACGCGTGGCAGTCGCCGGAGGCGGAGCAGCGCGCGCGCGTGGCGATCGCGCCCGAGCTTGCCCTCGCGTACGTCGTCAACTCGCAGGCTCTCGAGGACGCGGCGGTGAAGCTGGGCGCCGATCGCGCGAAATTCCACCGCATCTTCTGGCACGCCCGTATCGACGCCTACTCGCCCGAGCACGCCGACCGCAGCCGCTGGCGCGCGCTCGGCTGGCCCGACGACGCGATCGTCTGCCTCTCGCTGCGCAACTTCCGTCCCTACTCGAACCTCGACATCGTCCTGAGGGCTTTTGCGAAGGCCAGGGAAGAGGTGCCGGAGTTGCGCCTCTTCTCCAGCGCCGGCGGCGGCTGGACGCGCACCGAGTTCGACCGGCTCGCGACAGAGCTGGGGCTCGATCCGTACATGGCCGTGCAAGACGTGCCCGCCGCCGAGCTTCCGTCGGTGAACGCCTCCGCCGACTTCGCAGTGACGCTTGCGGACGTCGACTCCTCCCCCGCGTCGCTGCTCGAGACGATGGCAAGCGGCGTCCCGCTCGTCGTCGGCCGCGCGCCCTCAATGGAGGAGTGGATCCAGCAGGGCGAAGGTGGCGAGATCGTCGAGCGGCGTGACGTGGATGCCGTCGCCGCCGCGATCGTTCGCCTCGCCCGCGACCGCGAGCTGCGCCGCCGGTACGGCGAGCGGAACCTCCGCGAGGTGCACGCACGCTTCGGCGACCCGACTGCACAGCTGGAGGAGGTTTACGCGGCTACCGTGCGGCATGCCGAGCGGTAAGAAGGTTCTGGTCGCGGCTCTCCTGGCGGCGGCGCTGATCGCGCCGGCGACTCGCGCGTCGGTGTCGGCGCGCCAGCCCTCTGCGTACGCAGGGCTCGGAACCTGGGTCGATATCTACGCGACCGCGAACTGGGCGGAACCGGAGCGAGCGGTGGCGGCCATGGCCCGGGACGGCGTCCGGACGCTCTACCTGCAGACGGGCAACTACTCGCAGCGGGTCGACCTCGTGCGCAGGCGAGCCCTCGGGCGGTTTGTCGATGCCGCGCACGCGGCCGGCTTGCGCGTGGTGGCCTGGTATCTCCCTTCGCTCGCCGACCCCGCGCAGGACAGCCGGCGTGCATTGGCAGCGATCCGGTTCCGAAGCGCAAGAGGCGAACGTTTCGACTCCTTCGCGCTCGACATCGAGGCCAGCCTTGTCCGGCCCGTCTCACTGCGGACCCAGCGCCTGCTCCGGCTCTCCGCCCGGGTGCGGGCGGCGGCCGGCGCCCGCTACGCACTCGGGGCGATCACCCCCGGCCCGGTGGGACTGCGCAGGCATCCGACCTACTGGCCCGGCTTCCCGTACCGGCAGCTTGCTCGCTTCTACGACGTCTTCCTGCCCATGGCGTACTTCACCGACGCCCGCATCCACGGGAGCAACCACGCCCGCGCCTACCTCGCAGCCGACGTCGCCGGCATCCGCACCCGCACCGGGAACCCACACGTGCCGATCCACCTGATCGGCGGGATTGCCGGAACCATGAGCGCCGCCGACACCGAGGGCTTCATGCGGGCGGTCGCCGACTGCTCCCCACTCGGCTTCAGCCTCTACGAGTTCCCCCTCACGAAGCAAGCGACCTGGACGGCGCTCAACACGCCACCGGCCACCTCCGCGAACGCTGCCTGCACGTAGATGGTGACCGCAGACCTGAGAGCGTTCGTCCGCGCCAACCTCCCGGATCCGCCGGCGCGCGTGCTCGAGGTCGGAGCCGGCAAGGGCGAGCTCGCCCGGGCACTTCGCCGCGCCGGCTACGACGTCCTTGCAATCGACCCCGGGTCCGAGAACGACGGCGTCCGCGCGGTCGCGCTCGCCGATCTGGGGGAGCCACCGGGCTCGTTCGCCGCCGCGGTCGCGGTGGTCTCACTCCACCACATCGAACCGCTCGACGAGTCGTGCCGCCGGCTCGGTGAGCTGGTCGCGCCCCGCGGGGCGCTCGTCATCGACGAGTTCGACGTCGCTGCGTTCGACGTCGGTGCCGCCGAGTGGTGGCTCGAGCAGCGACGTGCCCTCGGTGAGCCGCAGGAAAAGACCGCGGAAGAGCTCGTCGAGGAGCATCTCCACCACCTGCACCCGCTCGCCCAGGTCATCGCCGCGCTCGAGCCGCACTTCGAGCTCGGCCCCCCGGTGCGCGGCGCGTGGCTCCACCGCTGGAACCTCGGCGACTCGTTCCGCGCAATCGAGGCGGAGTCGATCGCCCGCGGCGACCTGCGTGCCACAGGCGCGCGCCTCGTCGGATACCGGCGCTCGTAACCTCAGGCGAAAGGACGGTCGCCCAGGTGAGAGGTGGGCTACTCGCATATGGCGGGACGCCTCATTTGACGCAATCTCGTGCTAGTCATAGTGTTTTCATAAGTCATGGCGGTTGCCCCTCCGAGACTGGCACCAGAAACTGTCGACCCGGACGCGTTGGTGCGGGAAGCGCGGGCGCGGCAACGACGAAGACAGGCGGGGATGGTCGCAGGGTTAGTGCTCCTCGGTGCGGCCGCCTATGGTGCTTATGCCATCACCGTCGGAACCAGCGGTGCGAGCACGGTATGGGCGCGCGGGAGGCTTTCGGCGGCGGCCGCAGCGGCTTGCGCTGGCCCTGCCACGCCTGTCGTCGTCTCGCCGACCGGTCTCAACAACGTGCGCGCGCTCGGTCGTGTGCTGTGGCTCGGCACAGTCTTCTACGGAGCTTCGGCTCCCACTCAGGTCTGGATAGAAGCGTGGCAATCGACAACCGTGCCCCGTGTCGTTCTCCGAGGCTGGCGCTGCTCCGACGGTCGCCTTCTGCACTTCTGGTTCGCCCCGCGCGGACCGCACGAATACTCCGAGAGTCGTGAGGCAGTCGAGAGCCAAGCGCAGCAGCAAGCCGCTCGTGCAGCTGCCCGTCTAGAGCGTGGCGATGGCAGCTTGACAGCGACCTTACGGCCGCGCGACCTGGCCCAAGGCTTGCCCTGCGGAACGCAACCCCCGATCGTAGGCGGCCCGCGAGCCGTAACGCCGTGTGCAACGGATGGGGCTTTCATGTTCAGCTCGCCGGGCAAGTGGGTCGTCCAGGCACAGCGCGGCAGCAAGATCGTGGGTACCGCCGTCTTCGACCTCCGAAGCTAGCTCCGTGCGCCCTCCACGCCCCTTAGCCCAACCAGGTCACCAGCGACGAGGTTGGGCCGCAAGCGTGGCGATCTCACCGTCCTCGTTTACGGAGATAACAAAACGTTCCTCCGCCACCACGCGCGGGAACCACCGCAGCAAGAAATACAACGGCCGCGGCCGCACGAGGACCGCCTGAAGCTCGCTCCTCGTCTCGACCCGGAAACCCTGTGTCTCCCGTCGGGCGATGTATGCGTTCAACGCAACCGAACGTGCTGCGGCCGCCTCAGTAGTCACTGCTTGAGCGACCGCTTGAGCCAGGAGTCGATCTCGGACAGGCTCATGTTGTTCCGGTCGTCGACGAGTTTGCGCGTAGTGTCTAACAAGGCGTAGCCGTAGTCCGAGTGGCGAAGCTCAAGCCCCTGAGCGCCAGCACGGCGCTTCAGGCCCCTCAGCCGCAGCTTCTCAGCCTTTTCCTGATTGGCACCGGGCCAGCTTTCCTCCGCCGAAGCACCGCCTGCGGACGTCGACACCTTTTGTGTGGCGCGAGGCACTCCACCGTCGTGGCGCTCGGGGCTCACTGGACCCACTCCGAGACCGCTTCGGTTCCCGTCGTGCTGCCGCTGTTTGCGGCCTCGGGCGCATTCCCCACAGCACGTTGAGCTTTCTTCGCCCGCTTCCGCTCCCTCCGGTCTTTCAGCTCAAGCTCGCGAGCCCGCTTCGCGTGCGTCTGCCCCCTGGCTGCCATCCGTCCGCTCCTTCCCTTCGGTCGAGCGATAGCCGCAGCGTCCGAGGACGCCGGGCTGACCGCTCCTAGCTAGGCGGCCAACGGCGAGACGTTCGTCGCCTGCGGCCCCTTCTCGCCTTGCTCAGGCTCGTACTGAACCTTCGCGTTCTCAGCAAGCGACTTGTAACCCTCGCCGACGATCGCGCTGTGATGAACGAACAGATCCTTGCCGCCGTCGTCCGGCGTAATGAAGCCGTACCCCTTGTCAGCGTTGAACCACTTCACGGTTCCGGTTGCCATTAGATGAGACACCTCCTCCGCTCTTCAGGAACGGGCAGAGGAAGCGCACCGCGCGCGACCGGTACTCGCTCAGCTAGTTCAAGAATCCTACCTTGAACCCCGGAAGCCCGGGACTTCGCGCTCGCTGAAGCCTGGCACGTAGCCAGCCTGAAACGGGCGATCAGTTCGGCCAGCCGCGTCTCGACAAGCCGACAGGTCTCGCGGATCGCGCCGGCGATCTCGCCGTCGGTGCTCGCGTCGAGCTGGTAAAGCACCCGATGAACATGCCTCAAGTAGGTCACGTAGGTGGGCAATCTCGTCCACGAGAATCACTCCTGCCCGGTGGTCACGGGCCTGACACAAGGCGATCCTCAGTGTCTTCTACGTCGGCCGCTGCTCGGGGGTCATTCCGGAACACTCGCCCAGGCGAGGCGCGCCGGCCTGACCTCTGGGCAGCGCGCTTCTGATCTGGCACACTCATCGAGGTGGGGTCGGGGTCGGGACGTCTTCCGTTCCTCCAGTTGGTGGGGCTCTTTTTGCTAGCCGTGGTGCTGACGGCAGTACTGCCGGCGCCGACGGCGGGCGCATCGACGCCGTCGCGCGGTCTCATGTCGTACGCCGGGCTCGGTACGTGGATCGACTACCACGCGGGCAAGCGCGTCTGGGGGGAGCCGGGACGGACGGTCGGGGCGATGGCTCGAGATGGGGCTCGGACGCTCTACTTGCAGACCGGCAACTACAAGCAGCGCGTAGACGTGATCAGGCGGCGGGCACAGGGGCGCTTCATCGACGCCGCCCACGCGGCCGGGTTGCGTGTGGTCGCGTGGTACCTGCCCTCATTCGCCGCCCCGAGGCAGGACGAGCGGCGGGCGCTGGCGGCCATCCACTTCCAAAGCCCGGGCGGTGAGCACTTCGATGCGTTTGCGCTCGACATCGAGGCAACTGTGGTCCGAGAAATGGCGCTCCGCAACCGGCGCCTGCTCGAGCTTTCGGCGCGTCTGAGGTCGGCCGTTGGCCCGGGTTATCCGCTGGGCGCGATCGTCCCCTCCCCCATCGGGATGTCGCCCTCCTACTGGCCTCACATTCCCTACCGGGCGCTCGCCCGCTTCTATGACGTGTTCCTGCCTATGGCGTACTCCACCATGAAAGGTGTACGGGGCAGCGAGGCCACGCGCGCCTATCTCTCGGCCACCGTCGCTGCCGTCCGCGCCGGGACGGGTGATCCGAACATCCCCATCCACCTGATCGGCGGACTCAGCGGCGCGATGGGTACCGCAGAAACCGCCGGATTCATGCGCGCCGTCGCCGACTGCACGCCCCTCGGGTACAGCCTGTACTCGTTTCCCACCACGCACCGGGCGACCTGGACATCGCTTACAGGAGGGGTAGCTCACCTCTCGACGAGGCGAGCTACCCCGTGCAATTTCAGCCCTTGAGGTACGCGTTCGTGAAGTAGCTCGATGGCGGGAGCGGCTTGGACAGCAGGCCGACCGACTTGAGGGCGCGCGTCACCTGCTTCCACTGCGAGGCCCGCTGTGTGAGGAGCGAGCTCGTTGCCCCCAGCGCCGGAATGGTCGCCTTCCAGCCGTCGAGGCTGTACTTCAGGCCGCCGCCGATCTTCGGGTAGGCCTTGACGTAGTCCTTGACCGCCGCGGCCGGGTGGGCGATCGACCACGCGAACGCCTTCCGTGTCGCTGAGAGGAACGCCTTCGCCTGCGAGCCGTGCTGCTTGAGCCACGAGTTCATCCCCGTGTAGACCCAGACCGGCACGTTCGGCGCGCCGAACTTCGTCGCGAGCAGCACGCTCGGCCGTTTGCCGGTCCCGCTCTGCACCTGCGCGATTGCGTAGTTGAGCGTGTTCGTCGCGAGGTCGATCTTGCCCGCGAGCAACGGCGCGATGTCGTCGCTCCCGAAGATCGGCTGCTTCACCTGGCTCGCCGTGACGCCGCCGGCCTTGAGGACGTACGGCATCATCGCCTTCGTCCACGAGTCGGCGAAGATCCCGATCGACTTCCCCTTGATCTTCTTGACGTCGATCTTCCTGCCCGGCTTCGCAACGAGACCCCAGTTGTTGTTCTGGGAGTAGTTCGCGATCGACTTCACGTCGATTCCGGCCTGCTGGCCGAAGACGACGTCCGTCGTCGTGTCGAAACCGATGTCGCCCTTGCCGGCCGCAATCATCTGCACGGTCGTCGACGTGCTCGGCGGGATGACGATCTTCACGTCGAGCCCGGCTTTCTTGTAGAAGCCGCGCGCGTTGCCGACCGTGAGCGGCACGGCCTCGAAGTCGATCCCCGGCCAGTCGAAGACGACCCGCACCGTCGTAAGTCCCTTGCTCCGGCTCGCGGATGCGTGCGAAGCCGACGATGCCCAGGCGGCACTGACGGCCGTCGCCGTCAGCGTGGCCGTGACTGCGATTCCGAGCGCGAGCCGGCGGGAAGCGAACCGAACCATCGGCGAGCTCCTTTCTGTTTGTTGATGAAGAGTGACCGTATCCCGCGGCGCGCGGTCGAGCGCCGCTCCCACGGCGTTGCGACGACTCCCACTGCGGTGACGACCAGAAACAACGTGATGCCGATCATGGTGAGCAGGATCGTCGCCCCCCACACTCCCCGCGCGTCGAGCGACGCTGCCGCGGTATTGAGGTACGTGCCGAGTCCGTACGGCAGCGAGGCCACCCACTCCCCGATCACCGCCGCCGTCACCGCGTACGTCGCGCCGATCTTCAGGCCCGAGAAAAGTGGGCTCAGCGTCGCCGGCAGCTGGATCGCGAAGAACGCGCGCGTCCGCTTCGCGCCCATCACACGCGCGAGATTGAGAAGGTCACGATCGACGCGGGCAAGGCCGTCGAGCACGTTGACGACGACCGGGAAGAAGACCCACAACGCGACGATGACGAGCTTCGTAGCCAAGCCAAAGCCGAGCAGGATCGCGAGCGGCGCCGCAATCGCCACGACGGGGACGGCTTGCGACGTGATCAAGGCCGGGTAGACGAGCCGCTGGACGATCTTTGACGCCGCCATGGCGACGCCCAGGCAGAAGCCGATCGCCGCCCCGATCAGGAAGCCGTAGACGGTCTCCTTGATCGTCTGCAGCATCAGCGGCTGATAGGTCGACCAGCGGTCGTAGATGGTGGCGACCGAGTCCTGCGGCGTCGGCAGGGCGTACGCCTTCAGGTCGAAGGCGAAGATGACGAGGTTCCAAACCCCGAAGATCAACCCGACGGCGAGCGCGGCCATCGCGAGGCGCACCGCCGTCTTTCGCAAGAAGGCGTTCACCGCGCCGCCGCCGCGGCAGGTGTGTGGTGCAGGAGGCCGAGCACCTGCCGCTTGAGCTCCACGAACGCCGGCGAGGTGAGCACATCGAGGTCGCGCGGCCGCGGCAGGGGGATCGGCAGGTCGGCGAGGATCCGGCCCGGCCGGCCGCTCATCACGGTGACTCGATCGGCAAGGAGGATCGCCTCGTCGACGTCGTGCGTCACGAACAGGATCGTCACCTCGAGATCCTCGTAGACCGACAGCAGCCAGAGCTGCATGTCGAGGCGCGTCTGCGAGTCGAGTGCGCCGAACGGCTCGTCGAGCAGGAGCACGTCGGTGTCGAGGGCGAGGGTACGCATGAGCGCGACCCGTTGCCGCATGCCGCCGGAGAGCGCATGCGGATAGTGGTCGAGGAACTCGCCGAGCCCGTAGCGGCTTGCGAGCGCAGCGGCTTCCTCACGGTCACGGCCCCTCACGCCGCGGGTCAGGGCCGCGCCGAGGACGATGTTGCCCACGACTGTCCGCCAGGGGATCAGAAGATCCTTCTGGAGCATGTAGCCGACGTGACCCGTCTCGCCCGTTATGTCCCGCCCGTCGAGGAGGACGCGGCCGGAGCTCGGCCGTTGCAATCCGGAGACGACGTTGAAGAGCGTCGACTTCCCGCTCCCGGACGGCCCGACGATCGAAACAAACTCGGAGCGACCGATCTCGAGGCTCAGATGGTCGAGCGCGAGCGCGCCGTCGAAGTGCACGGTCACGTCGTCGACCAAGACCTTTGGGCTGCCCCCGTTCACGCCTTCATCTTTGCGCAGAGAGCCGGGCAGCGAGAGCGCTCGGCACGTCGTCGGTGATGACGCCACTGATCCGCGGGTCGGACAGCAGCGCTGCGTGCTCGGTCGCCATGAAATCCCAAACGATCACGGACAGCCCGGCGTCCGAGAAGTCTGCGAGCAAGGCCTCGTCCACGAGTTGCATCTTCGGTAGGACGAGCGTCGCGCCGCACGCGTTTGCACGCTCAACAGCGCGCTTGGCCGATCTTCCGAGGACTAGACCCCGGGTGAGCTGCGGCTTGAGCTCGGTCAGCTGCGCGAGCATGCGGTCGACGAACGAGGTGACGATCAGATCGCCGCCGCTCGCTGCGAAGCCGGAGAGCAGCTCCGCAAGCTCGTCCACGTATCGCCCCTTCTTGAGCTCCACGTCCAGCCAGATCCGGCCGCGCGCGAGCACCAACGCTTCTTCGAGCAGCGGCGGCAGAACCCCCGCCCGGTCCCCGATCTCCGCGCGGGTCAGGTTCGCGACCGGTGTTCCGGCGACTTCCGCGTCGTGGAAGATGATCAGCTCGCGGTCGCGTGTTTGCCGCACGTCGAACTCGATCCCGTCCGCGCCGAGCTCGATCGCCTGCTCGAAGGCGGCAAGCGAGTTCTCGGGAACACCGGCGCCCCAGGCGCCGCGATGTGCAATTACTTTCAGGCTCAGTGCGCCGCCGGTGCGGGCTCGTGCGCGAGGACCACGGAGTCGGCGAGAATGCGCATGGCAATTCGATCACCGGGTTTCATGTGAGCGCTCAGGCTGGACGATTCCACGAGCACCTTCTGACCGGTGTCGAGCGTCACCTCCAGCCGCACGGCCGATCCCATGAAGGTGCGATCGGTGACCGTCCCGGGCCCAGCCGCGTCAGGCACGATCTCGAGCGCCTCGGGACGTAGCAGCGCGTCGACGGCCTCGCCCGGCTTGTGGCCGTTGGGGTTCAGCACCGCCAGGCGCTGCCCAAGGATCTGTACCTCGTTGTTGTCTCCGATGCGACCGGGCAGCCGGTTCATCGCGCCGACGAACTCGGCCACGAACTGCGTGGTGGGACGGCGGTAGACGTTCTCCGGAGTGTCGAGCTGCTCCAGGCGGCCGGACCGCATGACGCCCACCCGATCCGCGACCGACAGAGCTTCGGACTGATCGTGGGTGACGAACAGGGTGGTTATCTCGAGTCGCTGCTGAATGCTCCGGATCTCCGCGCGCAGCTGGGTACGAACGAGGGCGTCGAGCGCCGACAGCGGCTCATCGAGCAGCAAGACCGTGGGCTCGATCGCGAGCGCACGGGCGATCGCAACGCGCTGCTGCTGCCCGCCGGACAGCTGGTACGGATAGCGGTGGGCGGTCTCCGAGAGTCCGACCAGGGCCAGCAGCTCATCGACACGCTTGAAGCGCGTCGGCTTGTCCTGACGGCGCATGCGCAGGCCGAACGCCACGTTGGTGCGCACATCCATGTTGGGGAACAGGCTGTATGCCTGGAACACCATCCCCATGTCGCGCTTGTTCGGCGGCACCCTGGTGATGTCGCGGTCGTCGACGAGCAACCTGCCGGCATCCGGGCGATCGAATCCACCGAGGATCCGCAGTGCCGTTGTTTTCCCGCAGCCGGAAGGACCAAGCAGCGTGATCAGCTCGCCGTTCTCGATCTCGAGGTCGAGGCCCGCAAGCGCGGTGACCCCCGGGAAGAAGCGTTGCACGCCTTCGAATCTGATCATCAGAGGACTCCAACTGCTCGGCCGCCGCGGCGGCGCTGTGCGAGGAAGGACAGGCCAAAGAGAAGGAGGAACGTAAACGTGAGCGTGATCATCGAGAGCGCGACCGATGCACCGGTTTGGGCCTGGTGGTACAGGACGAGCACCTCAACCGGGAAGGTGTTGTACAGCAGAAGGGTCGCGATAACAACCTCGCCGAGACACAGCGCCACCGTCAGGAACATCGCTCCCAGGACCGCGGTCTGAACGTTCGGCAGCACGACCCGGACGAGCGTCGCCGGCCATGAGGCGCCGAGATTTCGTGAGGCATCGACGAGCGTGTGGAGGTCGATCGCCCGCACCCCCGTGTCGATCGCGCGGTACGTAAACGGCATCGCCAGCACCACATAGAATGGAATCAACCCGGATTGCGCGTGGTCGATGTACTTGAGCATCCACGATGGTGCGTTGAGTTCAAACTGCTGGATGCCGGCGGCCATCACCACCGGCGGGATCACGATTGGCAGGAGCGTGGTGAACTCCAGGACGGCCGTTGCCTTGGGTTTCCTCAGCCTCACCCAGACGACCGTCGGCAGGATCATCAGGATCACGATCGCGGCGCTGATCACGGCGATCTCCAGAGATGTCACGAGCGGCGACCGGACCTCGTGGTTCTTGATGATTTCGCCGTAGTTCGCGAATCCGTAGCCGCCTTTGTCCTGCTGAAGGCTGTACTTGAAGGCGGCCGCCAGCGGACCGAGAAAGAAGACCGCGGCAAGCACGAAGATCGTCACCCGCCAGATGCGCGGGCGCTCACGTCGCCACGGGAAACGTGACCGTCGCGGAGGCCCGCTCAGCATCTCGCGCATGAGCTCCGCTTCTGCGAGCGGAGCCATCGGCGCAGTCATCGCAGCCACCTCCGCGCACGGCGCTGCAGGAGCCAGTAGCCGACCATGACGATCAGGATGACGATGATCATCTCGGTGCCGAGCGTCAGCCCGGCACGGTCGGCGCCGACGAGCACGTTGCCGTTGAGCGCATTGTCGATCTGCGCCGGAACGATCGAGAGCGTGCTGCCGACGAGTGCCAGCGCGGTTGCATAGGCGGAGAAAGCGTTGCCGAACAGAATCAGCGTGGCGCCGGCGAAAGATGGGAGCAGCACGGGCACCGCAACGTGCCGCAGATAGGCGAGTTTGCTTGCGCCCAGGCTCAGCGCAGCATCCTGCCACTCGACGCGAAGACCCTCGAGCGCAGGAGTGATCAGGATGACCATCAACGGGATCTGGAAGTAGACGTAGCAGAGCCCGACGCCGGTCATCGATGAGATCGTGAAACCGTGCGCGTACAGGTCGATGCCGAAGTGCTTGAGCAGCACCGTGACAACGCCTTGGAGACCGAGCGCGGCGATGAAGGCGAATGCCAGGGGTACTCCGGCGAAATAGGCGAGCACGCCGGAGCTGCTCTGGACGATCCGGTGCAGCAAGCCACCGGGCTTTGACGTGACGACCGCCGCCGCAAGCCAGGTCCCAAAGATCGCGCCGACGACAGAAGTCCAGACGGACAGGGTCAGGCTGTTCTTGAACGCGGTCCTGTACAAGTGCGAGTCCCACGTCTGCTTGAAGTTGTCGAACGTGAACTGGTTGCTCTCGGTCGTCAGCGAGCCGTGGATCACCACGTACAGCGGAATCCCGAGGAAGACGATCACGTAGGCCGCGAAGGGCAGGATCCCGACCCAGCCTCCGAGGCCGGACGCGATACGACGGCCGATCCCGCGGCGCCTAAGCGCCGCGGGATCGGAGCTAGCTACGAAAGCTGCGTCCTGCGCTGCGATGGCCTAACCCGGCCAGTTGCTCGCAAGGTACGCGGCCGCAGCGTTGCCCTGCGCCGTGGTCGGAATGACCGCCTTGGAGAGGTTCGCGACCTTCGGCAGTGCCTTGAGCGACTTCTTGTTCGCCGTGCCGGCTGCTGTCATCGCGGCCAGCTCCACCGGGCGCGCTCCACCCTTGAGCCAGATGTTCTGGCCCTTCACCGAGTAGAGGAACTCCTCCCAGAGGCGAGCGGCCGCCGGGTGCGGCGCGTACTTGCTCACCGCCTGGGCGTAGAAACCGCCGAACGGGATTCCCTGCGGGTCGACGACCTTCCAGTGGGTGGACCCGCTCAGACCCCAGGCGCCGGCCGTGTTCAGGTAGTCCCAGTTGATCGTGATCGGGCACGAGGTCGCAATAATCGAGGCTGCGTTGCAGTCGGTCGAGTTGAAGTTCCCCGCGCTCATGAGCTGCTTGAAGAAGTCCACGCCGGGCTTGATGCTCTTGGCAGAACCTCCGTTGTTGACGCCTGCGGCCCAGACCGCGGACAGCGCCGCGTTGGCCGACAGCGGACTGCCGTTGAGTGCGACGTCGTTGTGGTACTTGGACTGCTTCAGTGCCGCCCAACTGGTCGGGCACGGGGTGTTCCCGAGCAGGTTCATGTTGCAGCCGAACGAGATGAATCCGCCGTAGTCCTGGTAGTAGCTGCCGTCCGTGGACTTCTGGTTCGCCGGAATGTTCTTCCACGTCATGACCTTGTAGGGCGCAAGAAGTCCCTGGCCTTTGCCGGCGGAAGCGAACGGGAGACCGACGTCGACGACGTCCGGTGCGGACGAGCGACCCTTCAAGGACTTGATCGCCTGGATCTCCTGGGCGCTCGTGCCGCTCGGGTTGTCGCTGTGGATCTTGATGCCGTACAGCTTGTGGAAGGTGTTCAGCTGGGCGCCGTAGTTGGCCCAGTTGGTCGGCAGCGCGATCACGTTCAGCGTGCCTTCCTTCTTCGCCGCCTTGATCAGAGCCTTCTGCCCGCCGCCCGCGGCGGCGGATTTGGCGTTGGACCAGTTGTACGACTTTGACGACGCGTTTGCGCCCAGCGCCGCGGTTGCGAGCGCCCCGGTTGTGCCGACGACTGCAACGGCGAGCAGCGCACGCTTCGACAGACGAACTCTCACGGCATCCTCCTGGTGATTGCGGTGGCTCAGACGACCCGGTCTGACCGGGCAACGATCACACTTTCAGGGCCGTCTTTCAAGGGTCGTTCATCGTGAGCGCTAGGCTCATCGGCCGTGACCCGCGCCCGTGCGCTCGAAGAGCTGGCCAGCCGTGACTTCGACCTGCTGGTGGTAGGCGGCGGGATAATCGGCGCCGGCATCGCTGCAACCGCAGCCCGGCACGGGCTGGCAGTCGCGCTCGTCGAACGCGGCGACTTCGGCGGGGAGACCTCGAGCGCCTCGTCGAAGCTCGTCCACGGAGGGCTGCGCTACCTGCGCCTCGGCGACGTGCACCTCGTACGTGAGGCACACGAGGAGCGCCGCCACCTCATGACTCGCGTCGCGCCGCACCTTGTCCGGCCCATGCCGTTCCTGCTCCCGCTCTACGACTCCGGGCCTTACCGGCCTGCGGTCGTCCAGGCTGGGATCGCCGTCTACTCGACGCTCGCCCGGGCCCGCCTGAACGGGCTCGTCCCGGCGGAGCGAGCGCTGCGCATGGTGCCGGGTCTGCGCCCGGCCGGCCTGCGCCGTTGCGGCCTCTATGTCGACTGCGTCACCAACGACAGCCGGCTCACCCTTGCCAACGTCCGAGCCGCGGCCGAAAGCGGCGCAACCGTCGTCAACGGTGCGGCGGTGTCGGCGTTGCGCCTCGTTGGCGGCCGCGTCAGGGGCGCCGATGTGGTCGCCGACGGCGGAACCCTCGCGGTATCGGCGCGAACGGTGGTCAACGCCGCCGGACCGTGGGTCGACGACGTCCGCCGGCTCGCCGACGCCGGCGTTGAGCCGTCGATCCGTCTGAGCAAAGGGGTGCATGTACTGCTCTCTGCCGCCACGCCGTGGTCGGCAGCGCTCACGATCCCGCACGACAAGGTGCGGGTGAGCTTCGCCGTTCCCTGGGAGGGCATGCTGCTCCTCGGCACCACCGACACCCTGCACGAAGGCGATCCCGAGGCGGTCGTCGCAGAGCAGGCCGACGTCGAGAGCGTGCTCGCCGAGGCGGCCGTCGCCCTCGAGGAGCCCGTTGTCCGCCCGGAGCACATCCGCGCCGTCTTCGCGGGGCTGCGCGTCCTGCCGCAAAGCGGCCGCGAGACGACGCGTGCGCGACGCGAGACCGTGCACATCCGAGACAGCAGCGGACTACTGACCGTCGCAGGGGGCAAGCTGACCACCTATCGACGGATCGCGCTGGACACCCTCGAGCGCCTGCGATCCGAGCTCGGCCTGCACCGCATCGACCGTCAACCCTGGCCGCTACCGGGGGCAGCCGGGCTCGACCGCGTCAGCCTTCCCGTCGAAGTCAGCCCGACGCTGCGGACACACCTGCTCGGCCTCTACGGCTCGCTGGCGCCCGAGGTGCTCGAACCCGCTCTCGCCGACCCGACACTGCTCGAGCCGCTGACCCCGGACGCGCCGGACATCGCCGCGCAGGCGGTCTACGCCGCCGAGCGGGAGTGGGCACGCAACCCCGAGGACATCCTGCGCCGGCGCACGACGCTCGCGCTCCGCGGTCTCGCCGGCGCCGAGCTGACCCGGCGCGTCGAGCAGCTGATCGGCCGGCACGGCGAACCGCTGCTGGCAAGCCGCCAGTAGGGCGAGTTCGAACGTGACCGCCAGACCGTCCACTCCGCTGCTCTCTGTGGGTCGTGTTGCCCCAGCGTTGCCCCAAGTTGGGTCGGGCCCGGCCTTACGAGCTCGCGACCGCGCCCCACTCCGCCCTCAATCGTCCATAAGCGCCGGCTTCTCACAGTCCTCCGCGCCGTCTCCTTGAGGACCGAATCTATTCGGGTCTTCGACGCGTAGTGGAGGTGTAAGTTGCTGGATTCCTATCTGAAGGGGGGCTGGTCATGCGGGTAAGGACGCGCCTTTTGCTGCCGCTCGGTATCGCCATTGCGGCTTTCGCTCTGTCGGTTTCGATCGCCGGAGCGTCGACCACGTCGTTTAGCAATCAGACGCTATTCGGCACGTGGGATCCCACGGGGTCGGGGTTGACGATCGGGCCGGCGTTTAGCGGGTCGGGGACGCCGCCGAACAGCAGCGGTGACAGCGAGCCTGCTATCGCTTTCGCGGACGATGGCACGATGGCTGTTGACGGTCTCGGCTGGTTGCCGTTCCAGGTCAACGTGTGGACAGGGACGTATGGGTCGACACCGTCGTACTTCGGCGGCCTGGATCAGGTCGTGCCGAGCCACGGGAACCGGCTGACGCTCGGTGACGAGGACGCCGACATCGAGTTCACGTCGGCCGGGACGATGCTGCTCGCCGACCTGAACGTGATCTTCAATCCGAACTTCAACAACGCGCAGCTCGGCGTGGACGTAACGCGCTGCACGGATCCGTCTGATGCGTCCAGCTGCACGACCACGGTGCTCGACCAGACGAACTCGGACCGGCCCTGGATCACGCACCGCGGGACGACGGTCTGGGTCTCCTACCACGACTCCGGCAACAGCAGCCTCATCCACGTGCAGCAGTCGACCGACGATGGGCGGACGTGGCACAAGGTCTCCTCTCCGATCACCGGACAGGGCCCGGACACCGGCAAGGCGACCTTCAACAATGACCAGGGTCCGATCGTCGCCGACCCGAACAGCGACTACCTCTACGACGTCTACGCATCCGGCATACAGCAGACGAAGTCGCACTCGGCGCACTTCAACAACATCTTCGTCTCCCGCTCTACCGACGGGGGCAAGACCTGGGAAGCAAACCTCGTGCACAGCGCGCCGATCGGAACCGCGCTGAACAACATCTTCCCCTCAATGACGGTCGACCAGACGACCGGAACCGTCTACGCGGTCTGGACCGACTCGCACACCGTCTGGGTCTCAAGCTCGACCGACCACGGCAAGACGTGGACATCACCGACCGACGTCTCGACGAACGCCGCCGACCTCGCGACGACGCTGATGCCGTGGGTCGCCGCGCGGGGTGGCAAGGTCGACGTCGTCTTCTATGGGTCGACCTCAGCGCAAGACGACCCGGCGGCAGTCTGGAACGTCTACGACTCCCAGCTGAACGGCGGCTCCTGGTCGATCGACAACCTCGTCAGCAACACGCCGAATCGCGTCGGCGCCGTCTGCACCGAGGGGTCGGCCTGCGCCGGCAACACCAACCGAGAGCTGCTCGATCTCTTCGAAGTGGCAGAGGATCCGCTAAGCGACAAGGCGGCGATCATCTACACGAGCAGCGAGATCAGCATCTACATGACGCCCGACGGCGTCGTGCACAAGCTGCCCGAGATCGTCCTAGCGTACGAGCAGTAGTCGTCTAAGCGGGCGGACCGGCACTCGCCCGGTCCGCCCGCGACGGCCTCCACGTCGCAGTTCGCCGTCGCGAGCTTCCCACGGTTCTTCTGCTGTGTCGACGTCGGGTTCGGGTCGTTCGCTGCCGAAGCCGAGAAACGCCTCACGTAGGGCCGGACCCTGGGGGGAGCGACGCGAGTCGCTCCCCCCAGGTGGTCGTCTACCTTTTCTTCTTGACCGCGTAGATTCCGTTGCCGCTGGTCTGTGTCGCGATTGCGGTGTGGTCGCAGGTCGAGCTGTTGTTGGTGGTCGTGTCGCAGCCGCTCGTGTTCGGTCCGCTGGGGTCGAACTGGTCGTCGCTGTAGATGATCGAGGCGAGCCCTGTGGTGGGGCTGGCGGCGACGCCGAAGTCGTCGAACAGGTCGCGGTTGCCGGTGCAGGTGACGCCGGACTCGCAGACTCCTCCGAAGTGGTTCGTGGGCGACGCGGTCTGGCGCGACCAGGCCGAGCCGGGTGTGAGCGCGTTCAGGTTCTGCGCGAACCCGACCGTCCAGGCCGCGGAGTCCGGGTAGTTGTCGGGAGTGTTGACGCCGTCGTAATAGGGCGTCTGGTAATAGACGACGTCGACCTTGCCCGAATCGCCCGCCGTCGACCAGGGGAAGATCTGCGTCCCACTGGTGGTAGTGATCAGGTACGGGCCGCTCCACGTCTTGCCGTGGTCCTTGGAGAAGGAGTAGTAGACGTGGTGGTCGTCGGTGTAGACCGAGTAGACGTTGCCGGCGCTGTCTACCGAGACGTTGACGAACTGGTGGCCGTAACCGACGGTCGGGTCGGGGTTGATGTAGACCGGGTAGTCGGTGAAGGTCGCTCCGCCATCGGTTGAGACCGCCATGTAGACACCGTGGTAGTCGCATGTCCCGGCCGACACACCGAGCTGGGGTGCGCAGGCCGTCTCGGCGGCCGTCGTGATCGCCGAGTAGGTCTGGTAGATGGTGTGCGAGGCGGGGTCGATCGCGAGGTTGCCGATCGAGTTTTCCGAGATCTGGAAGGCGTGGTTCGCGTCGATCGCCGATGCGAACTGGGTGAAGGTGAGGCCCGCGTCGGTGCTGCAGCCGACGGTGATCCCCTGCGGGGCGTCGTGGTAGCTGATGCAGACCTTGTTGTTCGTATCCGCGGCGATCCACTCGCGGTCGTCGATCGTCTCCGGAGTCGTCACCGGGTTAAGCGACCAGGTCGCGCCGCCGTCCGTGGATGTGGAGACGTCGACGTTCACGAGCGAAAGGCTCGACACGTAGACGTTGTAAAAGCCCGCAGCGTTCTTGTCTGGAGCGACCGCGAGATCCGTGTCGCCGCCGCCCGGCGCGAAACCGGTGTCGTTCGCCTGCGATACCCCATCCGGCGAGACGAGGGTCGTGTAGTGAAGCCCACCATCGGTCGAGCGGAAAGCCTCCGTACCTTCGCCGAGGCTGTTCTCCGAGCTGCCGAAGAAACGGCCGGCACCGTCCGCCCGGATCGCCGGCTCGGCCGCGATATTCGAACACGTAGACGAGCCGGGACAGGTTGTTCCCGTCGCCTCCCCGAGCGAGTAGTTCAAGAAGCTCCCGCCGCCCTTGTTCGGCGGTGCGGCAGACGCCGCAAGCGAAACCGCGAGAGCCGCTGTAGCGGCCATCGCCAGCAAGAACAATCGTCTCATTAGTCGTCCTCCCGAGAAGGATTGGCACAACCCGATCAGGCCGCTGCCCCCAGAACGGCCGGGTTATAACCCGCGGCAAGGCCCTGCAAACAAGGCGTTTTCGACTGACTAGTCAGTCAGGGGCCAATGATCCAGGGCGAGTGCGTTGTATGAGCGATGCCGGGGGCGGGACTTGAACCCGCACGGCCCGAGGGCCACCCGATTTTAAGTCGGGCGCGTCTGACCAGTTCCGCCACCCCGGCCGAGTCAGCGTAACGACCGCCGCGCCGGCGGATACCCTGCGCCGCGATGACGACGGCCGTGGTCAACATCACGCCGAGGATCCGCGACGGGATCTATGCCTTCGAAGTGCTCGGAGTCGCGGGTCAGGTGCTCGTCGGTCTGCTCCTGCTCGTGGGGCTGCTCGCGCTCCTCGGCGTTCGCGCCCCGCTCGACGCGATCCGCCGGTGGATCTGGGGCTACGAGCTGTGGGGCGGCTTCGTCGTGGCTGCGATCGCCACCGGCGGCAGCCTCTTCTTCTCGGAGATCGCGGGCTTCCCGCCCTGCGAGCTCTGCTGGTTCCAGCGGATCTGCATGTATCCGCTCTCGATCCTCCTCCTCATCATCGCGTGGCACGGCGACAACCGGGCCGCCCGCTACCTCTTACCGCTCCCTGTTGTCGGCGCGGGCGTCTCGATCTACCACATGCTGATCGGGTACGGCGCGATCTCCGAACCAACGGCGTGCACCCTGTCCGCGCAGGGCGGTTGCGGCACCAACTGGATTCGCGCCTGGGATTTCGGCTATCTGCAGATCGAGACGCTCGCCCTCACCGGGTTCCTCCTTCTCATCGGATTCTTGGTCCTCGCAACCATCGGGGAAGCCGACGAGGCGGCTACCCTTCCCGCCGATGCCGAGCGGTAAGAAGGCCAGACAGCAGAGGCGGGAAGCGGCGACACGGACGCCCCCGCCCGTGCGCTCGAAGGGCGTTGGCGGCATGCGCGGCCCCCGTCAGGCGTCTCCGCGCGCGCTCGCGATCGGCGGCGGAGTTGTGCTGGTCGTGGTGATCGCGATCGTCCTCGCGGTCGTCCTCGGCAGCAGCAGTGGAGGCAGCGGGGCGGGCGGCAGCGTGTTGAAGGACCTACCGGCCACCGGCAGCGCTTCGTGGGCCGGCGCCCTGGACGGCGCGCCCGACGCGAACGATCTGTTCAAGGGGATCCCGCAGAAAGGCCTCGTTCTCGGCAGGCCCTCCGCGCCCGTCGAGATGGAGATGTTCATCGACGTCCAGTGCCCGATCTGCCAGAGCTTCGAGGTCAACTCCCTGCCGGAGATCGTGCAGAAGTACATCCGCAAGGGCGGGGTGCAGCTGCACCTGCAGCCCTGGGCCTTCCTCGGCGGCGCGGGCAGCCAGTCGTTCAGCGGCCGTCTCGGCCTCATCGCCGCGTCCTTCCAGAACAAGGGCTTCGAGTACGCGAAGGTCCTCTACGACAACCAGGGGACGGAGAACACCGGCTGGCTGACGGACCAGATGATGGCCAACATCGGCGCGAGCGTGAACGGCCTCAAGATGAGCCAGTGGTGGTCGGACACGAACAGCTCTGGGCCGAAGGAGATCGCGAGCAGGGTCGACCAGCTCGCCACCAAGGACAAGGTCGGCGGAACACCAACGATCTTCGTCGGGAAGACTGGCGGTCAGCTGCTCAACGTGCAGACGCCGCAAGAGATAGCCGACCTCCAGGCGCCGACTTTGCAGGAAACCGAGCAGGCGCTTGACGCCGCGCTCGGCAAGTAAGCAGCCGGCGCGAAAATCCGCAAAGAGCGCGGTTTTCTTGCTTGACCACTAAAGCCATGGCTCAGTAAGCTCTGCGAGCCGGTTCCGATGGACTTTCGGGTTCGTCGGGGCCGGCGTTTTGATGGTCCGTCCGGCGCGGTCGGTACATTCCCGCGCCCCATGCTCGGAGTGATCGCGATCCTTCTGGTCGTGCTTGCGGCACTCGCCGCGGGCGCCGTCTTCCTGCCGCGGCTGCTCCGTGGCGAGCTCGGCGCGCTCCAGGAGAAGACGGCCGGCGAGCTCTCGGCGCGGAACGCCGAGTTCGAGCTTCGCCTGCAGGGGCTCGAGCAGTCGCTGAACACGCGTCTCGCAGCGACGACCGAGACGACGACGCAGATTCACGAGCGCCTCGGCCAGATGACGCGCGCGACGGGGGAGATGATCGACCGCGCCAAGGAGCTCGGCAGGCTCGAGCAGGCACTCCGTCCACCGAAGGCCCGTGGCGGCTTCGGCGAGCTTCTGCTCGAGAACCTCCTCCGTGACCGCCTGCCGCCCGACGCCTACGAGGTGCAGTACACGTTCGAGAGCGGCGAGCGCGTCGATGCCGTGGTCCGCGCCGGGGGACGGTTGCTCCCGATCGACGCCAAGTTCCCCCTCGACAATTTCGAGCGCATGACCGCCGCCGAGGGCGAAGAGCAGCAGCTGCACGAGAAGGCGTTCGCCCGCGACGTCAAGGGACACATCGATGCGATCGCGTCGAAGTACATCCGGCCAGAGCTCGGCACCTTCGACCTCGCCTTCATGTACCTGCCGGCCGAGGCGATCCATTACGAGCTCGTGAGCGGCAAGACCGGCGTCCTCCTCGCGTACGCGCACCAGAGGCGCGTCTTCCCCGTCTCGGCAACGACGTTCAGCGCATACCTCCAGATGATCGTGCTCGGCCTGAAGGGGATGCAGATCGAGCAGCGCGCCGAGGAGGTCATGCGCTATTGCGCAGCGCTCCAGCAGGAGTTCGGCAGGTTCAAGGAGGACTTCGATCTCGTCGGCAGGCATCTCTCGCACGCGCACGGGAAGTACGCCGACGCGGAGAAGCGGCTGGACCGTTTCGAGAACCGGCTCGACCAGGCGGCAGACGAGCAGGCGGAGCTCGACGCCGAGCCGCCCCGGGCTCTCGACGCGGCCTAGCTAGAACCGGAGCAGTGCAGCAACACCGCCGACCGGCTCGAGGTCGCGATGGTCCTCGCTGATGACCTCGACCGTCCCGCCGTGCGTCAGCGTCTGGTGGACGGCGAGATCCAGACCGGTGTCCGCCGGCTGCATCGTCGTTCCGTCGAGCGGACAGCTCCCGTCCTGAGCCTGCGCCCGCCCACAGGCCGGGCACACGTAGGCGGATCGATCGGCCCCATCCTGCACGAGCAGGAGCTCGACGCGACCGTCGGACGCAGCCTGCAGCGTCTCCTCCCAGCCGGTCGCGGCTCGGCCGCTTCGTGCAGCCTCCTCGCGCCAGCGCGTGAGCAGCTCGTCCTCCCGGCCGGCTCGCCAGCCGTCGAGCAACGGCCGTGCCGCCTCCAGAAGCCGTGGCGCATCGACGTGCGCCTCGGCCGCGGCCCAGCCGAGAAGCGCCGCTCGCACATCGGACGAGAGCAGACCCTCGAACCCGGATCGCGTCTCCTCCGGCCCGACCAGCACGACGCGAGCCCCGCGGAGACCACGAACACAGCGATCGAGCGCGGCCGCGACGTCGCGCAGATGCCGATCGACGATCGTCTCGATGTGCCGCTCGTAGCGAGCTTGCGACCAGCCGCCCTGGTCGTGACGACCGGGAACGTCCGCCGTCTCGTCGACAAGCGGCATCAGCTGGCCGCCGCGGAGCCGATACACGTCCCCGCGTTCCCGTCCGACGTAGGCGACGACGGCGCCGTCCCCACGCCCGACGCCACGAACGAGCGGTGCGAGGTAGAGCTGCGGCGCGATGCGTGCGTCGTCGGCCACCGGCCACGGCAGCGACACCGGCCGGAAGAGGTTGTCGAGGGCGGCGGCGAAGACCGCCACGCCGCGAACTCCCTCCCGGCTGAAGTCGCTCTCGAACCACGACGCGATCCGCTCGAGATCGCTCGCGAGCGCCTTCCGCTCCGCGTGCGAGAGCGTCGTGCGCTGCTCGTCGACCTGCCGCTCGGCACGCGCGAGCAACGACCGCGTGTGCGAGGCGAGATCGCCCGCCGTGGGCACGATGCTGGGATCGAGCCCCACGTAGAGGCTCACCGCGCAGCCGCGCTCCGCGCGGAAGGCGGCGAGCTCGCGCAACTGCTCCCACGTGATCGAACTCGCCACGCTTGCCACCTATCCTCGAGCCGGATTTCTTATTCCTCGGGAACGTCAATCCGCTTCAAATCGTTTAATACGACATACAACTTTGGGAGAAGAGGAATCGATGAGCGACGTACGTGACGTGATCGTGATCGGAGGAGGGCCCGCCGGCTACACGGCGGCCCTTTACGCTGCGCGCGCGAACCTTCGGCCGCTCGTGATCGAAGGCTTCAGCTGGGGCGGCCAGCTCATGATCACGAGCGACGTCGAGAACTACCCCGGCTACCCCGACGGGATCATGGGCCCGGAGATGATGGCGGAGTTCCGCCGTCAGGCCGAGCGTTTCGGCACCGACTTCGTCACCGACGACGTGACGCGCGTGGACTTCTCCGAGCGGCCTTTCCGGGTGTGGATCGAGGACGAGGAGTACCGCGCCCGCTCCGTGATCGTCGCCACCGGTGCGAGCGCCCGGTGGCTCGGGCTCGACTCCGAGGAGCGCCTGAAGGGCCGCGGTGTGTCGGCGTGCGCGACGTGTGACGGGGCTTTCTTCCGCGACAAGCACATCTTCGTGGTCGGCGGCGGAGACTCGGCGTTCGAGGAGGCACTGTTCCTGACGCGCTTCGGCTACAAGGTGACGCTGGTCCACCGCCGCGACGAGTTCCGCGCGTCGCAGATCATGATCGACCGGGCTCGCGCGAACGAGAAGATCGAGTTCAAGACTCCGTTCCTCGTCGAGGAGGTGCTCGGCGAGGACTCGATCAGCGGGCTCCGGCTGCAAAACACGGAGACGGGCGAGACCGAGGAGGTCGACGCGGGTGCGCTCTTCGTCGCAATCGGCCACGACCCGAACACAAAGCTCTTCGTCGACCAGCTCGACCACGACGCCAACGGCTACCTCGTGGCGAAGCCGGGCACGACCGAGACGAACGTCCCCGGCGTGTTCGCAGCGGGCGACGTCCAGGACCACATCTACCGGCAGGCCGTCACGGCGGCAGGCAGCGGGTGTATGGCGGCCCTCGACGCCGAGCGGTTCCTTGCCGCGGAGGAGGGCCACGGCGGCACCGCGCTCACCGCGCCGCGCCCTGAGGCGGAACCGACGAAGGTGTAACCCCGGCCGCGGCGAATCCGCGCCGCGATGGCCGCAACCTGGATCGACCTGCTCGACCCTGCTCCCGAAGAGGTGCGCGCGAAGGCTCCGCGGGAGCTCGAAGAAACCGCGATTGAACGCTTGCTAGCGCCGCCGGAGCATGAGGACGAGCCGAGACCAACGCTCCAGGGCCACGGCGACTACGTCTTCGGCGTGTTGCTCATCGCCGTCGCCGTGCCCGAGGAGGACAGCGTCTACTACCAAGAGATCGACCTGGTCATCACGCACGACACGCTGCTGACGGTACGTAAGACTCCCACCGCCGGCAGGCCGGCCTGCGACGTCGCCATGGTGCAGAAGACCCAGAAGCCGGACGACTCCGCCGGACTTCTCGCCTACCGCCTCCTCGACGAGATCGCAGAGCGCTATCTCGACCTCGTCGATGCGCTCGACGACGAGATCGACGAGCTGGAGGACAGGGTCGAGGCGCAGCCGGCGGAGCAGACCCGCGCCCGCATCTCGACGTTGCGGCACGACCTGCTCCACATCCGGCGCACGCTCAGCCCGATGCGCGACGCGGTGCGCCGCGTCATCGACGGCACGGTCGAGGTCGAGGAGGGGCCCGAGGTCTTCCCACGCGACGTCGAGGTGGCTCTCAACGCCGCCTACGACAAGTTCCTGCGGGCGTCTGACGGGCTCGACCTCGCGCGGGACCTCCTCGCCGGCGTGCGCGACTACAGCCAGGCGAAGATCGCGAACGACCAGAACGAGGTGATGAAGCGGCTAACCGTGATCGCAGCGCTCCTCCTGCTCCCTACCTTCATCGTCGGCCTCTACGGGCAGAACTTCGTCGACATCCCCGAGCTGCGCTGGCACCTTGGCTACGCCTTCAGCTGGGGAGTGATCCTCGTCACCACGGCGTTACAGCTTTGGTGGTTCCGCCGCAAGCGTTGGTTCTGATCCGCTGCTTCCGCATCCCGTTCTCGACCAACGTCGAGCGGGTGGCGCTCGCCGCCGGCCACAAGGGCGTGCCGATCGCGTGGATCGATATCGACCCCGACGACCGCTCGCCCGTCGAGGAGGTGAGCGGCCAGCCCCTCGTCCCGGTGCTGATTGCGGGCGACGAGGCCGTGAGCGACTCGCCGCGGATTCTCGACTGGCTCGAGGAGCGGTTCCCCACGCCCTCGCTGCTGCCGCGCGATCCGACGGAAAAGGCCGAAGTGAGGATCTTCGCGGACTGGTTCAACCGGGTCTGGAAGACGTTCCCGAACGGGATCGCCGACGGCGCCGGCGACGCCAAGGCGCACGCCGCCGAGATGCGCCGCGCCGTCACGTTGTTCGAGTCGCTTCTCGCAGGACGTGACTTCCTCTTCGGCGACTTCGGTCTCGCCGACGTGACGGCCTTTCCGTTCCTCAAGTACGCCTCGCTCGGCCTCGCTCCCGGCGACGACGACACGTTCCACGCCGTTCTCGCAGAGCACATGCCGCTCGGCCCCGACTCGCCGCTGCACGCCTGGGTGGCGCAAGTCGACGCCCTCCCTCGCAGCTAGCCTGACGCCGTGCCGAACTTCATCTGCCCGAACTGCAAGGAACGCTCGGTCGACATCGACCGCAAAGAAGGCATGTTCGACGAGGCCGTGGCTTGCCATCACTGTGGCTTCGGCTTCCTCTTCGAGCTGATGGACGACTACTACCCGGCACCGACGACCGGCCTCGTGACGTGCGACCAGGAGGGCCGCATTCTCGCGATCGGGCGCGGTGTGTTCGAGCTGAGCGGCTGGAGCGAGCAAGACGTCCTCGGGTCCGACGTGATCGCCGCGTTCGGCCTCGCGGGCTTCGAGGAAGAGAAGAATCCGGTCAAGCTCTCGCTCGAATGGGGCGTCCGCCGCCTCAACGAGCAGCTGCAGCTGCGGACGCGCGGCGGTCAGATCAAGCGTGTGATCGGCGACTTCTTCCCCGCGCTCGACGACGACGGCGGCCTGCTCGTCGCCCTCACGCCCACCCAGAGCTAATCCGAGGGCGCCGGAGCAACAGGCGCCGTCAGGTCGCGGTGGGCCGCCGCGCGGGGCTGGTAGAAGCGCTGGGCGATCGCGGTCGGGACAATGGCCGACAGCACCACGACGGCGATCAGCAACGAGAACTGCGTGCGGTCGATGATGTGCGCACTCAGGCCATAGAGCGACGTGATCGTCCCGAATGTCAGCCCGGTCGACATGAGCAGCGTCGTGAACGGGGCGTGCGGCGCAGTAAAGCGCCGCGCCAGCGGATACACGCCGATGAGCTTCGGAGCCATCTTGGCAACGACGAGAACGCCGAGCACGCCGAGGTTCGCCCAGAGCGCGCTCGTCGACACGTTCATCCCGCCCTTGACGAAGAAGAACGGCGTCAGGAAGGCAAAGGAAACGACCCGCATCCGCTCCTGCTCCAGACGATGTGCTGCGTAGAACCGCGACATCGCGAGCCCGAGAATGAACGCCGGCAGCGCCGCCTGTGAGTTTGCGCGCGAGCCGAGCCACATCAGCAGAAAGAGACACGCGAAGACGAGCTTGATCTCGGGTTCGATCACGCGGTTGCCGTACCGCGGGAAGAAGATCCGCGATGCCCGTGGAAGACCGAAGATGAGCGCGATCGACACCACGGCGAAGGGCACGACCCATATCGTCGGCTTGAGAAACAAGACGGTGAGGCCCGTGACCGTGGCGATGTCGGTCACGAAGGTCGCGGACATGAGACGTTTGCCGACGAGCTCGCGATTGAGACCGGTCTCAACGAGCACGGCGTAGACGACGGCGAGGCTCGTCGTCGAAAGAGCGAGCCCACCGATCTCGGCCTGGCGGCGCGACCAGTCGAGACCGTAGTAGGCAACGAGCGATACGACGGCGAACGGGGCGCAGAAAGAGACGAGGCCGATCGACGTCGACGCCTTCCACTCGCGCCGCAGTTGCGGCACGTCGACCTCCGCACCGGCCTGAAAGGTCAGCACGATCCCGGCGAACGAGCCGACGAAGGTCAGCCAGCTCGGCACGTCGACGTGCGTCGTGTTGCCCACGATCACGCCGGCAAGCAGCTCGATCAGGGCGACAGACAGTCCGATCTCCACCGAGATCGTCGAGGCGACGAGGATCGCCGCCATCAGTACGGCTGCTAGTGCGAGGTCGCTCACCACTTCTCCTTCCAGGCGTTGGTCTCACTCGTAGAGGCCATCAGCTCCTGGAGGAGCGGTTTAGCGGGAGCCTCATCCCGCGAAGCGGCATGGTACCGGCCTCAGCCACAATGAATCAGTGGAGTCGCTCCAGGGACACCTGCTCGTCGCTTCGCCGTCCATGCTCGACCCGAACTTTCGCCGCACCGTCGTCCTCGTGACCGAGCACAACGAGGATGGCGCGGCGGGGCTGGTCCTCAACCGACCCTCCCCGGTCGATGTGGCCGGGGCCGTCCCACAGCTCGAGCCGGTGGTCGACGACGGCGACCAGGTCTGGGTCGGTGGCCCGGTGCAGCCCGGGGCCGTGCTCGTGCTCGGCGAGTTCCTCGATCCCGACGACGCCGCCGTGCCTCTCTTCGGCGCACTCGGCTTTCCCTCGCTGACCGAGCCGGACGAGATCGTCCAGGCGACGACGCGGCGGCGGGTCTTCGCCGGCTATGCGGGGTGGGGCGTCGGCCAGCTCGAGGCGGAGCTTGCGGACGAGGACTGGATTCTCGAGCCCGCGCTTCCCGACGACGCCTTCACCGATGACCCCGACGACCTCTGGCGCGACGTCTTGCGCCGCAAGGGCGGGATCTACGAGCTCGTCTCTCGCATGCCCGAGGATCCGCGGGTCAACTGATCCGCTCGAAGGCGAACGCGTAGGTCAGCTTCGGCAGCGGGAACCGTTCGCCGTACGCGAAAGCGCGCTCGCGCACCTCCCGAAGCCACTCTGCGCCGTCTACAGGATCCGCCGTCAGAAAACGGCTCGTCGTGGCCAGCATCGCGACGAGGGCATCGGGGCTCGACTCGTCCGCGCTCTCGACGACCGTGCGCCCCCTCTCTCGGAACCACGGCGCTGCCGGGAGTTCGTCGTCGCTGAATGGAGAGTGGCCGGCGTAGCCGATGAGCTCAGCGAGCTCGTGCTGCAGCGGGTCCTGGTCATCCCACCAATTCCAGAGGAGAGCGAGCCCGCCTCCGGGCCGGATGACGCGGTGGAGCTCCGGCACCGCTCGCTCTCGATCGAACCAGTGGAACGCCTGCGCCGCAAACGCCGCGTCGACGCTCGCGTCCGGGAGCGCAATCACCTCGGCAGGGCCTTCGAGGGCTTCGGCTTCAGGAACCGCCTGCCGCAGCTGGTCGAGCATGGGCCCACCGGGCTCGACCGCGACGACCTCGTAACCGAGCCCGACGAGGCCGCGCGTGAGCTTCCCCGTTCCGGCTCCCACGTCGAGTACGCGCGCGCACTCCGCGAGTCCAAGCTGCTCCGCCGCCCAGCGGAGCGCCTCTTCCGGATACTCCGGCCTGTGCCGCTCGTACTCGGCAGCCACGGCCTCGAAGCTCCGGGAACGTGCGGCGCGGTCAGACACGGCTCGAAGGGCAGAGGTCGTTGACGACGCAATCCTCGCAGCGCGGGCGGCGCGCATCGCACACGCGCCGGCCGTGCCAGATGAGGAGGTGCGGGAAGCGTCCCCAGTCGGCACGTGGGACGAGGCGCACGAGATCGCGCTCGATCTTGACCGGATCCTCCTGGCGGGTGAGGCGAAGCCGCTGCGAGAGGCGCCGGACGTGCGTGTCGACCACGATGCCCTGCGGCTCGCCGAGCTCGGCCGCAACGACGTTGGCCGTCTTCCGCGCCACGCCGGGCAGCCGGATCAACTCTTCGAGCCGGCCGGGCACCTCGCCGTCGAACTGCTCGAGGAGCATTCGCATCGTCCCCCGCACGGCCTTCGCCTTCTGGCGGTAGAAGCCGGTCGCGAAGATGTCGCGCTCGAGCTCCTCCTGCGGCACGGCGAGGTAGTCCTCCGGCCGGTGGTACTTCTCGAACAGCGTCTGCGTGACCCGGTTCACGTTCACGTCGGTCGTCTGGGCCGAGAGCATGACCGAGACGAGCAGCTCGACCGGGCTGCGAAAACGGAGCGCAATCGCCGCGTCGGCGTGCTCTACGGCGAGGCGCTCGATGATCGGCCCGATCCGCTCCCGCTTCGGCCCGACCTGCCGGCGGGCCTCCTTCAGGTAGCTACGAGGCAACGACTTCCGGCAGGCGCGGACGCAGGCGAGGCCCGGCGCAGACGAGGTCGAGCGCCGGACAGCCCGCACACGCGAAGTCGCTCGGTGTCGGCGGGAACTCCCCGGCCTGGATGCGCGCGATCGCCGCGGACAGCTCGGCCTCCAGCTCGGGCATGTCGTCGCGCGAGAAGACGGCTTCTACCGGCGCTTCGGGACGCTCGAGAAACTGGTACACGACTTCGACCTCGTCCGCGCCGGCGCGGAAGCATGCAAGCGCGTAGACGAGCCGCTGCAGCCGGTAGTCCTGCTCGACGATCTCCTCCGGAGCCGCCTCGCCCAGGAGGTTCGTCTTGTAGTCGACGACGAGCGCGCGGCCGTCCGCGAAATGAAACGCGTCGAGGAACCCGTGGACGAGCACGCCGTCGTGCGCGAACGTGAAGTGACGTTCCTTCTGAACGCCGTCGAGGCCCGCAACCCGGCGGGCTAGATCGGACTCGCAGTATGCGGCCACCAGGCCGCGGATCAGCTCGTCCTCGAGCTCGGGCACGACCGGCGCGGCGAGGTCGATCTCCTCGAGGAGCGCATGCACGGCGCTCCCGATCTCGATTCCGGACATCTCCCCCGTCCCGCCACCCTCGACCGGCCGTTCGCTCATCCCGAGCCCGTAGCGCGCGAAGTACTTGTACGCGCACTGCTCGAATAGCGACAGCGCCGTGAACGAGAGCTTGCGTACGCGGTACAGCGGCGGTTCCGGCAGGGCGATGAGCGGCGGCAGCTCGGGTGCCGCGTGGGCGACGGCGACCTCCTCCAGGGCGGCGAAAAGCGTGAGCTGACCTTCCTCCGCTGGCTCGGGTTCTGCCGCCACGGCCTCAGGCCGGTACCGGTCGACGCGGACGAGGAGCCGAGCGTCGCCGCGAACGAGCTCGATCGGCTCGTCACCGGCCTGCGCGAGCTCCTCGTCGGCATCGAGCCGGTCGAGGACCCAGGCGATCGGGGTCGGCAGCTCGCGCTCCGAGCCGAGGTCGACCGAGCCGGAGACGATCAGCCGCTCCTTCGCGCGCGTCAGCGCAACGTAGTAGAGACGCAACCGCTCGGCGCGCTCCGCTTCCTGGCGCGCCTCCTTCACGGCCTCGTAGTCGAAAGCGCCACGGTGCTTCGCGGTCGCCGGATCGGCGAC
>Ga0070695_100000068_pt1 | contig 41022 bp, 35 predicted proteins | sample KBSK1252metaG_FD_65471 | JGI IMG/M metagenome (GOLD analysis project Ga0070695, IMG submission 65471) | Corn, switchgrass and miscanthus rhizosphere microbial communities from Kellogg Biological Station, Michigan, USA - KBS K1-25-2 metaG | ecosystem: Host-associated > Plants > Roots >...
CCAACCAGCTTGCCGGTCTTCGTGTCGTACTTACGGACCGTGTTCTGCCCGAGGTAGGCGAACCCCTTGCTGTCGACGTCCATGCCGTGCCCCTGCGGCGCGGCGAACGACCCGATCAGGTTGCCCTCCTTGTCGAAGTGCAGCATCGACGGCGGCAGCGTGCAGCAGTCCGCGATGCCGATCTCCTTTTCGAGCTCGATGTTGGTCAGGTCGTTCGGGCGGTCGTACGCCCAGACGGTGTCGTCGTTCGGCGCGACCGCCAGGCCGGTGATGCCGCCCATCTTCCAGTTGTTGGGAAGCGGTTTCGGCCAGCCCGGGTCGTAGAGGTAGCGCGGCGCCGACTGCGCCTGCGCCCCGAGTGTCGCGTATACGACAAAGCTGCCGAGCGCCATCGTGGCGACGACGGCTCCGGCGCGCAGTTTCTTCTGAATGCTCATGGCTCTCCTCGCGTGCTGGTTGCGGCCGCGGTCAAAGTGAAGTGAGCGAAATCCTAATCTAATATCATCGAGTTGACCACCGTGCCCCATATCCCCCCGTCCATCGCGATTGTCGGCGCCGGGCTGGGCGGACTGACCGTTGCCTCGCGGAAGCCGGCGGCGACGCCGGCAGCGCGTTCGCGCGCGACGAGGCGCACAGGAAGCCGCGCACGTCTCGCATCCAGGCCATCTCGAGCGCGAACACCTGGATGAAGGGGGGGAACGACGACACGTCGTGGCTCTACGGCTACGATGCCTGGAACGATGCTCTCGATCACGCACCGGCCCTCCCCTGAGGCGGGCGCGCCGCGCCTGGCGTTGATTCACTCGCTGGCACTCGACGGCAGCGTGTGGGACGGCGTCGTCCGGCGGCTCGAAGGGGAGGCCGAGATCCTCACCTACGACTGCCGCGGCCACGGGCAATCGCCGAGGACCAAGGGCCCGTACAGCGCGCAGCAGTTCGCGCGCGATCTTGCGGCAATCTTCGACGACATCGGCTGGGACGCGGCGGCCATCGCCGGCTGCTCGATGGGTGGCAACGTCGCGCAGGCCTTCGCCGCGGAGTTTCCGCAGCGGACGACGGCCCTCGGGTTGATCGACACGACGGCGTGGTACGGCGCCGACGCGCCGGAGAAGTTCAAGGAGCGCGCCGACGCTGCGAGGAAAAAGGGGATGCGCGGGATGATCGACTTCCAGCTGACGCGATGGTTCTCCGACGACTTCCGCGCCGCCCATCCCGACGTGCTCCAGCGGACGATGGATGTCTTCGTCGCCACCGATCCCGACTGCTATGCGGCCTCGTGCGGGCTGCTCGGCAGCGCCGACAGCCGCGCCGCGCTGCCGTCGTTCCGGATGCCGGTGGCGATTGTCGTCGGCGAGGAAGACTACGCGACGCCGGTGGCGATGGCGCAGCAGCTCCACGCTGCCATTGCGCAGTCGACGTTGACGATCCTTCCGCGCGCGCGTCACCTCACCCCCATCGAATGTCCCGACCGCATCGCATCGGAGCTGCGTGGCCTCCTCGCGCGCCGTTGATCCCTCGTCCGGCGCGGCCGACTCCGCGGCGCTCGTCGCGCGGCTCGAGCGCGTCCCGTTTGCCGACGCTCTACAGCAGCGTCCACCTCGACCTCGGGCAGGCGCTGCGCGCGGGGACGCTGACCAACGTGGCGCAGGTCGTCGTCCTGCTCGGCTGTGCGTTTGCCATGCTGGGAACCTTTGCCGCCCATTCCGTCGTATCTGTCATTGCGCTGGTGACCGTCAGCTACGGCATCGTCGGGTCGGTCAACGCGGTGTTGTATCTCTACACACCCGAGATTTACCCGACGCGCATGCGCGCCATCGCGACCGGCGCCGCGACGTGCTGGCTGCGCCTGGCCTCGGCAGCCGGCCCGGTGCTCGTCGGCTATCTCGTGGCGAAACGCGGCACCGGCGCGGTGTTCCTGATGTTCGCCGCTGCCGGGGTGGTCGGCGCTGTCGCCGCGCGTGCGATGCTCGAAACGCGAAATCGGAGCCTGGAGGAGCTGGCGCCATGACCCGGACCTTCATTGCCGCAACACTCGCCACGCTGATCGGCGCCGGCCAGGCCGCCGCCCATCATTCCTACGGCGCCTACTACGAGAACGAAACCGTCTCGATCGAGGGGACGGTCCAGGCGATCCGGTTCGCCAACCCCCACGTGGTGGTGACGCTTCGCACGGATGCATCGGAGATCTACACGCTCGAGTGGCAGAACCTGATCCAGCTGCGCCACGGCAACGTCGGGCCGGATACCCTCAAGGCGGGCGACCGTGTGATCGTCATCGGCTCGCCGCCCCGCGATCCCTCATCCCACACGATCACGCTGCTCAGGGAAATCCAGCGCCCCGCGGACGGGTGGCGCTGGCGCCGCACGACCCGCCAGTAAGCGCCTCACGCCCGTGGCGCCCGCGTGGCACAACTGGGCGCAGGCGCACAGGGGAAGCGCTGAGCCCCCGAAAACCCCTGTTTTGCGCGCCATTTCGACGCAGAGCTTCGGGTACTCAAATTGCTGAGTCAGCGGGCATGCCCAGGTTCCGGCTTCTCGATCTCAATCACGATAGCCCGCTCGCGATCGGGCTCGTAATGGGGACCGCGGTCGCTTTTCAGCGGCCGCTGCGTTACGCACTGAACTCGGTTGGTGAGGTCGAGCAGAAATATCACCTCGATCTGCTGCCGGCCCTCGTCGTCCTCTGCGTCGTCTTCATGTTCCACCAGTACCGGAAACGGCAGGAGAGCCGTGCCGTGGCGCTCGCCGCGGATACCGCCGCGCAGCTGGAGCGATCGCGCGTCGCCGAGATGCAGGAGCTGATGGACATCGGGCAGAGCCTCGCCAACGCGCTGGAGTTCAACGAGATCGAACAGGCGCTCTGGCGCCACATGCCGGTCTCCCTGCGCCAGCATCCGCTCTCGATCGTGATGCGTTTCAAGTCGGGGTGGCGGACGCTGGTTCACGGCGGTGGCCGTGAGAAGGATCGGTCACGCAGCGAAGACATCGCGGCCCGGGCCGCCTCGCAGTTCGAAGGGACGACGGCTCGTAGCACGGCGGCCGTCGCCGTTGACGGGTATCTGTGTCTGCCGGTCTGCGCGGGACGCGCGACCATCGGCATCGCCATCCTGCCCGATACGCCGGAGACGCGCCACGAGCGCCTGCAGAAGACCCTCGCGCCGGTGCTGGCGTTTGTCGGCATCGCGGTCAGGAACGTGCAGCTGCTGGCGGAATCAAAGGACGACAGCGTCCGCGACAGCCTCACGCGATGGTTCAACCGCGGCCACGCGATCGAGGTGCTTCGCAACGACCTGCGCCGCGCCGCGCGGACTGGCCAGCGACCATCGGTCATCATGTTCGATCTCGACGGCTTCAAGACGCTGAACGACACGCTCGGCCACCTGCAGGGCGATGCGACGCTGCAAACCGTCGCGCGCACCGTCGACGCCATGCTTCGAGGGTCGGACCTGCGATGCCGCTACGGCGGCGACGAGTTCCTCGTGCTGCTGCCCGAGACGCCGATCGCCGGCGCCGCGCAGGTGGCGGAAAACATACGGCAGGCGATCGCGTCGCTCCAACTGTCCGCCGGCACACTTGGCGAGCCGCTGACCTGCAGCATCGGCGTCGCTGCCGCCGGCGAGGGCGAGCTGGAGCCGGAGCATCTCATCGCGAGAGCCGATGCATCGCTCTACGACGCGAAGCGCGGCGGCCGCAATCGGGTCGTCGTGAACGGGACCGCTGTAGCGCCGATTGCCATGAAGCCGTCACTTCGCCTCGTCGCATCCGCGACCTGATTGAACGGCGCTATTCGCCGACGATCTGCATCACGATCTCGCGGGTGCGTGGGCGTGTGTCGAACTCCACCACCGTAATCTGCTGCCACCGACCGAGAAGCAGATCACCATCCGTGAACGGAATCGTCACCGACGGTCCGAGCAGCGCCGCGCGGACGTGACTGGAACCGTTGTCGTCACCCCATCGCTGGTGGTGCCGGTACTCGCCGTCACGCGGCGCGAGCTGCTCGAACAGGCCGTTCAAGTCGTGCAGCGCGCCAGGCTCGAATTCGATCGTCGTCACGCCCGCCGTCGAGCCGACGACGCAGACCGTCACGATGCCATTCGCCATGCCGGATTCCAACACCGCGCGCCCGACGGCGCCCGTGACGTCGTGTGCGTCTCCCTGCCCCCTGGTCGAGATCTGGTGGCGGTGTGTGGCTACCATCGTTCCCGGACCGGCGTGACGGCCGGCCTACTCCAGCGCTTTGACAATCTCCTCGAGCACCTTCTTGGCGTCGCCGAACACCATCATCGTCTTGTCGAGATAGAAGAGCGGGTTGTCGACGCCCGCGTACCCCGCAGCCATCGAGCGCTTGTTGACGATGACGGTGTGCGCCTTGTGGGCCTCGAGAATCGGCATGCCGTAGATGGGGCTGCCCGGCTGCTCGGCGAGCGGGTTGACCACGTCGTTGGCGCCGAGCACGAACGCGATGTCGGTGCTCCCGAAATCGCTGTTGATGTCCTCCATCTCGAAGACCTGGTCGTACGGGACCTCGGCCTCGGCGAGCAGCACGTTCATGTGTCCCGGCATCCGGCCGGCGACGGGGTGAATCGCGTAGCGGACGTTGACGCCCTTCCCGATCAGCTTTTCGGCCATCTCCTTGGTCGCGTGCTGCGCGCGGCCGACGGCGAGGCCGTAGCCGGGCACGATGATGACGCTGTCGGCGTTGCCGAGGAGGAACGCGACGTCTTCCGCGGAGCCGGACTTCACGGCCTTCTGCTCGCCGGCGCCCGCGACGGTCCCCTCGGCCCCGCCGAATCCGCCGAGGATCACGCTGAAGAACGAGCGGTTCATCGCGCGGCACATGATGTAGGAGAGGATCGCGCCCGACGACCCGACGAGCGAGCCGGCGATGATCAGCATCGAGTTGTTCAGCGAGAAGCCGATACCCGCCGCGGCCCATCCCGAATAGCTGTTCAACATCGAGATCACGACCGGCATGTCCGCGCCGCCGATCGGAATGATGGTGAGGATGCCGAGCAGGAACGCGATGACCGTCATCAGGACGAATGGCGGCCACTGGTTCTCGGGCGCCGCGGCGAAAAAGACGACGCCGCTGCCGACCATCACCAGTGCGAGGAGCAGGTTGACGACATGCTGGCCCGTGAACACCACGGGCGCGCTCGAGAACAGCCGGCTGTACTTGCCGAGGCCGGCGAGCTTCCCGAACGCGATCACCGAACCGGAGAAGGTGACGGCGCCGATGAAGGTGCCGACGAACAGCTCGAGCCGGTTGCCGGGCGGGATGGGCACGCCGACGTTGAACGCCGACGGATCGTTGACGACGGCGAACGCGATGAGCACCGCGGCGAGCCCGACGAGCGAGTGCATCGCCGCCACGAGCTCGGGCATCTGCGTCATCTGGACGCGGCGCGACACCACGATGCCAATCACCGCGCCCACGGCCAGCGCGCCAAGCGCGAGGTCGAACCGCCTGCTGATGGCGAACGTCGTCAGCACGGCGAGCGCCATCCCCACCATGCCGAACAGGTTGCCGCGCCGCGCCGACAGCGGGTGAGACAGGCCGCGCAGCGAGAGGATGAACAGCACGCTCGCCAGCAGGTACGCGAGCGCGACCTCGTTCGCGGTCATCGTCGCGGGCCAGCCTGATCCGCCTTCGTCACGGCGGCCTTCGAGGGCGCGCCCCGGCGTTCTTCCCTGGCCTTCTGTTTGAACATCTCCAGCATCCGCTGGCTGACGAGGAATCCGCCGAACGTGTTGACGGCCGCGAGCGCGACCGCCAGCGTGCCCAGCAGGGTGCCTGTTCCCGTCGCCCCCGACCCGGACGCGAGGATCGCCCCGACGACAATCACCGAGCTGATCGCGTTGGTGACGCTCATCAGCGGCGTGTGCAGCGCCGGCGTCACGTTCCAGACGACGTGATAGCCGACGAAGATGGCGAGCACGAACACCGTGAGGTTGATCACGGTATGGTCGACGACTCCTGTCATGGCTGTGTGGCGGACGATTACGGGTTGGTGGTGACCGCGGCGTTGTCGACGGCGACGAGCGCGGCGGCGACGATCTCGTCCGACCGGTTGACGTTGAGCGCGCCGGTCTTCGGGTCGGCGATCAGGTTCAGGAACGCGAGCACATTGCGGGCGTAGAGCGCGCTGGCGTCGGCCGCCAGCATCGCCGGCAGGTTCGAGTGGCCGATCAGCGTGACGCCGTGCTTCACGACGATGCGGTCCTGCTCGGTGAGCGGGCAGTTGCCGCCCTGCTCGATGGCAAGATCGACGATGACGGAACCGGGCTTCATCGCGCGGACGGTCTCTTCGGGCAGCAGCACCGGGGCCGGCTGGCCGGGAATGAGCGCCGTCGTGATGACGATGTCGGCGATGCGCGCGCGCTCGTCGATGAGCGCCGCCTGCCGCCGCTGATACTCGTCACTCATCTGGCGCGCGTAGCCGCCCGCCGTTTCCGCCTGCGTGCGCTCGTCCTCCGAGACGGGCACCTCGACGAACTTCGCGCCGAGCGATTCGACCTGCTCCTTCGTCGCGGGACGGACGTCGAAGGCTTCGATCACGGCACCGAGCCGCTTCGCGGTCGCGATCGCCTGCAGTCCGGCGACGCCGGCGCCGAGCACCAGCACACGGGCGGCCTTGACCGTGCCCGCCGCCGTCATCAGCATCGGCATGAAGCGTCCGTATTCGTTCGCCGCGAGGATGATCGCCTTGTAGCCGGCGATGTTCGCCTGCGACGACAGCACGTCCATTGTCTGCGCGCGCGTAATGCGCGGCAGCCGCTCGAGCGCAAACGCGGTGACGCCGCGCTGCGCGAGCGCGTCCAGCCCATTGCGGTCGTGCGGCGACAGGAGACCGACGAGGACGGTGCCGGGACGGAGCATCGTCACTTCGAACGGGTCGGGGCCGCGGACTTTGAGAATGAGCTCGGCGTCGTTGTAGACCTCGGCGGCCGTCGGCGCGATGGTCGCGCCCGCGGTTTCGAACGCCTGGTCGGGGATGCTCGCGCGGACGCCGGCGCCGGACTGTACGCGCACCGAGTGAACGTGGCCGGTCGTCAGTTTCTTGACCGTCTCAGGAGTGACCGCGACACGCGCCTCGCCCGGACGAATCTCCGCCGGAATCCCGATCCGCATCGAATCGACGTTCAGTATGCCACGCGGGCCACGGAATCGTGGCCCGCGTGGCCCTAGTTCGTGCCGTTCTGGAACGTATCGCAGCTCTCGACCGTACCGCCGTCGAGACCGCGGCGGAGCCAGCGCACGCGATCGGCCGACGAGCCGTGCGTGAACGTCTCGGGGATCACCTCGCCGCGCGACATCTTCTGCAGCCGGTCGTCGCCGATGGCGGCGGCGGCGTTCAACCCTTCGTCGGCGTCGCCGGGGTCGAGGAGGCCGCGTCCCTGCGCGTAACGGCCCCAGACGCCCGCGAAGCAGTCGGCCTGCAATTCGAGGCGGACCGACAGCGCGTTCGACTGGCGATCGTCCGCGCGCGAGCGGGCGGCTGTCACCGATTCGGAGATGCCCAGCAGGTTCTGCACGTGATGGCCGACCTCGTGCGCGACGACGTAGGCCTGCGCGAAGTCACCGGGCGCGCCGAACCGTTCGTCCAGTTCGCGGAAGAAACTGAGGTCGAGATAGACCTTCCGATCCCCGGGGCAGTAGAACGGACCGACCTCGGACCGTCCGACGCCGCACGCCGACTGGGTGGCGTCGTTGAACAGCACCAGCACGGGCGGCACGTAAGCGCGGCCCTTCTTCTGCAGCACCTCGCGCCACGTGTCCTCGGTATCGGCCAGCACGACCGAGATGAACTGCGCCTGCGGGTCCTTGTCGCGTACGCCCGTGGTGCCGACCGTCTGGTCTTCGGGCGTGCTCGTCATGTTGATGAGTTGCAGCGGGTTGGTACCCGTGAGCCAGGAAATAAGAAGCAGCAGAAGCAGTCCGCCGATGCCTCCGCCGAAGGGGAGACCGAGACGCATGCCACCCATCCCACGGCGATCCTCGATGTTTCCGCTCTCGCGTCGTCCTTCCGTTTGCATCGCAGCCGTTCCTCCGCGGTGGTGAATGCACGCGGAATACCGCATGAACAGCTCAGCTATCATTCGAAGCTCATGGACCTCGGGCTGAAGGACAAAGTTGCGATCGTCACGGGCTCGAGCCGTGGGCTCGGCCTTTCGAGCGCGCGCGCGCTCGCCGCAGAAGGATGCCTCGTCTGCGTGTGCGCGCGGACGGAATCGACGCTCGAGCGGGCGCGGCGCGACGTGGCCACCCGAGCGGCCGGTGAGGAGCGCGTCATCGCGGTAGCCGCCGACGTCAGCACGCCCGAAGGGGTGAAGGCGGTCGTCGACCGGACGGTGGCCGCGTTTGGCGGCCTCGACATCCTGGTCAACAACGTGGGACTCGCGCGGGGTGCGACGCTGATCGACACGAGCGACGCCGAATGGCAGGAAGCGTTCGACCACACGCTGTTCCCCGCGATCCGCGCGTCGCGCCTGGCGGTGCCGCACATGCGACAACGCGGCGGCGGCGCCATCGTGATCATCGCGTCGGTATTCGGGCGTGAGGCCGGCGGACGCATGACGTACAACGCGGTGAAGGCGGCCGAGATCAGCCTGGGGAAATCGCTGGCGCAGCAGCTGGCCCCGTCCAACATCCGCGTCAACAGCGTGTCGCCCGGGTCGATCCTGTTCGAGGGCGGCTCGTGGTGGAAGCGTCGGCAGGAGAACCCGGCGGCCATCGCGGAGTTCGTCACGCGTGAGCTGCCGTTCGGCCGCTTCGGCACGCCGGAGGAAGTGGCCGACGTCGTCGCGTTTCTCTCGTCGCCGCGCGCCAGCTGGATCAGCGGCACGTCGGTCGTGGTGGATGGCTGCCAGAGCCGCGCGTTCTAGCCGGTCGTCTCTCTCTAGCGCGTCGGAGAGGCGGACCTTCAGGTCTAGCGAGTCGTAGAGGCGGACCTTCAGGTCCGCCTTCGGTCAACTCTGCACCCAGAGTTTCGGCTTGCCCGTCCCGTCGTCGGTCCCCTTGATGTACCAGTTCTTGCCGAGCGGATCGTGATCCATCGTGGTGACGAAGTCGAACGGCGCCTGGAACTCGATGTAATCGAACCCGGTGTCGGATGCGACGAGCTGATGCCACTCACCGGCGGGGATGAGCACGAGGCTGCCCGAACCGACGGGAATCGTGCCCGTATCGTGCTTCACTTCGCCGATCCCCTTTTCGATCAGGTAGAAGTGCTCCGGCGTGACCGGGCTGGAGTTTGAGGCGCGGTGCACGTGCCGGGGAGAATGACCGCGCGGTGCGTAGTACATCCGACCGAGCTGCAGGTCCCACGAGCCCGACAACCCCGTCTCCTTGTTGACCCAGAAGGTCCGCTCCCGGATGCCCTTCTCGTCGATCAACGATCTGAGGCGCGCCTCCTCGAAGAAGTAGCCTGATGGCGCCGCGCCGCCCGCGGCTTTTCCGGTGTGCTTCGGGACGGTGACCACCAGCAGCGTCAGGGGAGTTGCCGACGCGCTGACGGTCGCCTCTTCCGAGGGTTCCAGGTAGATGCCGGATCGCCGCTGGGCGGTGTGATCGGCGGTGGCGCCGGCGGTCGTGTGCGCGATCCGCGCATCGGTTCCTTCGAGGACGTAGACAATCTGGGTCCTGTCGCTGGCGGCCACGCGATAGGCCTTGCCCGGATCGATCTCCCTGATGGCCACGTGTACTCTCGTTCCGTCCGCGGACGGGTCCAGCACCTGCCTCACGTGCCCTTCCGGAACGCGCGTTTTCGGCCGGCTCTCGATGTCGATCACCTTGATCATGGGCTGATGATAATCGACGGCGAAGGGCACAAAGAAGGGGAGCCACAAAGAGCACGAAGGCCACGAAGGGACAAGGTCACAAAGTTCCCCTTTGTGCTCTTTCTCTTCGTGCGCTTTGTGACCTTTGTGGCTTCCCCCGCGTCTCGCGGCGGAACCCGCCCTACGTACGTTCGATCGCGGCGGAACCCGCCCCACGTACGTAGGCCGGGTGCCGCAGTGCGAACTCATTTCATCGCACTGCGGACCCGGCGAGCGATTGTGAAGTAATAGACAGGAACGCCCGCGAGCACGATGCCGAGCGTGACGCCGGTCCACAGCGGATCGCCGATGAGCGCGCTCACGACGAGATAGACACACGCGGCGATGAAGATTGCAGGGACGACGGGATAGCCCGGCACGCGGTACGGCCGCGACAGGTCCCTGCGGCGGCGCAGGCGGTACAGGCCGGCGACCGCGAGGCCGTAGAAGGGCCAGACCGCCAGCACGAAGGTATCCGCGATCTGCTCGAACGTGCCCGACACCACGAACACAATGCCGAGCAGCGCGCTGAAGAGAATCGAGACGTACGGCGTGCGATACGTCGGATGCACCCGCCCGAGCGTCTGGAAGAAGAGGCCGTCCTCGGCCGCCGCATAGAAGATGCGCGGCGCGCCGAGCAGGTCCGAGTTCACCGCGCCGAAGGTCGAGATCGCCACCACGATCGACACGAAGCTCGCGCCCGCGCGGCCGACGAGCGCGGCCATCGTATCGGCGGCGATGAGCGGCGACTTCGCCACCTGGTCGATCGGCAGCACGTAGAGATACGCGGCGTTGGTCGTCAGGTAGATCGCGACGATCGCGAGCGTGCCGATGACGATGGCGCGCGGCAGCGTCCGTTCCGGGTCGCGCACTTCGCCGGCGAGAAACGAGAGGTCCGCGAAGCCGTCGTAGGCCCACAGCACCGAGATGAACGCCAGCCCGAACAGTCCCGTCTGAACCGGCGCCTGGCCGACGGCAAAATGCGCGGCCGACGCTCCGCCGCGGCTGCCGACGAGGAGGGCGGCCAGCCCGATGAGGCCGAGCGCCGCAAACTTTGCCGCGCTCGTCAGGCCGGTCATCAGCGCGCCCGTCTGCACGCCGCGCACATTCGCCAGTGTGGCCACGATGATGCCGCCGACGGCGCAGGCATCGGCCGCGCCGGGATGGAGCACCGGGTCGTAGCCGAACGATCGCAGGAAGTACTCGCCGAAGACGGTGGCGATGCCGCTCAGTCCCGCCGCGCGGATCAAGACGAGCTCCGACCAGGTGAAGACGAACGCGGTCGGGCGCCCCCACCCCTCGCGCAGGAAGACGTAGAGGCCGCCGGCCTTCGGCAGCGACGCCGCCAGCTCCGCAATCGACAGCGCGCCGCACATCGTCACGATGCCGCCGAGCGTCCAGACCGCCAGCATCGTCAGCGGGTCGGGGACACGTGCGGCAATCTGCGCCGGCGTCCGGAAGATGCCCGAACCGATCGTCATCCCGATGACGAAGCCGATCGAGGTCCAGAAGCCGAGCCGGCGGCTCAACTGATGACGCGCAGGCGCAGAGGTGGCGACCGCCATTGACGGCTTAAAGCCTATGCGAAGACGGGCACAGGTCATGCTCCAGTCTCCTCTTCGGGCCGACGTCAGGTCCGCCTGTGGGAGGAAACAACGTGGATGTTTCAGCGATGAATTTTCAGGAACGCGTGAATGTCGGCCGAGTCGAGCGCTGGTTGTCGATGGCGGCCGGAGGCGCGCTCGCGGCGTATGCGCTCAAGCGGCGGGAGGTGCCCGGCGGAGCGGCCGCGATTGCCGGCGCTGCGCTGCTGTATCGCGGCGCGACAGGGCACTGCGATCTCTATCAGGCGCTCGGCATCAATCGCTCGGACGCCCGAAACAGCGGCGGCTACGGGACGGGCGTCATCGCGGACCGCGGGTCCGACACGCGTACCCAGCTCGGCGGAAACCGCGGGATTCACGTGGAAGAGTCGGTGACGATCAACCGGCCGCTCGCCGACCTCTACCGGTTCTGGCGCGACTTCGAAAACCTGCCGAAGTTCATGAACCACCTCGAGTCGGTCGCGATGCTCGACGAGGGCGTCTCGCACTGGGTGGCGAAGGGGCCGGCCGGCATGCGCGTCGAATGGGACGCCCGCATCATCAACGAAGTGCCGAACAAGGTCATCGGCTGGCAGTCGCTCGACGGGTCGACGATCTCCACTGCCGGCTCGGTGAACTTCGACCAGGACGCGCACGGGACGCGCGTCACGGTGCACCTGCAGTACAACCCGCCGGGCGGCCGGCTCGGCGCGGCGGTCGCGAAACTCTTCGGCGAGGAGCCGAACCAGACGATTCGCGAAGACCTGCGCCGCTTCAAGCAGCTGATGGAAACCGGCGAGATCCCGACCACGCAGGGACAAACGTCGGGTCGCCGCAGGACGCGCGCGTGAAAGCCGTCTGCTGGGAAGGACGCACCAAGGTGCGGGTCGAGACCGTTCCCGACCCGGTGCTCCTCAACCCCCGCGACGCCATCGTCCGCGTGACGTCGACGGCAATCTGCGGCTCCGATCTTCATCTCTACGACGGGTTCATTCCTACGATGCGCGCGGGCGACATCCTCGGCCACGAGTTCATGGGGATTGTCGAGGATGTCGGTCGCGGCGTCGCCAACCTGAAAAGGGGCGACCGGGTGATCGTGCCGTTCCCGATCGCCTGCGGCCACTGCTTCTTCTGCACGCACGATCTCTTCTCGTGCTGCGACAACTCGAACCCGAACGCCTGGATGGCGGAGAAGTTCTACGGCTACACGGCGGCGGGCCTCTTCGGCTACTCGCACATGCTGGGTGGCTACGCCGGAGGCCAGGCGGAGTACGCGCGCGTGCCCTTTGCCGACGTCGGGCCGTTCAAGGTGCCCGACCATCTGTCCGACGAACAGGTACTGTTCCTCACCGACATCTACCCGACCGGTTTCATGGCGGCCGAGAACTGCAACATCCAGCCGGGCGAGACGGTGGCGGTCTGGGGCTGCGGGCCCGTCGGGCAGTTCGCCATTCGCAGCGCACTGCTTCTTGGCGCCGCGCGCGTGATTGCCATCGACACCGTTCCCGAGCGCCTCGCGATGGCCAGCGAAGGCGGGGCGGAAACGCTCGACTCGATGGACCCGGACGTCTTCTACAAACTGCGCACGATGACCGGCGGCATCGGGCCGGACGCGTGCATCGACGCGGTCGGCATGGAGGCGCACGGCCCGCATCTCGATTACGTCTACGACAAGATCAAGACGATGGGGATGCTGGCCACCGATCGCATCAGCGCACTGCGCCAGGCGATTCACTCGTGCCGCAAGGGCGGCACCGTCTCGGTGCCCGGCGTGTACGGCGGGTTCCTCGACAAGGTGCCGTTCGGTGCGGCGATGAACAAGGGGCTCACGATCAAGACGGGGCAGACGCACGTGCACCGCTACCTGCCGCGCCTGCTCCGCTACATCGAAACGGGTGCCATCGATCCCTCGTTCGTCGTCACGCATCGCGTGCCGCTCGACGAGGCGCCGCACATGTACCGCACGTTCCGGGACAAGCGGGACGGCTGCATCAAGGTCGTAATGAAGCCTCACTGATCGGGTAAAATCGTGCGCTAAGTGTCCTAGAGGCCGACCTTTAGGCATGGGACGTAGAGGCGGACCTCGAGGTCCGCCCTCCAAGGAGAATCATGGCGCGCACGATTTCCGCGATTGCGCTGGCGGCGCTGGCAGCAGCTATTTCGCTCGCCACCCTCGACGCGCAGGGCGCCCTCGGGCCGCAGGGCGGTCCGACCAACAGGAACACGAACCCGCCGCCCGGCGTCACGCCGCTCCCCGTCGACCTCTTCACCAGCAAGAATTTCTACCAGGACGAGCGGTACTGGCTCGACAAGCGCTACGCCCGCTGCAACACACCGCGGGCGCTGACGGACATGGTGCGCGACCAGCGCTTCGGCGCGTGGGGCGACTGCAACCTCGATCGTGCCGTCGACAAGATTGTCAGCCCCTATCCGTACAAGACCGCCGAAGAGCACTACAACGCGCTGCTCGCGGAAGCGAAGAAGGCCGGAGGCCCCACCAGGCACACGCGCGCCACGCTGCCGAACTGGGACGGCCATTACCGTCGCCTGCAGCCGGAAGAGCAGTGGATCTGGGGGCGTAACCTGCAGACCGCGACGATGCTGTCGCTGCTGACGCCGGAATACCGCAAGCGGATGGTGCAGCAGAACTATCACGAGGTGGTCAACAACGCGCCGCAGTGGATGGCGTCGTTCTGCTATCCCGAAGGCTTCATGCGGTGGTGGGCGGAAGCGTCGCTCGGCGGCGACATCGAGGTGATGATGACGCCCGACCAGGTGCAGTTCCTGAGCGGCATCGCGGACAACTTCCTGCGCCGCGTGCTGGTGGGACGGACGCACGTGCTGCAGGTGCCGCAGTGGTACGGCGAGACGGTCGGCTTCTGGAACGGGACGACGCTCGTCGCCTGGACCGCGAACGTGCAGGGCTGGACGCTGTCGCACTCGATGTTCGAGTACAGCAGCAGCATGGAAACCATCGAGGTGTTCACGCCGAGCGCCGACGGCAGGACCCTCACCGTCGACACGACCTTCTACGATCCGGAGGCGTTCACACGGCCTCTGCACACGGTGACCCCGTGGCAGCAGCGCTCGCCGCTCAACGATCCTGAGTGGCGGTTCAACTTCGTCGAGTGCCGGGTGCAGAGCACGATCGTCAACGGTCCCGACGGCAAGCCGACCGAGCTGATTCCTGGCGAGCCGGGCTTCATCGATTATTTCGGCCGCCCGTGGGCGCAGAACTGGGAAGAACACTTCGAGAAGGGGTGGACAAAACCCAAGCAGTAGGCCGGGTCCCGCCACGCGCCCGAAGGTCCGCGCGTGGCGGACCCGGCAGGTTCAGGAGGTCATAGGTGAGGAAGCTCTTACTGGGATTCATCGCGGCGGTGTGCATGGCGGCACCGGCGCTGGCGCATCATTCGTTTGCCATGTACGACCAGACGGTCACCAAGACGCTCTCCGGGAAGTTGACGCGCTACGTTCCCGGCGCCAACCACGCGCAGCTGCTCTTCGTCGTGGTGGACACCGACGGCAACACGGTGATGAAGGATGGCAAGCCGATGCAGTTCGGCGTCGAGACCGGCTCGGCGATCGCGATGGCGCGCAACGGCGTCACCGTGAAGACGATGGCGGAGGGCACGTTCATCACGGTGCGCTACTACCCGCTGCGCGACGGCCGCGACTTCGGCGCGCTCGCGGGGATGCTGGTCTCGTGCGGCAAGACAATGCCGAAGGGAGGCTGCACGGCGGAATCGGGTCAGCGGCTGATCGGCGAATCGTTCAACGCGCAATAAATGATTTACGGGCCGCCTAAAGGCGGCCCCTACGTACCTGAGGCGGCCCCTACGTACGTGGGGGCCGGGCTTCAGCCGGCCCACCTACATCTCGTTGTTTTCTTCCGCCGCCCGATAAGTAGCGGCCGTCAGCGGCGCTGACGGTCCCGCCACATCCGATTCGCTCTCCCGTCCCTCTTTCGCCACATCGCCGTCGCGCCCCGACGGTCCGGGCAGCAGCTGGTTGATCAGCGCCATCGTGTCCGCAAACAGCTCCGGCGCGGCGTTGCGCGCCAGCACCGCCAGCTTCGCCTGCATCGTGATGACCAGCTCGGCATCGCCGTAGCGGCACGCGCGGATGATCTGCCTGGCCGCGCGCTCCGGCGAGATGCTCGCCAGCGGCAGCGAATCGGAGATGGCGAACCACGCGTATTCCTGCGGCCGCTGCCCCTTGAACATCGCGTTCACCGGCGAGCCCGTCCGCATCAACCCGGGGAATACCGTCGTCACGACGATGTTCTGGCGCGCCAGCTCGGTGCGCAGCCCCTCCGAGAGTCCCGCGAGCGCGAACTTGCTGGCCGAGTACGGCACCAGGTGCGGCACGCTGATCTTGCCGCCGATCGACGAGATGTTGACGATGCGGCCGCCGCCAGCGCGGCGCATGTGCGGCACGGCGGCGACCATCGTGTAGAGCGGACCCCAGAAGTGCGTGAGCATCGCATCTTCGTAGTCGGCAATCTTCATGTGATCGATGGGACCGACCTGGATGATGCCGGCGTTGTTGATCAGGACGTCGACGGTGCCGAAGCGCTCGACGGCCATCGCGATGGCGCGCTCGGCCTGGTAGCGCGCGCGGACGTCGGCCGGCGCCGCCAGGATTTCGGCGAACGGCTGGCGCGCCTGGATGTCGTCGATCGCGCGCTGCAGCTCCATTTCGTCGCGCGCGACGAGGGTCAGCTTCGCGCCCTCGTCGGCGAGCTGGCGCGCGAGGACGAGGCCGAGGCCGCGCGACCCGCCGGTGATGAGGACCGACTTGCCGGCAAACTCGTACGGGTCGCGGCGCCGCCACATCTGTGCCGCGAGGAGAACGCCGGCGCCTACGGCGGTCGCGGCAAGCATCCGTTTCTGGTGTTCGGTGATGGCCATGCCGGGAGGGGGAGCAATGCCGGTGCCTGATGCACTTTCGCCATTTCTTTGTTACCATCTCCCGCGGTCATGCTGCCGGTCAGGCGAACGGATTCTGGTCACGATCAGATGCTGCAGTCCGTCGTCGATCGCCTCACTGGCGGCGTTTCCGACCGTCCTGACAGGCCCGATGCGTGGGTCACGGCGGTGCGGCGGATGCCGGCGCGTGCCCCCCGGTTCGCGCCGTTCCCCGAGCGGCTTGACGGCCGCCTGCAGGAGGTCCTCCGGAGCCGCGGGGTCGAGCAGCTCTACACGCATCAGGCGGCGGCCATCGACCATGCAATGGCCGGCCGGAACGTCGTGATTACGACGCCGACGGCGTCTGGCAAGACGCTCTGCTACAACGCGCCGGCGCTCGGCGCCATCCTGCAGGATCCGTCGGCGCGGGCGCTCTACCTGTTTCCCACCAAGGCGCTCGCCCAGGATCAGCTGGCGGAGCTGCATGCGCTGGCCGATCGGCTGTCACAGACGTCGGAGCTCGAGATCGGTGTGTTCACCTACGACGGCGACACGCCCCAGGATGCCCGTCGCGCCGTGCGCGGGCGCGCCCACGTCGTGCTGAGCAACCCCGACATGCTGCATTCCGGCATCCTGCCGCACCATCCGCGGTGGGCGAAGCTGTTCGAGAACCTGCGCTACGTCGTGATCGACGAGCTGCACGCCTACCGCGGCGTGTTCGGCAGCCATCTGGCCAACGTGCTCCGGCGGATGCGGCGCATCTGCCGCCATTACGGATCGAATCCGACGTTCATCTGCTCCTCGGCGACGATTGCCAACCCGAAGGAGCTCGCCGAGGCGCTCGTGGAGGAGCCGTTCGAGCTCGTCTCCGAGAGCGGCGCGCCGGGCGGCGAGAAGTTCTTCCTGTTCGTCAACCCGCCGGTCGTCAACCAGCAGCTGGGCATCAGGCGGTCGTACCTCGCCGAGACCAGGCGCATCGCGTCGGAATTCCTCAAGCGGCGGCTGCAGCTGATCGTGTTCGCGCAGAGCCGACTCACGACCGAAATCCTGACGACGTACCTGAAGGACGATTTCGGCGGGCAGCCGGGCACGCAGGACCAGATTCGCGGGTATCGGGGTGGCTACCTGCCACAGCGGCGCCGTGAGATCGAGAAGGGACTGCGCGAGGGGAGCGTGCGCGCGGTCGTCTCGACCAATGCGCTGGAGCTCGGGATCGACATCGGCGCGCTCGACGTCTGCGTGATGGCCGGGTATCCGGGCACGATTGCCGCCACGTGGCAGCGCGCGGGGCGCGCCGGACGGCGCAACAGCCGATCCGCCGCGGTCCTCGTGGCGAGCAGCGCGCCGCTCGATCAGTTCGTGGTACGCAACCCGTCGTACTTCTTCGACGCGCCGCCGGAGCACGCGCTCATCAACCCCGACAACCTCCACATCCTGGTGGACCACGTGAAGTGCGCCGCCTTCGAGCTGCCGTTCACGACGGCCGAGGAGTACGGCAAGCACGACGTGCAGGAGGTGCTCGGCATTCTCGAGGAGAGCGGGTTCGTGCATCGATCTGGTCCGGCTGAAGCCGGACCCTACGAAGAGGACGGCGCGTGGCAGTGGACCAACGAGTCGTATCCGGCGGACGCGGTCAGCCTGCGCTCGATCTCCTCGGACAACTTCGTCGTGGTCGACACGACCAGCGGCGCGGACGTGATCGGCGAAACCAGCTTCACGAGCGGGCCGCCAACGCTGCACGAGAAGGCGATCTACATCATCGAGGGGACGCTCTACCAGGTGGAGAAGCTCGATTTCGACGGGCGCAAGGCGTACGTGCGCCAGATCGACTGCGACTACTACACCGACGCGATCACCTATACGAAGGTCACGGTGCTCGAGATCTTCGAGGGCGGGTCCGCCTCGCAGGGCACCGGTGCTCGGCGGGACCCGCCCCACGTACGTAGGCCGGGTTCCGCGGACGCAGACGAGATCCAGGCATCCGCGGACCCGGCAGACTCCGCGGATCCCGGCCGAAGCCACGGCGAAGTCCACGTCTCCTCGCGCGTCGTCGGCTTCAAGAAGATCAAGTTCTACACGAACGAGAACGTCGGCTCGGGCGAGCTCGACCTGCCCGAGCAGCAGATGCACACCACCGCGTACTGGCTCACGGTGCCGAAGTCGGTGATGGCGGCGCTTCCGTACGCGCCCGACGACCGGCGCGATGGCGTCGTCGGCCTCTCCTTCGCGATGCGGCAGGTGGCGCAGTTGCTGTTGATGTGCGATCGGCAGGACATCGGCATCTCGATCGGGAATGGCGGGTCCGCCTTGGATGGCCCCGATTCTGGGGGGGACCCGGCGATCGCGGACGAGCCGCGGATCTTCATCTACGACAACTATCCCGGCGGCATCGGCTTCAGCGAGCCGCTGTTCGGCATGCACGACAACCTGCTGGCGCGCACGCGCGAGCTGATTGCCGGCTGCGACTGTCAGCATGGGTGCCCGACCTGCGTCGGCCCCGTCGGCAATACCGGCCCGCTCGCGAAGATGGTGGCGCTGCGCATTCTCGACTTGATCGCTGCCGGCGCGCCGGCGTTCCCGGTGCCCGTGTGAGCACACTGGCCGATCGCCTCCGCGGCGTGGTCGGGCCGCCTGAAGGCGGCCCCTACGGCGACGGCTCTTACGACAACGATCGTAGGGGCCCGCTTCAGCCGGCCCAGCCGGATGCCTCCGACGTCCTTGGAGGCGACTGGTGCGAATCGCGCGGCCGGAAATTTCTCGTCGTCGATCGCCGGTTCGCGCCGGGCTACCGGCACGGCTCGAGGTGCGTGGCCGACTGCCTGCCCCCCTGGCCACGGCTCGATCTTCTCGCCAACCCGCACGACTGTAGGCCGGGTCCTTCTGGATGTAGGCCGGGTCCTTTTGGACCCGGCGTATCCGACAACCTCCTCTTCCTTGATCTCGAGACTACCGGCCTCGCCGGCGGCGCCGGCACCTACGCGTTCCTCGTCGGGTGCGGATGGTTCGACCCGCCTGCGTCATCGTCTTCGGCGGGACAGGCAGGGAGCTTTCACACGCGCCAGTTCTTCCTCGCCGATTTCGCCGCCGAGCGTGCGCTGCTCGAATCGGTCACGCGCCTGGCCGGCGACTTCTCGTGTGTCGTGACCTACAACGGCAAGGCGTTCGATCTTCCGTTGATGGAGACGCGGTTCGCGCTGCAGCGGATGGCAACGCCGTTTGCCGGCGTCGCGCACGTGGACCTGCTCCACCCGGCGCGCCGCATGTGGCGCGAGGACGACGTGGAATGCCGGCTCACGTACCTGGAGCAGGCATTGTGCGGACACGAGCGTGAAGGCGACGTGCCCGGCTTCGAGATCCCGTCGCGCTATTTCCGCTACGTCCGCAGCGGGGACGCGCGGCCGCTCGAAGCCGTGCTGGAGCACAATCGCCTCGACATCGTGTCGCTGGCGATGCTCACCGCCCATGCCTCGCAGCTGCTCGAAGACGGCCCCTCGTCCGCGACGACGCCGCGCGAGGCGTTCGGCATGGGATGCCTGTATGCGCGCGCTGGCATGCTCGAGGAGGCGCTGGCGTCGTTCGAGCGCGCGAAGACCGTCGAGGGCGTGCGCGCGTACGCCGTCCTGCTGCGCCGCCTCCGCCGCTACGAGGCGGCGGCTGCCGCCTGGCGCGAGCTGCTCGGGATGCGCGGCTGCCCGCCGGGATATGCGCGCGAGGCCACGGAGGCGCTCGCGGTCCATCACGAGCATCGCGTCCGCGACCTGGACACGGCGCGCAGCTTCGCGCTGCAGGCGCTGCCGCTCCAGGCCACCCCTGCCCGCCAGGACGCCGTCAAGTACCGGCTCGCGCGGATCGACCGGAAGCTCGGCGCGCGCGCCTTGCCGTGCCTGCCGCTCGCCTGACCGTCTACGCGTGCGCGTCGCTGCCATGCCGCCTCATCGTGCGACGGCATCAGCACGCCTTTTTAGTTAGGACCGGGACTTCGTCGACGTCACCCACAGGCTGTCCGCGACGTTGACGAGTGGCGGCACCTGGTTCGCGACGCGCGCGAGCGCCGCGGAGGTGTGCACCAGCGCGCGCAGATGCGCGGGCAGGATGTCGGCCTCGGCGGGCTGCGCGTTCAGCGAAAAGAAGCCGTCGACCGACAGGCGCGTCGGGCCGATCGCGCGCTCGAAGGTGCGGCGCAGCTCGGGCGGCGACCAGTAGCGCACCTCGAATTTCTGCGGCGCGCGGAAGCGGCGCCGCGCCTGCTGGACCAGGCAGCGGACGCCGTACACGTTCGGCATCTGCACGAGCGCCGTCCCGCCTGGCGCGAGCACCCGTCCGACGTCGGCGGCCGCCTGCGCGGCGTCCGTCTTCGAAAAGTGCTGGATGACGCTGTAGGAGAACGCGGTGTCGATCGACCCGCTGCGCAGCGGGAGATGGCGCGCGTCGCCAATCACGAAGTCGGCGTCCACGCCAAGCTGCGCGCAGACGGCGCGCGCGGCCAGCAACGCCTGCAGCGACGGATCGATGCCGATCGGCCGGTAGCCGCGCCGTGCCGCCGCGATCGTCCAGCGGCCCCAGTTGCAGCCGACGTCGACGAGCGTGCGGCCGTGCCCTGCTTCGAGCGGCATCTCGGGAATCGGATATTTCGGCAGCCGTCCGATCAGCGACCGATAGAGGTTGCCGCCGGTGGCGCCGATGCTTTCCTGGACGAACGGATGCACCCCTTCGCGGGCGACGGGCGCGGCCCAGTCGTCGAGCGCCGCCCCCAGGCGCGCCGATTCGAGCGACAGGACAGCCGCCCAGTGCGTCTGCTCCACGTCGTCACGGAGCAGTATCGGGATGCCCTCGATGATCGAGTACCGATGGCCTTCGGCGCACGTGAGCGAGCCTGTCCCGAGCGCAGTCGAGGGGTCCCCGGGCGGAGTCGAGGGGCCTGTTCCGAGCGAAGGCGCGGGGGTTGACGGGATCAGCGGACGCTGATCCCGTGGACAGGCGAGGAGACGGAGTGTCCGTTCCGACAGCACCGCCTCAGGCGGTGACGTCCGCCTTCGCCTTGGTCGTCTTCTTCGCCTTGGTTGCGCTCGTCGTGGGCTTCTTCGCAGCCTTCGCGGCCGTTGCCGCGGTCTTGCGCTGGGCGGAGGTCTGCGCCCCGAACTTCTTCGTAAACCGCTCGACGCGTCCCTCGGTGTCGATCAGCTTCTGGCGCCCCGTGAAGAACGGGTGGCAGGCCGAGCAGATTTCCAGGTGCAGCTCGGGCTTGGTCGAGCGGGTCTTGAACGTGTTGCCGCAGGCGCAGCGGACCTCGACCTCTTCGTACTTGGGATGGATGCCTTGCTTCACGGTCTCCTCGCTTGTGATGGGCGTAAACGAACCATTATACCGCGCAGGTCCGCGTCAAGGCCGGGGGCAGCTTTTGAGCGGGATCCAGCGCTCCTGCGACGAGACGACCGTAGGCGTGCCGACGAAGTCGGCTTCCACGGCGAGGCCGAGCTCGCGCGTGTCCGCCTTGCCGACATCCGACGGCCGCCACGTGCGGGAGACCTCGGTATTGAAGACGACGCGAATCTGGCCCGGAGGGATTTCGAGGGCTCGTGCGGCGACGTCGTGATCGGTGAGGAACTCATCGACGAGCGTCTGACAATCCGTCGCGATTCGCACTTTCACCGGATGGGTCCCGATGTCCGGATGCTCGACGTGAAAACGGACGACGAGATGCCGCGACGGTACGGCGAGCGCGAAGGCCGCCCGCTTCTTCGTCCAGCTGAAGGAACCCTGCGCCAGGCGCTCGCGGCCATACGTGCCGATGATGTAGTCACGGTTGGTGCGTTCGGCGCGCATCAGCGGCTTCAACGAGCCGCGAGCGAGGGCGAGCTGGCCGCCGGCATACGCGAGGACGATCACGGCCCCGGCGACCCATGCGTTTGCCGGAATGCGGTGGTTCGGGGTCCGAGTGTTGAGGGTTGGGAGGTTCGCGGTTTGCGGGTTCGTCAGGCTCTCGAAGCGCGCGACGAGATAGAAAAAGATCAACAGCACAATCGGATTCTCCGCCGGCACACCGAACAGCGATGTGATGCCGAGACCGATCAGGAGGCCGCGCAGCGTCGCAGCCTCGAGCCGGTTCCGTGGCGTCGTTCGCCGCGTCAGCACAAGCCACGCCACGAGCATCGACCACAGGACTACCGGCAGCGCTCCGACAATGCCGAGCTCGACGACCTGCTGTCGCCACCAGTTTTGCGCGTTGTCGAACGGCAGGCGCTGGTTCGCCATCATCCGCCAGTAGTCCGCCGCCATCCAGTTGAAACTCCCGATGCCGATGCCGGTCAAGGGATAGTCGCGAATCATCCGCGTCGCGACGGTACCGTAGCCGCCACGCGACCAGAGATCCGTCACCGACGCATCCGCACTGGCGCTGGACACGATACGTCTGAACGGGCCGATCGCGCCCGCGACCGCGATCAGTAGAAGCACGACCAGGGCGACGCCGGCGAGCAGCGAAAACGTCTTGCGCCTATCTCCATCCGCGCGCGTCCCGGCGCGCAGCAGTTCGTAGACGAGCGCCATGGTCCCGATGGCGCCGCACACGAACGCAATCCGCGAGCTCGACATCCAGGCGCCGCCCCAGTTGACGGCCAGCGCGGCGGCCTGCGCGAACCGCGTGTGACGCCAGTTCAGATGCGGCATCGAGACGAACGCCATCGGCCCGGCGAGCGCGGCAACCATGCCGTACGCGTTGGCATCGAGAAGCGTCCCAGCAGCGCGGCGAAGGTCGGGCCAAATGAGGCCGCTCAGGAAAGCAATATTCACCGTTCCCTGATAAATCGCCACGAGGCTGGCGAGCGTCGCGCCGATCCACAGGCCGTGGACGGCATTCGGGACCCGTGATCCGCGATCCGACGGTTCGCTGTTCGCGGGAGAGCGGTTCGCAAATAGCCAGTCCAGCCACAGCAGCGCGACCAGCTGTGTAATAGCAACATACAGAATGAAGCTTTCGACCTGCGGCGTCGTCAGCAGCGTCCACGAGTCGAGGGTACCGTTGTCGCGCAGCGTCCCGAGGCGGACGCCGGCTTCGCGTACGATCATCACGGGCCACCCCAGCGCCAGCGTGAGACCCCAGATGGCGAGGAGCAGCCGCCAGACGGAAGGGAGCGCCCAGCGAGCGAACGGGATGCGCGGCACCAGAGACGCCAGCAGGCCCGTGAGCAGCGCCGTATAGAACACATTGAGCGCGGCTACGCCGAGAATGGCGGTCAGCAGCGCGGGGCCCAGCGTCAGCAGGATCATCATCGCGGCCGGCGTGGCGGTTGGCCATCGGCGGCCCCCGGCGAATCCAGTGATCGCAATCGCCATCGTCAGTATCCGGATCGGCCATCCGTCCGCGGGGTCCACCACAAGGTGCAGAACGATCGCCGCGCACGCGCTGACCACGACGATCGGCTTCGACGCCCGTTCCACGAGCGAGACCGCTCCTGGGGCGTCAGAACTCATGATGCTGGTCCCAGCGGCGCGTGCCGCCGGAGCCGTTGCCGCGCTTGTCGTCGGCGATTTTCCGGAACGCGATGAAGTTGTCCCGCGGCAGCCCGAGCCGCGCGTCAGGGTAGACGACGCGCGACTGGAGCACGCGTTCCGCCATCTGTCGAATCCGGCCGCGCGAGGGGACGAACGGTGCGGCGGCCGCGGGTGCGGCGCGCGTCGCGCTGTCGTTGCGCAGCGGCACGTACTGCCTGTGCGTGGCGATGTAGCGGGCGAGCTTCCGGATGGCGGGGTAGGCGGTGTCGTCGAGCATCAGCACGCCGCCCGCTTCGAGCAAGTGGTCGACGTAGAAGAAATCCACCATCGCGTAGTCGAACGTGTGCCATCCGTCGATGAGCGCGAGGCCGACCCTGACGCCGATCTCTTCGAGGTGGGGCAAGGCGAGATGCGACGGCAGCCCGTGGAATTCGAGCAGCGATCCGAAGCCCGCGCGTTCGATGGTGAACAGTCCCGCCGACTTCCAGTCCGTGAGCTGGTCGGGGTCGATGACGATGTGCCTGCGGCCGCCGACCTCGGCCAGCGCCTCGCAGATGTACAGGCCGGAGATGCCGTAGCCGCATCCGATCTCGAGCGTCACCTGCGGGCGGACCTCGCGGACGAGCCGCTGCAGCGCCTCCCCTTCGGCCACTGAAATCTCGCTGTGCAGGGGGATGACGGTGCCGTCGCGCGCGACGACGCGACGCGTGTCGAGCAGCTCGGCGAGCACCGCGTTCACGGCTTCACCAGTATGAGCGTCATCTGGATGCCGTTCGAGGACCAGTGCGCGTCCCAGTCGGCCGTGAGACGCGCGAACGCCGGCCAGCATTCGTGGGTCGGGATCCGGCTGCCCGGCGTGCCGACCATGGCGGACACCGATCCGGGCGCCGGCGGATGGACGGCCGGAGGCGGCGGCAGGTACCAGTTGGCGTTGTCGAGAACCAGCACGCCTCCACGTTTGATCTTCGGCGCGACGCCGCGGCACAGGCAGCCGCGTGGCGCGGAATCGATCAGCGCGTAATCGAGCGTCTCGTCGCCAAACGCGTACGCGGCGCGGACGAACGCGTTCCGGTGCATCGCCTGCTCGTCGTCTTCGCCTTCGAAGTCGTGGGCGATCAAGCGATAGTCGACGTTGCCGACGCCTTCGGCGCGCAGCGCCGCCGCGACCTGCTCGTAGTACGCGGGCGTCGTCTCGAAGCTGGTGAGATGCTTCGTGCGCCGAGCAAAGAAGCGGGTCGTGTTGCCGCTGCCCCATTCGGCGCCGACACTCTGCGGCCCGAGCCGCCGCTCGAGCTCACGGATGGCGCGCGGCGTGAGCGATGGGTCCCGCGGATGCAGCGCTGCGCGAACCGCGGCCTGGATCCGATAACGAAGATACTGCGGCGTCCAGTGATCGAAACGCCGATCCTTGAGAGAGAAGAGTATCCCCGGCCGGAAATCCACCTGCCGGGCAGTGTGCACTAAATCGTCTAGAATCGCCAAGAAATGCAGCTGACGCGCGAGCAGATCGAGCGCTTCGATCGCGAGGGGTACCTGGTGATCCCCGGCCTGTTGACCGCCGGCGAGGTCGCGCAGCTGCAGCGCGAGACCGCCGACTATCACGACACGCTGCGCGGCTCGCTCCCCCCCGACGTCGACGTCACATGGGAGCCCGGCGCGCAGCCGCCGCGCGTGCAGCAGGTCCTCAACGCGGAGTACCTGTCGGCAACGCTCGACGGCATCATCCGCTCCTCGCGCGTGCGCGGCGTCGTCGAGCCGCTGCTGGGTCCGGACGTCGGTCTCTTCCACGTCAAGTTCATCATGAAGTCGCCCGAAGTGGGCGGCCTCGTGCCGTGGCACCAGGACTATGCCTACTGGACCGACCAGGCGGACGCGCCGCTGCAGCTCAATTGCATGGTCTATCTCGACGATGCAGACGAGCAGAACGGGTGCCTGCAGGTGCTGGCCGGCAGTCAGCGATCGGGGCTCGAAGAGCACGCGGGCACGACGAAAGGATCGTTCGTGCACGAGCTCGACGTGTCGGCCTTTGCTGGCGACGTCGTCTCGCTGCCGGGGAAGGCCGGCACGGGGATCCTGTTCGGCGCGCTGCTGAAGCACGCGTCGCCGCCGAATAAATCGGCGAAGCCTCGCCGATCCTTCACCGCGGTGTATTCGACGATTGGCGCCGGGCATCCGGTACGGCAGGTGTACTGGTCGCGGTCGAAGGACGACGCCGCGATGGCGCGTGCGCTCGAACGGTGTCCCGGGTTCAGCGGCGAGGGGCCGCACGGCGGCCAGTGCGCGGCAGGTTACCGGCGGCGCGAGTTGTGGAAGCTCGCCACGGCGGCCGCGCGCGGCGTCGCGGGGTCGTGGGTGGAGGTGATCACGTCGCCGAATCTCGGCGAGTCGCTCGAATGGTTCGCCGCGCACCGGCCGCAGGACGCGCCGCTGGTGCGGTTCGACTATCAGCCGTGGCGCGCCGGGACGCCCGGCGTCAGGCTGCGGCAGCCGAGCGGGCTTGCAGGCGTCAGCGACGCCGACATCCGCGAGCACGTGTCGGGACCCGTCGCCCTGGTGCACATGGATGGCGGCGGATACCTGCAGATCCGCAGGACGCTCGACGCCGTCGGCACGCTCGTCCAGCGCGGCACGGCGATCGTGATCGATCGGTTCTACGATGTCGACGGATCCGCCGGCGCGGGAGCCGACGCGCTGCGCGATGCCGCGGGCGAGCACGGGTGGCGGATTGACGCGACGGCCCGATCCGATCGGGCGCTGGCCGCGATCGTCACGGAGGTCGGCACCACGGGCGGTGTCACGGTCCGGACCGGCACGCCGTGGATACCAACGGCGTCGGGACTCGCGTTCGGAGATCACCCTCAGGTGTCGGCAGACGCAGAAGCGGGCGAGACGGCGGCAAACGAGGCGTCGGAACCGGCGCTGCGGCGTGCACGGCGTGCGGCCGGATCGATCAAGCGGGCGTTCGGCTTCACGGGCGAGTGGGAGAAATTCTTCCCCATCGATCAGATCCCGCAGGTCGTCGGCGACGGGCCTCGACGCGTGCTCTGCCCGACGCACGCGCGCCGGCGCGAGCTGTGGCGCTATGCGCTGACGCTGGTCGCGGATCCGTTGCTGCCATGGTGCGAGTTCGGCGTGGGCGAGGGAGAGAGCCTCGACTGGTTCCTGCTCAACAAACCGGCCGGCAACACGATGTTCGGTTTCGACACCTTCGAAGGGATCCCCGAACCGTGGCTCGGCCATCCGGCCGGCCACTGGAAGAGCGAGCCCTATCGCTCCAATCGTGCCGACCTCGAGATCGTTCGGGGGGCGTTCGAGGCCTCGCTCGGCGACGCCTCGGTCCGGGCGAGCCTCGCCCGCGGCATCGGCCTGATGCACGTGGACTGCGACCTGTATTCCTCCACGCGCACCGTCCTCGAGGGGACGCGCGAGTTCCTGCGGCCCGAGACGGTCGTCGTCTTCGACGAGTTCTACGGCTACGGTGGATGGCAGCAGTGCGAGGCGGGCGCGTTCCGCGAGTTCGTCGAGGCGGAGAAGGTGGCGTTCGAGTACATCGCACGCTCCGACTTTCAGGTCGCGATTCGCGTGCTCGGCATCGGCGACCGCGCGTTGTGGCGCGTGCGCGAGCTCTCCTACACGCCGTCGACGCCGGCGATCGACATGGCCAGCGGACCGACGCGCGTCGAGGTCCTGCGCACCGCGCTGGCGCAGCTTCGCGGATAGCCGGATCCGATGATCGTCGCTCACGTCGGGCCGCCCCTGGCACGCACCGGCGGTCCCGCCGGCTACCTCTATCAACTGCAATCGGCGGCAGCCGAGGCTCCGGCCTCCCGTCACGACGTGCGGTTTCCGTTGGCAAGACGCGCGGCGACCCCCGCCTCGCAGGGCGCGGACGTGTGGAGCGTGCTCGGCCGCGTCAAGCGCGCCCTGTTCGGCGAGCCCGACTTCTACCGTCCGCCGCCGGAGGACCTGGCGGCGCGCGGCGGCAACATCGATCGGATGATGCGCGAGCTCACGGAGCGGATCCGCGCCGACACGGCCGCGAGCCTCGATGCCGCGGCCGACGCGGACGTCATCCTGACGCACGACTCGTTTTCGACGGAAGCCGCGCTCGAACGCCGTCGTCCGGGCCAGCGCATCTGGATGATGTGCCACGCGGTGACGCCCATCGGCCTCTACGCCGCGTGGAGCTGGGGCGTCCCGGAAGCGGGCTGGCAGCCGCTGCTGGCGTTGCCGGACGTGTCGTGGTGGTGTGAGTGGGAGCTCGGCGTCTGGAAGCAGGTCGACGGCGTCATCATCCCATGCGAGGAGGCGGCGGAGAGCTTCGCGACCATCGACGCGAGGTTCGGCGACATCCTGGCCGGTGCGCGCTACGTCTTGAGCGGCGCGTCGGTGCCGCCGTCGGCCGGCGGCAGCGATGTGTTCAGCGGGCGGCCGTCGACCCATCGCGTCGGTTTGTATCTCGGGAGCCCTGAACCGTACCGGGGATTCGACGCGCTCGTGGAAGCCGTGCGCCTGCTGCCGCTCGACGCGGACGTCGGTGTGGCGATTGCCGGGCCCGATCCGGCGAAGGTGCCGCCGCACCCGCTATTGCGACCGCTCGGCCGCGTCGAGGACGTCGGCGCGCTGCTTGCGTCGGTCGATTTCCTGATCAACGTGAACCGCTTCACGCTCTTCGACCTCTCGACGATCGAAGCCCTGCAGGCCGGCAGGCCGCTACTGCTGCACGCCGTCGGCGGCAACCGGACGTTCGAGCGCCTCGGGGCCGGCTGCGTCATGCTCGACGATCTGGAGCCGCGCACGATCGTCGAGCGTCTCACTGAGATCGCGGCTCTCGATCGCGCGTCGCTCGACGAGCTGGGGCGCAAGTCGCGCGCGTGCTGGGACCGTCAGCTCACGCCGCTGCACATGTGGGAGCGCCACCTGGCGCTCTATGACGAGATCGCGTAACGCCCGCTGCGGTTGGCGCGCCCCTCGACCGGCCGGGAGCTGACGACGCCAACATGACGGACTTCGCGGCGCAGATACGGAGACTCCCGGGCGCGCGTCACGACATGCTACCGCCACGAGGAATTCGTGACGAGGGGACTATCGCGCCGGACGAAGATCGCATCGCCGCTCGTGAGCCGATTGTCGGAACGGCGGCCCTGAAGCGCGCCGATGTCGTAGAGGATGAAGCCGGCGTCCTCGAGCGTCGCCATGAGCTCCGGCAGCGTCGCCATTGTTTCGCCGTCAATCCTAAACATCCAGAATTCGGACACAAGAACCTCGACGTCACGGAGCAGCGCGCGCGCGCCCTCCAGCACCGCGAGTTCGTGACCTTCGACGTCGAGTTTCAAGAGGAGGCGCGATGCGGGCGGGCGAAGGTTGCCGAAAAGCGCGTCGAGCGTGGTCGATGGATACGACATCGGGTTGTCCCCGGCCGCGGATGCGGCGCGGGTTGGAATGAAATTGCCGGTGCCGGTTTTGTCGTCGCCCCCGCCGACCATCATGACGGTCGGCACGTTTGGTCGTGTCACGGCGGTTGCGTGTACGTGAATGCGAGGTGATCTGGCGGCCATCTGCTTCAGCATCGGCAGGCACCCGTGCTGTGGCTCGACGAGGTGATACACCGCGTCCGGGAACGTCTCGCGCGCCATCGACGTCCATTGCCCGCGATTGGCGCCGACATCGATGACCACGTCGGGCCGAAAGCCGTTTCGGCAGAGCAACGCGAGCGCAGCGTCCGTCGCGCTGAATCGAGTGGCGGGCCATCGTTGCGCCACGAGGCCGAGCCGTCGCAGCCACCGTTTGACGACCCTGCGCGCCGACGTCGATTCACCCTCGCGTAATCGGTCTTTCTCGCCGCGCATCGGAACGCGTTCTTATTCCAACTCGTAATTCAGCGCGAACGGATGCTCGGTGCCGTGCCCCACGCTGGATGTACCCTCGCCCCGGAGGGTGCGAAGGTCTCCGGTACCCGAGCCGGGAACCACGAAGTACGACTCTTTCGCCTGGCCGTTCTCGAACACGCCGGTGCGCTCGAGCACAAAGGTCCCGGACTTGCCACCGATTCGCCCGGTGACCCGTTCGAAGCCGACGAAAGCGGCCGAGCCGTCGCTCCGGTACATCATCAGGTATTCGACCTGGCTCTCACCCTCGATGTCACCCGTGAAGCTCTTGGTTACCGTCGCGCGCGAGAGTCGCGGTAAACCCTCACCTTCGTTGTAAGGCTTTTCATCCCAACCCGTGATCGCGAAACGTGCGTTAGCCGTCCTTGTCATGCGTCCTCGCCTGCGCGGCAGCTCTATTCGTCAAGCCGCTGCCTTGCGCACGACCATCATCAACCCTGACGCCCACGCGAGCTTGACCGACACGAATTCGCTCTTGCGTTCGAGATCGTCGATCAAGCGCGGGACTTTCGGTGCGTGCCCTTCCGGCCAGCTCGGTTGGGGAAGAAGATCGTCGATGAGATAGATCCCGCCGGGACGCAGCAGCGCGAGTGCCTCGTCGAGATGAGTGAACTTTCCAGGCCACGCGTCCGCGTAGATCAAGTCGACCTGGCCCGGCAGCGATCGCCGAATGTAGTCCGCCCCATCGGCGACGTGGAACGTGACGCGACTATCGGCGCCGAGATGGCGCTGAGCCACCGCGCTGACCGTTGCGTCGGTATCCACGCTGTCCAGCCGGGATGCTGCGTCCATGCCGAACATCAGCCACGCTGTTCCGTGCCCGGTTCCAGTCCCGAGTTCAAGGAGACGCCCGGCCGGTTTCGAAGCAGCCAGCACTGCGAGAAGAGCACCCACTTTCGGTTCCGAGATCATGTTGAAACCGATAGCGGTGGTCTCGCGGACGATGGCGTTGAAGGTGGCAGGTGATCGATTGACGTCCAGGTCGTTCATCGGAGTAGGCGGGTCTCGGTGCGCGCGGATGGTAGCACGCGTAGCCGAGCATGCGGGTGAACACGGCTATCGGGCGTGCGCGTGGTCTTAGCGGGCGACCGTACCGTGCCGCAGTGCGTGACCGGGACGCGACCCTGTGAGTCCTCGCGGCGTGAGCGTGACCACGCCGTTGACGATGACGTAGTCGAATCCAGTTGGATATTGATTGGGTTGCTCGAACGTCGCTCGATCGGCCACGGTGCGCGCGTCGAAGACGACGAGGTCGGCGTAGTAGTTCTCGCGGATGATCCCACGCTGCTGAATCTGGAACACGCTCGCGGGTACCGATGTGGCGCGCCGCACGGCCTCGCGCAGCTCGAGGACGCCGTCGCGGACGTACGACCCGACGAAGCGCGGAAAGGCGCCGAACGCAGCGGGAGGAGTGTCCGTTGCCGCGGACGAGGCCCGCACGGCGGCACTATCGGTCCCGATGAGCACGCCGCCGAATTTCGCGGTTTCCCGAACGGTTGCGTCGGGTTGCCCCGCGACAAGGCCGTAGGGGGTGATCGTTCCGTAGACGAAGACGTTCCGCGGCACCGCGCGCAGCATCCGCCCGATCATCTCGGAGGCGGGATGATCGGCAGGCGCATGCGACAGCCCGGCGATGACGATCCGGTGCGCCCGCGCGCCCACGGCCAGCACCCCTTCGTCGGTTGACGCCGCGGCGCTGTCGACGCGCAGCATGACCATGCCGTCCTGCGCTCCAACCGCGGTCGACGCGGTGACCAGCTCCTGCACGCCGGCGTTGACGTCGTCGACGAGGCCGAACGCGCCATCGCGCATCGCGGCGTCGATGAACGATGCGCTGTTTCCCGCCGGTCGTGCGAGCGACAGCGGAACCAGGCTGCCGACGTTGATCGCGGTGCCGCGCGACTCGAGGCGGTCGAAGTACCCGCTGAGTCCCGTCCAATCGAGCGTGATCCCGTAGCGTCGAAGAGCCTCGGTATCGGCGCTGGCCGCCGTCCACGGCGCCGGGCTGTTATCGGCAAGGATTTCGCTGGTGATCCCCTGGCGCAGATGGCTCTCGCCGGCGCCGTCGGCAAGAAGGGTGAGGCCGGAGCGGCTTTGCGCGTCGATGAAGCCGGGAGCGACGATCCTGCCGGTGGCATCGACGGACTCCCGCGCGGTGCGCGTGCCGAGATCGCCGATTTGACGGATGCGATCGCCCGCAATGCCAACATCCGCACGGCGAATCCCGGACGTCTCGCCCGTCCCGTCGTAGACGGTGCCGCCTCGGATGACGAGATCGAAGTCCGGGTCGCTCGAACACGACACCAGGAACCACGCACACGCCGCGAGCAACGGAACGCGCGCGGCCGCGTGTCGGCCGATCATCGCGGGTCGAACCGCGCCACGAGGAGCCCGGTTCGTTCGTCGTGGAGCACGACGGAGAATTTCCATCGGTCGAGCGCTTCCGTGGCCATCGTCGGAATCTGCGCGATGGCGGCGTCGATACGCGTACCCGCCCGCGCGTCGGACGGAAGCATCGGCACATAGTAGAGCGACGCGATGTTGCGGATCCCGCGCGCGTAGGCCAGGTCGAGCAGGCGGCCCTCGCGCTTGGCGGCCACGGCTTCGCTATCCGCCGCCAGGCCGAAACCGCTCATCCCCTGGACCGACAGTCCGTACGTGATGACGCCGTCGTCGAACTCCACGATCGGTGACGCGAGCGGCGACGCCTCGAACTCGTGCCGGAGCGTCTCGCGTTCGTTCCAGAACCGCGTGTACTGGTCGCCGTACTTCCAGGACACGCGATTCACGACGTCGGCGGTGGCCATGAACAGGCCCCAGGCCGTCAGTGCGGCGACGACCCACCATCGTGTCGGCCCCCACAGCGAGATCGTTGCACCGAAGGCCCCGACCGCCATCAGGACCGCCCAGCCAGTGCGGCCGCCGTGGAAGACGACCGCGATTGCGACCACCGCCAGCGCGACCAGCGAGAGCGCCAGCGTGAACGATCTGACCGATCGTCCAGCGTCCGTCGCGGGATGTTGCGACGGCCACAGCCGCTCCTCGAGACGCGTCGCGACGAGCAGGCCGGCGATCAGCAGCGTGAGCGGGAAGTACCAGAACCCCTGGTGCCAGATCCAGACGAACGCCAGGTTGTAGACGTTCTTGATGACGACGTAGAGCGCAAGGAGCTCGAGCGACAATCGACGTCCGCGCATCAGGTAGACGACGGCCGCGGCGAGCGGGACCAGCAGGTGAAGCGCCTTCGACGCCACGAGCGGCCAGCCGTCCGGGCCGATCAGCATCAGGCCGAAGGGGGCGAAGGGGAGCGCCATCAGGTGAAGGTTCTCCATGAGGGACGCGCCTTCTTTCACCTGCGCACTGGAGGGGAACGCATGGCCGGACACGCTGATGTTGTAGGCCATGTAGAGGACGATCGCGACTGCGGGCACGGCGCCGCAGACGAACGGCTTGAGGACACGTTCCTTCCAGTACGACTCACGCCGGGCGACGGCGAACATCACGGCCGCGACGAGAAACACGTCGTCCAGACGCGCGAGGACGATCGCCGCCAGCACCAGCGACCACGCGATCAGGCGTCGCCACGTGATGGGTGTCGTGTCGTCGGATGGGAGCAGGCAGGCGAAGACGCCGAACGCGAGGATGGACGCCGGCGTTTCGAGCCCGTTGACGAACGACCAGTTGTTACCGGCCGGCGGAAACGCCCAGCCGCACGCGAGGTAATACAGGCCGGGCACGAGCGCGAGAAACAGCAGCGTCGCGCTCCTGACGAAACGGCTGAACGCGTACGTCACGAGCCCCAGGCCGGTCGCCGTCAGCAGCGCGCTCAGGCCGAGGGTGAAGAGCATCTGCGCGTCCTTCGTCTGCAGCGACGGCAGGTGGCTGAACGCGGCGCCGAGCAGGAATCCCCACAGCGGATGAAAGCCGGTCGTGGTGCGCACGCCGTCGAACGCGTACAGCCCTGTGTGCGCCGCTCGATCGGCGATTTGGAGGTAGTAGAACGCGTCGGGCGCAAAGTACAGGAACGCCGCGTTTGTTCCCAGGTGCAGCCACGCGACGATGGGCCCGTAGACGGTCAGGAGCGAAACCGCTACGGAAAGCGCGGCGCGTTGGCGAAGAGGCATCCGTTCATCAGATTATCGGCGGCAATTCGTCGGAAAGTCAGCGGCGGCGTGCCTGCTGATCCAGTCGAGCGTGGGCGCGGATGCTGGCGGGCTTGATGCCGCGTCTGCGCGCCAGGGCCCGATTCAGGTTCTTCCGCGACGACCATCCGACGACGTTCGCGATCCACTCGACCTTGTCGGGCGTTTCTTTCAGCAGGCGGACGGCCGCGTCGAGCCGGCGGTCGGTGACGTAGGCCTGGATGGTGACGCCGGCCAGCTCCATGAAATCGCGCTGCAGGCAATGGGCGGTGATCCCGCGGGCCCGCGCCAGGCCGGCGATCGACAGCGGCTGTGCGAAGCCGGCGTCGAGGTCGCGTCGGAGCTCCACGGCGCGGGCGCGCGGATGAATCCGCTCGAGGTGCGCGATGTAGGCGTCGGCCCACGCGCGAAACGCGGCCTGTGCATTCGACGGCGGATCGCGCCACACCCCCAGCGCGAGCACCGCGGGATCGTCGCCGCACTCGGCGTCGGGAAACTCGGCGTGGTAGGCCCAGTGATCCGCGTGCCCCCAGCGCAGCGACAGTTCGGCGAGCATCGCTCGCAGCACGACGTTCTCGTTTGACGAGTGCGGGTCGGGCACCTGCGCTTCGAACTCCGCAAACAGGCTGCGGAGCGATCGCGAGCGGCGCGCGACCGGCTGCGCCTCGAATGCCCCGCATACCGCGATCACGCGATCAATCCACTCGTCGCGTACGCCGGTCGCCATCGCGTTCCCTCTTGCAGCCGCCCGCATGCAAATCCTCCACGTCCTGGAACCCGATTGTCATTTCGCTCGCAACATCGCGGTTGACGATGCGTTCATGCCACGACGTTATCGTCTCATCGTCTTCTGCGTTGCGTCACTCGGTGGCGTGGCGCGCGCGCAGTCCATTGAACCCGTTGCCGCGTACGCGTTCAGCGAAGGCAGTGGCACGGCGATCGCCGATGTCAGCGAAAACGACAACGGGGGTGTGTTGACGACGGGCGCGTCGTGGACGAGAGGTGGCAGATTCGGCAACGGTCTCGTGCTCGCCGGCGGCACGCAGGGTGTGAGCGTGGGGGGCGCGTCCGCGTTGGACGTGGCGTCGGGCCTCACGGTTGAAGCGTGGATTTGTCCCTCGTCCGTTGCCGGCTATCCCAAGATCGCATGGCGCGACGGCGCGGACGGCTCACCGTTCAATCTCGCGATGGCGTTCGGCAACGGGACCTTGGTCTTCAACGTTCTTACAACTGCAGGCAGGTTCAGCGCGTTTGCGTACGAGTCGCTGGTTGCAAACGCCTGGACGCATGTAGCGGCCACGTACGACGGGACGGCATTGCGGGTATACCTCGACGGTGTGCTCGCCGGCTCGATGCCGGCGTCGGGCGCCGTCGTCCCGAGCACGGGGGACCTGTGGCTCGGGCGCGCGCCCTGGGGAGAAGGGTTCACCGGCGGCTTCGACGAAGTGCGCATCTACGACCGCGCGTTGCCGGCTGAGGAAATTGCGAGGGACCGCGACACGCAGGTGAACGGTCTCGACCCACCGGATGTTGGCAAGCGCAGCCCGGCGGCGGATGCGATGGGCATCGCGCCCTCGAGCGTCATCGGCGCGACGTTCTCGAAATCAATCGACCCCGCCACGCTCACCGGGGGCAGCTTCTACCTGACCGGACCGTCGGGGAATGTCGCCGCCACCATTGCGTATGACGCGGCGGCGCAGGTGGCAACACTGTCGCCGAGTGTGCCGCTCGCGACGCTGACCAGCTATACCGTTCACATCACGACCGACGTGGGCGATCTCGACGAAGGTGTTCTCAGAGCCCCCGTGACCTGGACGTTCACGACCAGTCCCGACCCTGCGCTGACGCATGCTGCCTATGCATTCAGCGCGGGAAGCGGCAGCAGCGCGGCGGATTCGTCGGCCAACGGCAACACGGCCGTGCTCACCCGTGCGGACCTGTGGACGGCTGCCGGCAGGCATGGCAATGGCCTGTTGCTCGACGGCGGGACCGACGGCGCCCGCATCGGCGCGTCCGCTTCGTTGGATCTCACACCGGGCATCACGCTCGAGGCTTGGATCTACCCGACGTCGGTCGCCGGTTATCCGAAGTTGATCTGGCGTGACGGCCTGAACGGGTCTCCGTACAACCTTGGAATGGCGTGGGGCAACGGGTCGATCGGTCTCGGGATCACGACCAGCGCCGGAAGCTTCAGCGTGTTTGCCTACCGCGCGGTCGTTGCCAACAGCTGGACCCACGTTGCCGCGACGTACGACGGATCGGCGTTGCGAATATTCCTCGACGGACAGCTGGTGAATTCGACGCCTGCGAACGGTTCGATTGTCGCGAGCACGCGGGAGCTGTGGCTGGGACGGGCGCCGTGGGGCGAGGGAATGAACGGGACGCTGGATGAAGTACGCATCTACAACCGCGCCCTGTCGGAGGACGAGATCAGGGCTGACATGATGACGTCGATTGATGACGTGACCCCGCCGACGGTAACCACGGTCGTTCCCTCGAGCGGAGCGACCGGCGTCAGCCCGACCGCGACGTTGATGGCCGTGTTCAGCGAGCCTCTCGCGCCCAGGACGGTCACAAAGTCCACGTTCATGCTGACGGATGCCGCGAACGCGGTGGTTGCCGCGTCGGTGTCGTACAACGGCGCCACACACGCGGCGACCCTGACGCCCGACGCCGCACTTGCCGGAGGTACAACCTACACGTTGACGGTGAGAGGTGGCAGCGCCGGCATCAACGACGTGGCCGGCAATCCACTCGCGGCCGATTATTCGTGGTCGTTCACCACGATGGAGGCTCCGCCAACCGTCACCGGCATCACGCCGGCCGCGGGCGCGACCGACGTGAACGCGTCCACCGAGGTGGTCGCTACCTTCAGCAAGGACATGGCTTCAGCGTCGATCAGCACATCGACATTCGAATTGCGCAACGAGGCGGGCCTTTCAGTCCAGGCGTCGGTGAGCTATTCGGCGGCAACGCGCACGGCAACGCTGCATCCGTCGTCGCCTCTCGGGAGTGCCGTCTACACCGCGGTCGTCAAGGGTGGATGGGCAGGTGTGAAGGATCTGGCTGGCCACGCGCTCGCGAGTGACTATGCCTGGAGTTTTACGAGCACGAACTCGAGCGCGCCGACGATTACCGCGACGTTTTCGCCGCCGCCGAATGCCGCAGGCTGGAATACGGGCAACGTCACCGCGACGTTCACGTGCGCGGATGACGAGGGGATCGCGGTCTGCACGCCGCCTCTTCAAGTCACCGGGGAGGGCGCGAGGATCCCCGTGACCGGGACCGCCACGGACACGAAGGGCAACAGCACGACGAAGACGTGGTACGTGAACATCGACAAGACCGGGCCCGTCGTGCACGTGTACTACCCGGCGAACGGATCGAACCTTCCGGCCGCGACGACGCCCGTCGTGATCCGGGGAGGCGCATTCGACGTGTCGGGAGTTGACGTTGTGACCTGCGCCGGCCTTGCTGCCACCCTGACCGCAGGTGTCTTCGCGTGCGCCGTGGACGCTGCCAATGGCCGCAATACCGTGCCGATACAAGCGGCCGATCTCGTGGGTCGCGTGACGGCGACCAGCGTGACGTTTACCGTCGGCGACCCTACCGTGACATCGCTGGAGATCAGCCCGGGTAGCACGGTGATGTTCGCGGGAGACAGCCGCGAAATCTACGTCAAGGATCAGAACGGCAACGAGGTGCACCAAGGGACGTGGTCCGTGAGCGATCCGTCGATCGCGGCCATTGCGGAGGCGGACAATGTCACGACACTGGCGGCGCTCGGCGCAGGAATGACAGACGTGTCGGTCACATACAGCGGCCACACGGCGCGCGCCACGGTCACGGTGTATCCAGCCGGGACCGACCTTCCCAGGGGAACGACCCTCTGGAGCCTCAACGACAATTCCGGGCTGGGCGCGCCGAAGCGCGGAAAAGTGCTGCGTGCGGCCTCGACCGGGGACGGTGACGGCGATCCGAACAGGGCGCCGGCACTCTTTTTCGTCGACGAGGGAACCGAATGGAGCGCAGACACCCTCACCCGGTTCTTCGATCGACCGACGCGCATCCGCACGACGAGCGCCGATGGCCGCCAGCTGTCGCAGGTCAGTTTCGCGGGACGCGTTCCGCAACAGATTGCCGCCGACTATAACGACGGCGTCATCGTTGTGCTGCCCTCGAGCGGCAGCCTGCCGAGCACGGTGCAACGATTCGACGGCCGCAGCGGGCAGTTATCGTGGGAGCACGTTGCGGTTGCAGGATTCCTCACCGACGCGGCGATTCACCCCGATGGGACCGTCTACATATCCGAGTTTCACATCACCGGATCGACGTTCTTCGTCAGCATTGCGCCAGATGGTTCTGTCACGAAGTACCCACTGCCGCAGGGCCGGTTCCAGCAGGTGGATGCCGGCACGTGCGGATTCAACCAGGCGGTGAAGACGCCGGCACACGTGTCGCACCCGATCATCCGTGAAGACGGAACGGTGGTGTTCCTGGCGCACCTGAGCGATGCCATGCGCTTCGTGTCGAGTTTTGTCACGGACGAATTCGGGCATTGCAGCTCGCGAACGCTTTCGCAAAGCGCCACCCAGTCGGCGTTCGCGATCGAACTGTCCGATGGCGCCATGAGCGTACATGCGCTCGACATCGCATCGTGGGATATTCCCGATCAGACGCTCGAACAGCAGCAACTGCTGCCCGATGGCCACGACGGTCTGCTCGTCGTCGATCGCAAGCGTCCGTCGGTCATCCGTGTCGATGCCGAATACCGGGTTGCCGCCAAGAACAATCAGTTGGTCCCCAACGATGCAACGAGGTACTACGAAACCGAATATGTCCTGGGCGAGGACGCGGCCTACGCGGTGATGAACAGCTACGTCTTCTTCAACGGGTCGGGAAACGCGTACCGATCGAGGGTCATGTCGTTCGATCCACAGACGTTGCAGACGCTCGACAGTCCCACCGACCTCGGCACGCCAATGACGGCCCCGCAACACATTCGCCTCAGGTTTGCCCTCTCCGGCGGCGGCATTTACGCCGCCGGCCCCGCGGCTGCGTACGTCGTCAACGCCACGATCGACACGAGCGGCTTCGCGATGGGCGGCAACGCCTCGCCGATAGTTGCAGGAATATGGGGTGGCTGGAGCGGCACACCAACGACTCAGTTTGGATCCGAGCCCATATTTGCGACGACGGTCTGGAGGGTGCCTACGATTGGCGACTGGTTTGGCGCTAACTCGATGAGCGCTCGACCGCTGACGACTGACCTGCTGCGACAGACCGCGGTGGCGCAAGGTATCGGCGCCGCGTTTCCCGACCGCAGCATCCAGCAGAATCGTGAAATCGGGTTGGCCTTCCAGGACTTCGCACTGTGGAGTGTGAGCGGCAGCGCATATGCCAACACGACACCGAAGCCCTCTGTGGATCGCGTCCGACTTGCTGGCATTCAGAACGTCATACCCGACGGCATGGGTACCGTGCGGTATGAACCTACTTCGGTGCCTTCGTCCCTCGGTGGTCCGTTCATCGACTACCCGAACAGCGGTTTTCAGGAGGTTAAGGCTGTCAAGGGCACCTTGACGATGAACTATCCCAAAGGCAGGTACCAAATTGCTGGACTCGTAGACGTCGCGGATCGAAGCCCACTTGGTCAGAACACTCCAATCTGGCCTACTCTCACGTTCTTGACGACGGCGGATACCAACGTCGGACTGGATGTACTGGTGACGGCTACCGCTCGCGGAGTTCAGATACATCAGCGACGAGCGTCGCTACTACCTGGCGGATTCCTGAGGATGGACTGGGAAGTGCCGCTGAATTGGAGTCTGTCGCGAGTAATAGTCGGCCAGAATGGGAGGCCATGGAGCGGATGGTTTACGACGCGCATCGCGAGACTTGGCGAGCATCCCGGAGCACCACCCGCGGTTGACGATCCGGATCCCCTCCCGGATCCAGAGCCATGAAGCGTCTAGACAGCCGTCCGGTCGACGCGACAACCGTTCAATGGTTACTCGTGAACAAGAATGGGCGACTCGATCCCGCACAATCTCAGGCCTCGACCTATCAGACATACGCCTTGAACGATGGAAGCGCGTTGGTTGTGGCACACGACGGCACAGGGCGTCATTGGGCGTCGTACGACGATCTGGTCGAACGATGCCGCGAGCTGGAAAAAGCCGCCAAGACAGAGAGCGACGCGCTTCCGGATCTTTTTCCTTCCCGAAGGGAGTTCATTCAACAGGCTCCACAACTGATGAGGGAGCTCCCACGGTTGATAGACGTCGACGCGAGCACACTCGACGCGACGGAATCGAGCATCGATGCGATCGACGCCGCCATCGATGCGGCAGGGTCCGAACCCTTCCTGACCGCCGACGTGTTTCAGAGTCTGGTTGCGTATGTTGGCGAAGTCATCCGGCGGGCAATCGGCGGCCGATGGGAGCTTCGCTCTCCCGATGACGGGCGTACGTGGGAGCCTGACGTCATCGACGCGCGCGGCGAGCGGTGCAACCTGTTACGGGTTTATAAGGAAATGCTGGAGCACGGCGAAGAGGGGAACCTGCGCGCGTTCGTTCACCACACCATTCGAACGCACCGGCAGTAGCAAGCGTAAACGCCGGCTCGCACGCCTAACGGCCGAGCTGACGGCGTTCCGGCCTGACTCTTGAAATCCTCGGGGACATGACCTGGTACACCTGGCTCATTGCCGCCGCGCTCCTCGCCGCCATCGCCGCCATCACCGGAATCAAGCCGAAGGGGACGCGCCATGTCGCCCATACCAGCCTGATGGGCGTCGCCCGCGTCGTCCTGTTCATCTTCCTGGCGATCGTCGTCTTCATGGCGCTGCGGGCGCATTTCGCGGGCTGAAACGAAAAAGGCCGGCGCCAACCGCCAGCCTTCTCCGCTTCGAACGTCTTCGTGTCCTTCGTGCCCGCGCGCGAATACCGCCTTCGGGGTTCGCGCGCCGTCGTGGCTACGACTTGCCTGATGCCATCGCCGCCAGGAAGTCGGCGTTGGTCTTCGTCTTTCCCATCTTCGACAGCAGCAGCTCCATCGCCTCGGTGGGGGAGAGCGGCGTCAGCACCTTGCGCAGCACCCAGACGCGGTTGAGCTCTTCTTTCGGCAGCAGCAGCTCTTCCTTCCGCGTGCCGCTCTTCGTGATGTCGATCGAGGGGAACACCCG